>Ga0307516_10003845_pt1 | contig 19011 bp, 30 predicted proteins | sample 19_EM_MG_FD_203310 | JGI IMG/M metagenome (GOLD analysis project Ga0307516, IMG submission 203310) | Populus trichocarpa ectomycorrhiza microbial communities from riparian zone in the Pacific Northwest, United States - 19_EM | ecosystem: Host-associated > Plants > Roots > Unclassified | place... | reverse complement strand
ACTCCGAAGCCACCATGCCCATCGGCTACACTGACTCAGATTTCGCCGGAGATCCCGATGACCGAAAATCAACATCTGGCTATGTATTCATGCTTGCCGGAGGCGCTATTACCTGGCGTGCTCGTAAGCAGCTGCTTGTCGCCTTCTCAACGGTGGAAGCCGAATACATAGGTGCTTCCGACGCCGCAAAAGAAGCCATATGGGTCCACTCCTTATACGCTCACATATTATATGGCAAGATCCTGTACAAGCATGCTGAGCAATGCCCCCACTGCTTATGCTCAGACAATGACTCTAAGGCTACCGAGCCCCAGCAAATCTTTGTCGATAACCAAGGTGCAATCCAACTTGCAAAGAACCCGAAGTTTCATGAGCACACCAAGCACATCAGTGTCCGCTTCCACTTCGTCTGTGACGCCTGCGAACGAAACGCCATCAAAACCACATACCTTCCGACATCCGACATGCTCGCTGACATCATGACGAAGAACCTCCCTCGAGACACTCACTGGAAGCACGCTCACAGGCTTGGGCTTGTAAGCCGGGACTCAGGGGAAGTGGCTGACAGACCACGCGTTAAGCGGTTGAAATAGTTTTTCTCTCATCTTTCTGTTCTTTCTTTGGAGGATACACTCTTTCTCCTATGTCCGTGGTTTCACCCTTGAAGGGTTTTTTACACGGTTACGAGTTTTAACGAGGCATCCGAGGATTCTGTTTCTCTCATTCTCTCCTGTGTTCCTTTGCATCGTCCGTATGAGGGGAAGTGTCAGAATAAGGAGGCGTCCGGAGATGAGGAGGCATCCGGAGATGAGGAGGCGTTCAGAGATGAGGAGGCGTCCGGACATGACTGAGTCCCCGAGCACCGACTCGGGGGGACAGTCTTCCGTCCTTTGTCCTGATGGCCTTCCTGTATATAGAGAGATCTTGTGCCCGCATAATACTGTAACACAATCTTCGCGTTTATCGATCCATATATTCCAACAGATTCAGTTCGCGACTACATCAGGTTCAACCCAGAAACAAGTGGAATACAGAAAATCGTCTGGTTAGGAACCCTGTTAACGGGTGAGGCTAAAGAATGGCATCAAGCAAGGCGGCACCTAGTCGGGGAAGAGAACACATGGAATGTCTATTCGGAGGCCATTCAGGATGAGTATCTGGACCCCTGAGAAGCTGCCACCGCTTACAACCAAATGTCTGTGCTGCGTTACAAAGGTGATATAAAGGCCTATCTGACAGCATTCTGAGCCCTGAATATCCACACTCGAGTGACGGGAGAAGTGCTGCAAAGCAAGGTGAACCTTGCACTCCCACTAGAGATTATTGACATACGCTTTGCCCAGAATCCCTGTGTTTTCACAGAGGACGAACTATTCTTGGTGGCCACCTACAAAGCAGGATGGCACTGGGAAAACCGGAACCTCCTAGCAAAAGAAAAAGCTGCAATGGAGCAGGGATCCGGAACAGGTAGCCATAAGGTTCCAGGGAAGGGACACAAGGAAGAAGACAAGGGAAAAGGTAAGGAAAAGGACCAACAGCCAGGACAGACTGAAAAAACAGAAAAAGGGAAGATTTGGAAAGGACTAAGGGAAGCATTTCAAGGGGTGCCACAAGATGAGATCAACAAATACAAAAAGACTGCTCAAGTGTGTTGGAGGTACGGCTGGGACAACCACAGCACCTACCAATGCTATGCGCGCACCACCAAAAAAGGAACCATGCTTCCACAGATGCCAGGACAGATATCTGCCATGACCACCACTAAACGAAAACACGACAAAACAGGTCAAGCAGTGGTAGCAGCAGCAGGAGAAGATGACCGAAGTGAGGTGCCACTAGCCTGGACACAGGACTGAGAAAGCGAGGAGGATTTTTAGGAGGCTGGGAATCGCCACTGACCAAGGCCTCTGTGTTAATATGTGGTGTAACAGGAAAACGAAGCACTAAGTGGGAAACCCAGGACCAGAGAAAGAAGCAACGGCCGACAGTACTGATTTGTGGAAAACGACACATTGTGGAAATGATGATACACTGGAAGGACCAAGGAAAATATCGAGCATGGATACTCCTCGACACTGGCTACTCAACCCCCCTTATTAGCAGGCAACTAGTCAAGAAACTCTCACTCCCATGTGTACAGCATGAACAGGAAAGAGCAATCCGGAACTTCACCAGCGAACTGGTATGGGAGGCAGGAAGGGAGAATACCTGTCCAGTAATACTACAGCATCATCAGCACTATACCCAAGAAGTTTTCAAAGTAACGCCACTGGAGCAGGACGTCGACATTTTCTTACCATTTTGGTGGATTGCCAAACACCCACCACAGGGAGCGTGGAACTCAGAGGAATTGCGCTTTGAGACCCCAGGATGCACGGAGAGCTGTACAAAACTCACAATCACGAAGTTTCCCCTAAGCCTCAACCATACCATACTAACCCACCCCGAGGCACAAGTCATTAGATATGTCGCGGTAGGTGCAACCACGGACAATCCACTCGATTTAGTATCGGAGGAATTCAGGCAGTTCCTTGACATCCTGGAAAAAGAAGCGGCAAACGCACTACCACAACATAGCGCATATGGCCATGAAATCAGGTTGAAGGAAGGCGAGAAGCCACCTTGGGGACCCATCTACCCAGTTTCCGAAACCAAGCTAGAAATGCTGGGAGAATACCTCAAGGAAATGTTGAAGACAGGTAAGATCAGGCAGTCAACATCAAGTGTAGGCGCCCCTATCCTCTTCATATCAAAACCGCATGGGCGTGGCCTCTAATTGTGTTGACTGCCAAGGCATCAACAGAATCACTGTGCCCAATCGATATCTGCTGCTGCTGATGCAGGAACTTCAAGACCGAATCCAGGGAGCGCTATTCTTTACCAAAATTGATCTAAAAAATGGTTACCATCTAGTCCGAATGAAGGTATGCGAGGAATGGAAAACTGCCTTTCGCACCTGCTGCGGCCTCTACGAATTCCTGGTAATACCGTTTGGGTTGACCAACGCGTCGGCAACCTTTCAGGATAAGATGAATCACATATTCCACGATATGATCGATCTTAGTCTACTCATATACATTGACGACCTGCTCATCAATGCGAAAACAGAAGAAGAACACGACAGAATGGTCAAAGAGGTTCTACAGAGGTTACAGGCAAATGGTTGGTGACTTTGTTACAGGCCTACCGCAATCAAAAGGATTCGATGCCATTTGCGTGGTGGTAGATCGCCTGACCAAACAGAGGCATCTTATCCCCTGTACGACTACGATTACCATGGAAGGATTGGTGGACCTCTTTTGCAATAGGATCTTCTGCTACCACGGACTACCAGAGACAATCATATCCTATAGAGGGCCGCAATTCGCATCCTGCTTCTGAAAGCACCTCTGTTCTTGTCTTAAGATTGATCTACGCCTCTCTACCGCTTTTCATCCTCAGACTGATGGACAAACCGAATGGATGAACGCAGTGGTGAAACATCACCTGAGGGCTTATGTCACCTATCTGCAGGACAATTGGGTGGACTATCTGTTTCTGGCAGAATTCGCAGGCAACAACCAGGTATCCGACACCATCTTGCTGTCACTGTTCTTCACCAACCTGGAGTACCATCTGCATTGTGACTTCAAGTTGGATATACAAGTGGATCCCCCTGAGGAGAGGGATGCTCAGACGCAAGCGGAACGACTGGAACGCATCACAAAGTCACCACGGCGGAGATGCGATATGCCCAGATGTGGCAGGCAGATGGTGCTGACCACCGCCGCATGCCTGCCCCTACTTTCCAACCAGGCGATTTGGTTTGGGTTGACGGTAGAAACTGGCAAACTGGACGCCCAAGCCAGAAGTTGGACAATAAACACCATGGCCTGTACCGCGTCATCCAAACCATAGGGACCTATGCCTACGAGCCGAATATACCGGCAACAATCCAGAAACACCGAACATTCCCAGTTTCGCTCCTACATGCGGCAGCTGAGGACCTGCTGCCTGGCCAGGTGACGCCACCACCACTTCCAGTGATCATCGAGGGAGAGGAGGAGTGGGAGGTGGAAGAAATTCTCGATAGCAGAAGAATGCGAGGTCGGTTGCAATATTTGGTAAAGTGGAGGGGATTTGCACACCCAACATGGGAACCCGAGGAGAACCTGACTGAGGTGGAAGCCGTTGACAAATACCACGAACGATATCCAGAACAGCTGGCACCCATTCGAGCTGCACCCCTACGAGCCACTTTCGTGGGAACTCGAGCCTAAAGGGGGGCTACTGTCACAGCACGTGCCGCGGCACGTGCCAGCTAGGCCTTGACCCTTGGCACCATCTGGAATGCAGGAGGAAGGAATGTGGAGTGACGCCGAGCGGCAGGATGGATTGTGGAGTGATGCCAAGCAGGCAACTGATATCCTTAAAAGGAGCCATCACCCACTTTCTTCTTTCTTCCTTTTCCTTCCTCACGCAACAACTTGTTTTTCTCTATTCTCAAATAGAAGCATCTTGTCCTCCAACCACTCACTTCTCTTGTCTCTGTCCTGCCCACTGCACGCCGTCTGCGTGCCAGTGTTCTTGTCCTCAACCTTTCCCTCGTCCTGTCTTCGGCCACCACCGTACGCCATTCCTGTCTGCGTCCTCGTCCTGTCTTCGGCTGCCACCACGGGTCATTCCTGACTGTGTCCTCGTCCTGTCTTCGGCCACCGCCATGCACCGACCTTGCCCTTAACCTGCTACCCGAAGCTCTGCTGGTCTGGCCATTACACCTGCCCACATTGCTCATCACCTGGCAATGATGGTAATACTGCCAACTATGTTCTAGGCATCCCCAGCATGGTGGACTGGCACCCCAATGATAATAGCAATCCTCAACACCATTTATAACTTGATCGCCCACTGGATCACAGGGCTTCCACTCAATACCAGAACTTCCAACCCCATCACACTCACCCAACTCCCGATCCTAGAATCATACTTGGACTATATGTCACTACGATATGCAATACGCCTCCATTTCCTCCCCTCCCACCATGCACTGAGTACCCCACAGGCAGCAGAAAACACTTCCCCCAACCTCCCAGGACTCCTTTGTCTATACAACCTAAGCAAACACCTAGTAATGGGTAAACTAGAAAACTGAACAAGCACCTCATCTGTGGAGGGAGTTCCTATTATCCCATCCACAAATCCAGATGAAACAACCCAACCCCAACAAGCACACGAAAAATGGATCGAAACACAGGAAAACCACACCATCATCATCTACACACATAGCTCTAAACTCAATAATGGATCAACCGGATGTGGATGTACAATATACTACTATGGCAACCAGCACCTGTATCAGCTGGATGAGGGCAGTTGTCACCTAGGCAATCGGGCTGAGATGTATGACACTGAACTCCATACTGTCTAAGAGGCAGTCACCACCCTCCTCACCACCACAGTTCCACGGGGCACTATCATCATCTGCATTGACAATCAGATGGCAATCGTCACCCTGAAGTTTAACAAACACAACAACAAGTACGTACAACAAGCCCTTGAATCCATTGAAAACCTATGCACCCTTGTCTGGCAAATCTCCATCACCTGGTACCCATCCCATTGCAACATTAGGGGCAACGAGAGGGCCGACACACTCGCCAAACACAGGGCTGACAACTCGACCCTGTGCCACTTCGCACTCATGACACAAACCTGGCTCCTCGCGCAAGCGTGAGCACAACTCATGAAACAATGGAAGACCCAACTTCCCCTCTCCATACCATCCTTCACCTTCTCCAAACACCTCCAGGAGGTGGACTGGGCCAACACACGAGCTCTCTGGCGGGTCTTCTGCAACCGCGCACCCACAGACTGTTACACCCAGCGCGCTGGTGACACCCCAAGACATGCAATTAGTATGACTAGCCGGATCCAATCTGAGGATTGAGGCCGAGTGATAATTCATGAGTGAATGTCACAGGCTGGGGCAAGCTCTAAAAGAGAGGAGTATTACCGACCCAACAGCAGCCAGATGGTAACTCAAGGTCACCAATGGGAGAGGGGATGAGTGGCGGCCTCAGGCGAGGGCCGGGCCACATCCCTGGGAGGTGTCAAGGTTATTCTCCACAAGACCCAAACTAAAAGCTACTAGTTGCTGTACATCAGCAAAAATGTCAACTTTTTCTGGGTACAATATAACTTGTGAGCGGTCCTGCAGGACGTGCAAGGCAAAACGGATCCGGTGGGTATATGAGGGGAGCCAGACCATCTGTCAGTTGTTTGAAATAGATTGGACTTTAACTTGTCAAGTTTCAGAGACGTAATCTTCAGTTAACTGTGATTGCTGTAGCACTTGTACCAACGTCACCAGATATTCCTGGAAGCATCTAGATTGATAGATTGCGACCCCGAATACACCTGACATCGGGAAATATTTTTTTCGTGCTGGGAGCGTGTACATGCTTTCAGCGCTTATAACACTTTTACCGAAAACCCCCTCTTGCGTATGTGGGAATTCACACAAATCAGCATTGCAATGAAAAATATTCATAACACAGACATCAACCATTTCCGTTACCAATGCAGTTCGTGTTCATTAACAAAAACCTTGTATTACGAACGGGATCCCATTGTGTAGACGATAGTCACAGCGTGGCAATAGCGACACCTGCGGTCGCCGATACCAACACAAGTCGGGTTGATTAACGAAAACCCCATATTACGAATGGGATCCCATTGTGTAGATGATACATGCAGCGCGGTGACAGCGACACCCACCATCTCAGTTACCAACATAGCATCATGTTTACTAATAACAACTCTGTACTCGGCTTGGAAGCACTGTGTATGCACGAGAAACCCTTACTGAGAATGCAACCCCATCATTTAAACATAGGATTGCACATACAAACACACCCAAAAATAGCTAATGCCGACAATATTCTGTACGTGGTATTTTAAAATTGTTTTATCTAATATAAGAATACTATATAGAAATAATATCCTTGGAAAATTGTCTAGCAATAGAATCCATCGAAATGTGCCAGCAGATTGTAATGGCAGCAACAATAACATTTGGCAAGGTTATTCGATAAGAGCATCCACCAAGATAACTAGTGGGGTAATCCTGCGAATAATGCAAAGCAAGTGCGAGCATCCAGAGCAAGCCAAAAGCAAATATGGCAAGAGAACTCAGCAAAAGAATTGAGTGACGCGAGAGAGAATCGAGCGAGTGAATCAAGGGAGAGAATCTAGTAAAAGAAATCAGCGAGTGAATTGAGTAAGTGAATCAACAAGAGAATCAGCGTGAGAATCCAGTGAGTAAATCCAGCAAGCAAATCTAGCTAGTAAATCCGGTGTGAGAATCTAGTAAAAGAATCAGTGAGAGAATCCAGCGTGAGAATCAGCGAGAGAATCAGCGAGAGAAACTACGAGATAATCAGCGAGCGAATCCGGCGAGCGAATCCGGCGATAGAATCCAGTGGGAGAATCTAGTAAAAGAATCAGCAAGAGAATCAGCGAGAGAAACAGCAAGAGAATCGGAGAGCAAATCCAGAAAGCAAATTCAGCAAGAGAATCCAGTGAGAGAATTGGCGAGAGAAACAACAAGAGAAACAGAGAGAGAATTGGCGAGAGAATAGGCGAGAGAAACAACAAGAGAATCGGTGAGAGAAACAGCGAGAGAATCGGCAAGAGAAACAGCAAGAGAATCAGCGAGAGAATCAGTGAGAGAAACACCGAGAGAATCAGCAAGTGAATCCAGCAAGCGAATTCAGCAAGCGAATTCAGCAAGAGAATCCAGTGAGAGAATTGGCGAGAGAATCAAGAAGAGAAACAGCGTGAGAATCGGCAAGATAATCGGCGAGAGAATCAGCGACAGAATCAGCGAGCGAATCCAACGAGAGAATCAGTAAGAGAAACAATGAGAGAATTGGCGAGAGAAACAGCACGAGAATCAGCAAGAGAATCAGCAAGAGAATCAGCAAGAGAATCAGCAAGCAAATCCAGCAAGCAAATCCAGCAAGCGGATTCAGCAAGAGAATCCAGCGAGAGAATTGGCGAGAGAATCAACAAAAGAAACAGCACGAGAATCGGCGAAAGAATCGGCGAGAGAATCGGCGAGAGAATCGGCGAGAGAATCGGCGAGCGAATCCAGCAAGCAAATCCGGCAATCAAATTCAGCAAGAGAATCCAGCAAGAGAATTGGCAAGATAATCAACAAGAGAAAAAGAGAGAGAATCAGCGAGAGAATCAGCGAGAGAAACAATGAGAGAATACGGAGAGAGGATACGGCGTGAGAATCCTGCGAAAGAATCCTGTGAGAGAATCTAATAAGAAAATTCAGCAAGGGAATCGAGAAAAAGAATCAGTGAGAGAATTCAGTGAAAGAATTATTGAGAAAATCACTGAGAAAATCTAGCGGACCGAGAGTGAGTGAATCCAACAAGAGGGTTGACCAGAGGTGGGGTCAGGCAAGTGGCAAAACATGATGGCGATTGTTGGTGTTCCTTGGGAATTTGGATGTTGTTGTGTAAAGAAGAAAGAGGAAGAGGAAGAAGTGGAGATGGTTGATAAAAGGCTATCCGTCACTACTGGCTAGTGACTTATCCAGTAGTCCAGCAAAACTCAATTCTTGCAGCCAGATTTGTGAGGCAAGCCGACAACAAGCAATCACAGCACAGATGGAAATGACGTCTCTTGTTGGATTCCCAAGCAGCTACAGCTCGATTCTCTGAGTGGATTCTTTTGCTGATTCACTCGCCGATCCTCTCGCTGTTTCTCTCGCTAATTCTCTTGCTGATTCTCTCGCTGAATTCTCTTGTCAGATTGGCTCGCCAGATTAGCTCGCCGATTCTCTCGCTGTTTCTCTTGTTGATTCTCTTGCAGATTCTCTTGCCGATTCTCTTGCCGATTCTCTTGCCGAATTCTCTCGCTGTTTCTCTCGCTGTTTCTCTTGCAGATTCTCTCGCTGTTTCTCTTGTTGATTCTCTCGCAGATTCTCTCGCCCCTTCTCTCGCTGTTGCTCTCGCTGTTTCTCACGCTGTTTCTCTCGCCATTTCTCTCGTTGATTCTCTCTCAGATTCTCCCATCGATTCACTTGCCGTATTCTCTCGCTGCATTCACTTGCCGGATTCTCTCGCTGTTTCTATTGCCAGATTCTATTGCCGGATTTGCTCGCCAGATTCACTCGCCGATTCTCTTGCCGTTTCTATCACCGGATTCTATTACCAGATTCGCATGCCAGATTCATTCGCTGTATCTCTCGCTGTTTCTGTCGTCGATTGACTTGCAGATTCTCTTGCCAATTCTCTTGCCGAATTCTCTTGCAGATTCTCTCACTGTTTCTCTCCTTGATTCTCTCACCGATTCTCTCACTGAATTCTCTCACCAGATTTGCTCACCAGATTTGATCGCTGGATTCTCTCGCCAGATTCGTTCACCGGATTCACTCGCTGGAGTCGCGGGTCAGAGTTTCATACTGGATCTTGTCGCCGAATGCTGTCTTTGCTCACAATTGATTTCTTTCTTCTTGTAAATTTCAAATGTATTTTTTGCCTGCTGTCACTTGATGTTACGTCATTTTGTGTGTGAAGTTTGTTGTTCCGGAATAGTGTAAACAGATATTTTTCACCCTGTATGGTGAACCTCAGACTTCATGAATAGTAGATGCCACGCCATACGTAGCGTCCGTACAGAAGTTGCGAAGCTACTCTGCGTGGATAGTTGATGTCCTGCCAGAAGTAGCGTGCGAATGCAAGTCATGAGAGTTCTCTGTGGGGGTAGTTGATACCTCGCCAGATGTAGCGTTTGAACAGGTTCTCTGTGTGGATAGTTGATGCCTCGCCAGTAATAGCATTTCAACGGATGCACAGCATGGACAGGCGATGTACGCCAGATGTAGCATTCGAATGCAGGTCACAAGGGAGCTCTGCATGGATAGTTGACACCTTGCTAGAAATAGTATTCCAACGGATGCCCAGTGTGGACAGGTGTTGTATGCCAGATATAGCGTTTGAACGCAGATCGCGAGGGTGCTCTCCGCGGGTAGTTGACACCTTGCCTGATGTAGCGTTCAAATGGATACCTTACATTGATAGTAGTCACCTCGCCAGACATAGCGTCCGAACGGATACACTGCTTTGACACTTGACATCTTACGAGATCTAGCATTCGAGCGGATTCTCTGCGTCGATAGTAGCAGACCTGCTGCATGGAGAAGATATTAATTTCTCTTTTCTACGTTCCGACGGAAGTAACAAACTTACTCTGCGTGGATAGTAGATGCCATACCAGACGTAGCATCCAAACGGAAGTTGCGATAGTACTTGGCGTGGATAGTAGACATCCCGCCGGACATAGCATTCCAATGGAACTGCTGCATGGAAAAGATAATACCTTCTCTTTTCGAGCTTCTGGTGGAAGTAACCGACTTACTTTACATGCATAGTAGATGTCCCGCCAGAGGTGGTGTTTGAACGATGGCTGTGTATGTACTCCATGTGGATAGTAGACACCATGCCAGAGGTATCGTGGGAACGGAAGATGTGAAAGTACTTTGCATGGATAGTAGACACAATGCCAGACATAGTGTTCGAACGGATCTACTGCGTGGAGATGATATTACTTTTTCTCTCTATGTTCAGATGGAAGTAACAAACTTACTTTGCATGGATAGTAGACCCCATGCCAGACGTAGTGTTCGAATGGAAGTTGCGAAAGTACTCCGTCTGGATAGTCGATACTGCACTAGAGATATCGTCCGAATGGAAGTTGCGATAGTACTTGGAGTGGGTAGTAAATGCCATGCCAGACAAGGTGTTCGAATGGAAGTTGCGAGGGTACTTTGTGTGGATAGTGGACGACACGCAAGATTTAGCGTTTAAATGGAGATTTTGCATACAAACTACAATGATGTGTTGAATACGTTTTATGGTAAATTGCTTTCTGCAATAAGTTTCAACGCTCCCAACATTGCTAACACGACGCCGCGTTGCAACGCATTTTTTTTTTCCTGATGGAGAAGCATATAGCCGGTAAGGGCTGCAGACAGGAGTACAAGGGTGACGACACTTACAAGAGGGTGTAAACGAAGATTGTTCGCAAGCACCTGGGTGATTGTGCCATTGGTAAAACACCTGAGTGTTACACTATATTGTTAACAGACACACCAACGCTACAATATACCTCTCTACAAGAAACATATAAGTAACCATGTCGGAATCTCAGGCATTGGTGAAGTTTGAGATGCGAAAGAGCTCCAATGAGTTTATCACATCAACAGATATGGTCAACCACGATGCCAACACTGGGGAGCCAGTGGTATGGTATCCAGTCACTGTAGAGGTACCACGGTGCTTCTGCAATATTGTGAAGACACTTGACAAGAGTCTGTCTCAGTTTGGCAAGCTAGTGCAGCTGTGCCGAAAAAATGAGCATGACATCAAGGAAATCTTTCCAAAATTGACACAGCACTACAAGGGTCTTCTGCATGACCACAGACGTCTATATGAGCTGGTCCAGGCCGAAAAGGAACAAATGCGCTACGCCTTGAAAGAGGCTTTCTGGCAGCTGTTAGTAGCAAGCACTCAGTTCTCTGACTAGGTGTCTACCGCTATTCTAGCTGCCCAGACAAAGGATGAAGTGCAGTTCAAATACCTGGCAGCAGTAACTGAGGTACTTGATGCCAATGCTACCCATGTTATGGCTGTGATGAATGAGTTTGCTGTGACAAAGGATGCCGAAATCAAGGTACTTCAGAATTCCAGCACGGCCATGAAGGCGGATATTGTGGCCCTCCGTAAGGAGGTAAAACGCAAATCCAAAGCAGCCAATGTCAAAAAGCAAGAAAAGAAGCTGCAGGAGTTCTTCAATACAGCAATCAAAAAGGGAAAAGAGTTGGCCAATACCATTGTACTCGTGGGCAAACTGGAAGGGCTGGCACACTTGGTAAAGGAAGTGAGGTCTGTGAGAGAAGTGGCCTCCCTAAGAGAAGAATCATTAGTGAAAAACGGCAAGACTATCGAAAGTGACCCAGAGAGACCAGTCCCACCTATCGAGCCAGACTCAGGTGAAGGCCCAGCAGCCCCTTCTCTTAGGCCAATACGTTTGGAGTTGTATAACCTAGACGAAGATGGTGAGAAGGAGGCCAACCGAGCTGGAGATAGAGTGGGAGGAGGTGGTGGTGGACGATGGACAGGGGGTTTGGTGGTGGCACTATCCTGCCCAGCAGCTCCAGTGATACATCATCGGATGAGGGGTCACCCTCACCCCCACCACCCCTTCCACTGAGGTGATCAGCCACCCCGCAGTGAAACCCAAGGGTGCCATCTCCTGGAAGGGGGTTGTGGGATCGTAAACATTTGCTGTCGCCACCCAAGCCGCGAGACCCAGTCCGTGTTACAATTGAAAAATCTGTGCTGAATAAACTAGAAAAATTTTCCGGTCGCAATGCGAAGCCTACATTTGCAGTATGGTGGGCTTGTGTGGGAAATTATTTCAAGTACTACAAGACCACCTATGTGAAGGAAACCGACAAAATCGCTTTTGTGGCGCATCGGATATCAGGATATGCCGAAGAGTAGTATGAGGCACATGCCGCTCAACTTAAGGGACAAAACAACGAGGACGATTGGAAGTCGTTTGTATCAGCGATTGAGACCTGATTTTCCAGTCGCTTTGAGCAATTCAATGCCTTGAACAAGATCAACCATATTGTCTACAATGGGGATATTGAGCTCTACATTGATAAAATAGAAATCGTGAATACCCAAGCAGGACTCTCTGGTGTTATCTGGAGGGAAAAGCTGAAGGAAGGACTCATGAGGCCCATGAAGAAGAAGCTTTCCAATGTGGAACAGCTTCCAGAAGATGATGTTGAGTTTGTAGAGGTGCTCCAGGAAGTGGGAAAAAATCTGGAGGACAAGGTTAAGGAGGAAAATTGTTCTCATCGGAAATTGCCAGAGTCGAAAAACCCAAAAAAAGCTCCTGGGTCCAAAGAAGTGAAATACCACAACTCTTCGCACCAGGTCAACAAAAAGACCAGGAAAAAGAGTGACAAAGGGGATCGGGATAACAAGGGATCAAGTGTGAAGAAGGAGCAACGCTACAAGATGAAGGATGATGCAACCATGGGGGTCTATCCCAATCTGGTTGAACAACGTTTCAAGAATAACAATTACCTCGCATGTGGCAAACCGAACCATCGCTGGTTCCAATGCCAGAGGCCAATTGTTACAACATCCTCTCGTTTGGTAGCAGGAAACAAGCACAGTATTTCCGACTCTACGATTGAGGGGGAAGAGAGAGAGAAACCCCAGCATTATACCAAGCATGCCAAGATTTCAGCATGTGGTTTCAGAAGAGAAGATTCTTCTGAGCCATGCCGATACACGCCACATATCCCGGCATGGGAGACGAAGTTGTTTGAAAAGGACTCTGAAAAGGAGAGTGATTAAATAGATGTGTCTATTTCATCGGCTAAGGTAAAGCCCCTCACTAAAAAATAGTTGAATCGAGATCGACAGAAGTTAGGCACTGACAAGTGCAGAATATGAAGGGGGAAATGGATTTCCTTTGTTGATTTTTTTGTTCTTATGAGAAATGAGTTTCGTTGAACTATCTGCGGATATGACCAGGGGGTTGAAAAAATCAGAAAATAAGGAATAAAACATTGTGATTCTATTTGGTTTAGGTATTTGTATTTTTTGAAAATGAAGTTTGCTTTTCCAAAAAATCACAGACATACTGAGGAGGAATGAAGACCCGAAACATGCAGGCGCATCTATGCCCTGATATATGAACCCACTTAAAGATCTACAATCTGAAGAGACTAAGAATCTCAACACGAAAATCCAACTTCCAAATATTGCAACTGAGAAAATTGACTTGCATGCTGGGAAAGCTGCAACTCAACCACTCCAAAAGCAAAATGAGTTCCAAGAAAAGAAAGCACAACTCTAGCGAGTCTTCTAGCAAACATCCCCCTAAAGAGCCAAGAATTGGCGAACTGCCCATGGTGGTTATGCACCTTTCATGGGACCGACATCCCAAGGTACCAGTATGCGTACTACTTGATTCAGACGTACAAATCTTCATGATCTTGGAGGCAATAGTCAGGAAGTATGGGGTACCATGCTGGAGAAGGTAGGTTCCACTGAGGTTAAATAACTTTGATGGTGAATCAGTATCTGGAGCAGGGTGGCAGTAAATGTGACCTTTGTGTATGCGCCACCAATAGCACTATGATAACCAAGCATTCGAGGTGTCTCCTATGGAGCCTTCATTTGATATGGTGCTTCCACACTGGTACCTTCAAGTACATCAGCTGTCAGGCTTCTTTGACAACTGCCCCACATTTGACTCTGAATGGTGTAGCATGAATTGCACCAAGGAGAAGACCAATCAACTGGACATTGAATATGATTCAGGTCTACTGGAAAATTTTGATCAAGAAACAGTGGGCTTCCTGGGTATTGTGGGCATGAGCGCTCAGGGAGTGGAACTTGTGGACTGGAGGGGTATGGTATTTGAACGGTACAAGGAGTTCATTAATATGACACTGGGACGTCCGGTCAACGTCGGAGTGACAGTAATATCGAACTAGTCAGGTTTCTCGATAGTCACGAAGGAGATGGGGCGCATGCGGTCTTTGCCGGCATTCAATTATCATACAAGAATAACTTCCCCAATGACCCTCCTTCCAAGTTCGCCCACCGCTAGGGGATTCACAGCGAAATAATCTAAGGGGTTCGGTTCGGTATCTGTGGCGCCCGCTGGCTGCGGCTTGAGCGCTGGATCGTACGCAGCTCTGCGGCAACGGGTTGCTCGACGGATCGCTCGGCGGATGGCACGGTGTGCACGGCGGCTCGAATGTGTCTCGCGTCGGCGGATGGTTCGACGCAAGCCCGGCAGCCTACTAGGTGGCTAGCGTATATCGCTTTGGCAGATGGTTCGGATCGAGATGGGCCCGGCGTACAGCCCGATTGCTCGCTCGCGGCGCTTTGGTGGATGGTTCGAGACGGGCCCGGTGGCTTGCCCAACGGCTCGCTCGCGGCTTCAGCGACTGCCGAGCAGCTCACGCGACGACTGCCACATGGATAAGATAGGGTAAGGAATATGCTCACACCCCAGATCCTCCTGGGTGCGGGCCGGAGCCTGAAGCTACTCGTCCTGGTCAGTCTGACGATAAGGTGAGTCTGAGGGTCCTGTTGGCACCGCATAATTCCCTCAGTTCTAGACCGAGTTCTTTCATGCGGTCCGGGTGGTGTCTGGAGTATCGGTCGTTATGACAAACGAGCTCCCTGGGGAGTCTCGACCGAGCTCTCTGGAGAGTCTCGTCCTAACACCTGCCCTCTCACGCCCCTGGTTTGCTGTGGCCCCCTCCTCCGGAGTAATCCATACGCCTGGTGTCCCGGCCATATCCTTTACCCCGTTCCTCATCTCCCGCCTAGACTCTCGAGCCCCTTACGTATCCCTCCGTCTCCTTCCCCTATCGACCGTCATCCCGCTTGCGGCGCTTAGGCGCATCTGCGCTTCGGTGGATGGTGCGACGCATGCCCGGCGGCGTGCCAGACGGCTTGCGTATATCGTTTCGGCTCGAGACGGGGCCGGCGGCTTGCCTGGCAGCTTGCTCGTATCGTATCGGTCCGGTTCGGTGGATCGTCTGACGCTTCAGTGTCTGCCAAACGGCTCACGCGATGACTACCTCAGAGGTAAGATAAGGTAAGGAATACGCTCACACACCAGACCCTCCTGGGTGCAGGCCGGAGCTGGAAGCTGCTCATCCTGGTCGGTCTGACAATAAGGCGAGTCTGAGCGTCCTGTTGGCACCGCATAATTGCCTCAGTTCTAGACCGAGTTCTTTCATGTGGCCCGTCAGTGTCTGGAGCAGGGGGTTACGACAAACGAGCTCTCAGAAGAGTCTCGTCCTAACACCTTCCCTCTCACACCTCCGGTTGCCGTGGCCCCCTCCTCCGGAGTAATCCATATGCCCGGTGTCTTGGCTGTATCCTTTACCCCGTTCCTTATCTCCCACCTAGACTCTCGAGCTCCACACGTATCCTTCCATCTCCTTCCCGATCAACTGTCATCCCGCTTGTGGCGCTTAGGCATATCATCAATTTGAGGCGCAGGCCTGGCTGCGTGCCGGAACCTTGCGAGTATCACTGCGGCAGTTTGTTCGACGCAAGCCCGGCAGTGGTCCGACGGCTTGCGTGTTTCGCGGCGACGGTTCGACGTCTTGTGCACCTCACCGGTGCGGCTTGTGTGTTGGATCTTTTGCGGCTCCGTGGCGATGACTCACTCGACGGATCTCCCGTAGGGGGATGGTTGTTGACTCGATGTCTTGGTGACTGGTAGGTGGTCCGTTTATGACTCGCTGGTCATTTGGGATTCCGCTTATGATTCCGATGAATCTTCTGATGATCGTTCCGATGATGATTCCAATGATCGTTTCGATGATTCTGCTGAGAATTCCGATGAATCTTCCGATGATCGTTCCGATGATGATTCCGATGATCGTTTCGATGATTCTGCTGAGGATTCCAATGAATCTTCCGATGATCGTTACAATGATGATTCCGATGATCGTTTCGATGATTCTGCTGAGGATTCTGATTAATCTTCCGATGATCGTTCAGATGATGATTCCGATGATCGTTTTGATGATTCTGCTGAGGATTCCGATGAATCTTCCGATCAAGACTGGTTGCCCAGCGCTCGTCGGTGGGTCGTCGTATAAGTATCCGGCTCGGCAAAGTCGCGTGCTGCGAGGAAATTACCCCGCACCGTGACGTGAAAACTCTTCGCCTTGGTGTTAAACTTCATCAGCGTAACACAGATAATCTCTCGATTTGGATCGGAGAGTAGTGCTTCCATCTATCCTGAGAGTGGCTGGAGCAGGTCCTCTGTTCTCTCGTCGTGATTGGGTGATGCGATATGGGTTGTGTGTGGGGTTGATTACGCTACTTGACCTGAGCCGGAGCAACGAACCCTCAACCGTACCAGCTATCCTTTCTTCGGCCGCAATGGCATCAAGGCATAGCTCCGCCCCATATCTTTCCCAATAGACTCTCGAACCTTGAGGTGCGGTCCTGTAGCGGCATTTGCACTTTCCCAAACATGAGCTGGTACTTGGTCCGGGGGCTACCCAGCGCTATAGGATTGGCTTGAAGTCAAGCCTCCGCTTCAGTATCTGTTCAACTCGACGTCCCTTACCTTGGTGTGGCGTGTGCCCTGCATCATAATCGTTGTAAGCATCTCGGATAAGTGGGGGATACGCTCACGCTGTCGTGTGCTGGCAAAGCCCAGAGTTCACCGCCATAATCGGGTGTCAATGACAAGGATGCGAGTGGTAGCATGATCCCTCGTGTCTCCTGACCACGGGGTGCAACCTTATTGCCTCGGGCCTTCAAGCCGTCTGTGACGATACAACGATTCTCGACTCGTGGTGTTGTTCCTCTAGGCCGTGCCTCTGGAAACAACCCCGCTCCTATTCCGCGATCTAGACTCACAGCTCCTTGCGTTCCCGTTTTCCTTCCGATCGCTTGTCCTGCTTATGATGACCACCAAGGTTGTCTTCCTCTGTGGCAGCACTTGCGCTTTCCCGGTCGGTGCTGGTACTTGGCCCAGGGGTTTCCTGGTGCTGCAGAGTCGGTTGACCCGAGCCGAGCCCTGGCACTGTCGGTTGCCCGGTCTCGGTATGCCGCCCTAAGACCATGTGATGAGTTTCCGATACCTTCCTGCCCTGGTCCGTATCCGAATGCCGACCCTGTAGTATTTAGGGTGTAACACTATCTCCCCCTTCCTAAGCTTCGTCCCGAAGATATAGGATGTTGTTCTTGCGTATAGTTCTTCAGCCCCGTACTATTGCTCGATTATTGAGACGAAAAACCCATGTGGGAAAAAGTCTCTCAAATCATTGGTGAGCCCGTAGTCAGTTGGCATATCAGGATGCTATACTCCGCTACTGCTCGATCATCGAGACTGAAAAAACCCTATGAGAAAAAGCCTCTAAAATCGTCGTGAGACGGTAGCCTGTTGGCGTTTCAAATCGACGAAACACGTAACGGTTCTATAAGGTGACCTTTGAACCTAGCCTCCCAGCCTGCCGCTCTGGTTATCGAGAAAAACCCGGTGGGAAAAAACTCTCTAACCATTCCTTGAGCCTGCAGCTGTCGAATGGCGTATTCGTCCTATCGTATCGGTCATGACATCGTATTGCTGCCAAATGCCGTCCGTATTCCGCGGGACTCTTGACGTCCTGAGTCTGGTGCCCAGTGTCTAGCTGCCGGTGAAGGCATCCCATTTCCATCCTCAAATTCCTGGCCTTTCGGCTCATCTGTCCCAGCGCTCGGCTCGGAACAGCGTCCTCTCCAGCCTTTCGGCTGTCCGGTACAGTTTCCCTACTGCACCGGTTCCCCACCATTCCGGCCATCGTATTCCTCGGCCTTTCGGCCAACCCGCCCCAGCACTTCGGCACGGGACGGCATTCTCCCTGACCTTTCGGTCAACCCGTTCCTGCACTTCGGCTCGGAACGACGTCCTTACTGGCTTTCCCGCCAATTCTGACGAAGGCTGCCGCAGCCTGCTTCGCATACCGGATCGCCGTAAGCGGTCGATCCTTATCCCCCCCATTCCAGGGCGGTTCTCCGAACGCCTCAAATAAGCGCCAAGTTTGCCATTCCAGCTACTGGACCGACGAGATGCATGTTGGTGTATTATGCATCGTCGATGCCAGTGAGCTGCTGTACTGTGCTCAGCGAGCCTGGCGTCAGTTGACTACCCCATTACATGAGGTTTGCTTGGCGTATGGTGTTCCGTGGGTTCGTCGACAGACGCATAATTTCACGGATGACGTGCGATTGGCGTTACGCTCCATCGAGGAGCTGCCTTGCAACGGGTCGGTGAGTGTCATACCCCAGTAGCGCGGGGATGACAGTGAAGGATTCGAGTGAAGGTTCGTGGATAAAAGCTCTCGCCGAAAGCTCACGGCAGCGTCTATCGTAGACGCGCGCCGTGGCGCTTGTCTCTCGA
>Ga0307516_10003844_pt1 | contig 19013 bp, 28 predicted proteins | sample 19_EM_MG_FD_203310 | JGI IMG/M metagenome (GOLD analysis project Ga0307516, IMG submission 203310) | Populus trichocarpa ectomycorrhiza microbial communities from riparian zone in the Pacific Northwest, United States - 19_EM | ecosystem: Host-associated > Plants > Roots > Unclassified | place... | reverse complement strand
CCTGGTGAACACAAAATGTGGCCGAAACTCTGACCGCTGGCGCATCTTGAGACCATGTGACGGTTCAACGGGAAGTTTCGACAACCCCTTGGAATGGGACACTCGATTCAACGTGGAAGGATTCTGCTCAGCCGAACGAATCTGGAATCGTCTTGCCCAGTTCGCATACCATCCGCCCGTGACCACGATGGGTCAACCCGTCATCAACGAGGAACCAAGTCCGTGCGCCATGAAGCAGTTCCTAAGCGATATTTGAACCCCTTACAATCGCGGATTGCGTGCTATTGGACTCGCGAGACCATACCTCCACGTCAGAAACTTTCTCAGTGCCTCCAGCAAATCAAGGGAAAAGGGACGTCCTTCTCCTCGTCGTCACCTGTATCCCTCGGGATATCTTTTCCTTCCGCCACTTCACTGTGTTGATTCTCGTTCCTTCGTATCGCCTACCGACTGGGTCTCGATCCTGTTCACTCACTCACTGATTGTCCCCGCAGTGTATCAGAACCAGAACCAGGACCAAAGAGTAACAACCCCTTGCGGGGTACAGGGATGGGATACGTCATACCCGCGCAGCGTACTAGTAGCAAGCTCCATTAGATGCCCTCCGTACCCGCCCAATTGACCCGATCCAATGCACCAGGGCTCAACAAATTTCAAGATCCACGCAGCTTTTCGGAGGTAAACTTGAAAGCTTTCAAGTTGCGCATCGAGAACCTGCTAGCTCACCCCTCCCCCGAACTACCCCGTCGCAGTCGAGCTGAGGGTTTACCGCCGTCTTGCAAACACGCAAGCACAACGTCAAGACTCGGTCGGTCATCCGGCTGGGGTTTCCAACAATCTTCCAACATCCGCCATAAACCAACCGTGAACCGTCCCCCTCCCACCCCTTGAGGTCTCACAGGGCGTTCGCCACCCACGATCTTGGAAATAATTTCGGTGCCTTCATGTGGGGCAAACGGTACCTGCTCGCTGAGAACCTCATATATCGTCATTCCTAGCGCATAACAATCTGATTTGGTTGTTGGGCAACTCTCCTTCAGATTGAACTTGCCCGGGTTGATGAGCTCCGGACTACTCCATCGGATTGGGCCACCCGTCACAACAGCGGGTGGAATGATCGGTTCATCCGAGGCTATCGTGAGCTGACTGAAACCTGCTAAGCAGGCGTGACCACTGTGGTTGATTAGGATGTTCGCCTTATGGCTGCGTGAGCCGTGTGCAGGACAGTAACAACGGGCTCGGCAACGTACCCCGCTGAGACCCCCATGGATTATACCCTGGTCATGCATATAAATCAACCCTCGTGTGACGTCTCCAAGCTACAGTGATCATATCATCGTCGGCAATGGGAAAGACTAGGCCTCGGGCGAAAAACGTACGAGCCCCAATCGATCCACGTTGACGTGCACCTTCACAAACTCCGTGATAGTCCCATCCATCATCCACTCGGATAACGCCACAAGGTGATCTTCGGTGATCGTCACACCTAATAGCGGAAGTATATTCGGATGACGGAGGGCCCTCCATACTACAACTCCCCGATAGAACCTCTGTAAGACGCGATCAGTTATTAATATAAATAATGAGTCAGGAACGCTGCCAGCAACCCACTCTTCTGATCTGCTCGGGTTCATCGTTGAACCGCACTCTCACTGGAACCTTGGCTACCACATCCCGGTCTTGGTATCGACCCTTCCATACGTCCGAAAATTCGCCCTGGTGCAGCGGGCTCTCATTTGGGTCGTAGCAGAGCGGAATTGTCGATGACTTCGGAAGTAGGGTTTGGTGGCCACAAATCCTGTACAAATAGTGCAGACATTCCCTCCGGATCTCTGGTGTGAGGCCATCCGATGCCTAATTGACAGGATGCGTTAAACTCGATTGACTTATCCTTCGAACGTGAAATTGTGTGGACTTACCCCGGCTATCGCATCAATGAAGGCCTGGGCATCGTCCCCGGAAAGGTCCACGACCATCTCGATCTCATCGGGATCGGAAAATATCCTCGCGATCAGAGAGCCGCGTTCATCCATGGCGAGGGTATCATTGATCAGTTGCCTCCAGAGGGGGTGTTTACTGCACGCGAGAAACCGGTGAATCGACAAATGTATGATTGCAAGAATGGATGCGAAACCGACATTGTGAGAAGAATTTGCGAGACTTCCGAAGCTTCTGGACGCAAGTCGGGCTGTTGATCCCAGCAATGTTGCATCAACTTCCACAGATTCCCTGTGAAGGTTGGGTGTGTCGGTCGTGGCGGGCGGTGGCCTTCCATCACGGCCAAGATCGACATGACCGTTGAACAAATACCAAACGGGACCGCGCCAGTGTATATCTGCGTTGATATGAAACGAAAGTAGGCCAAACTCCTACACACACCAGCATCCATAACATACCTCGATCATAACCATCGCAAAGGAGAAAACATCTGATTCCTTGCTAGGCGGGTGCTCATCCAAGACCTCCGGTGCAGTCCATCGCGGGGCGTTGCCAAGCTGCGAGGCACTCCGTATGGTATCCATGCTTTGAGTGACCCCGGCCTGGCCGATGTCCGTGATGCGCGCATGCCCCGAGTTGTCCACAAGGATGTTTGGCTGGCTGAGCGTCAGTACGGTGGAGAGATGAGGTTTAGAGTGACTACATACCCCCTTGAGGTCCCCGTGAACTATATTGCGGGAGTGGAGGTAGCGGAGACCCTCAGCAACATCAGACAGCTTGTGATGGGAGTGAGCATAGAGCGAGCACAGCGGTAGGGGCACACACAAGTCCAAGACGATCTGCACCTGGATTCTTCCCGACATAGCCTGGCAGGTCCCCGCCAGGCACCCACTCCGAAACCAGCTGGAATGGCTCGGTGGTGACGCCCAGGATGGGTACGATATTTGGGTGTTTCAGATGTTTACACATTATGGCCTCCCTGCAGAAGACCTGCGTTTTGTCAGTGATATGGACAGGGAGGGCGACGGCATCAGTAACACACCTTGGTGGCCTTGTCTGGACCATCCCTGAAATATATCCGAACACGTTTGATGGAAACCCTCGTACCGCCGAGGGTTCCCTCGTACACATTACCAAAACCCCCTGAGGCAAATGGATCCGGGTCCATAACTAGAAGGGCAGACGGGAGGGTGTACGATGCCGGGAGAATACCCCCGGCACCACATATTCTTCTGAGTTCACGTAGACACTTTCGGAATGCCGCGCCGGATGGATCGAGACCGTCAAGAGCCTACGCTGGGTTCAGCAAGGAACAAGGAGGGACGATGTGGCGACGGACCTTGTTCAGGTACTCCACAAGCCACACCAAATCATCGCCTCGAAGGTTCGGCACACATTTCTGATAAGCTTCTCCGTAGAGTATGTTGCAGAGTTGATCGTGAAACATGAGCGAGGACCTGTCGAGGTGACGGAGCCATTGTAGGGGTGGGGAGGAGACTAATAAACCGTGTAAAGTTTCCAACACCTCTGTAACCTCCGGGCGTTGGTGAGGGTCCTGTACCCAGCAGTGTTGCATCAATACCCATAAATCCTCCGTGAAGGTGGGATGTGTTGGCCGCGGTGGACGCTTGCCCTGCACTATGGCCATCGCAGCCGCAATATATGAGTTATCAGCAAACGGAATTTCCCCAGTAAATACCTATGTCGATACGAACAAGAGTAAGCCAACGTCGTGCGCACGGTAGACTGACCATGACGTACTTCGACCATGACCATCGCGAAAGAGAAAACGACCGTTTCCTTGCTGCATGGCCCTTCCTCCTTCAGAATCTCCGGTGCAGTCCATCGTGGGGTGTGGCCGTGCTGGCGCGGGGCACTCAGTATGGAATCCAAGTTCTGGGTGACTTTAGCGAGGCCAAAATCGGCGATGCGTATGCGACCGGAGTCATCTACAAGGATGTTTTGCTAGCTGGGCGTAAATACAGTAGTGAGATGAAATGTAGACTGACTGCGTACTCCCTTGAGATCCCCATGAACCACATTGCGGGAGTGGAGATAACAAAGGCCCTTGGTGGCGTCGGATAACTAGCAATGCGACTAAGAGTGGGGTAAACACAACACGAGGGAGACATACAAGTCCAAGTCGGTTCACTTCCGGGTTCTTCTCGATGTACTTCGGCAGATCTCCACCAGGCATCCACTCTGAAATGAGCTGAGGCGGAGTGATAGAAATGCCCAGTAGCGGGAGGACATTCGGGTGCGTCAACCGTTTCCACATTACAGCCTCTTCACAGAGGGTCTAAAGTTCTGTTAGTGAAGGCGGACAAAGAAAGCAACGGCATAGGAATGCACTTGAACGGCCTTTTGTGGATCACCAGTAAATACGCGCACGCATTTGATACAAACTCTTGAACCATTCAAGGTCCCATGGTACACATCACCATACCCTCCCGAAGCGAACGGTTTAGTATCAAGGTTGAGGAGGTGAGAGGAATGTGTATATGATGTTGGTAGTATTCCCCTAGCACCGCATATGGTTCTGAGTTCGCGCATACACTTCCGGGAGGCGGGACTGGAGGGATCGAGACCATCGAGAGCCTACGTGGCGTAAGCGGAGTGGGGAAGGGGCAACGGGGCACGTACCTTGTCCAAACAGTCGATGAACCACACTAAATCATCACCTTGAAGGTTCGACACGCATGTCTGATACTCCTTTCCATAGAATACGTTGCAGAGTTGATCGTGAAACTCGGGTGAAGACCTGTCGAGGCGACGGAGTTGTTCCAAGGCCGGGGAGTTGGGTAAGGCCATGAGGGGCAACTAGAGGAGAGAGCGTTTGGGTGGCGGAATCCTGCAGGTGGGAAGGTATATATTGTGTAAGCCTCACCCGATCCACAATGCGGATGCGTGGATGAGGGCGAGGTGCGGACGCGGGCCGATCGCCCGCGTGTCCGCCAGCCAGTCTTGAATTGAAGATTGGACACTACCGGCGCACCTATGTAATCAAAGACACTCGTGGTTGCAAAATCGAAAGCTCCGTCCTAGGATGAGAGACCCGGTCCGGTGGGATTCCGCTCCGTTGGAGGATCCGGGCATCGTCCCGCCGATTCAGTTAGCACACCATCTCGCCCTTCGAACCCGCATGCGCTCCTGAGATTTGAGCGCTTGTATGACAGCTCGGCGAGCCATGAGCGTGAGGTTAACCGTGAGTCTGGGTCGTACAACCTGTTTGGGTGTCCCATATCAGGTGTGCCAGCAAACTCCGTTCCGGCACTTCGATCACGAACCAGGACCACAACCTCCACCAGCTTCGAGTCCAGCCCCGCTCGTGTATATCCTTTCCTCGCTATGGTCTACCTCTCTTCTACTCCTCCGTACACTATCACCGCCGCCCGTCTCGACCGTGAGTGAGTTCGACGCCCGAGTCCTTGATTGGCGAACACTTCCATTGGCGTTCCCAAGATGCCTCCCCCAGGTTTTCATAGAAGGGAAGACGGCGAGTTGAGCCGTTTTTAGATTGGACGCGGCGTTCGGAGAGGTCAGCCCTGTGGGTGGAACCGCAAACCAAGGTGATGAGGCCTCACCTCGGAGCACTTATCCCTTTCGCTAACCCCAGTTTCTCGCGACAGATAGCACGGAGCCATACAGTCAAACTCTCGGGTCCACACCGGGATATCACAAGAGCGTACTTTGGGGCCTCTCTATGGTCACTGCGACCCTTTCCGAAGCAGCCGGTTCCACGATTCTTGTGCTTGACTCCATCAAAGACACAACAGCACACGATGCCATACCAACGACCGACTAATAGACAGCCAGAGGACGCCTGCATTCACGTTACTCTGGGACCACGAGGACGCAGAGGAAGATTCGTTGGTCTTGACTAACAACCACACCGATTGGAGTAGTGGGGTGGGCAGGGGTTTGGTACTAGTTGCACATGGTCCACTTCGGCGTAGAGGTAAGTGGACGTCCATGTTATAGTCTCTCCGTGAGCTGACCGCGGTCTAGGTCCTTGGTCGTTTTCGAGCCCCTTGCTGTTACGAATTCCACCATTCACGCCATTGGGCCTGCAAAATTGTACACATCGTACACCCTCCGCGCCACGACCCTTCTCATCATTTCAACTAGCCGCCGTGAATCGAAGAAGGGAAATTGCGAGTATAAATTCCTATCTCCACCTGAACCGCGTCCCATAGGATCTCCTCCTATTCTCTCCCGCTCTTCCCATCTCACCCATCGTTCACCCATGTCCCTCGCCTCGGGCCCATCAAGAACTATACATTCGCTAACAGCCCCCGCTATGCACGATGGCCGTTTCGGTAAGGGACGCATACCCAAAGGTAAACGCACCCCTCCATTTGCGTTTGCCCTCCCTAAAAACATTCATTGTAGCGTCAAACCTAGCGTTCACTTAGCGCAAGCAATGACCGCACACCCGTGTAAGCCTCCGATGGGTTCTTCCTGGGAGTCGATCTGCCCACGACCATTCGGAGGGCCGGAAATCTGAAGCGAACGTAAAATACCGAAGCTACGGCAGATGTCCTCTCCGCCGACGTTCACGGTCCGAATCCTAACACTACCCCACCTACTACCCCGACCCGCCAGAGGCCCTCAGATCAGCATCGTCACTGCATTAACAACTGCGCTGTTCCCCCTCTACCATAATGGCACCAAACACACCCTTTTACGTGCGGACCTGGAGAGCAGTGACTGGAGGACGACTGGGAAAGCGATAATTGCCCAGTCGGCGGGCGGCTGTCTTGTGTACCCCAGTGGTCGATGACCGCTGAAACGCCGACCCTGCCCATTAGTGTTTTCCCCTACCTTGTTTCCCTCACCCACGTTTGCGTCTTTTTCACCTCTCCTTCCACACGTTTTCGCTCGATAGTGCCGCATGCGGCGTGCTGAATAATTATAACTTTCTGATACTAAATACCGACCCCTCGAGCTGAGGAAACAAGAACCACGACAGGAACTACCGGGATGAGACGTCCACTTAGGGATTCAACCATAGATGTCCTACCCCTCAATCGACCCAACCAATCTCCCAGCGCAGTGAGGTAGCGTGAGGTCCACCAGGTTTATCATTTCCCGTGGAATTTCTTAGTCATAGATTTGAAGGTTTTCCGGGCGAGCGCTACCCTACCAACCCATCCATCCTCCGAGCTACCCCGTTGCAGTGAATCCGGGAGGCTGGCGTTGCTAGGTGTGGCCAGTGGGCCTGTAGTTCCATGAGGACGGTTAGAGGTAAACCCCGGGATTTGAGTGGGGTGAAGAAAGCGTACTGGAGACCGGTATTGTTCCAGGGTAAGGGGAACCCCGGGGCGGGACCAAAAGTTCGTCGTCGCTAGGTGGAACCGACGGATCTATTACGTGACAAGGGTGGTGGGGAGCTAGCCTGAGATTTTAGACGAGACGGGACGTACCAAGGTTCGTTGTTTCATTCAACCGATCATCACCATCTGCCTCCACAATTCTATCCACGTCAGAAGATGGGCTGAGAAGAACTTGGAGGACTTCGGAAGCTTCTGGGCGCAATTGGGGGTCCTCACCCCAGCAACGTTGGGTCAACGACCACAAACCTTCTGTGAAGGTTGGATGCGTTGGCCGTGGGGGCCGATCCCCTTGCACTATCCGTAACATGGCCATCATACTTGTGTGCTCCCGGAACGGAACCTCGCCGGTGAATAACTGTATCAGTACGAAACCGCAGTAAGCCAAAGCTCCAGGCACGACAGATCATCCGGGGCGTACTTCGATCACGACCATGGCAAAAGAGAAAATATCCGCTTCCTTGGTAAGGCTCTCCCCCCTCAGTACCTCTGGCGCTGTCCACCGCGCGGTGTAGCCACGCTGAAGCGAGGCGCTGTGGATGGAATCCAGGTTCTGAGCGACTGTAGCGAGGCCAAAGCCCCCAATGTGCACACGACCAGAGTCATCTACAAGGATTTTTTGCTAGCTGAGTGTCAACGTTGTGGTGAATCAACATCCAAAACAACCACATACTCCCTTGAGGTCCCCATGAATCACGTTGCAGGAGTGGAGGTAACAGAGCCCATTAGCGATGTCGGATATCTGGTAACAGGAGTAAGCGTGAGATAAACTCAAGTGGAGGGACGCCCACGAGTCCAGGTCGGTTTGCATCGGGGTGTTTTTTGATGTATTTTCGCAGGTCCCCGCCGGCAATCCAACTCGAAATGAGCTGGAGAGGAACGAGAGTGACCGATAGGAGGGGTACGATGTTTGGGTGTGCCAATCGCTTCCACACCACAGCCTCTCGGCAGAAATCCTATGGGTTCCGTTAGCGACGACGAACATGGCAAATGGTGACCTCGATAGCACACTTTAGCAGCCTTCTCTGAGCCACTAGTGTAGGCCCACACACGTCTGACGCAAACCCTTGAACCGTCAAGGGTCCCATTGTACACATCACCAAACCCTTCGACAGTGAATGGCTCGGGATCAATGTGGAGAGATTGAGACGAGCCCATGTATGATGTTGGTAGTATTCCCCTAGCGCCACATATGCTCCTGAGTTCGTGCAGACACTTCCGGAAAGCAGGACTGGTAGGATCAAGTCCGTCGAAAGCCTACGACACACTGAATAGTGGGCGGGGAAACGTAATGTGGCGGCATACCTCGTCCAAATAGTCAATAAGCCACACCAAATCATCACCTTGAAGATTTGGTGCACGTTGCTGATAGTCCTCCCCATTGAGTACTCTCGTGAGCTGATCGTGAAACCCGGATGTGGACCTGTCGAGGTGGCGGAGTTGTTGCAGGAATGGACGGGAACCCAATAAACCACGCAGATCATTCAACACCTCTGAAACCTCTGGGCGTAGGCGGGGGTCTTGATCCCAGCAGCATTGCACCAACGCCCACAATTCCTCTGTGAAGGATGGATGTGTCGGCCGTTGTGGGCGCTTGCCTTCCACTATGGCCAATGCGGTCGCAAAAGATCCAAGATTACTGAACGGATATGCACCTGTAAATACCTGCATTCGCATGAAATGACAGTAAGCCGAGGCTCCATTGGGAATGCACGGTAGATCACCCGGTGACATACTTCAATCATGACCATTGCAAAAGAGAAAACATCCGCTTCTTTACTACACACCTTCTCCTCCTTCAAGATCTCTGGCGCAGTCCATCCCGGAGTGTACCCATGCTGACCCGAGGGAATCCGGATAGAACCCGGGCCCTGAGCGACCGTAGCGAGGCCAAAATCCGTGAGGCGGACACGGCCGGAGTCGTCCACGAGGATATTTGGCTGGTTAGGCGTCAATATTGTGGCGAAGCAAGATATAACACTACGCACTCCCTTGAGATCCCCGTGTATTACATTGCAGGAGTGGAGATAATGAAGGCCCTTAGTGGCATCGGATAGCTGGCAATGGGAGTGAGCGTGGGATAGGCACAACCGGAGGGACCCGTACAAGCCCAAGCCTGTCCACGTTGGGGTTCTTCTTGATGTACTTTGGAAGGTCCCCACCAGGCATCCAATTCAAAATGAGCTGAAAGGGTTCGATAGTGACACCCAACAGGGGTACGATGTTTGGGTGGGCCAACTGCTTCCACATCACAGCCTCTTGACAGAAGGTCTGCGAGTCTCGTCAGTGATGGCGAACGCGGAGGGGACGACGGACTGTCAGAACGCACTTTAGCAGCCTGTTGTGGATGACCAGTATACACCCGCACACGTTTGATGCAAACCGTCGAACCGTTGAGGGTCCCCTCGTACACGTCAGCAAAGCCACCCGAGGCAAACAGTTTGGGAGCGATCTCGAGAATGGAAGACGAAAGGGTATACGACGATGGGAGTATCCCACTTGCGCCACAAATGGTTTTGAGCTCGCGTAAACACTTTCGGAATGGGGCGCTGGAAGGATCAAGACCACCTAGAACCTACAGCAACTCAGGCGGAGAGCAGGGAAGGGTAAAGTGGTAACGTACCTTGTCCAGATAACCCACAAGCCACAACAAATCATCGCCTTGAAGATCCTCCGCGCATCGCCGATACTCCTCCCCATAAAATATGCTGCTGAGTTCATCATGAAACCCAGATGAGGACCCATCGAGTTGATGGAGTTTCTGCAAAACTGGGCTTGCGATATTAGGTAGTGGGGCTGGGGCCCCCGGCTGCTGAATTTCCTGATGAGCTATTCTCCCCACTGAAAGGGTGGGGCCCGGTGAGACTTTAAATGCCCATGTGTAGCAGGGTATGACACTGACCCCCATCATTGTCTACCTTGACGCATGGCTGATATTTGGCCAATAACGTTGATATGTTATCTACACCCCCTTCCTACCCAAAAGTTAGTGCCCGGAATTCGTCGCGTTTTTCTCTCACCATAGGGATCCACGCCAAATCTTGGTGGTGCATTAACGCTGAGACGGCGTTCGAATTCTTCCGGCACGGGGGGTGAGTGACCTAGCGGTGGTGAGGGAAAGTGGACTACCTTAAATATATAATCTGCAACGAGATCCCAGCTGTCGTTTTCCCCATCCTGAAGTCAAGAGTTAGGGTGGAATATGAAAGGGCCCGGCAAGGACCATACATATGGTGTGTTGCGAACGACAACTAGGTCAGAGTCAGGGTCCTCCGTGGTGAGGTCTGACTGCTCCCCCAGGTCCCCATCGCCGCTCATTGTGGGTTCTGAATTGGACTGTACTGTCAACTCTGGAAAGGCGCCCCCTCCGTCATCCCCTGATTCGAGGTCGTGTGGTCCCGCGCCTGCTCGAATAACCCTCGGAACCAACCATTTCTTGCGCATTGTGTAATACCGAACGAAGACGCACTGATTGAATTCAGCAGGAATCGCTCTCGCATCCTCCAACTGGGAGGAGGAAGAATTTATGGCCGGTACAGCTGGAAGGCGATCCCACGACTGTGGCCCGCTCTTAAAATACGGTGAGCAGCTGGTATGTCGCATCACCCAAACAGACGCGTTAGCGGAGGCGAGCATTGGGACAACCGCATTTGAGCCGGCCGCAAGAAAAGCGCCCTCGTTCGAATATGCCAACATCGCAAAATCCTTGGTAGCGTCGAAACCGGTTACTAGAACGGGCTCAACATCATTCCCATACCCCTCCCTATCGGCGAATCTAACCCAAGAGTTATAGTGGCGCTTGGTGTACTTTCCGAACCTGTCTTCCAACACAGCATCTTCCAGGTAGGTTGGGTGCCTTGTCATCAGTGCTGCACCGCAATTCCCAGTAAGCTCGAACGAGAAATCTGCGCCAAATTGCAGGGGGCTGGGTGTGGTGCATTTTTAGATAGGCGGAGAACGGTCTGAGGGATGAAACATACGGGGTAGTAGATACCGTGGCACCGAGACCAGCCCCGACCCTTTGAACTGTGTCAGTACGAAGGGAGCCACGTTCTCGGGTGCGAAATGTCGTGTTTCCAACGTCCAACGGTTCAGATGCGCTGGGAACATCCCCTACCGGGGAAGCAGCGGAGAACAGTAAATGGAATTGCCCACGGCGGATATAGCCGACGTCTCCGATTCTGATGCGAGTGTAGTCTGTGGGAGAGGGCTGGCTAGAAGTTGGTGGAGAGGGTTCCCTAGAGATCGTGGGATTTCGTATCTTCAGGCGCCACCCACAAAGTCCAAAAAACGACACGCTACCATAAAGCATCACCGTAGCCGCGGTGAAAGTCCATTTGTCTGTGAAAGGATATCTCGAATGTTAGGATGGGGTGCAGTGGCCAATGGCGGATTTTAATGCTTACTCCTTGTATATCTGCCATTCCGGTATGCGGGCCATGGGGGGGGGGGGGTTTGTGGAAGCGCCCACACATGCTGGTCTTATGAGCCACGACAGGGCGCCTTCAACACCAATCTGTGTACTGATTGATGAAATTGGTGAATGGTTGGGTTGAGGGCAAACCAGGCCCCATTGGTGCCCCGGCGTGGTCTCCGGAGCGGGGTTTCCCTTTCCTTGGGTCCGCTACCGCACGGTCTTACCCAATGGAATCGGGGACTTAGTACCAAAAAATTGGATTGACACTCGAGTTGCCCGATTAGGTCCCCAACGAGTTCTGCAATTTCCACGACCTCGTGGACCACGCTCGGGGCGCGGACCTCCAATAGCCACGACGATGGGATCCTTCAGTTGGCTGAGCGGCACCCGTCCACCGGGACATTTGTACTCTGTCAACTCACGCGACAGTCCGAGAACTTCGTCACGTTATATTGAAAATGGCAAACAAGGACGAGGGAAACGGTTAAACTCGACTGACACCCGCCGGTATGGTAGTCATTTGCACCAGATGGCGGATCTTGAACCCCAGAAAAAAGCTTGAATGGCCTGAAACGACTGAGGACGACGAAGACGGTCCAATTGAGTTGGAGTCGTCCGGAATCGATGACTTCCGTACCTAACATGGTCTGAGCGCAGTCGCAAGGAATGGGCGCGTCAGGGCTGGAGTGCTCTGGAGTCACGATCAGCCAGGCTAGCACCGGGATTATTGTGGGGTTCAGTACGGGAACAGGCTGCTCCAGACCTCGACTGTGGTCTTATCTACATTCACTGCCCTACGTTTGGAGGACCTTCTCTCATGCCATCACGACGTTCGGAACTCCCTTTGAGAGTGCCATGGAAGGGCCACAATACCACAGAGCGCCGCGGAGCCAGAATTATGTGTACAGGTCGGGCGAGACCGCTTACCCTCCCTCACCCCTCTTACCCCTCCTCGCAGCAACGCCCTTCTACAACTGCCCCACAAAACAACTCACTCGGACCTCCGCCGGACCCGCAGTACGAAGTGACTCCGCCCTCCCCTCTCAGCCGTATGTTGGGACGTTCCCCTAGCACCCACTCTCGTTTCTCCGGCCTCGGGCCACTTTTGGGTGGCCTGGAGTCGCGTCAGGTAAGGACCAAACCACTTTTAAAGCGCAAGGAAGGGCAGAAAGGAGTTAATGTGGGGGAAACTCCCGAAAATGCCACTTTTGGAAGCCGAGTCCACACCTTCACAAGTACATAACCGTCACAGGAAGCCCGGTACTAAAGGACAGTCGGACGCAGAGACAACCAGGTGAAGTTGGCGGAGCGCTTGAAACCGAAGTCCATAAAATAAGTAACTTTTTCGTTTTTTCAAGTGCGAATGGGAGTAGTCACCACACCTACACCAACGTTATTCTACCCGTACACTTTTGCATCGCACTCTCGAGTCATCGTGAATTCTTCGCCACCCTCCCAAACACGTGTGACCGGAGTGAATATAAGTTTCCACGCTTCGTACCCCTATTTCTTCAGAACCTTCACAATCCTCGTTGTTGACTTGCTCCATCCCACTTGGTCGGGATTTCTTTGGTCGCGATACGTACGGGTGGAACACGTCGCTAATGCACGCTTGACCCATAACGCTCGTTAGTTTGAATGGAGATGAGAACTGGAACCAGTTTGGTCTCCACAGCACGGAGGGCGTGTGCACCAACTGGAGCGTAAAACTCAAGATCAGCCTTCAGTCTGAACGAGGGATCCGAGATAGCTTCATCGAGTCGGTTGTAGTACGTCACGAGCATCTCGCAGGCAACCAGCGATAGGAACGATTTCTCATGGCCCTGACACCAGGCGTTGAGTGAATTGGGTCGCCACAACAAAGACCTTAAAACGGCATGCCGCAACCTCACCCACTTTCCGTACGACGGCTGTGGATGTCTGTAACTTCGTAGTGCCGGTAGATAGACGACACGTCCTGTCCACGGTTGTCAACTTTGCCCACGAGGTGTTTTCGGGCAGGGAGCTTTCTCCCGTTATGCGATGAACCGCCGTCAATGCGGGCCCTTTAGTATGAGTCTTGATGACACCGGTACCTTGGCCGGCCTGGAAATAATCATTAGAACGGAGGAAGGAATACGAGGGGACATGCATTACTGGAGAATGAGATGTATCCTTTGATGTCGCCTCGTGTTCGAGCCCAGGAAAAACCGCATTGAAGAGCCCTTGCGCACACTCGATTAAAAGCTTGTCCAATGGGTTAGTAGATATCGCGACCGATTCGTGAATGAAGGCGGGCTGAGAGTTGGCAAGATAGCGGGACTGAGGCTCGGCGGGTTGTCTGGGAGAAGATCCCCGGGCATGCGACCTTCTCGAGCCTCGTTATGGTCTCCTCGCTGCTGACGGCTACTCTTCTACTTCCCTGTACGCTATCACCGCTACCCGTCTGGGCCTGTGTGAATCCGAAACTGGAGGAATTGGCAATGGCCTTGTTGGCGTTCCCGGGACAGATGGACCCCGAGTGGCGCTGAATTTTACGGGAGCGGAGACGAAGGGTGTGGCGGGCTTGGTTAATACCGCAACCGAGACGACGCTTGGAGTGGTCAACTCGTCTGCAGTGGTGATGTCCCGCAGTTTGGCGTATTGCATCTCTTTCGACGAACCCGATTTTCTGATCGCGGAGGCGAACCTTGGAACTCTTGGATCCCACACTTGGACCCTATAATAGTGGTAATAAATCAGTGTTGTGTAACGATGTGAAAAGGCCGCCGCGAAAACCAGGGTGGTGTTGAGAATCCCGCCGCACTTCTGTGTGTCGGTATCATACTCCGTAGCCTCTCGTTTGCGCATGTGTAGAAACCAAACTGAGGATCGCCGTAGGTTCTTGATTGGTTGGGAGTACGTCCGTGGGGTCCGTCGGATGCTAACTGAAGTCAACCTGTCAATATCCTGTGCCTCTCAAACGCATCGTCGAGGGTGGACGTTGACCGGATCTGCATTTTCGTCCCTCATCGTAATATCCTACAGCGGGTGGATGGGAGAGTGAAAGTGGTTTCAGGGTTCAAGGATTTCCGCCGTGGTGGTCCGAAAGAAAAGGGAAACGATTCCGCGCGGGATGCGTGGCGCGTCTCGGAGGATCAAAATGGATCGCGTGGAGATTTGCGAAGATCAGCGCCGCTAGATTACGTCAACCAGCACACGGTGCACGCGTTGCGACGCCTGGTGGTTTCGAGTTAACTGCTGTCGCATAGGGGTCAACGAGATTCAGCGGGGAAACCTGACGTTTAATGTGTAGTGGCGGGGCGGATGATTTGTCCTCATTCCTAGAACCTGTTGCCAAGGGAAGAAACTCAGAGCAGCAGTAGGGGTTTTCTGCCTCACGTCACTTAAGTTGGGCCCCGCAAATTGCGAGTCTGGGGCATTCATTCACGCATTCCTCAAGCTTCCGGTTCCAGCGCAGTCGCTAGCGCAGAACGCGAATGGTAGCGTAAAGGCCAACCGGCACTTCGACCGCTCTGATCAACGATTCAAAAAGTGCTCATTTCCTGGAGCCTCGCTTCAAAACCCTCCTAAGAAAGCTGGCCGACCCCCGTCCCCGTCCAGAGTACGAACGAGAAATAGAAGGGCTTTACCCAAAATAACACACCGAGGCTCATAGTATGAGGCAGTCGTTCAGACGATCGTGATGCCCGATCTGAACGTTGAACATTGCGTGGCTCGGTTTGGGGATGGCGACGGCCAGACAGCCCTTCAGTCCACCACAGAGACTCGGGTAATCTTTTCCTCGGAGATGGAGAGAGGGGGACTAAGTTGCGGCACGCCCTCGTTCCCCTCCACGTCGCCCGGTCAATTACAACGTCGCCGTTTAGGTGTCGCACGGAAGAGGCCATTCGGCGGGTAGGAACTGCGCGCCGACCCGTTCCCACTCTGCCCACCCACTGACCGGTGACGGATCTACGGTGGACCAAGGGAAATCGCCAATAGTGCTGAGGGCGATAGTAAACACGGATGGAAAACCACATCCAATTTCATTTCTTTCGCCGTTGGCCTCCTGGCACGTTAACATATCATCGGTAATCTTTCAGCAGCGAACCTTTGAGTGGAACATTTTACACGCGTTAGGGAACGAATAAACTACACATCTGACACATGAACCGCCAGTGTGGGATAGCGCACCAGCTTATACTGCGAACCCATCCCCCGTTTCGAATTGCCGTTTGTCGTGGACCCTGGAGTCCACCGTCACTGATTCCAATCAGGGATCCTACGTAGGGCAAGGGGGGTTAAAGACGAGCACGGAGTGAAACAGAGAAAACATACTGGAGATCCCCAGACGCGGCATCCGATTGATCATCAGCACTCGTCCCTGCTTCTCCGCTGGTGTTAGGAGATGGTCCCAACAAAGGTGAATCTCCTTCAAGACCCCAAAGTACAGCTCTGGCACGAATCCGGTCGCCCGGTTGAGGCGCCCAACAAAGTTCCAACGTCCTCCATATGCCATCTGTGAACGATGCCTCCCCCGCCCCTCGGGGTCTCTCTGGACGTTTTCCCTCCATGACCCTTTGAACCACATCGGGGAATGAGCACTGGGAAAACGGTTCCTGTCCACTAAGAACTTCGTATATCACCATTCCCAGCGCGTAGCAATCCGATGCCTCAGTTGGGTGGCTCCCCTTCATGCCGAACTTCTCTGGGATGAGAAGCTCTGGGCTCGTCCATTGAGCCGTAGTAGCTCCTATGGCCGCGGATATACTGGTTTGGTCGTCCGAGATTATCGTGAGTAGACCGAAGTCTGCCAAACGGGCGTGGGATTCGTCGTCGATCAGGATGTTTACCTTAGCATCAATAAATCAGGGTGCAGATGGGCGACTGTGAGGTTCGAACACGTACCCCCTTGAGATTCCCGTGGATTATTCCCTGGTCATGCATGTATATCAACCCTTTAGCGGCGTCTCTGAGCTGCGGTGATCATGCGATTGTTAGTGACAACTGAGGGTAATGGCCTTGAACAAAATACATACAAGGTCCAGCGGATTCACGTCGGGGTGCTCCTTTACAAAGTCTTTGATGTTACCATTCTCCATCCACATCGATACCGTCACAAACTGATTCTCGGACATCGTGACACCCAACAGTGGCAGTATGTTCGCATGGCGGAGGGATCTCCATGCCATAATCTCCTTGCAGAACCTCTACGGAACACGATCAGTCGCCGGCGCACGTAGTGAGTCAAGGGAAAGCCTACCTTTGTGACCCCTTCGAGATCACCCGTGTGGTATACACTCAAAACTTTGGCCGTAACCTCCCTCCCATTGTGTTGACCCTTCCACACGTCTCCAAATGAATCGGGGTACAACGGATTCTCGTTTCGGTTGTAACAAAGCGGAATCGTCAGTGATCTCGGAAGCAGAGCTCGATGGCCGCAAATTCTGTATAAATAGCATAGACACTTCCTGCGGATCTCCGGTGGAAGGCCATCGTCATCCAGCACCTAATTGATGAACGCGGAGGTTTGAATTAAAGTCAATCAACCTATCCTTTGAATATTGGGTCGCGCAGGGGTTTACCTCATTTATCACATCGATGAGGATCTGGGCATCGTCTTCGGATAGGTTTTCAACCGCCTTGATCTGATCATTGTCCAGGAGGATCGCCTCGATCAGAGAGGCGCGCTCATGTGTTGCGAGGGCGCCACCAATCAAACGGTTGCGAACTGACACGGTGAGAATCTCCGTGACTATTTTCGAAATTGCTGGGCGTGAGTCGGGGTCGCGATCCCAGCAGCCTTGCATCAACGTCCACAAATCCTCTGTGAATTGTGGGTCCATCGGCCGTGGCGGGCGGTCACCTCCAATTATGGCGAGCATGACCGGCATAGATCCGGTACCATTGAACGGAACCCCACCGGTGAAAACCTGTGTTGGTGTGAAATGACAGTAAACCAAAGCTCCACAGACGATAGACCATCCGTGACCTACCTCTATCATGACCATCGCAAGAGAAAAAATGTCTGCTTCTTTGCTATGTTTCCCACCCTTCAGGATCTCCGGTGCAGCCCATCGCACGCTGTGGCCACGCTGATTTGAGGCGCTTCGGATGGAATCCAAGCTTCGAGCGACCGTAGCGAAGCCAAAGTCCGCGATTCTTGCTTGGCCAGAGTCATCCACAAGGACGTTTTTCTGGTCGGGCGTCAGTGCGACGGTAAAACGAAATTTAGAACGACGTACTCCCTTAAGGTCGCCGTGAATCACATTGCCGGAGTGGAGGTAGCAGAGGCCCTTGGCGACACCGAATAACTGGTTGTGGGAGTGAGCGTGAGAATACGCAACAGGAGGGAAACCCACAAGTCCGAGTCGATCCGGGTTTGGGTGGTCATTGATGTGTTTCGGCAGGTCCCCGCTATGCATCAAATTTGTAACGAGCTGAGGGGGGGTGATAGTGACACCGAGGAGGAGTAAGACGTTTGGGTGTTTCAACCGTTTCCACACCACGGCCTCTCGACAGAAGGTCTATGGGTTTTGTTAGCGACGGCGAACAGGAAAACGGCCGCGCCAACAATGCACCTCAGTTGCCTTCTTTGGATCTTCACTAGTGTACACACGCAGACGCTTGACGCAGACTTCTGAACCGCTGAGGGTCCCATTATACACGTCGCCAAAGCCTCCATGGGTAAACGGATTGGGATCGATTTTGAGATGGTCGGGCGAAAGTGTGTACGACACCGGGAGTATCTCCCCAGCGCCACATATATTTCTGAGTTCGCGTAGACACTTCCGCGAAGCGTGACTGGAGGGGTCGAGATCATCGAGAGCCTACGATGGTTTAAGCGGTAGGTGGGGAAGGGCCTCGTGGCGACGTACCTTATCAAAATAGTCGACAAGCCACTCCGCATCGCTACGTTGAGGGTTTAGCACGCATTGCTGATAATCCTCCCCGGAAAGTACTTCGCAGAGTTTGTCGTGAAACCCGGACAAGGATCTGTCGAGGTTACGGAGTTGTTGCAACGGTCGGGAACTGTGTGAGGACATGGGGTAGTGAGGAGCGCGGAAATGTGGAAGATGTGAAGGTATACGTACCAGGAGCTTTGCCCAATCCACGAGGCGGCTGCGTACGTAGAAGAGACGACATGAGCTGTCCCGGACAAGATACGCCGGTCAATTCTGTTACACGGGGTGCTGAATGTTACGTTGAAGCTTTAGCGGAATGCGAATATGGGGGAACAATCCTAGGCGGAAGGGAAGATATCTGATTAGAGGTGGCGCCGCTTTGAAAGGTTTGAACCCTGGCGAGTCGGAGGAGCGTGCGGTGGCGGTCAAGCCATTAGGCGCCAAGATCTCACGGGATTC
>Ga0307516_10003843_pt1 | contig 19013 bp, 22 predicted proteins | sample 19_EM_MG_FD_203310 | JGI IMG/M metagenome (GOLD analysis project Ga0307516, IMG submission 203310) | Populus trichocarpa ectomycorrhiza microbial communities from riparian zone in the Pacific Northwest, United States - 19_EM | ecosystem: Host-associated > Plants > Roots > Unclassified | place... | reverse complement strand
TACTCTACCTGCCTTACCCGCAATATTCCGAGCCGAGAAATTCCTTACTAAAATCTGGCATGGTGGAACCGTTGTGGCATTGTGGACTTTTTTAGCGTATGTTCTGGCATTGTAGACCTTTTCTCTAGGGAAAATAGGAGATAGGTGTGATAGCGCTAATTTCAACACTTCGCTTCGCTAGACACTGCATATCTTTTCCGCAAGTTCGTGATGCTGAGGTTTGGAAAGGTTTTTGGTGAAAATATCGGCAAGATTGTCATCAGTCGGTACGTATAACAGGTCACAGGTGCCAGCTTCGAGTTGTTCGGGTACAAAATGGTAGTGTGGATCGATATGTTTCGATCGATTATTGATCCGATGGTTTTTGGCCAGTTCTCACGCTCTTTGGTTGTTGCCGAGAAGGTAGTCTACTTCATGGTTGTCGGCTGCGACACCATATGAGGTGTATCGTTGGAGTTGTTGAAGCCCACATTGTAACCATATGAGGTGTCGACTTGTAAGGGACATCGCCATGTATTCGGCCTCTGTTGTTGACACTGCTACCGACTTCTGCTTCTTTGAGGACCAGCTGACAGTCGCTTCCCCTAGCTTGGTGACATATCCTGAGAAAGATCTTCGATTATCCAGGTTGCTAGCAAAGGAGGCGTCACTGTAGCTGAGAAGCTGTAGGGCTGTATCATTGGCCTTCTTGGGATAGTGGAGATTCTAGTTAGCTGTACCTCTAAGGTATCGCAATACCGGTTTTGCCGCTTGTAGATGTACTTTGTTCAGTCGTAAGGAAAATTGCGATAGGAGTGTAACAGTATGAGCGAGATCCGGTCGAGTTCCAGTCACAGCATACATTAGGTATCCGATAACACTTTGGTATTCACCAATATCCTCAACTTCTGTGCCTGGTTTCGCTTTCCGAAGTCGCATATTTGCGTCAAGTGGTGTGGTGACAGGGGAGTTGGACATTCCAAATCGTAGTAGGATCTTATCTATGTAGCCATGCGGGGATATTCTGATGCCTGTCTTGGTGTATGTGAGTTCGAGTCCGAGTATGTATTTGCATCTCCGAGGTCCTTGCAGTCAAACTTGCGCTTGAATTGCTCTTAAATCTCTTTGACGAAAATAGAATTTGGGCCGATAATTGTGATATCATCCACATAGACTGAAATGAAGGTTGATTCAGACTTGTAAATGAACACACAGGGGCCAAAGTGTGATATAACAAATCCAATTTTCCGAAGTAGCGCAGAGAGGCATACGTACCACTCGCAGGCGGATTGTTTGAGTCCGTAGATACACTTTCGGAGCGGAGCAACTTTTCGGCGTTCCGATAACCTTCAGGTAGTCGCATATAGATTTCTTCTTTCAGAAGGCCGTAGAGGAAAGCTGATTTCACATCTATTTGTTGTGGGATCCATTGATGGTAAGCGGTAATGGCAATAAGTAGTCGAAAGGAGTCGTATCGTGCTACCAGTACATATGTCTCCTCGTAATCGGTCCCAAACTTCTTCATAAAGCCTTTTACTACCACACGGGCCTTACACCAATCCACCGATCCATCTGCCTTTGTGTAGGAGGAGGATTCCGGGCGTCGTGGACGCCACGCCTAGAGTGGCTAGCATGGCCGCTAGCATGGCTTCTAGAGTTTGTGGGACTTAGCAGATGGCTGCCCTAAGGGCTTCTGTAGAAGACAGTCACACACTAGCGCTAGCACACAGACACTTGTATAAGTGTCCAGTGCTCCCCTCTTTAGAATGGACATGTTTCTCGCTACCCCTCAACTGGTAGCAACACTTTATTTTCTCTGCCCCGCACGACCAGCGGCGAGCATTCTTTATTTCCCTGCCCCGCACGACCAGCGACGAGCAGAAGGAGGGCGCAGAAACATCAAGATCCCGAGAGGACAACGAGAAAATCGGGAAAACGAGGAAACCGAACGACGAGACACGGGACGGCCCAGCGAACGGACTCTCACGTGAAAAGTAGTTGCGGGAGGGCGCGGCGAGCGGTAAGTGCGGGGGCCGGCGTTTCGGGGCCCATACCTTACGTCTCACCAAGCTGTTTCCAGTCACATACAGTGCGCTGACCTTCAAGAAAAAGATAGTCACACGCCGTATTCACACGCCGTGCACACACGCCGTACACATACGCCGTCCAGCAGTCTCAACTACCCGTTCACCGGGCTGAGATACTGCCTATACAACCTGTTCATCAGGTGGATTCGAGAAGAATTTGAGTGAATCGAGCGGATTCGGGAAGAAATCGAACGCCGTATTCACACGCCGTACACACACACCGTATTCACACGCTGTATTCACACACCGTACACACACGCCGTATTCACACACTGTATTCACACGCTGTACACACACGCCGTATTCACACGCTGTATTCACACGCCGTACACACACGCCGTACACACACGCCGTCCAGCAGCCTCAACTACCCGTTCACTGGGCTGAGCTACTGCCTATATAACCCGTTCATTGGGCAGAAGGCTGAGCATTCCCAAAGCGCGGCGAGCATTTCCAAAGCGCGGCGGACATTTCCCAAGTGCGGTGAGCAATTCCGCAGCGCGGCGAGAATTTCCAAAGCGCGGCGGACATTTCCCAAGCGCAGTGAGCATTTCCAAAAGCGTGGCGAGCAAAACAGGGCATGACGAAACAGCGAGCAATGTCAAACACCCCGAAATTCTGGCCGGGGCCAGGCGAGCTACTCGAGTGGATTGGTGAGGCGAACCTCTCGCGCGACGAAAACTCGGTAGTTATAGCTGTTTCAGCTGAAGCGGTACTGAATGCCTATGCTCAGTGGTACGAGAGTCACCGGGAAGCCTCTGTGGAGATGACAGACTGGAAGCAGCGCTGCGATCACCTCTTGGTCATCAGCGAACAAGCTACAAAACTACACGCTGGGACCTTGAGCCAAAACCTGATCGTTCAAAAAATTAAACTGCATGAGCCAAAGAGATTTGATGGTTCCCAGGACATGGAGGTGGTCGCTCAATATCTTGAAGACGTTCAGCACTTCGTTCGACAGGGTGGAGCAGTCTGTCAAGGGGCATCCGAAGACAACCAGAAGATCGACACCTTCTGGCATTTACTCACAGCCAAGGTGTTCCACTGGTTCGAGAACAGCATGAAGAAACAGGGTGTGGACGCTATTCCTCCGGAGGAATACAATTACAATATCACATGGGATGCCATGAAGGTCCTCTTCAAGCGCCAGTACGTTCCGGAACGGGCTATCTCAGTGATCCGCCACGAATGGTATGCGTTGAAGTTCAGCCACCAGCTGGTTTTGTCGTTCAACCAGAGAGCGTTGGAACTGATCACCATTCTGGGCGGGTCGCTCACCATTACCAGGGAAAACCCACTCTGGGAGGAATACCTGATCAAGCTGCCAGAAGCAACGCAAAACGATGTATCCCAGCAGGCACGCCTCATGGACATCCTCGGCAATGGCAGCCAGATGACACTATCCAGTATGATGGATATCATCACCGTGCGCACTCTCCCATTTCAGGCGATGCCATCCGGAACTGCCGTCCCAATCCTGAACCCAACCGAAAATAACGAAGTAAATACAATTGTCGATGGAAAGATACAATCACGATTCAAGCCTCGAGAAGGACGCCATGGAGGGCGTGACGGACCCCAGAAGAATCAACCGACCCAACATCCACCACCCACGCAGCAGTCACAGTACTACGCCAGCCAACCCAATTGGCGAATCCCAGTTAAGCATCTTAACAATGTTGACAATCCAGAGGCAAAGTCTGGTGCATACATCAAAGGAGGTTGGCCAGACAAGAGAGAAGTGACAGAGCATCCTCCAACTAGGGAACGGGAGGGAGGAAGACTTTATTTAACAAACCTTAATGTTATATGGAAAGACATTATTGATAAAAGTGATTTGTTACGTTTTTACGCTAAAGTCCAAACCTCTCATTCCAAAACTCGCTCAGCCTACACCCTAATAGACCCTGGTGCGTCACACTGTTATATCGATACCGCCTTCGCAAAACTGCTCCGTTTAACCTTTCGACATGCCGGACGCATGTCAATTATTACAGCCGGAACCAAACATCCCCCCGAAGATAGGTACCAAGTTTGGCTTAATGGACGGATAAGCGGCATCACTGGGAATTACTCAGATGTTACCGGTTGGTACACTGTGTTTGAACTTAAGCGCGCAACATTATTATTGGAAAAAATTGGCACTTGAAGACACGCCATCTGGTGGATTCAGACAATGTTTTAGATGTGTTGGATGCCGATCGGTCATTGCTAACGGATGGATGACCAGCATTCATTCGCAGGCTTTCCATAAAAGGACTTCGACCTCACCAGGGCCGCTACCGGGAAGTTCACAACCACTGCGAAGCGGTAGCTAAAGCGGCATCCATCAACCTGATTTCCGCAAACAAAACATGACGGGCAATGACAAAATCCAGTGGCAACAGGATATTTGTGCTCGACATCCGTGAGCGACGGGTGGGCGAGGAATTCGGTGAGGATGAATCCGTTTTTGCGGATCTGGCGAAGTGGAGAGTCCAAATCCGTTGGGACTTTGACGATCTCTTTCAGCCACCGCGTAGCGTTCCACCACCAGGAGAACATGATTTCGGTATCCATACCGATCCGACAGCAAAAATTCCACACCGCCAGCCGTACCGAATGACACAGTCCAAGAGAAAGGAATTCGAGGTACAGATTAAGAAGTTGCTAGCAAACGGGTGGGTGACGGACTCACATTCACGTTATGCAGCACCGATAATCTTTGTGAAAAGCCCAGACACCACGCTCCGAATGTTGGTCGATTACCGTGGATTGAACACAATAACGGCTAAAGACCGGTACCCTTTGCCGTACATTGAGGATTTGCTAGATAAGCTTCACGGAGCACGGGTTTTCACCAAACTGGACTTGGCTAGCTGAAACCACCAGGTACAGGTGCATTCAGACAACTGCCACAAGACCGCATTCATAGAGCCAGACGGATTCTATGCATATAAGGTTATGCCGTTTGGACTTGCAAACGTGCCAGCCGCTTTCATGCGTATGATGCACAAGATATTACATCCACACCGCCGAAACGCAATCGTATACCTCCACGACATGCTCATCTTTTCAGGAACGCTAGCAGAACATAAGGCACATGTAGAAGTGGTGCTGCAAAAATTACAGAACGCACGTTTGCGTCTAAGTGAGGTCAAATGCGAGTTTGGTACTCTGGAAACGTCGTTCGTCGGTTTCAGAGTGAATAAACACAGTATTCACACCGAGGAGAAGAAGGTCAGAGCAGTACGAGATTGGCCAACACCCAGGACGCCTACAGAACTTAGCAGTTTCCTCGTTTTAGAGGGTTACTATAGGAAATTTGTTCCGAAATTCGCTCACCGGGCCCATCTGCTATATGACCTCGCCGCAAAGCCCAGGAACGACTACATGTGGACAAGTCGACACGGGAAGCAGTTCGGAGTCCTTAAGCCGGCACTGATATCTGCACCGGTCCTGACAACGCTGGATCCGGAAGGCGATTTAATCCTACAAACCGATGCCTCGGACACGGCTATTGGAGGAGTTTTGGTTCAAAACAGCTGTTTGAAGGAAGATTGGTAGAGCGGCCACTGGGATATTTCTCAAGGAAGCTTCCCACAGTTGTGTCGAGATATCCAGCATATGACCGTGAACTTCTTGCGATCAGCGCAAACTTTGAGCATTGGGCCTGCTACGTCCACGGTCGAAAACGCACCACCATTTATATGGATCACGTGTCGTTGCAACATATTATGACGCCGAATAAGCTGACAAGCCGTCAGTGGCGTCACCTTGACAGGCTCCAATAGCACGATTACGAGGTAAAGTACTTCCCTGGAGTGGCGAACGTGGTGGCAGACGCACTCAGCCGGATTGCCTACACTCAGGGACGGCAGTCAGAAGTCGAGCAGCCAAAAGCCGATCCGCAGCACCTCAACATCGTCGAGATGCGTGTATCAGCCTCAACTGAGTGGCTAAACGAGATGCGAAATGGCTACGCAGAAGACGCGGTTTTTGGCCCCGTTCTACAATATGTGAACAATACCGACGAAAAGGAGAACAAAAAGGCAAGCTCGAAACAGACTCGTCGTATTCAGGAATGAGCAAAGTCGTGCATACTTGAAGAAGGCCTTATGTTCCATAAGCCGTCAGGCAGAAAGCTGTATATTCCGCAGTCCATGAGAGCAGACGTGGTTTGGGAAGCACACGATGCTATTCTGGGCGGCGGACATAGCGGTATCGCAAAAACAGCAGCAGCGGTCGGTTCACGGTACTACTGGCCAAAGTTGACAGATTCAATCGCAGAATGGATTGCCGGATGTGACGTATGCCACCGAATCAAACACAAGAATGCCAGGCCGTATGGACTTCTACAGCCGCTACCGATTCCACTCGAATGGGCCGAACGAGTAAATATAGATTTTGTCACCAAGTTGCCAACATCGGAAGCCGGACACGATGCAGTAGCGACAATTATCGATCCCCTAACGAAGCGAGCACGGTGGATTCCTGTTAAAGAAGCCGATCTCACCACAGAGAAGTTTGCGACAGCATTCATCGACAGTTATGTACGGTTACGGGGGCTGCCTGTATCGATTGTGACTGATGAGGATACCCGGTTTACCTCCGGCTTCTGGCGATCGTTGTGTTCACAACTCGGAATAAGGCTTCAGATGTCTACGGCATAACATCCGCAATCGGACGGCCGGGCGAAAAAGGCGAATGCCACTCTGCAAACATTTTTGATGGCATATATAGCGCAACTCAAATCCCCCGAGCAGTGGAGACGTTTGTTGCCACTGGCGGAGTTTACCTACAATGCGGCAAAGCATAAGGGTATAGGCATGTCACCATTCGAAGCAGATATTGGATACATTCTGAGACTTCCACTAGATCTTTTGGCACCAGGACCACGGACGCCGATATCGAGACCGGGAACAGAATACGCAGAATGCATCGTCAAGATCCTACGAATGCTTCAAGAGCAAATGGAAGAAACCCAGCTGACAATGGTGTCGGGAGCGAACGATCATCGCCAGCCACACCCATTTCGGGTAGGCGATTCGGTATTCCTGGACACCCGTTTGCTGCCGGTGGGCTACGCCAATGTCAATTCCACTGCCAACGACAATGTCAACTCGCAAAAGTTTCAACATCCGTACGCCGGTCCGTTTACAATCCTGAAGTCTGCCAGTGAGAATGCGTTTGTTCTCGACATCCCAGCGCATTGGCGCTTACACCCAGTCTTCAACGTCGCACTCCTGAAACTGTCGAAGGTTGACAAAACCCGTGAACACCCACCCCCACCACCGCTACGCTCCACCGCTAATGTCGAGTACGAGGTTGAGTCGATCTGTGAGCACAGAGGTACCACGGTTCAAAATCTCAAATATCTGGTCAAATTGGTCGGCTATGCTGACCCTACGTGGGAACCGTAGACAAACCTAACAGGCAGCAGCAACGAGCTGCTGGATGATACCACGCTGCGAATGGCCTACGAGGCTACCGGTGGATGGAATGGGAGTGACAGTAGGTGTAGGCGATGTGTGGTGGGCCGGGTATATTTTGCTGTTTTCGGTTGCGTTGGAGTGCACTTGGTTATGTTCGGGGTTATTGTTATAAGCTGGGTTTGTTGTTGTTTTTTTTGTTTTTTTTGTTGTTGTTTTTTTTGTTGTTTTTTTTGTTTTTTTTTGTTTAGGGGTGGCGCTTGTTTTATTGAGAGGGAAGTGGTTGTAGGAGAAGGATTCCAGGCGTAGTGGATGCCACGCCTAGAGTGGCTAGCATGGCCGCTAGCATGGCTTCTAGAGTTTGTGGGACTTAGCAGATGGCTGCCCTAAGGGCTTCTGTAGATAGACAGTCACACACTAGCGCTAGCACACGGACACTTGTATAAGTGTCCGGTGCTCCCCTCTTTAGAATGGACATGTTTCTCGCTACCCCTCAAATACCCACGGACTGCAATGGAGGTCGACAGTGATACTGAGACCGACCAGCCGATCATCGACCTCCCCAATCCAACTGCATGGGTCCGACTGTGAGTCCTTTCAGTGCCAACTTGGGTACGAATGCCACACGGCCATCGGCCGAACGCTCCTCATCCAGTAAGTGGAGTACATTCTCCACATCCACCATGTGGCGTGTCGTAGAGTGCCAATTTTTTCCCACAATAAGGTCATAAGCGCCTTTGAGATCGAAAAGCGTATACCACCCCGTGATGGCGGCGTAGTTTCCTGCAATGCCGCGTATATTTCCTTCCAGCCAGACCTGGTATCTCTCAGAGGTTGGGTGTTTGGTGCCGGCTGTTATCACTGACATGTGGCCAGCATGGCGTCGAGGTAGTCCCAGCTGCTTCACGTATGTTGAATCAATATAGCAATGCGATACACCTGGGTCCATAAGGGTGTATACTGAGCGGGTTTTGGAACGGGAAGTTTTAACTTTTGCGTAAAAACGTAACAGATCTGAATTCTCCTCTCCATTTTTCTTCATTCCATTAAGATCTGTTAGGTATAAAGTTGCCGCTTCCCTTTCCTTAGTAGAAGGACGCTCCATCACTCCTACTGTCTGTCTTTTCCCGCTTCCTCGCTTCCCAACCCTTCGCCCTTCTCCCCATCGGACACTTCTCCCAGGTCTACCACCCTAGGGCCCTTGGCCAACTCCCACTCCTCCTCGTCATCCCAACTTCCGTCGAAGTAAGCACCCGAACCTGCCTCGTGGTTGCCGACCGCATAGACACGCTGGTCTTCGCCGACCATGAAAAGCTTCCCCGCTTTTCGGAACCCCTTCTGCGGTGGCGAGCGTTGCGTTGGCTGTCGCTGAGTGGGCGGACGCTGGGCGTGGTGTTCGCGACGCCACTGCTGTTGTCCGTCACGGTGCGGAAGGCTTCCATCACACCGAGAGTAGCTTCCGTCAGCCTGGGAGCGGCTTCCGTCACGCCGAGAGTAGCTTCCGTCGCGCTGGGAGTGGCTTCCTTCCTTTCGTTCCTTGAACCGTTCTGCACGGTTGCTCGTATTCGGAGTACCGCAGTTTTGTGCGATGTGTCCGTAGCCACGGCAGCGGTGGCATTGGGTCTTCTCATCGATGATATTCATATCCTCGAGCTCTGCATTGCTGAGATCCATCGGGTCACCCTGCTCCGCCAATGTGGTCGCCGCCGCCATGGTGACCGTACCAGGGGGTCCTGTTCCGGATGGCAGGAATGGAAGCGTCCGTTCCGCGACAATGTCCATCATGTCTCCAAGCGACAGGTTGGTCTTGTTAACGTGGCGCATGATTTGCGCTTGTTGCATGACGTCGCTTGCAATGCTATCTGGAAGCTTTCGTAGGTACTCTTCCCAAAGCGGGTTCTCCCTGCTAATCGACAGTGATCCCCCCAGGATTTCGATCAACTCCAGAGCCCTCCTGTTGAACTTGAGAACCTGCGGCCTGTTGAACCGAAGCGCGTGCCATTCCTTGCGAACTACTGACACCGCAACCTCTGGGACAAACTGTTCCTTGAATAGCATCTTGAACTCCGTCCAAGTAATGCCATAGTCGTTATCTGCTGGCGGGATGGCTGCGAGCCGTCGTTTCTTCATCACTGTCTGGAACCAACGGAAGATTTTGACAGAGAAGAACTGCCACACCGTGTCCATGTGCTCGTTGTCGAGCGAGGCCTTTGGCAACATCGACGCTCCTTGGCGTACGTAGTGTTCGACTTCGTCCAGATAGCGCATTACTACCTGCAGGTCCTGGGAGCCGTCGAAGCCAACGGGTTCGCGAGGCTTGATCTTGTGGACAACCGCGTTCCGGACTTGCGTGGCTCCGCTGTCTCCTCGCAGAGTGTTGTTGTCGTTGATAAGCTTATTGGTGCGTTTATTCATTTCAAAAAGTTGGTCAAACCGGGTCTTCCATTCCACGACTTCTCTCTGGGCTTTGAGGAGCTGGTGCTCGAGGCCCTCTGCTTCTCCTGCCCCTTCCCGCGCTGCTCGCAACTCCTTTTCCAATCGCTTGATCCTCGCTTTCAGCGCCCCATCCACCCTGTCTGTAGTGGTGTCTTGAACGCTCTGCAGCAATTCGTCGATCCTTTCTGAGGCCTCTCGGTGCGTGGTGTGCCACTCGGTATAGGCCTTCTGGATGGCCTCGGCTGCCACTGCGACCACTGTGGCTTGGCTGTCCCTCGACAGGTTCGCATCACCAAACCACACGAAGAGTTCGCTTGGCTCCGGCCAGAGACCCTGTGGAACCGACATATTTATTCTTTTTCAACTTCCAGTGTCAGCGCTGTTGCTGGTGCTATTCTTAAAGTGGGAGACGTAAAGGACTGGGCCCCGAACTGCCGGCCCCCGCGCTTGCCGCTCGCCGCCCTTCCTGCGGCTACTTTTCGCGTGAGAGTCGCTGTTTGCTATTCCTGGAGTGGCGGACAAGAGAAAACTGGTGTTGATGCCTCTGAGTACCCGTCCTTCACCAAACTGGTGGGATTAAGCGTCGACAGAGAGGTAGGAGGGGGGCTCTCGCGGCTCGCACGGAATGCCGAATAGGATAGGGCTCTCGCTCCTCGCTCGGAATGCCCAATACATGGTATGGCTCTCGCACCTCTCTCGGAATGCCAAGTGGGGGGGGGGTGAGCTCTCCGCTTGATTCGCGGGGCACAAACACAGAAAGAAGTGTTGCTACCAGTTGAGGGGTAGCTAGAAGCATGTCCATTTTAGAGAGGCGAGCGCCGGACTCTTATGTGAGTGTCCGTGCGCCGCCTGTGACTGTCTACCGTGACTGTCCTATGTAGCCCTATGTCACACTCCCGTAGCACTGTCCGTGTCACCCGAACTCTAGACACCTCGCTGGGCGTAGCGTCCGCAGCGCCCGCAGCGGCCGGAATCCTCCTCCTACAGTACGAAACATCGAACGCACTTCGCAAGGCCCAGATCGGGTCAAATACAAATACTGCAGGCACTGTTGCCGAAGGACATGCCCTCACAGCTGAAGGCAGCACCCACGAAACCCACATCAGGCAGCAGTCCGGACGAGGACGTGGAAACGGACGTGGAAATGGAAAAGGCCACAGCAACAGACGCAAGCCCTACAACTCGAGGCCAACAAGCAAGTGCTTCTATTCCTTGAATGAGGGGCACTGGCAGAACGAATGCACTCTCAAGCGAAACGCCGAAGCCTTCATGAAAGAGACCTTGGATGGGCGGAGAAGCCAGAATAGTCAGGTTTCCGGAAATTATACAGTAACCGCCGACACCGCCATTGGTTGCAACTCGACAGAGGTGCACGCCTATTGAGTGACTTCTGAGGAACACTCGCTGGACAGCTGGCCTATCGATTTAGGAGCTTCCCACCATCTGGCTGGCAACAAGTCACGCGAGACTTCTGAAGGCCATCTGAGCCTATTCCTGTCAAGGTCGTAAACCGAACGAACTGCCTAGCAACTGGATCTTGATTGATCCTTTCCATTGCTGCCGAACGAGTCAACAACACAATACCGGATCCATTCAAGATTGAGAATGCGGATGCCGACGAGAACGCAGGTCAATACCGATGCTAACAGGCAAGACGATGCTAGCCGGGTGAATGCGATGAGAACGCAGGTCAATACCGATGCTAGCAGGCAAGGCGATGCTAGCCGGGTGAATGCGATGAGAACGCAGGTCAATACCGATGCTAGCAGGCAAGACGATGCTAGCCGGGTGAATGCGATGAGAATTCCGGTCGATACCGATGAGCTGCGCCACGATGCCGATGCTAGCCAGCGGGCGAAAGCGAAGAAAATAGGCAGGTCGATGCCATTGCGAGCAGGCTGTTTGATGCCGTTGTGAGCAGGCGGTCGATGCCGAAGAAGCAGACTGGTCGATGACGACGTCTATACCGGCTCGTTGATAGCCGATGCGCTACGCCGTTCCGCGACTTACAATCGTCGGAAAAGGACGTATGCTGATGCCCACCGGATCTGGGTGGAAGGGAAATCGGATTTTGCAGATCCGGTATCCTATCAAAATGCTGTCAGGCATCGGAGGCTTGGCCCGATGTGGTCGCAAGCTGTCCGGGAGGAGTTGCATTTGCTGCACTCGAACTACTATTGGTTTACATCATGTTGGAAGACGTTCCGGCTGGTGTCAGGCCCATAGAGTTCAAGATGGATCTTCATGATCAAACAACTTCCTGCGGGTGGAATTAGTCGCTACATTCCTAAACCCAGAAGTTGATGAATACGATTATATGGCCATGCCGGATGGTATTGAAACACCTGCGGGTGGGCCATGGGTTTGCAAACTGCACAAGTCCTTCACTCAAGCAGGCTCCCTGACTCTGTTACGAGCATATCGATAACTTTCTGAGATCATTAGGTTTATTTAGATCCGAATACTACGATCCGGCTGTCAGCCTGAGACTGCTTAGCCTTACTCCTCAACGTTTACGATTCGTCTGACAAATACGAGATCACCGGCCTCGATTCAATTAGCCCGCTTCTCGGGGTCCGGATCGAATAAAATCGATAGAAACAGACGTCCAGTACGATACCACTCTGTCTGGGACGCCTGCGAACTTATCATGACGAAGAGCCTCCCACGCCGGGAGACCCACGGGAAGGATGTGAATGGGGTGGCAATGGGTCGATGGGCTGCAGGGGAAGCGGATGGCAAGCGGATGGCGCTTGGTCCGATGAATTGAGTTTCTCTCTTTGTTGGATGCGCTCTTTCTCCTTAGTATGGCCATGCTTTTCCTATGGGTTTTTACATGGCTACGAGTTTTAATGAGGCATCCGGGGATGTCATGGGACTTCTGTTTTTCTGTCCGTCCTTTCTATCTTCCTTTCTTTATTGCCTCATTGTTCGAGGGGAAGTGTTAGATATATCGATCGCCCAACGAGGCCTGCCTAGACCGCTGCGAGCAGATGCGCGGAAGGCATCGAGTGGCGCAGGTGGCTAATGGCCACCGGCAACATCTAGGCTGCTGTGAGCAGATGCGCGCGGAAGGCATCGGGTGGCGCAGGTGGCAAGCAAAGGATCTAGAGGAGTCGGTGATGGGTAATGGGTTGGATGTGCCTGTATATATAGAGAGTGGTCCTCCGGTCTCGGTGAAAAGATTAAGCAACGGAATTCCTACCTACCGATTAACGAATACATTTGACATATATGAAAGTAGGTGGTTCTTCCCCTCATGGAATCGACAGCTCTCTCGTCTTCTTCATTCTCTCCATGTTTTTGCGTTGGTCGTAACAGAGAGTGAGGATGATGATTATGGAGATGGCTACCGGAATCTCCACAATTTTCGCGCAACGTAGTGAGGCAGGAAGATGGCTATGATAGGTGGTGGGAGTTGAGTAAATATTAGTGACAGCGGAATACAAGGTGGTAGGAGCGGAGTAAACAGTGGTGGCAATGATAATGTTGATGCTTTTTTTCAAATGTGCGTTGTACAATTAGTGTGGTTCACAAAAATTGGCCGGTTCGCGAACTTTTTTTTGGCCCGCGAACAGCGCAAAAAGTTTGCGAACGGGGCAAAAAGTTCCCGAACTGGAAAGTTCGCGTATGGGGCTGAACATATACGAGCGAACACCACACCACCAGGCTAAACCCTCCACAGCATTTTCTGTCACACCATTCACAATTCACCATAACCTATACATATCGTCCTGAACCTTCCACTTCTTCCTTCGGTCATTTTTTGGGGGGGGTTTAATGATGAGCGACACTGATGGAGATTGGATGGCATCATCATCGCAGCAGTCGTATGATTCAGTGTCAGGGAGTGACTACGGAAGAGAACATCACACTCACTGGTGCCCAAGCTGCGATAGACATCTGGGGAACCTAACAGAAGATGACCGCATCATTGCAGTTCTCGAGTTCACGAAGCGTGCCGGATTCCATACATTATCAGGGTTCGTTCGGACATTCTTCGGCAGTGACGGAGACACGGTCAAACGGAGAGCTGGCAAATTCTTCCAGCATGGAGGCTTTGGCACATGTGTGAGCGCAATGCTCCAGCACAGGCGGTTTGGACCTAGTAGGAGAACCACAAAGGGTGCGACAATGTCATTTCGCGAGGAGCTCGGTGAAGAAATAGGAGACCTATTCCTACGTATCATGGAGACCAAAATGGATGAGCTTCGAAAGGACCCTTCGTTGCGACTGAAGCCTGACAGCGTGAAAGCATCTGATATTGAGGATTTCTCATTTGCAAAGTATATGGATTATTACGACTCGCATGCCCCAACTCTGACCTGGCTCATTAAAAGCCTATGTAAGGTAACTGAAGGCAATACGGTTACACAGTCAGACGAGGAGATGCTACTGGCGACAGATGAGGAGAGCGAGGCGGCCGAGGGTAGTGAAAAGGAGCAGGAAGAGGTGGATATTTCCAGCGAAAACGATGACGAAACACTCAAATTGGCGGAAATTCAGGAGATATGCTTTTTTGACACAACACCAGTACAGACAAGCACATTAAGTGGAAGGGAGTAGACATCTAGCTGTTTAATTCGGCGCTATTCCTGAGCCGATACGATCAATAGCACGCAAGAGCGTGAAGGCGCCGGGTGGGATACCGGTCTGTGCCGGATGCCTCTACGGCGAAAATTGAAGAGCTGTGCTTTTTTGACACAACACCCGTACAGACAAGCACATTAGGTGAAAGAAAGTAGACATCTAGCTGTTTTATTCGGCGATATTCATGTGCCGATACGAACAATAGCACACTACAGCGTGCCGGCGCCCGGTAACGGTACAGCAAAAATGCAAGAGCTGTGCTTTTTTGAAACAACACCCGTATAGACAAGCACATTAGGTGAAAGGAAGTAGACATCTAGCTGTTTAATTCGGCGCTATTCTTGAGCTGATACGATCAATAGCACACAACAGCGTGCCGGCGCCGGGTGGGAGACCGGCCTGCGCCGGATACCTCTACGGCGAAAATTCAGGAGCTGTGCTTTGTCAACACAACACCCGTACAGACAAGCACATTAGGTGAAAGAAAGTAGACATCTAGCTGTTTTATTCGGCGCTATTCTTGAGCCGGTACTATCAATACCACACAAGAGCATGCCAGCGCGGGGTGGGATACCGGCCTGCGCCGGGTGCCTCAACAGCAAAAATTCAAGAGCTGTGCTTTTTCGACACAACCCCCGGAGCCTCGACAATTTCACTTTTCAGGTCCTCTGACGTGTACGGTGACAGAGAATGGTCTAGTGCCGCTTCGACACGATTCCGCACCACGAAATTCTTCTGCCCCATTCGTTGATGGTTCCAGTCCGAGAACATCCCTCGCAGGGCACTCTCCCAATCCCTGATAGCGTGTGACGATGCCGATTCGAGGGAGGAGATACTCGTCATAATGGTGAGGGCTAGCGGCAGTTTCAGTGTCCTTAGAGTGTCAGATGAAGGAGATGAGGATGTGGTGGAGAGTGCTAGTGGTGGTGTCGATGGACTTACAGTGCCAAATGAAGGAGGTGAGGATGTGGTGTGCGACAGGAGCCAGATGGAGAGCGGAGTGCCGAGGGGGTGTCGGTTGTAGGTATAGAGTAGATGCAGTATCGAGCTACGTGCTCGCCCGTTTGCTGCAGCCCCAATCGGCGCCAAGGCTACGATCATACGCTCGGTCTTGAATTTTTATATTCATTTTCCGGCTATTTTCTAGCATGAAGTAACAAACAGTTGGTGTGTTTTGCTGCCCTAGTCGTGCGGACTGCCTGCTGCATCCAGAGTAAATATTGCAGTCACCCTTATTCTGTAATTAGATCGTATTTGGCCGGATCGTCAACAGCGAATATCGTATAATACTGGATGCCAGTAGGGATATAGGGAGGCCGCAAAACGTTGGTAAAGATGGAGCTTCGAAATCATCCAGGTTAACAAGTAGTCCATTGGTATCAACGCACTAGCAATAAGCAAATACACTTATTCTGGAATTGCCTTCCAAATGGCATTGTGTAAGAAACAAAGTAGTTACTCATTCAGTTGGGCACTCTACAGTGCTCGACGACGGCTGCACACCCCCATTCCCCTGCTTCGCATACGCCACTGTGTTTGCCCCCTCTTCCTGCCCGCCCTCTCCTTCATAATCATCCCTCGTGCTGCAGATTATGTACCATGAAGTGTAGAAATATAAGTATTCTAGGCGACATGAGGAGAAAAAGCACCAGCATATACTCATGGCCGGAATAAACCAGGTTGATAATGTAGAGTGCCTACTGGTGGCCGGCTAGCAATCGTAGAGAATTCGGTTCCTGTTGAAAAGGTTAGCAGCTAACTTAGGGTTGATGAGGGAGGGGTGGGTTAGCCTCTATGTACAAGAGTACTGAAGCAGGAGTACCGATAGCGGAAGAATTACTGAAATATCTTCGTATAGAAGAGGAGAGTCACGCTTGCTGAGAGTGGCCGTACGTTTCGGAGGTATCAGCTGCAGAACCACCTAACTGTCTTGCTGTTATCGTTGTCTACCTGGACGGCAGCAAACGGAGATACTTCGGAACGGGAGACGTCATCAATTAAGAAAGCACGCAACGACTGGGTAAGTGGGACTAAGCTGACCGGGCCAGTGAGCTTGGAGGGCGAGTCAGCGGAGAGGGCTAGTAAGCTGAGCGGGCAGGTGAGAACGGATAAGATTAGCACGATAGGACAGGGCAAGGCAAGGACAGAGAGGGAGCCTCTGTGGGCAGGCGAGACAGAAAGGGTGTTGCGCGAAGAAGAAAAGAAGCACTACAGTGGGCGACGGCTCCCTTTTCCTGCATTCCTCCTTCCGGCAACCCTCCGTAGCAGGCGATGGCATTGGCACATCTACCCGGCTTCCCACTTCCCTCATACTATTTCCCGTATTCCATAGTCGGAAGTTGCCGTCCACCCCACTGTCTTATCCGCATGGCCAAACCTGGGAGGGTGTCAAGGCCCACATGGGCTACAACCAGGAGGCCTACGATGCGGAGTGCGCTGCGCTCGCCCGCGCACTAGAATCGGCCACCAAGGGGTACGTCCCGGAGTGGGTGACGATCTTCACAGATGCGCAAGCAGCCATCAGACGGATGGCATCGGACGAACCAGGCCCAGGACAGCAATACACCGTCCAGGCACGGAAGCACATCGCCGCGCTACGAAGGGCCAGGCCTGATATCGCAATCGAGATCTGGTGGTGCCTGGCTCACAAGGGCATAGCTGGCAACGAGGACGCCGACAAGTGGGCGAAGACTGGGGCAGAGAAGCCGGGCTCCCGCGGGGTGGAACACCTCGTGCCGCACCCGCGATCACTTTCAAACCTCAAGTGCGAGATCTCCGAGAAGAAATGGGCGGAAGCGCGCCAGTGGGCTGGAGGGCGGACCTCCAAGGCAAAGTACTGACTTCCGAACAGCCAGAGGCCCGAAGGTACAGTAGCAGGAAGCACCAAGAGGCTAGCCTCGCGGTTCTACCAGCTCAAGACGGGGCACTGCTTGACCGGACAGTACCTCAACTGGACGAAGAACCGACCCACCCCGCAGTGCTGGTGGTACCAGTACCGAACGCAGACCCGGGACCACCTCTTTAAGGAGTGCCCCGAGTGGAAGGCACAGCAGAAGGTCCTCTGGGCAGAGGTGAAGAAGGAGACCGAGAGGTGGAAGGACCGGTGGAAGGTCAGGGACCTTCTGGCGGACGAGGGGTGCAGCCGGGCAGTGCTAGACTTCCTCTCCTCTACGGATGTGGGAGGGCGGGTGCCGGCCGAGGAAGACGCAGTGAGTGAGGTGTCGGAGGTGGAGGTGCGGAATTCTTAGAGGAGCAGGAAGCGGGGGCCGTGGAGGCGGGCGCTGGGAGAACACCGCGGTTCCTACCCACGCCCGATTTCATGGCGTCCGCTGGCGAGGGGTAGCCATTTCATTGTTCTTTTCTTTTGTAATTGTCAGATGTATGGGTCGACGGCCAGCCTAGGCCACAGTGCTCAGTTGCGTCCGGAAGGCATCGGGTGGCGGAGGTGGCAAGTCGCCACTGGTGACGCGGCAAGTCGCCACCGGCGACATCCAGACCGGAGGTGGCAAGTTGCCACCCAGGGTATCTGGGCGAGTCGGTGATGGGTAATGGGCTTGTTTCTGCATGTATATATAGAGAGCGGTCCTCCCGCTACGTTAAAAAGATCAAGCAACGGAGTTTCTACACACCCTATCAGTCGAATATATTTGACAGGTTATGAGCCCTGATTGACGCCTACTCAATCTATAACCTATCGTTTTTCCGCATCTTCGTACCCGACCGAATTGCCTCCATATCCTTAAGCCTCAAATACGACACCGAATCAAGACCATGACTGATTCCACGAATTACACCTGCAAGTACGGCTCAACGCCTTTCCTCAGCGCCAGTAACTACCACTCATGGAAGAACAATATCACGAACCTCCTGGCTATGGAAGATGCTCTCGATATTGTCCTTGGTACTGAGCTTGCACCTGCTGCCAATGCAACAGCACAGGTTCGAGACTTCTGCAAACGGTCGCATCGAGCTTTTGGAATGAATTGGTCGTCAACCGAACCTAGCATTCGAACCTTTCTCACTCGTCTTGGACATCGCGACCCCCACCAAGCCTGTGAGGCCCTCCGAGAACGATACGATGCCGCTGCCTCCCAGTCTGCAAGTGTTGCCACACTTGCCCATCTACATTCTGCCGTCATGAAGCCTGGAACTTCAGTGTCAAACTACATTTTCTCACTGTCGGACATCAGTCAGGAGCTGGAAGGGACTCCAGACAAGGTTACGGAGCGGTACCTGATCATGCGCATCTTCGCAACCCTTCCTGAAGAATTTGCCAACTGTTGGAAATGCTTCTCGCTGCGGTGCTGGAATGGATGACGAGGCCGGAATGGATGACGAGGCCGGAATGGATGACGAGGCCGGAATGGATGACGAGGCCGGAACGGATGACGAGGATGGAATGGATGACGACGCAGGAATGGATGACGAAGAATGTGGAAGGTCGACATCGGCAGGCCGGTGTATAAAATGTCTCTGTTTTCCTTGTCTTGTACTCTTCTTCATCGCTTTA
>Ga0307516_10003842_pt1 | contig 19022 bp, 24 predicted proteins | sample 19_EM_MG_FD_203310 | JGI IMG/M metagenome (GOLD analysis project Ga0307516, IMG submission 203310) | Populus trichocarpa ectomycorrhiza microbial communities from riparian zone in the Pacific Northwest, United States - 19_EM | ecosystem: Host-associated > Plants > Roots > Unclassified | place... | reverse complement strand
TCCCACACCAGCCGGTCGTATGGTGTGTTGAACACGTGGTGCAACGCCACCGTCAGCTCGACAGTACCCAGGTTCGACGACAGGTGCCCGCCGGTGCGGCTGACAGTGTCCAGCAGGAAATCGCGCAGCTCGCCGGCCAGCGTTTTCAGCTGGGCGCGGTTGAGCTTGCGCAGGTCCTGCGGCGACTGGATGGTTTGCAACAAGGCTTGGGTCATGGCTTGCTCGCGATCCGGCGATGGCACGGTCGGGTCAATGATGGCGGTCAACCACTTTGTCGGCCAGCCAGGCCAGGCGGTGGGTGCGGCCCAGGCCGCTGCGCTGGAGCGCAGCCTGCGCCTGGTCACGCAGCTCGTCGGCATGATGGCGCGCGGCGGCCATGCCCAGCACGGTGACGTAGGTCGGCTTGTTGTTTTCCAAGTCCTTGCCGGCGGTCTTGCCCAAGGTTTCGGAAGCTTGTGTCACATCGAGGATGTCGTCGACCACTTGAAAGGCCAGGCCGATCGCCGCGCCGTAGTCCGACAGTGCGGCCCATGCGGCGGGGGTGGTTACGCCGCAGGCCGCTCCCATGAGCACGCTGGCCTGCAGCAGTGCGCCGGTCTTGCGGCGGTGCATGTCGCGCAGCGCGGTTTCGTCCAGCCGGTGGCCGACGCTGGCCAGGTCGATCGCCTGGCCACCGGCCATGCCCTGGTGGCCGGCCGCACGGGCCAGCAGGCCGACCAGCTTGGCCTGAAGCGCCGGCGCCATCCCTTGTTCGGGCGTGAGGACCTCGAAGGCCAGGGCCTGCATCGCGTCGCCGGCCAGCATCGCCTGGGCCTCACCGTATTTCACGTGCACGGTCGGCTTGCCGCGGCGCAGCGCGTCGTCGTCCATGCAGGGCATGTCGTCGTGTACCAGCGAGTAGGCGTGGATCAGCTCGACCGCGACGGCCGCGCGCATGGCCGCGGTCGACTGACCGTCCACCGCTTCGCAGGCGGCCAGTGCCAACAGCGGGCGCAGGCGCTTGCCACCGTCCAGCACGGCGTAGCGCATCGCATCGCCCAGCCCCGCCGGCGGATCGGCCGGCACCAGGCTGTCCAGCGCCGATTCGACGGCCGTCAACTCAGCGCGTGCCCATTCATCAAAATCTTCTGGTGTCATGCGTTCGTCCAGGGCTTTTGCAGCCCTTCCTCGAGGACCTTCACTTGGGTCTCGACGCTCGCCAGCCGAGCGCGACAGAAATCAAGCAGGACAGCGCCGCGGCGATAGCCCTCGAGCAGGCGGTCCAGCGGCAATTGCCCGCCCTCCATGGCCTGGACCAGTGCGTCCAGTTCCGTCAGCGCGGCTTCGTAGCTGGCGGGGACGTCAGCGGCCGGTGCTGCGGGGGAGGCGGCGCGGGGCATCTTTGGATTGTTACGGGCAAATGGCAATTGTAGTCAGCACATTTCGCGTAAACCCGTATCACAGTGCAGCCGCGGGCAAAAGCCGCAGCAAATTGACCCCGCCGTGGCCCCCAACCGACAGCCCGGCTAGAATAGGCGCCCCCGCTGCCCAACCTCACAGGTGTCAAGCGGGGTTTCATTTTTCAGACCCACCCGCGGGGCCACCGGGTGGGGGGCAGACATGCTTTTTGGAGATCCTGGGGATCATGTCGGACCTGAGCATCACGCTGGAAGCTCTGGAGCGCGCGCGCTCTCAACTCTCCGTATCAACCTATTTCGACGAGGATCTGCTCCGTAGGGAGCAGGAACTCATCTTTCAGCACGGACCGCGCTACCTGGCGCACGAACTCTCCGTGCCCGAACTGGGCGACTACTACGCGCTGCCGCAAGAAGGCGAAGGACGCGCGCTGGTGCGCACCCGCGACGGGGTCGAGCTGATTTCGAACGTCTGCCGCCACCGGCAGGCGGTGATGCTTCGTGGGCGGGGTAACACGCGCTCGAACATCGTCTGCCCGCTGCACCGCTGGACCTACGACCTGCACGGCCAGCTCGTCGGCGCGCCGCACTTCGACAGCGACCCCTGCCTGCACCTGAACAACTACAAGGTGCAGACCTGGAACGGCCTGGTCTTCGAGAAAAACGGCCGTGACATCGCCGCCGACCTGGCCCAGCTGGGCCCGCGCGCCGATCTCGACTTCTCTGGCTACGTGCTCGACCACGTCGAGATGCACGAGTGCAACTACAACTGGAAGACTTTCATCGAGGTCTACCTCGAGGACTACCACGTCGGCCCGTTCCACCCCGGGCTGGGCCAGTTCGTCACCTGCGACGACCTGCGCTGGGAGTTCGGCAAGCACCATTCGGTGCAGACCGTCGGCGTGCGCAACCTGGAGCGCGCCGGTTCACCGGTCTACGAGCGCTGGCACGAACAGGTGTTGCGGGCCGGCAATGGCCAGCGGCCCAAACACGGCGCGATCTGGCTGACCTACTACCCGAACATCATGATCGAGTGGTACCCGAACGTGCTGACGGTGTCGACGCTGTACCCGCAAGGGCCGCAGAAGACGCTGAACGTGGTCGAGTTCTACTACCCGGAAGAAATCGCCGCCTTCGAGCGCGAGTTCGTCGAGGCCCAGCGCGCGGCCTACATGGAGACCTGCATCGAGGACGACGAGATCGCCGAGCGCATGGACGCCGGCCGCAAGGCCTTGTTCGAGCGCGGCGACGACGAGTCCGGCCCGTACCAGAGCCCGATGGAAGACGGCATGCAGCACTTCCACGAGTGGTACCGGCGCGTGATGGGCCGGGGCCGGCCGGCCCGGTAGATCCGTCGGGCCGTCTCGGGCCCTACCGCGGCTCAACCGGCCCGTCGCTCGAGGCGACGGGCCGCCGTCACTGATCAATCGACGCTGACGACTGCGGCGGCCTCGCCCGGGGCGCTGCGCATCCCGCTCGGCGGTGCATGCCGGCGGCGCTCGATTCACAGGTCGCAACGACTTCCGAGCGGGTCGGCGAACGACGCTGCGTCCAATTTCAATTCACTTGCGTATGTGCTGTAAGGACTCGGCCACTTCCGCGACGAAACGCGGCAAGGTCGATCCGGAAGCCGCTTGCGGGGCTGCCGGACCGGCCGGGCTCTTCGGGTTTCCCCCCGATTCATCCAACCGTTTCAATCCATGGAGCTCGCTATGAACATCACCACCACCACCAAGTCCGGCCTCGCCATCGCTGCTGCAGCCGCTGCTCTTTTCACCCTCGGCGCCGCCCCGATGGCCCAAGCCGCCACCGACGCCGGCGTCAAGTGTTCGGGCGTCAACAGCTGCAAGGGCACCTCCGAGTGCAAGACCGCCAAGAGCGAATGCAAGGGCCACAACAGCTGCAAGGGCGAAGGCTGGGTCACCAAGAAGTCCGCTGAAGAGTGCACCAAGGAAGGCGGCAAGGTCGTCAAGGGCTGAAGTTAGACGAACTCGGCGTGACGGGGCACTCGCCCCGTCGCTCGCTGTGTGCAACCGAAACATTTGCGGGCCAATGGCGTCCCTGCGGTTGGCAATCGGAGCATTTCGGTTGCGTGCAGCAATGTTTCATCGCATGCTGCGCTGCCCCGAACAGTACAACCCGGCCGGCGTGTCGCCCGCACTCATATCGGGGCCGGGCGGCACCAAGCCTTTGTTCACCCACAACAGGAGATTTCCATGAGCATGATCAACAAGACCACCAAGTCCGGCCTCGCCATCGCTGCGGCAGCCGCCGCTCTGTTCGCACTGGGCGCCGCCCCGATGGCCCAAGCGGCCGAAGACGGCACCGTCAAGTGCTCGGGCACCAACAGCTGCAAGGGCACGTCCGAGTGCAAGACAGCCAAGAGCGAGTGCAAGGGCCAGAACAGCTGCAAGGGCCAAGGCTGGGTCAGCAAGAAGACTGCTGACGAGTGCACCAAGGATGGCGGCAAGGTCGTCAAGGGTTGATAACAAGGCGCGCGTAGCGCGCCGTCCATCAAGTGGCGTGTGCGGATCCGGCTTTGCCGGTCCGCAGCGCGAGCCCCCTCCGGGGGGGCAGCCCCCGGAGGGGGCGTGGGGGCACAACATGCACGGCTTCGGCCTTGGCCTGCGGACCGATCACTACGCGGACTTTCGCGCCACGCCGGCGCCGAAGCTCGGCGTCGATTGGCTCGAGGTCATCAGCGAGAACTACCTGGTGCCGGGCGGCAAGCCGCTGGCGCACCTGGACGCGATCCGCCGCGACGTGCCGATGGTGATGCACGGCGTGTCGTTGTCGATCGGCAGTGCCGATCCGCTGGACCTGGGTTACCTGCGCGAGTTGCGCGCCCTGGCCGACCGCATCGAACCGGCCTGGATCTCGGACCACCTGTGCTGGACGGGCGTCGACCAGCACAACCTGCACGACCTGCTGCCGCTGCCGTACACCGAGGCCGCGCTGCGCCACGTCGTAGAACGGGTGCTGCAGGTGCAAGACGCGCTCGGCCGCCGGCTGCTGCTGGAGAACGTCTCCAGCTACGTCACCTGGTCGGCCGACGAGATGAGCGAGTGGCAGTTCATCGCCGAGCTGGCCCAGCGCGCCGACTGCGAGCTGCTGCTGGACGTCAACAACGTCTACGTCAGCGCCACCAACCATGGCTTCGATCCGCGCGCATTCATCGACGCGATGCCCGCCAATCGCGTGCGCCAGATCCATCTGGCCGGACATGAGACTGGTGAAGATGGCTTTCTGATCGACACCCACGACCACCCGGTTTGCGAAGCGGTGTGGGACCTGTACCGCCACACGATCGCGCGCCTCGGCCCGGTGCCGACGATGATCGAGCGTGACGACCACATACCGCCGCTGGCCGAATTGATCGAAGAGCTGGGGCGTGCGCGGCAAGAAGCCGCAACGGCATTGGCCGTTCACAAGACGTCGGAGCTGGCGGCATGAGCCCCACCACGTCGACAAACGAACTACAGGACCAGCAGCGCGCCTTCGCGGCCTTGTTGCTGGCTGAAGAAGCGCCCGAGACCACGCGGCTGCTGCGTGCCGTGAAGGGCCAGCCGCCGCGTGTCGGCGTCTACCACCACGCTTACCGCGCCCGGTTGATCGAAGCGCTGCGCAGCAACCTGCCGATATTGCACCGTGTGCTGGGCGACGATGGCTTTGCCGAGTTGACGCTGGCTTACCTGGCAGACGAGCCTTCGCGCAAGCCGTCGATCCGCTGGTTCGGCGATGGCCTGCAGGCCTGGCTGGCCAGCCATCCCGATGCCCTGCCCCACCCTGCCCTGGTTGACTTGGCCGCGATGGAATGGGCGCTGGGTTGCAGCTTCGATGCGGCCGACGCGACGCCGCTGCAGTTCGCCGACCTGGCCGCGATGCCGCCCGAGCAATGGCCGGAGGCCCGCTTTGCGGCGCACCCATCGGTGCACCTGCTGGCGCTGCAATGGGCCATTGAGCCAATCTGGCACACGCTCACGAACGACGAAGAGGCGGCGACCGACGAACCCGAAGCCCTGGACCACCGCCTATTGATCTGGCGCCAAGGCCTCGAAACCCGCTGGCGCTCCATCCAGCCGGACGAGACCCAAGTGCTGGCCGCCTGCCTCGCTGGCGAACCTTTTGCAGCCCTCTGCGATTTGGCTGCCGACGCGCACGGCGACAACGCACCGGCGTGGGTGGCGAGCGCGCTGCGTCGCTGGGTCGACGACGGGCTGCTGGTTTCGCGCTGAGCTGGCAAAGAAGGGCCGCCCGCCGCGGTGATGGCGTCAGGGTGACAGCGTTCGTGACGCGCTTGGGCCCGCGCGACTCGATGCAGGCGCTCAGGCCGGTGCCAACGCCGGTGCACGCTGCAACGGCGCCTCTCGGATCGGCAGGTGGACCAGTGCGGCGCCAATCGCCAGCACGATGTCAATGACCCACACCAGGTCGTAGTTGCCGTTGCGCTCGAACACCTTGCCGCCCAGCCACGCGCCAAGGAAGCCGCCGACCTGGTGGCTCAGCATCACCAGGCCGAACAAGGTGGCCATGTTGCCGAGGCCAAAGAACTTGGCCACCAGGCCCGCTGTCGGCGGCACGGTGGACAGGAAGGTCAGGCCCATGAAGGCCGCGAACACCAACACCACCACGCCGGACTTCGGCGCGAGCATGAAGGCCAGAACCGCCACGGCACGCGCCGCGTAGACCAGCGACAGCAGCGACTTCATGCGCCATCGGCCCACTGCCCAGCCCATGGTCAGGCTGCCGATGATGTTGAACAGGCCCAGCACCGCCAGCGCCCAGGCGCCGTACTGCAGCGGCAGCCCGCAGGCCGCGACCACACCGGGCAGGTGGGTGGCGAGAAAAGCCACGTGGAAACCACAGACGAAGAAGCCGGCTGCCAACAAGAGATAGTTGGGATTGCGCAGCGCGGCGCTGATCGCATCGCGGGTCGACACCGGCTTGGCCGCCGCCGCGGTGGCCGCGCTCGCCGAATTGCCACGCAAGGCCCAGGCCGCCGGCAGCGCCAACAGCACCAGCAGGCCCAACACCTGCATCGCGCTGGCCCAGCCCAACCCCACCGTCAGCGCCCCGGCCAGCGGCGCCATCATGAACTGGCCGAACGACCCACCGGCGTTGACGATGCCGGTGGCCAGGCCACGCCGCGTGGCTGGGATCAGGCGCGACGCCGCTGACATCAGCACCGCCGGCCCGGCCATGCCGGCGCCACCGGCGGCCAGCACGCCGATCGCGAAGATCAAGCCTGGCGTGCTGCTCACCAGCGGCGTCAGCACCGTGCCCGTGGCCACCAACGCGATGCCGGTCACCAGCACACGGCCGGCACCCAGCTTGTCGGCCAACGCCCCGGCAAACGGTTGCGTCAGCCCCCACCACAGCTGGCCGAAGGCAAACGCCAGGCTGATGTTGGCCAAGCCGAGCCCGGTGCTGCTGTTGAGCGAGCCGAGGAACAGGCCCATCGACTGGCGCACGCCCATCGTCAACGCAAACGTGCCAGCGGCCGCCAGCAAGACCCACCCCCAATGAAGGCTGGGCAGGCCGCGCGGCGCAACAGAATCATTCATCGTGGGCTCCGTCTTCGGGCTCGTGGGCTGGCAGCAAGGCCAGGGATTCGTCGATCAGCGCGTGCAGTGCCGTCACACGCTCGATGCCCAGTTGCGTAGCCAAGGCGGCCTGTGCTTCGCGCCAAGGCACGCGGGCTTCCAGCAGCTTGGCGCGGCCAGCCTCGGTCAGGCTGACCAAGCGGCTGCGGGCGTCGGCACCGGCACCCACGGTCAGCCAGCCGGCCTGGGCCAGCGGCTTCAGGTTGCGTGTCAGGGTCGACGCGTCCAGCCCCATCGCCTCGGCCAGGTCGGCCGGGCGCACCGGGCCGAGGTGGCCCACGCGTGCCAGCAGCGAGAACTGGGTCGTCTTCAGGCCGACCTGGCGCAGACGCGCGTCGTAGTGGGTCGACAGCCGCCGCATCAGGCGGCGCAGCTTGTCGTGCGTGCAGTCCCTCGGGCGTGACGTCGCTGGTGTCGCCGAGGTGGCAGCAAGGTTGGCAGTCGGCTGTGTCATGATGAGGCTTGCATCTGCAACTATTGTATCTACAACCAAAGGATTGGGAATGACCCCGGAAGAGACCAAGGATCTGTGGACCCGGCAATACGACGAGCTGCAGGCCCGCATGACCGCCGGCCGAGGCGCCGGGCTGGCCAACCCCGCCGAAGTGGCTGGCCTGACCGGTCTGCAAGTCCTGAACTTGATGCTCGCTGGCGAACTGCCCTACCCGCACATTGCCGACACGATGGATTTCGGTTTGGTCGAGGTCGAGTTCGGCAAGGCCGTGTTTCAGGGCACACCGCAGCTGAAGCACTACAACCCGCTCGGCTCGGTGCATGGCGGCTGGTACGCCACGCTGCTCGATTCGGCGCTGGGTTGCGCCGTGCACACCACCATGGCCGTCGGCATGGCCTACACCACCGCCGAGCTGAGCGTGAACATCGTGCGCGCAGCGTCGGCCAAGAGCGGGCCGCTGCGGGCCATCGGCCAGGTCGTGCACGGCGGGCGCCAGCTGGCCACGGCCGAGGCCCGCATCGTCGGCCCCGACGGCAAGCTCTACGCCCATGGCACCACCACTTGCCTGGTGTTTCCCTTGCCCGGCGTGGGGGCCACTGCGCCTGCCCGCTGAGGCGCTGGCCGGCGCACCCTAGAATCGCCCTCCCCTCGCTGGCCTGGCCGCGAGTGCTCCACGAACACGCGCGCATGGCCGGCATCCACATCAACGACATCGAGCTCGCCATCAACTGGTGGCGCGAGCGCTCGCCGTCGCCCGACGGCGTCACGGCCTGCCCCGAGGTGCGCGCGCTCGCCGAGGTGTACGCGTACATGGTGTACTACCGCGAGAACGAGGCCGACGAAGACAGCATGCCGGCCAAGGCGCATGACGCCTGGCTGACCTGGTACGCCAAGACGCCGGACGCACCCTGCATCGCCATCTGCTCCACCGCCCAGGGCGACGCCATCTGCAAGGGCTGCGGCCGCACCGAAGACGAGGTGCAAGACTGGCCGGTGCTGAGCCCGGGCGAAAAGCGCCAGGTCTGGCGCCGCATCACGCTCGAAGCCAAGGCCTGGCGCTTCAACCGCTACGCCGAGCGCGCCCGCGCGTCGACGGGCAGCGACCACCCCGCCGCCGAGACCTTTCCGCCGCACCCTCCCGAAAGGGCGGCGTGAGCAGCATTCCGGCGACGACCTCCGGCAGCCGCGGCGAAAACTTCTGGACCGACGTCCGGCGCATCGCGCCGCTCGCCTGGCCGGTGATCATCGGCCAGATCGCGGTGCTGGCTTTCAGCACCATCGACACGGTGCTGGTCAGCCGCCACTCGCCCACCGACCTGGCCGCGTTCGCCGTGGGCGCCGCAGCCTACGTCACCATCTTCGTCGGCTTCATGGGCATCGTGCTCGCGGTGTCGCCGATTGCCGGGCAGTTGTTCGGCGCGCAGCGGCTGGAGGCCGCCGGCGACGAGGCGCACCAAGCCGTGTGGCTGGCGCTGGCCTTGTCGGTGGTGGGTTGCCTGCTGCTGCTGTTTCCACAGCCTTTCTTGTGGGCGGCCAAGGCCAGCCCGGAGATGGCCGAGCGTGTGCGCGGCTACCTGCAAGCGTTGACGTTCGCGCTGCCGGCGTCGATGCTGTTCACCGTTTTCCGCGGCTTCAACACCGCCGTCTCGCGACCCAAGGCAGTGATGGCTCTGCAGATCGGCGGCCTGGTGCTGAAGCTGCCGCTGTCGGCCGCGCTGGTGTTCGGCGTGCCGGCGCTGGGCGTGCCCGAGCTGGGGGTCACCGGGGCGGGCATCGCCACCGCCGTGGCCATGTGGGCCCAGGTGCTGCTGGCCGCGGTGCTGATGCGGCGCGACCCCTTCTACGACCAGTTCAAGCTCTGGGGCCGAGGCCTGCATGAGCCGAACCGCAAGGCCTTGTGGGGCTTGTTGCGGCTGGGCGTGCCGATGGGCATGGCGATCCTGGTCGAGGTGACCGGCTTCAGCGTGATGGCACTGCTGATCTCGCGCATCGGCACCCTGCCGGTGGCCGGCCACCAGATCGCCGTCAACATCGTCTCGCTGATGTTCATGCTGCCGCTCGGGCTGGCCAATGCGACAGCCACGCTGGTGGCGCAACGCATCGGCGCCGGCGACCTGGGCGACGCGCGAAAGCTTGGCTGGCACGGCATGCTGCTGGGGGCCGCGATCGCCGCGGCCATGGGCTCGTTGATGTACCTGATGCGCGAGCAGGTGATCTCGCTGTACACGACCGACGCCGCCGTTGCCGCCGCCGCGTTGCCGCTGCTGGCCTGGGTGGTCGTGTTCCACCTGGCCGATGCGCTGCAGACGATCGCGGCCTTCGTGCTGCGGGCCTGGCGCATCGCCACGCTGCCGATGTTCATCTACGCCGGCACGCTGTGGGGCATCGGCCTGTTCGGCGGCTATGCGCTGGGCTTCGATCTGTTCGGTGGCACGCCCGAAGCGCTGCAAGGCGCGCGCGGCTTCTGGGCCGCGTGCACCTCGGGTCTCGTCGTGGCAGGCCTGGCGCTCGTCGCGCTGATGCAGTTGAAGCTCAGGCCGCCGCCGCCGGCCCAGTGATCAGGCGGGCGCCACCGGCAGCGTGACCACAAAGCAGCTGCCGCCGCCATCGCGCGCCTCGCAGCGAACTTCGCCGCGGTGGGCTGCCGCAATCTGGCGCACCAGCGCCAGGCCCAGGCCGACACCACCTTCGCGCTCGGCATGGCCGGGCAGGCGGTAGAAGGGCTCGAAGATGCGCTCGCGCTCGGCGGCGGGCACGCCGGCCCCCCGGTCACACACACGAAACGCCACCTTGCCGTTGGCCACGTCGGTCAGTTCGACACTGACGTCGCCGCCGCCATAACGGCGCGCGTTCTCCAGCAGGTTGCGCGCTGCACGGCGCAGCAACCGCTCACTGCCTGGCACCCGCAGCGCAGAGCCCTCGGGCGAGGCCGTCAGCTCGGCATCCACCCGCGCCGCCTCTTCGGCCAGCAGGCCGGCCAAGTCAACCTGTTCGGCCAGGTCGTGCACCGCGCCCGAGTCCAGGCGGCTGGACAACAGCACCTCTTCGACCAACGAATCGAGTTCGCCGATGTTGGTGTCGATCTCGCGCTTCAGGCCAGCGCGCATCGACTGTGGCGCGTCGTCGAGCATGGCGACCGCCATCTTCAACCGCGCCAACGGCGAGCGCAGCTCATGGCTGGCGTTCGCCAACAGACTCTGGTTCGACTTGACCAGCGCCTCGATGCGCGCAGCCGCCCGGTTGAAGCTGATGGCCACCGCAGCCACCTCGTCCGCGCCTTCGGCCGGCACGCGGTGGTGCAGCGCGCCGGCACCAAAGGTTTCAACGCCTTGCTTGAGCGCCTCCAGCCGCCGGGTCAGGCGGCGCACGAATGGGTAGGCGCCGCCGGCCACGGCCAGGAACAGCATCAGCAAGAGCGCCACCAAGCCCAGGCTGGCCAGCCAGTCGGCGGCCGGCGGTGGCAGCGGTATCCCGATCCGGAAGCCACCGCTGCCACGCCCGGGATCGCGTGCGTCGCCCGGCCCGCCGGGCCCCACGACCATCATCGTGTCGGGTGGCGGCCCGGGTGGCGCACCGGCCAACGACTCGGCCCGGTCTTCACCGCCCACGCTGTGCAAGACCACGCCGGACGCTGCCACGCCGGGGCCGGCAGCCGCAGGGATCAGCGGCGGGCGGTCCTCTATCCCTTGCTCGCCGCGTTGCAGCCGCACCATGTTCGGCCGCATCAGCCACAAGGTGCGGCCGTCTTCGAGGTGGATCGAGAAAGGCCGGCGCGGCCCGTTCGGGCCGTCGGCCTCGCGCCGCAGATACGACTCGGAGGCGCCGATGCGCTGGCCTCGCTCGTCATGCAGCGCCAGCGGCACCCGCAGGCGGCGCGACCATTCGCGCAGCGCGTTGGTCTGTTCTTCGGCACCGGCGCTGGGGCCGGGGATCGAGTTCTGGATCAGGTCACCCCAGGCGGCCATCCGCTCGGTGACGATGGCCTCGGCGCGCTGGCGTTCTTGCTCAAGGTGGCGCTGCACCAGCCAGCCCGATGCCAGCGCAAACAGCGCCAGCGCGGTCACCACCGTGAGCCAGATGCGCAGGTAGAGCGATTTCAAGGGCGCGGTCGGCGCCGCCCGAGCGCGTCAGTCCTGGTCATTGCCCGCCGTTTCCTGGTCTTGCTTGCGGGCAAAGACATAGCCGGTGCCGCGCACGGTCAGCACCCGTTTGGGGTTCTTCGGGTCGTCTTCAATCACCGCCCGGATGCGCGAGACGTGCACGTCAATCGAGCGGTCGAAAGCCTCCATCGGGTGGCCCTTCAGCGCGTCCATGATCTGGTCGCGGCTGAGCACCCGGCCTGGGCTGTTGGCCAGCACCGTCAGCAGCTCGAACTGGTGGCCAGTGAGGTCGCAGCGCTTGCCGTCCAGCCGCGCTTCGCGGGCGCCGAGGTCGATCTCGAGCCGGCCGAAGCGAAGCACCTCGTCGCTCGCCGGCTCGGGCGCGGCACGGCGCAGCAGCGCCTTGATGCGGGCCAGCAGCTCGCGCGGCTCGAAGGGCTTGGGCAGGTAGTCGTCGGCACCGATCTCCAGGCCGATGATGCGGTCCATCGGCTCGCCGCGGGCAGTGAGCATCAGCAGCGGCAGGCGGCGGGTGCGGGCGTCGCCGCGCAGCTCGCGGGTCATTTCGAGGCCATCACCATCGGGCAGCATCAGGTCCAGCACCAGCGCGTCGTAGACACCGCTGCGCAGGCGCTCGCGGCCGGCGGCCAGCGAGCCGGCGGTGTCGACATCGAAGCCGTGCCCACGCAGGTATTCACCCACCATCGAGGTCAGGCGGGAATCGTCATCGATCAGCAACAGCTTGGCGGGGCTCATGTCAGGGGCGGAAAAGGCGCCGGGGGCCCCCTCACGCGTGGTGCGCGGGGCACGCACCGTCGTCAAAGCATACGTCATGGCAGGGCTTTCGTGATCATTGCGGGGGCGCATCGGCAGGGGCACCAGCGCCCATGCGCTCGGCGCGGTGCTCGGCGTGCTGCTTGATTCGCGCGGCCAGTTGCTGGCGCTGCTCGGGCGTCAGCACCTGGGCCGCGTCCAGCATCGCCACGTTCATCCGCTTGGTGACTTGGTCGTGGCGGGCCAGCATCTGCTTGCGCAACGCCTCGATCGCCGCGGGGTCCAGGGTCGGCTGGCTGAACAGATCGACCATCCGGGCGTGGTCAGCCCGCGCCGCTTCGCCCGGGGCCTTCAGGTCAGCCTGCGCCGACTGGGCGATCTGGTGCAACTGCTCGCGCTGGGCTGGGGAAGCCTGCAGCTCGTCGAGCATGCGGTCCATCATCGGACCGGCCAGCGGCAGGCCCATGCCCGGCATGCCCATGCCTGGGCCACGGTGCATGCCGGCCAGCGGCGGCGCGTCGGGGCGGCCATGGGCCGAAGCGAGGTTGACGATGCCGAACGCTGCAGCGGCTGACAACGCCAAGCCGATGGCCACATAGCGCCAGGCGGTCGGCAGGTGGTTTGACTTCATCGCGGTTCCTTCCTGGGTCTCTCTTGACGACGAGAGCCATGGTCCGCGGGCCGTGTCAGAAGCGTTTGCCGCTGGCGTAAAGAACCGTAAACCGGCGATGAGCCGCACCCGCCAAATTCAAGGTTTGGCCGCCGTCACGCCCTGGTTGGCGCGGTAGGCGGCCACGGCGGTTTTCAGGTCGCTGTACTCCTCGCAAGGCAGGAAGCAGAGCTTGTCTAGGATCTTCAGGTGCTCTTCAGCCTTGGCCAGGTTGCCGGCCATCAGGTAGGCCTCACCCACGTACTCGTGTGCGCCAAGGTGATTGGGGTCGATCTTCAAGGCCTTGGCGTAGTGCTCGAAAGCCGGGTCCAACTGGCCGGACTTGCGGTAGGCGTAAGCGAGCCAGTTCTCGCCGTTCGCATCCTCCGGCGAACGCGCGACATAACGCAGCAACAGCGGGATCGCCTGCTCGAAGTTGTTCGCCTTGATCGCGCTGACGGCGTTGTTGTACGCGGGATCGCTGTTCCCGACGCTGCGCCCACCGCCACCTCCCCCACCGCCGCCGCCGGCAGCGTGTGTCATCGGCGACGCCAGGACCAAGGTCAACAGCAGCAACGGAATCAGGCATGGGCGCAAGTTCATCGGGCCTCCTCGCATCACGGTGGGCATGATGGGGGCGGCGGCACCGTCGCCCCGTCCGCCTGCACCGCGATCTGCGGCGGACGCTCAGTGAGTGCCGTTCTGGAGCGTGATGGTTACGGCGTCGACATTGCCGTTGCGATGCGCATTGAATTGCAGCCGCATCGCGCCGTCGGCGCTGGCGAACTGGTTCGGCGCCAGCACGACCAGCCCGACAGGCGCCTGGTCGTTCAACGCCACCACCGGCCGATGGCGCGCGCCTTCGACCACCAACAGCCCGCCGTCGGCCAGCCGGTATTCGCCCCGCACCGCCGCGAACTCGGCACTGCTGAGGGTCTGTGCGCGGCCGATGACCTGAACCTGGGATGGCGCGACACCGGCCGCGGCGAGGTTGTCGGGCGCGGCCTGGGCGCCGGCCAGCGAGAACATGCCGGCGAAGGCAGAGAGAAGGACGATGGCGGGACGCGTCATGGCGGATCTCCAGCGAGTTGGAAACCGCCCAGTCTTCTCGGAAGATTTCACCGCGTCGCGCCGCACGCGACAGCCCGGCGCAGCAGAGGGCTGGCCTGCAGCAACGCCGGATGGCCGGGTGGCGTGCGCGTCAACCCATCGACGGCAGATGGCTCAGCGAATAGGTTCGCAGGCCCTCGTCGTCGACGCTTTGCAGGTCATGCTGCGGGCCGACGCGCTTCACCTCGTCGCCATAGGCCCACTCACCCTTCGGCCCCTGCACACCGACGTAGACCGAGTGACCGCAGACGATCAGGTTGTCGATGCCAGCACTGCCCCAGTGCTGCTCTTCCATCAGGCCCAGCATGTGGCCGCCGTTGGGCGACAACTCCATCTGCCGCATCACGGCCTCAGTGACCTTGCCATCCGCCGCGGTGCGGATCTTGACGATGAGATAGCTGCTCATCGCTGCTCCAAGGAAGTGGAGCCCTCAGTATGAACCGATCGCCCGCCACGACCTTAAAGAAAAATCCCTCACCAGCTTGCGCTGATGAGGGACTGTCCTGGTGGAGGTCGAGCCCGCGTGATCAGGTGCTTCGCAAATGGCGTCGAGCGAACCGGTAGCCCAGCACTCCGCCCGCCATCAAACAGACGAGCATGAAGCCAAGGGCCGCCATGAAAGCGTCCCCGATGTCCGAGTCCGACTTGATGTAGCGGGGCCCGTACCAGAGGGCGAACAGTTCGACCAGGCCCTACGAGGCGATGGCGAACAAGGCCGCCCCTATCAGGGTGAAGCCTCGGCTTTCTTGTAATCGCTCCAGAAGCCCTGGATGTGAAAGCAGTGGCAATGCGGAACCACGAGGAGAAGTCGGTGAGCCGGTTCTTGTCGTGGGCTTGCGCTGCTCGGGCAACCGTTCAAGGGGGCTCTGTGTACCGACCCCGCGCTGGCGGCAGCGTTTCGCCAGCGCAGTGCTCCGCTGGCTTTGATTCGCCCTCTACGAGCGGCTTCGGTAGCGGTCTGGCCTGATCTGCACTAGGCGAACTTTCCGTAGGCGGATAGCCGTTGCGCATATCGAAAGTTCGGTCGAGATAGTCGGGCAGAGACATCGAATGTTCCTACATCGCAGCTAGCTCCACATCCCCTAAACAGGTGATGTGGAAGATTTTGCAGGCACCGAGATTGCCCGTACATTATCACGAAGTGATCATCAAAGCATGCGTAAAATGACAACGTCATATGTAAAGCCGTTGACTATCATGCTGATATGAAGCATATTCGAGTCGCGCATCTTGTGCAACAGATGCGAAAAAGAGTGGTTCAAAGTGGGCCACTTCTACACTCTTGACACTTTTGACGGGGTCCACCATGAGCCAGAGATACACCATGCTCCTCGATGACGGGGTCGTGCGGAACATTGAGCGGCTGCAGCGGACTTACAACCTGAAGAACAAAGCGGAGGTCTACGACCTTGCCGCAAGAGTCCTCACGTGGATGACAGAACAACAGGCAAACGGCCGCGAAGTGGGGCGGTTTGCCAATGGGGACTTCCAGCCGCTGCTGATGCCCTATGCCCCTGATCCAGAGACGTGGAAGGCTGGAGAGTGAGTACGCCAGACTCTCAACGCTTGCCGCCACCTCCTGGCGCCACAAAAGAAGGGGCCGAGATCTTCGGTATCTATACCGATACCCTGGCCCGCGTCGTCATGGTCGTCGTCATGGCTGGCATCTTTTGCTATCTGAACTACCAGGTCATGGAGTTCGTAAAGGAGGTATTTGCGGCAGACTTAGCGTCGCTGAAAGCGACGCCAGCCGCACCCCGCATTGTTGACAGCAAGGTCCTGATGGCGCTCATCGGCGCGACAGCAGCCCAAGTTGGCGTATCGATCATCGCGATCGTTTCGTACTTGTTCCCAAAGGACAAGCGGGCGGCGAAGAGCCGCTAGAAAACGTCGAGTCGATCGACTTTTTTCGGGCTGACTACTTGCTCGGCGGCATCGACACTCGCTTGAATGCCTCGACGGTGATCGGCCCGTGTCACCCGCTCGTCCGTCGTGCCGACTCGCGCGGCCCGAGCGCGCAGTTCGGTCGCTCTGACTAGCATGGTGCCTGCGCTAACGGCTCAGGAGTGAACATGAAGCTCGCGAAGCAGCTACTTCGAGAATTCTGGTTGCCCGCGGCAGTCGCCCTTGCGTGGGCTGCTACTGGAGTGTTTTGGGTAGGTACCAATGCGCCACCTTGGATCGCGTTCGTCAAAGACACTGCAGCGTGCTTCTTCCTGGTCAGTTGGGGCACGGGGCAGTACTTCAGGGTTAAGAAGCAGTCTCAAGTCGAAACTCACTTGGAAGGCATCCTTGCTCGTCTGTCCGAAGTCGCGGGAAAGATAGAGGCTGCGAGTGCAGAGTCCACAGCACTGATGACGGGTGGCGACAGCTACTGCTATGTTTCCCTGCATAACATGGAGACCATGACGAACAGAGGACTGCTTGCAGTTCGGCATCACGGTAGCCACCCGCTTTACGACGTGCGGATCAGCATCGTCGACATCGATGAGCTTGAGCGACTGGCAAGCAATGCATCATCACTTCCGCTAGATGCGGCCACAAAGACTGTCGAGTTGGCTACCGTCTACGCCACCGGGCTTTCGGCTCTGAAAGGATGGAGTCTGGGAGACGGTCCGTCTCCCAGACGGTACAACTTAGAAATCCGCGCCAGAAACGGCGCGTGGTCCCAACAAATCAGAGTCGTGAAGCTTGCTGACAGATGGGTCACGGCGACCAAGGTGTACCGCGATGGACAGCTCCTAGTCGAAGAGGCGTACGAAGACTACCCGCGATCCTCTGATGGTTCTCCCGTGTGGGACTAGAGTCGATCGACCACTGCTCGGATGATGTAGCCCCTCTAGCTAGGTTTGGTCGAAGTGTCCCGCCCACTCAGTCCCACAGCCAGTCCGCCAGCAGGTGACGGCATTGGGTTGCACGTACTGCCGTGTGGGGTGAGAGAAAAGGCGTCGTCAGATCAACGACCCACAAAGAAAAATCCCTCACCGACTTGCGCCGATGAGGGACTGTTCTGGCGGAAGGGAGTCGTCCTAATCTTCGTCGGAAAACCGCATGGTTGCTCGCTTTCTCGCACAACAGCGCAAGAACGTTCCCCCAAAAGTTCCCCCACTTCTCAACTACTGGGCTTCGGCGTCGAATTGTTTGATCTGACTAGATTTCAGCGGATGTTGCCGGGCTTCAGTGGCGCTTCGCTGCTGGTGTGTTCTTGATCTCCTTCGCTCTACGCCTAGTCAACAGAACAGCTTCAACAGCGTCGTCGACGGCATACTGTTCGAGGCCGTCTGCCATCTTGCGCTTCGTGCGTGGGGGCAACGCGAGTGACGCGGCGTACGCACGCCATTCGCCTTTGCATTGGCGAACGACAACACGCGCAACGTCCGTCGCCGGGGAGATTGCGTCATCAAGGTCTACAGCCTTTTGGACGATGCAATCGCGCCAAGCGTTTGTGGCCGTATCGCGCGCCGCCTCGCCGGGGTCTTCGATTCCCGCTTCGGCCAAGCAGACGAACAAGTCCTCCTTAGTCATGCGGTGTTGTGGTCCGACTAGTCGCCGCGCCATGCATTCGATGTACAGCCGATCCTGCTCATCGTCCTGCCCAGCACCTGCAAACGCGTTCGCGACTGCCGTCAGCAGAAGGACGGCGATCAGACGCAATGGCTTCAATGGCATCTTGCTGCCTCGCTACTAGTGCGCAACTCCGATTCAGATCATGCCCGGAAATAGCCTCCAGATGTGCGACGCCAAGAGGTCATCACGCCTTGTCTCGCTGATCTTGTTCATCAGCCGCGAATAGGTCGTCCGCCTCATGCCCTCGGGCCGTTGCCAGTGGGGCCACCAGCCTGGCCTCGACGTTGTGCTGCCTCAACCAAGTTCGTCCGCACTCGTCTTCAGACTGCGACACGTAGGCGAGCCAGCGCGGCGCATTGGCCAATACTCTTGCTGCCCCAGCTGGGCGTACACCTCTACACTTCGCCGCCATCCCCGTTGAGGCGGGCCACGTCGTGACAGAGGTCGGCGACACTGGCAAACTGCTGCCGCAAACGGCCGACTTGGAGGGCCCAATGAAGACAGTGCTTGGCGTGCTGGCCTTGGTCGCTACCTTTGAATCCGCGTCCGCCCAGACGGTCTCGTTTGAATCCGTACGCCTTGCCGATGCAATGCTCAACACTACTTGGCCAGGCATGGAAGCTAGCTTGCCCCTGATCATCAGCGGCTTCAAAGGACAACTGAAATCCGGCGGAGCATCGGAAAGGGCCTCCGAAGTCCTAAGCGAGGAGTTTCAGCGGAACAATACGAAAGAAAACTTCGCCAAGTCGTTGGCGCTCTTGCTCAGCGAGAGTTTTTCAGAGGCGGAACTGAAGGAACTTGCTGCATTCCTGCTTTCACCAGTCGGACAGCGGTACTTGCGTCTCAACAGCGATGCGATGAAGAGCCCGCGATTCGTTCTTTCAATGTTCAATGACGCCTGCCTTACGTCGGCACGCCGGCTGACCGCCTCCGAGTGGGCCAGCATCGCGAGCATCTGCGACAAGGTGAAGTCCCCCTGACCCATTCACTTGGCGAGCCACGCGACACGCGATCGCGAAACGCGAAGCAACGCTAGTGGCGATCGGCTAAGAGAACGCCCGCGGCGTAGGTGGCAATGGCGTCGTCTCGCCGTTCTTCGCATTTCCAAATGATCGATAGCAGACGCTCGTGCGTCGTTCGATGCATGCCCTTCGGGCGCTGCCAGAGTCCACCCAACTTCGCTTCGGCCTTGTGCTGCCTAAGCCAGTCCCGGCCCAATTCATCTTCACTTTGAGAGTAGTAGGCGTAAGCGGCCAGCGAAGTCATGTTGACGAGATGCCTTGCTGTGACTTACGGCCACGCGTCCCGTCACTGATCTTCGAGCCAGCGCTTGAGCGCGATGGTGTCTTCTTTGACCTGCTGCCAGTGCGC
>Ga0307516_10003841_pt1 | contig 19022 bp, 16 predicted proteins | sample 19_EM_MG_FD_203310 | JGI IMG/M metagenome (GOLD analysis project Ga0307516, IMG submission 203310) | Populus trichocarpa ectomycorrhiza microbial communities from riparian zone in the Pacific Northwest, United States - 19_EM | ecosystem: Host-associated > Plants > Roots > Unclassified | place... | reverse complement strand
ACCTTGTTATGAATATTGCAAATAACCATTGGAAAATGTTTACTAAGATGCGTCTCAAGAGTCAATAAAATTCTCCCTTACTCTGCCATCCTAGTAATAACAGTTTTGTCAAATGGTTTTATTAAAAACAAAAGCAGTTAGTTAGTTAGTTAGTTTTTTTTTATCAACTACTACCCTCTCCCCCTAACCAAAACGAGACATTGTCCTTAATGTCCTAAGGCAGAAAGATAGAATATAAAAGACATCACCTGAAACAACGAACATTGGCAAACCTGAAACACACTTAAACAAATATAAGAAACAACAAAATACAAATATTATGCTATTAATAAAACAAAAAGACACGTTCTTACAAACGAAGGCTTAAATTGTAGTTGTGATTGTGGCTCACATCTTCCCTTGGTTTTACGTCTAAGAATGGCTTAAACGCCTTCTATGGGTCGAGGATAGGCTTCCCATCTAGTTTTCTTAAAAACTGGCAAACAGGGTCTTTTATAGTCAGATTCTCAAGACTATGCCAAGCATGTTCTTTATGAAAATGGGGTCATAAGTCATGAAATGCACAATGCACATTGCCACTAGGATATGTCCCAAAAGTCAATAAAAGATTATCTAAAGACTCTTTATGTTTTGAAATAAATCCTGACTTTTGACAATTTTCACAAGCTTTGCAGAACACATGTGTGTCTTTGAACATGGTGGGCCAATAAAATCTACATTGTAAGATTTTTGCAGTCGTCTTCTTTGATAAGAAATGATTCTCACAAGCCTCAGAATGACAAAATTTAGTGACACCACTTAACTCATTGTCAGGAATGCATTTTCAAAATATTTGATTAGAACAATATTTGAATAAGTAAGGGTCATCCCAATAAAAGATCTTCACTTCGTTCAAAAACTTTCTTTTATCTTGGGTACTCCAATGAGTTGGCAAATATCCTAAAGCAAGAAAATTGACAAAATTAGCAGACCAAGGCATTGGACTAAGAGAAAGTAAGGATTTGTCAGGAAAGTAATCATTAATTGGTGGGATGTCAAATGTCGAATCTATTGTTAATTTTGTCAAATGATCTGCGACAACATTGTCGGTGCCTTTCTTGTCCTTGATTTCTTCCTGAGAATAAATCATTTGCAATTCTTCAGATTCATCAAACTCAGTTTTACTCAAGGTAGTTTCAAATTGATGATAAACTAATTCTTCAATAAGATCTACTTCCTATAAATCATTATCATCTCCAGGTTGCTTGCAAATGTTGAAAATATTCATCTTCAATTTCATGTTTCCAAATTATAGCTTCATCAGTCCATTCATACAATTAATCAATGCATTAGAAGTTGCAAGAAACGGACGTCCTAAAATAATTGGAATTGAATTACATGCTTCAACAGGTTGTGTATCTAATACAATAAAATCCACAAGATAAATGAATTTATCATCTTGTACTAACACATCTTGAACTATTCCTCAAGGCACTTTTACAAATCTTTCAGCAAGTAAGAGAGTTATAGAAGTTGGTTTTAACTCACCTAGATTGAGACTCTAAAAGACTGAATATGGAAGTAAATTCACACTAGCTCCAAGATCAAGTAAAGCTTTTTCAATTTTATGTTCTCTAATAAAGCAGGAAATTGTAGAACAACCAGGGTCTTTATATTTCAAAGCATTATTGTTTTGAAGAATAACACTTGTTTGGCTAAAAAGGCTTTCTTTCCACATTCAGTTTTCTCTTCACAGTGCACAAGTCTTTCAAAAATTTAGCATAAAAAGGTACCTGTTTAATAGCATCCAACAAAGGTATATTGATCCTTATCTGTTTGAAAGTTTCAAAGATTTCAGAGTTATAATTGACTTTCTTTTGTTTGGTCATGACTTGAGGAAATGGAAGTGCTGGCGGGGAATCAGTCTTTTATTTGCAATGTTCAGGTTCAACCCCTTCCTTACCCTCAAAGACTAACTCATCTTCTTTCTCACAAGGTTCAAAAATTGGTTTTTCAATAACCTTACCACTGCGGAGAGTAATGACTGATTTGACTTGATCCATGTATTGGCTTCCGGAGCTACTTGCACTTGAATTGTATTGACCTTTGGGATTTTGCTGTAGTTGAGATGGAAACTTACCTTTCTCCTGAAAACTGAGTAGATGTGAATTTTGCAAGAGTATCTTTCAAATCTACCATAGTTTGAGCATTTTGAGTGTTGATTGTCTCTTGCTTTTCAATGAATACATGCAATGTTTCCTTAAGATTTCTTATAGGAGGTGAATTTTTTTTTTACATGCCTATAATTTTACTTATGTATAAGGATACATATTTTAACACTAATGACCTTTATCAATGTTTTCATAATGTTTGTGTTTCTTAATTACAGGATTTTAAAGACATCTTTCCTGATGAGAATCCTAATAAGTTGCCACATGTTAATGGAATTAAGTGCCAGATTGATCTTGCACTTGGAGCACTATATCTAATCGTCTAGCCTATAGAAGTAATCAAGAGGAGATAAAAAAAAAATTCAAAGGAAAGTGGAATAATTGATGAAAAAAGGGTACATAAGAAAAAAGCATGAGTCCATATGCAGTTCTAATGTTGTTAGTACCAAAAAAACAATATGGGACTTGGAGGATATGTGTTGATTGTCGTGTTATTAATAATATTTATAGACACCTAATTCCTAGATTTGATGATATGTAAGATGAATTGTATAGGTCTTGTATGTTTTTTTAAAAAAATTGATTTGAAAGGTCGCTATCATCAAATAATAATGAAAAAGGGAGATGAATGGAAAAATACCTTTAAAACTAAATATGGTTTGTATGAGTGGTTAGTTATGCATTTTTACTTACTAATGCACCTAATACCTTCATGAGATTAATGAACCATGTTTTGCATAATTTTATTGATAAATTTTTTATGGTTTATTTTGATGATATTTTGATTGATAACAATAATTTAGAGGAGCATATTAAACATTTAAAGAATGTATTGGTTGTTTTGCGAAAATAATATTTATATGTTGATTTGAAAAATTATGACTTTTGCATGAAAAAAAATATTTCTTGGATATTTATTTAAAGAAAAGAGATTGTGTATACCTAATTGTTCTATGCTTAAATTTCTAGTTCATAAAGCTCATGGGGACAAATTAATGGGACACTTTGGAATTGCTAAGACTTTAGATGTTTTGTATAAGCATTTTTATTTGTCTAAGATGAAAGAGATGTGCAAAGAATTTTTTATAGATGCATATCTTGTAGACAAGCTAAGTCTATAGTTTTACGTCATGGTTTATATACTCTATTGCTAGTGCCTAAGAAACCTTGAGTTGATATGTCTCTGGATATTATGTTAGGTTTGCCTAGACCAAAAAGAGACAGGGATTTTATTTTTGTAGTCGCGGATAGGTTTTCTAAGATGATATATTTCATATTATATCATAAAACCAATGATGCAACTAACTTAGTGACTTTATTCTTTAGAGAGATAGTTCGACTCTATAGAGTACCTAGGAGCATCGTGTCTGACCATGATGTTAAATTTCTTAGCTACTTTTAAAAGGTTTTATAGGGGAAATTAGAAACAAAATTGTTATTTTCTACTATTTGTCATCTACAAATGGATGGAAAAATTGAAGTAATTAATATGACCATAACTATATTATTAAGAATTATCATTCAAAAGAATTTGAAGAATTAAAAAAAATTATCTATCATTTATTGAATTTGCTTATAGTAGGAGTGTGTATTCTACTACTAATTATTTTCCTTCTGAAATTATCTATAACTTTAATCCTTTTACTTCTTTGGATTTATTTCATTTACCTATTGATGAAAGGGTTAGTCTTGATTCCAATAGAAAAGCACAAGTACTAGAGGCTCTCATTGAAAAGTAAAGCAATAAATACAAAAATAGAATGAGCAATGTGCATTCAAAGCTAATAAAAAACGAAAGAGGGTTATTTTTTTTTGCATATGCAAAACGAGATACTTTCTTAACAAATGAGATCTAAGTTGATGCCCAGAAGAGATGAAATTCTAACTCCTTGAAATAATTAATTATAATGCCTATAAAATGGATCTATTAAGTGAGTACGGTGTTATTGCTACTTTCAATGTTTCTAATATCTTTTTATTTGATGTAGGTGATGATTCATAAATGAATCCTTTTTTAGGATAAATAAGATGATACAATCAAGACTATACCAAAAAATCCATTCTAAGTTCCAATTAGATCAATAATAAGATCAAAGGTAAATAAGCTCAAATATACATTCAATGGTCTTATTTAAAATATTTAGGCCAATACGGATTTTAAGGAGGCAACATTAACAAGTGAAGATTAGATCTTATCTAATTTGATTCATGCACAAGAGGGGGTTAATCCATCTACTTCATGATCTAATTAATTTTAGCAGTTAAAGGCTTATATTTTTTCTAATACACAGTTTAACTCTAATAAGAATATTTTTTTTTTATTGTTAGATCAAGCATAATTTTTTCTTGTTCTATATTATGTTAAAGTTTTAGGGCAATAGGACATCAAAAAGGCATTATGATAAGGTCCATATGCTACTGTGCGAGAATTGTATTAGTTTTCAAGTGGATTTAAGATTCTTTTTTATTTATTTATTTAGAACTCTTTTATTATTTTTCAGCATTTTTTAGGATATTTTTACCTCCTATAAATTGAGTTATTTAACTTTTTTTTACGTTTTTTGTTTTGGGAAAGACTTTGATTTAAAAAATTATTATTGAGTGTGTAAGGTTTTGATCATTCTTTTTTGCTTATTATTAAACCACTTTGATTTATCAAAGAATTAAACAAGCTCTGTGGTGTCTTATATGCTTTTTGTTCACGTCTCATTATAGGCGTTGGATGAAGGTTCAGTTATTTATAGTCTCGGTATAGGTTATCGTTGTTTCAAGCTTAATCCTAAATCCAATCTTAGCTTTCTTGGAAAGTGTTTTACTTGATTGTGGGTTTTTGTATTTTTATATCCACGGGGATCACATCACCTAAGGTGATGAATCTTCTCTTGATTATTCAAATATCTTGATATAGTTTGTGATGTACCTGATATTTGCTCATTAGTTACCATTGATTAGGACAACATGTAGTTAAGATCAAAGCATAACACTCCTTATATAAGATAGCTTAGTGATCTCAAGTTTAAGGATCACTTACATAGTTGTCACATGAATTTTTCCACAAACATAAGTGATCTCTCCAATGGAATTCTCATGTGAGTTCAAGTATCTCTCTTATACCTTAGCTTATGAGAGCAACCATTTCCTTTTATAAAGGAAGTAATATAATATGTATCAGTATCAACAACTCTAATTAAAATTCAGTCTTAATAGAACATTGACTAAGAGAACAATGCTTTGACACAATAGAAATCTCATAATTTTAACAACTTTATAATTTCATTTGCAAATCATTTTTGTCCTATGAACTTTATCTTTACTCTAGATTCATTAATCAAAAATTAAATTCATTAATCATATATAAATGAATATTAAAAATAAAAAATTATTAATAGTAAATGTGTTTTACTTGAATAAAATCAACGTTACGTGTAACTAACCGATTGACTACAATGAATATTTACTAACAAGAATGCCTCACCATGATAGAAATTTTGTCCATAGTTTCCATGCAAATTAGCATTATACTAACAAATGATCTAATGACTCCATTTAAAATGCACAAAATGAATATGATGATTGTTCCAAGAAGAAAATGCATTGGTTGTATAAAAAAGCCTTAGTACATATTTGGGTTTTTTTAGTATAGTAATCAAAGATATATTATTAGGATTTCAGGGCCATTAAAGAGATGGAAAACTAGAAAACAAGAAAAAAATTATCGACATGGAAATTAAAAAGAATGAAGCAAAAAAAATGAGAATGTTCTAAACAAAACAGTTCTACGTGTGGGTCCATTATAAAATTCCCTCTATACCTTTAAAAAGATCCAAACTTGTATACATAAAGTTAGATTCAAAAGTCTTTAACCATAGAGCAAAACGGTGGAGAATTAATTCAAAGGTTGAATCCTAATCTGGCAATTGATCCTCAAAGCCTTGACTTTGAAATTTTTCTTTCACAATACCACTCTACTAGGTTAATATCTGACCAATCCTTTCTAACATATACCATTGAATACCTAGCCAATTCAAAAACTTGTTCCACATAATCTAAATATGTCTACAATGTAGAAAAAGATAACAAACCACTTCTGTTTCAACAATATGAAAAGAACAAAGTGTATTTTCGTGACCAAATAATTTTTACATACAAGAAATCTTCTGGTACATAATCTATTTTTAACCAATAGAAAAAAAAAATATCAATTTTTAATGGGCAATAGTCTTCCACAAGATGGAGAAGAAAGAAAACTCACAAGGATAATATATATTCTCAATGATTATACTTCGTGATTTCATTGAATAACTACCATTTGGCACATTCCGCCAAACTATCATATCAGATTTATGAGGCAATATAAAAACATGATAATCGATTTTATACAGCTAACCAAATGAAACTTTGTATTTTAATTACAAGAAGCTAGTAACCCTCGTTAATTTACAAGAAGCTAGTATGATTATTGATAATGAGAGTTGTACTAATGTTGCTAATACTACACTTGTTAGAAAATTAAATCTAAACACTATTAAACATGAAAATCCTAATAGACTTGAATGGTTGAATGATTGTAGAGAAGTAAGAGTTACTAGGAAGGTTTTAGTTTCTTTTTCAGAATATATTTCATACTCGATGCCATATAAATAAGAAGGAATATAGTATGATTATTGATAATGAGAGTTGTACTAATGTTGTTAATACTACTCATGTTAGAAAATTAAATCTAAACATTATTAAACATGGAAAACCTTATAGACTTTAATAGTTGAATGATTGTAGAAAAGTAAAATTTACTAAAAAGGTTTTAGTTTCTTTTTTCAGTTGGAACATATAAGGATGGGAATTTATGTGATGTTATGCCTATGTATGTGTAACATCCCAGCCCAACTTGTCATATATTGTCCGCTTTGGGCCTTACCGCCCTCACGGTTTTGTTCCTGGTGACGCGAGCCCACTTCTGAGCTTGATGCCCTAAAACGCGTATGACAAGTTAACAACAGCACTACTAATAAGGCCAGCAACCAATCTTCTCACCCGCCGATGTGGGATCTTACAATCCATCCCCTTAAGGAGCTCGATGATCCCGTCGGCACCATCAAATAGTTAGTGAGGCCGGCTCTGATAGGAAATGTAACAGCCCGGCCCAACTTGCCATATATTGTCCGCTTTGGGCCTTACCGCCCAAACGGTTTTGTTCCTGGTGATGCGAGCCCACTTCTGAGCCTGACGCCCTAAAACACGTATGATAAGTTAGCACCAGCACTACTAATAAGACCAGTAACCAATCTCCTCACCCGCCGATGTGGGATCTTACAATCCACTCCCTTAAGGAGCCCGACGATCCCGTCGGCACTATCAAACAGTTAGTGAGGCCGGCTCTAATAGAAAATATAACAGCCCGGCCCAACTTGCCATATATTGTCCGCTTTGGGCCTTACCACCCTCACGGTTTTGTTCCTGGTGACACGAGCCCACTTCCAAGCCTGACGCCCTAAAACGCGTATGACAAATTAGCACCAGCACTACTAATAAGGCCAACAACCAATCTCCTCACCCGCCAATGTGGGATCTTACAGTATGTTACTCATTTATTATTATGAAGACTTAGGTAATTTGATAGAAAAGTCAAGCATGATGGGTTTAAGAATATATATTATCTTGATAAGGATGGGACATTTCCACTTATATCATTGTCTCCTAAACAAGTGTATGAAGACCAATTGAAATTAGAAAGAGAAAGCAGAGCTGAAGAAAAAGATCAATAATGTGAGGAAAGTGAGAAAGAGTGAAAATAAAGTGAGCCAAGAAAGAAGAATGTTAGATTCAGGAAAAATAAGAATTAATAGGGATTTAGACGAGAGACGAGAGAAAAAAAAAAGAGAGAGAGAAGAAAGGAATGGTGAACAAAAGTAAAGAAACATGATAATTTTTGCAAAGAGGAGTAAGATTAAGAATGGTTGTTTTTTTACAGGCCTAAAATTTTACTTATATATAAGGATACATATTTTAACACTAATGACCTTTATCAATGTCTTTATAATGTTTGTGTTTCTTTATTACAAGATTGTAAAGACATATTTCCTGATGAGATTCCTAATAGGTTGCCACATATTAAGGGAATTAAGTGTCAAATTGCTCTTGTACTTGGAGCACTATATCTAATCGTCAAGCCTATAAAAGTAATCCTCATAAGATAAAGAAACTTCAAATGAAAGTGGAATAATTGATGACAAAAGGGTACATAAGAGAAAACATGAGTCTATGTGCAGTTCTAGTGTTATTAGTACCAAAAAAATATGAGACTTGGAGGATATGTGTTAATTGTCATGTTATTAATAATATTTAAGCAAAGTATGGACACCTAATTCCTAGATTTTATAATATGTAAGATGAATTGCATGGGTCTTGTATATTTTTTAAAATTGATTTGAAAAATGGATATCATCGGATAACAATGAAAGAGGGAGATGAATGAAAAAAATACCTTTAAAACTAAATATAGTTTGTATGAGTGGTTAGTTATGCTTTTTTTACTTACTATACACCTAATACCTTCATGAGATTAATGAACCATGTTTTGCCTAATTTTATTGATAATTTTTTTTATGGTTTATTTTGATGATATTTTGATCGATAACAATAATTTAGATGAGCATATTAAACATTTAAAGAATGTATTGGTTGTTTTGCGAAAATAATATTTATATGTTGATTTGAAAAATTATGACTTTTGCATGAAAAAAAATATTTCTTGGATATTTATTTAAAGAAAAGAGATTGTGTATACCTAATTGTTCTATGCTTAAATTTCTAGTTCATAAAGCTCATGGGGACAAATTAATGGGACACTTTGGAATTGCTAAGACTTTAGATGTTTTGTATAAGCATTTTTATTTGTCTAAGATGAAAGAGATGTGCAAAGAATTTTTTATAGATGCATATCTTGTAGACAAGCTAAGTCTATAGTTTTATCACATGGTTTATATACTCTTTTGCTAGTGCCTAAAAAACCTTGAGTTGATATATATTTGGATTTTATGTTAGGTTTGCATAGGCCAAAAAAGGGCAGGGATTGTATTTTTGTAGTTGTGGATAGGTTTTCCAAGATGACATATTTCATATTTTATTATAAAACCAATGATGCAACTAACTTATCTAATTTATTTTTTAGAGAGATAGTTCGACTCCATAAGAACCTAAGAGTATTATGTCTGATCATGATGTTAAATTTCTTAACTATTTTTAAAAGGTTTTATGGGAGAAATTAGAAACAAAATTATTATTTTCTATTACTTGCCATCTGCAAATAGAAAGACAAATTAAATTAGTTAATAGGATCTTATAACTATATTATTAAGAACTATCATTCAAAAGAATTTGAAGAAATAAAAAAAAGTGTCCATCATTTATTGAATTTTCGTATAGTAGAAGTGTGCATTCTACTACTGATTATTTTCCTTTTAAAATTATCTATGGATTTAATCCTTAATTTTACTTCTTTGGATTTATTTTCTTTTTCTATTGATGAAAGGGTTAGTCTTGAAGGCAATAGAAAAACATAGGGACTAAAGGCTCTCTATGAAAATGTGAGGCAACAAATACAAAAAAAGAATGAGCAATGTGTATTCAAAGCTAATAAAGAGTAAAAGATGGTAAATTTTTTATGCTTATGCGAAAAGAGAGATTTCCTCAACAAAGGAGATCTAAGTTGATATTAAGAGGAGATGGACCATTCTAACTTCTTGAAAGAATTAATTATAATGCCTATAAAATAGATCTACCAGGTAAGTATGATGTTAGTGTTACTTTCAATGTTTCTGACATCTCTTTACTTGATGTAGATGATAATTCTTAAATGAATCCTTTTTAGAATAAATAGGATGATACAGTCAAGACTACACCAAAAACTTTATTGCAAGTTCCAATTGAGTCAATAACAAGATCAAGGGTAAATAAGCTCAAATATGCATTCAATGATCTTATTCATGATATAAAGGCCAGTGCGGATTTCAATGAGGCAACATCAGCAAATAAAAATTAGATCTTATTCAATTTGATTTATGCACAAGAGGGGTCTGATCCATCAACTTTATGGGTTAATTAATTTTGGCAGTTAGAGGTTTATTTTTTCTAATGCATAGTTTTACTCTAATAAAAATAATGTTTTATCCAACCGTTAGATCGAGTTGAAATTTTTCTTATTCTATATTAGGTTAAAATTTTAGGATAATAGGACATATCAAAAAAGGATCGTGATAAGGTCCATATGCTACCATGCAGGAATTGTATTAGTTTCCTATTGGATTTATGATTCTTTTTCTTTTTTATTTAGAATTCTTTTATTATTTTTTAGCATTGTTGGGGATATTTTTGTCTATTATAAATTGAGTTATTTATCTTTTTTTTAGGTTTTTTTTTAAGACTTTGATTTCAATAATTATTCTTGTGTGCGTGAGGTTTTGTTCATACTTTTTTTGTTTTTTATTGAACCACTCCGACTTATCGAAGAATTAACAAAGCTCCATGGCGTCTTCTATATTTTTTGTTCACATCTGTTTATAGGTGTTGTGTGAAGGTTCGGTTACTTATAAGTCTTGGTGTCTTGGTACAGGTTATCGTTGTGTCAAACTCGATTCCAAATCTAATCTTAGCTTTCTTGTAAGGTGTCTTACTTGATTGTGGATTTTTGTATTTTTATGGGATCGCATTATACCTAAGATGATGAATCATCTCTTGATTACTCAAATATCTTGATATAGTTTGTGTTATACCCGATATCTTCTCATTAGTTACCATAAATAATCAATTTTACATCGCTAACACATGAAACTTAAATACAAGAAGGTAGTAACCCTCGGTAATTTACAATCCCATTAATATATATAGATATAATATCAGGTACAAATAAATACCAGAATTCTTGTAAACGAAGGGGAACGAGGGAACCTCGTCTGGAACAGGAAAAGTAGTCGGTTCCTGCAGTTTTCGTGCAATGCAAACGCAGTAATAGAATATGAATATGAAGTGTTAGAAGTTGTAGACATATATAGATACACGTAAAAAAGTGTTCGATGTGTAAGCCAACCTTATGGCCCCTTTCCTCCCTCTCGTTTAATATAAAAAAGATTAGATCAAGAGACGAGAGTAGAGAACTCAGTGAGCCATGTTTCCTTATACGTCATTGTTAATAAATTATTGCACGGTTCTGGACCGTCTATTTGGACTCTTTCTCTCATCTCTGCATTAAACAATTCTCTAGACTCAACTTTCCATGCATGCCTGCACATGCACTTGCCAAAGCTGGAAAACCCTAGCCAACTTTGCCTGTCGACCTTTCACATTACCATTTTGACCACTCCTTTGAGAGTTTTTTCCCATGCAACCTCGATTTTTAGTTAATACTAATAAAGAGAAAGCGATAATCTAATTATTTGCAAATTACCTTGCAACTCTAAAAGATTTGGGTTCACACATCTTCTTCACTGTTAATATCAACAATGAAGAAGGTGGATTTTATTTTTTTTTGCATTTTTTTTTTGAAATTTTCACCCCTTTTTTTTAATTAAGTTCATCCTTTAATATTTTTTATTTTGAATTTATCTTTATAAATTATTTCGATTTGTTTTCTATAAGATTATCGTAATCTCAAACAAATATCACAATATTTAGTTTGTGCTTGGTTTATACTCGATTTTCAAAGAGTTTATTTTTTGTTATTGTTTAATTAAATAAAAATAGTTTTAAAAATAATTCAACCCAATGGATTCTATCATTAGGATTGTGAATTTGACCGGTTAAGTCGCAAAGCTCCAATCAATCCAATTATCATCATCTCAATATTAAAAAGAAAGGTCAACTTGAATTTATTTTAAGTTAAAGTTTGTTTTTTTAACAGTAATCCATGTTGCCTTTAACAAAAAAAAAAACCCCATGTTAATTGGTCCCTTCGATCTTTAAAATCAATTTAATCATATTAAGATAACTTCAACAAAATTTAAGGGGTGTTTAGAGTTTGAAAGTAATTGTTTTTCAATGTGTTTTTCACTAAAAAATATATTAAAATAATTTTTTTTTTATTTTTTTAAAATTATTTTTGACACTAATACATTAAAATCAGATGAAAACATAAAAAAAATTAATTTAAAGCTAAAAAATATAAAATAATTATTTTTTTAAAAAAATACTTTTTAAATACAAAAACAAACAAGTTTTTAATATTGAATTTTTAGATAAAACTTCATATTAAAAGATTTCAAATTTAAATTACTGAGTAAGGCTCGATAAAAATATCAAATATGACCCTTTATTAAACTAGGTCTTACTAAATTATAGATGTGATCATTATCATCAATGTGAATAATCAATTCAATTTTTGAAGTGACTGGTAAAATTATTAATTCTTAAGTATCTTAAATTAAATATATATTTAGACAAACAAGTTTATTATTAACTATTGGAGTAGAATTCAGAATTATAAATACGACATATATGAAGGGGAATATATACAAGTTGATTAAGCAACATGCAAGTGGGGAGCTTTTTCTAGGATTTGAATTTTTACCCATATTTTTAATCATTGCATGTTGGTGGCAAAATTGTCAAACAGGATGGTCTATCAAATATTGATTATTGATCAAACTCTGACACATTTTACTTGAGCTCTTCACTAATTCATATGTTGTAATGTGATATATTGAACGAACGATGTAATTAATCAAATACCCTGCATCTCTCTCGGTAACACACACTTGCTTAATCAATTAATTAGTTCATAATTAGCTTCTAAATTCTTGTTACTAACATGACTCAGGAGTAATCTTTGACTAGTGTTTCTGTGTGTGTATATTTGAATAAACTAAGCAGGCCAGGTGTTGGGAGGTTGACTTGCAAGAGCAAGATTAACATAACAATTTATAAATTAGGTAAAGTTGTAAATTCAATCAATGGAGTGCTGTCAAACCAAGGATGATTATGTAAATTCTCAAAGTAATTTTCCTTTCATCCCTATATATAGCTTCACCTCTCTAAGCATTCTACCTTGTGTTTATGCACTTTGTTTTGCTCCTATATTATTAGTATTTTTTTAAGGGGAAAAAAAAACTAGTTTTTCTTCATTTCACAGTAATGGAAGATAATCAAGGCCAAGACCCTAATAGTCCAAGCAACCATGCCACCGAAAGAAGCGAACCGGTGAGGTCACGGTGGACTCCAAAGCCAGAGCAAATATTGATACTTGAGTCCATCTTTAACAGTGGAATGGTAAACCCACCAAAGGATGAAACTGTGAGAATAAGGAAACTTCTAGAAAAATTTGGTTCTGTTGGTGATGCAAATGTCTTCTACTGGTTTCAAAACCGACGATCAAGATCTCGCCGCCGGCAACGCCAGATGCAGGCTAGTCTGGTTGCAGGAGAGCAAACAAATAATCAACAGGCACAAGCTAGTGGTGGTGCAATTCAATATAAAGGTTGTAACACTTCTATTGGGTTTGCAAATTCTCCTTCTTTTGTTCAATCCCCGTCTTCTTATCTTGTTGGTTCCTCTTCTTCTTATGGAGTTGTTGATGAAGATCATGGTGGAGAGAGTCTGTATTCTTTCTCTAATCAAATGGCCTTTCAAGAAGTGGAGCAAACCTCTGGTGTAACTTCAATTTTATACCCATCGGAGACTTCTAATTTGCATTACCAAACTGCTGGTGAGTGTAAGGCTGCGTCCCTTTTTCTTTCTTCTTCTTTTTTTTTTTTTTTCAATTTCTTATTTTCCCAAAATGGAAGCCACAATTTTGCCCCAAATATTATCTCTATGATCAGAACCCTCATCCTCCGTGAACCTGAGCTAACCCCATATCTCCGAAGTAGCTCTAGCGGCCAATTCCTTTCTTTTCCTTCCATCTTTGTGAAGATGGGTGTGATTTTCTTCAAGAAACATGTACTCCTGTTATCCCCTCAAAAAGTTGTTTAGAAGTGGAAATTTCTTTTGCTACAACCTATTTAGATTTCAATTATGGTTTTTAATTTTTGTTCTTGATCAAGAGCACAAGAGTGCTACGGAATAAACTAGATAGGAGCTTTTAATGATGTGACTGTAGCTGTATGTTTTACTCTGTGAAAGTTTCGTTGTACTTGTCCGTGAAAAACAATGGTCCCCCCTTCCTGATTCACTTACAGTACCTAGAAAAATTCCACATGAAATCTTTAAGTTTTGAGGGCCTCAAAATTATCCAGTGTCCTTTTCAGTTTTTTTTATTATGAAGCACTAAGATCGATTACAAAATTTTGAAATTTCACCGTCTCAGAATTGAGATTAAGGAACTTATAGCAGAAATTCAACTTTCTTTCTAAACCCCTCTTGTATTTGGAATGTACATAATGTTATTCCATTTCCCTCTACCTCCTTCTCAATTCTCAATTCGCTCGATTTTGTTTTCAATTTTAAGATTTGGAAAAAGGGGTAGACAGAAAATCAACTATCGTCATGTGCTCAGCTAATTACTAGGAGCAAATGAAAGCTGTTGGTGCATGATGAGCTAGATTTTCTTCTAAAAATACTTTCTCTATGCTGTTGTTCAGGATTCATCACAGTTTTCATCAACGGGATTCCCACAGAAGTTCCAAGGGGGCCACTTGACATGAAAGCAATGTTTGGTCAAGATGTAGTGTTGGTCCATTCTTCTGGAGTGCCAGTACCCACTAATGAATTTGGGTTTCTAATGCAGAGCTTGCATCATGGTGAAAGCTATTTCCTGGTAATCATCTCTGGAGCATAACTATCCACTTGTGTGTTTCAGAGGCTTCCGAAGTCAATTTGAACTTCTGATTATCTTTTTATCCTTCTGATCTTTCTTTCCTGTCTTCTGCTTCCCTCTTCTCCTTCGTCTTTGCCTTTGTAGTGCTTTCTCTAGGTGGAAGCTTGCTGTGGAGCAGTTTTTAGTCTAGTCATTTAATTATTACCACTTTCTCATGTTCAAATTTAGTTAATTCCTCACTTACCATTTCTTGCTTAAGTTAGGCAGGAGAGAATTTTTGGAATTCCATGAAAAACTCTCTCCTCTCTTGGTGGGACGATTTTATTTTTTCTTTAATCAGTTCAAGATTACATAAGATTGATTAGTACTGTTTACAGTTGGCAATTCCAATGAAGTATTAGTTTAAGGTTGCCATTAGGGTTTCTAAGCAAGGTTTAGCAGTCCATTAATGCATTTAAAATTACGTTATGAGAGTCCCTACGCTATCTCTCTCCTATATATTCCTTTTCTTCTTGGATGCTTCATGAAACATACCTCAAAGAACTCATTAAAATACTGGGCTTCTTGCTACAGGTTTCAAGATCAACTTAAATCGGTATTAAAGCTGCGTCAAGAGTGGGAGCTTCCTCTACATGTTGGTTTGCTAAGCGGATGTATTAGGAACAATATTTTACTATGATGGGCGATTGGGAAGGAAAAAAAAAAACGAGAGAGAGAAGAAACTATTAGCATTTGATCATCATGTCTTTATTTGCCTTCTTTTCACTTATTTTTTGTTTTGAACTTTTTTTCTGTTGTTTCACAGGAAGCTTCCAAAACTCAATATAATTACAGAAAACGTGTAGCAGAAAGACATTTTGTCAGCTTTTGTTTGGTCATTAGAAATTAGAAAAAGATGGGCATACCTTTTATGCTTGAAGCAAACAGTGCACCTAGCTTATCTATTCCTTTGTGGCAAAAAAAAAAAAAGGAAAGGAAAACTGTCGAAACTAGTCCCAGAGCCCCCTGTGATGTTTAAGACTTTAAGTTAAACCCCATGATTACGGGGCAGAGTTTCGATCCAAAATCACTTCCCTTCAATAATTATTTCAATTCGCCGAGGACTAAAACCTCTTGTCTAAATGCATCTTTAAGGTTATGTAGTTAAAAAACTGTCGCCACTTAACAACTTGAAGCAAATGAGAATGGCTGCTAACAAGCTTTATTCATAGGAAGTACAAGTAAATATATATATTTACAACATAGTTTCTATAATTCAGCACTTCCTATAGTTAATACGCTTAAATGGTAAAAAACCTATACTGTATAATTAGAAAAAGGGGTGACGATTTGGTCAATAATCAAGTAAAGATTTTGGATTCATGTCCTATCATCGTCATCCAATTTATGAATTTCTAGCCTCATTAATTAATTACAATGTGGTTCGTCATTGCCTCAAAGAGTGGTATGAGCTAATTAACACAGTCAGTCTCAAGTTGTGGACCAGTTACGGACGTGTAACTATATATATATATATATATATATATATATATATATATATAAAGCATAGTACATATAAACAACTAGTTAAAAAAAAAAATCGGTCAAGTACCTTAATCCAAGACCAAGCAATATTTAAGATCACTTCCTACAAAAGATATCTCAAAGGCGTCGCCCAACGCATGATTAAGACTTTAAATTCCCAATTAAATGAAATTTGCCATGGGATTTAGGGACGGAGGATGGCTACTCTTTGTATGTATAGAGGTTAAATTCCATTACAAGGTCTTCCATTGACTTAGAAAAACAAGGATACAAAAGATATGGGAATATGGAAAGAAAGCGTTATTTAGTCCAATGTCATATTGACGATTATGGGAACCTCTACCTTCTCTTAATGGACCTTCGATTCGTGTAGATATTCTAATAATTGCACCTTTCATATACTTGTAACTATCGCGAATACTCTTACTCTCTCTCTCTCTCTCTTTTTAATAATTGATTTTTTATTGAATTTGCATAAAATCATTAAATTAATGGGATTCTGAGTTGTTCAATTGAAAAACATATAGATAATATATAGAAATGGGTTTCCTCTATATATTGAGAGAAAAACTTTTTACCAAATTATCATGTTTGAAACATAAACGTAATTGAAATTCTTATGTTATATATATATATATATATATATATATATATATATATATATAGAGAGAGAGAGAGAGAGAGAGAGAGAGAGAGAGAGAGAGAAATATATTAGCGAGCGAATGAGCATGCACAACTGACATAGAAGCCTCTAAAATAACATCTTTAACAATACTTGTATCGAGAAAGTGATTAAAATTAGAGTAATCATTATTAATTTAGTAAAATTTAAGGGGTTGATTTGGTGGTTTAGAAAGTTTACTGTTTCCTCAACTATTATGTTTGAATTTTAAGATTAACATTTAGAAAATTTTATTAAATTCACTTGAATGTATTAGATCAATATCAAGAGTGTGGCTTTAAGATTGTATATCAAAACTAAAATTTAAAGGATTGACTTGATGGTTAAGAAAGTTTTCTTGGTTTTTTAACTTTTGAATTCGAATTTTAAGATCAACATCTTGAAAAAAATTATTAAATTCATTTGAAAACAAACGTATGAAGAGTGCAACTTTAAAATTGTATGGGAAAATTCTGAGTCTTGACTGAAATGTGAATTGTCTCAAAAACACCTTTACCATTGAAAAAAGAAGAAGCTAATAAGCCAATACTGACTGCTAAAAAGTAAAAACTATTACTAGAAAAGACGGACAAAACCATGTTTATATGGTCAAGGACTATTTGGATTTGTTGATGGACCACAACCAAGTCGTCCTTCTCACAGGATCATCAAGAACAATTTCATGCCACTGCCTAATCCTGCAAACCAAACCTGGATTTAACAATAATATCAGCCATTGATGAGCACCCCAATTACTGTATTTTCATATGAGGTTCTTCATCTTATCATGGAGTTGTTCTTCCAGCTGACTTTGGAGAAAGCATTTGCTTCTCCATCAAACATTAGAATCACGATCCCTTCATTTTGTTTGGATTAGAAATTTGGGGCCCAAGTGCTATAAAATTGCACAGCATATGATTAAAATTTTGGATTAAGTTAGGACCAACAAATATCGCAAACCACTTTCTGCGAGATTTAGGATCGCAATCATAAGTATAATTAAGATGCTCGCAGAAAGACGTCGCTCCCAACGTCTCCTCGAGGTATACTAACAAATTAATGGAATTAAAACATTCTAACGCAGAAAGTTTAATGATACAAAGTAGATGTAATCATGTACCAAACTTCAATCGCTCAGATGTTCCTTTCTATGATTATATATATATTATTTATTGTTCTTTCCTTCTTGCAATTTAATATGCAGTCTAGCTCTAAGATATTTGAGAACCTAGATAAAAACATGGCTTTATCTGAGTATAAAGAGAGATAATAAATCATCACCAGGGGAATCTTAGAAGACAATAGACAGTAAAAGTTTGCATAAAAAATGTGTGTGAGAAGGGGGAAGGTTCAGTGCATGCAGCTAGCTGAATTTGGCAAATCAAAGGAGTGAATTAAGCACTTGAAAGAAAAAAGTTCCGGCTGTTTAGATAAATGTCGGGAATACAACAACAGTACTCGAATGGCTATACCTAATTATTACATTCACTATGATAGATTTATAGCAACATTCCTACTTATAATGATATAGCACACGAAATCAGAGCTAGATTAATATGACTTAGCATAACAAGCGGATGTCTCGCTATGCTTTAATGAATTTTTTTTCAAATTATAAAAGAGATTCTAACTCAAAATCTTTTAAAGAAGGAAAAATATTTATGGTGTGTGGAGTCGCGATGATCATTTTTCTGGATTGAGATAATCAAGAATGATGTGGATGAAAAAAATAAAAAAAATTTATCATTTATCAATAGAAAAAAAAAATGAAAGTCGGTACCTAATATTTTGATCACTAAAAACTCTAATTGATCTCAGAATCTAAGAAAAGAGAGTGATTGCATAAGTAAAAGTTATTAGCACTCTTAATACATCTTATCTAAGATAAAATACATTGTTTATTTGTCTGATATAAACTAAAAAGAAGTTGTTGTTTTTTCTAACC
>Ga0307516_10003840_pt1 | contig 19024 bp, 15 predicted proteins | sample 19_EM_MG_FD_203310 | JGI IMG/M metagenome (GOLD analysis project Ga0307516, IMG submission 203310) | Populus trichocarpa ectomycorrhiza microbial communities from riparian zone in the Pacific Northwest, United States - 19_EM | ecosystem: Host-associated > Plants > Roots > Unclassified | place... | reverse complement strand
ACACCACCACCGCGACGCGCCCCACGGGCCCGCCCTCGATGGCCGCCTCGGCCCAAGACACGTAGTAGCCGGGACTCTTTCGCAGCGCACGCGCCGGACCCGCGAACAGCCGCGCCGTCGGCTCCGGTGGCGAGCCGTGCGTCGCCAGCACCTTGCCATCCATGTCGGTGACCACGATCGCGGAGATGTCCGGATCGCGATCGTAGCCAACCAGCGAGCCTTTGATCTCGTGCTCGTCCGCCGTCACGATGCCAAGCTCGGTCGTGTGTACGAGCTCGCCCGCGCCGCGGCGCGCCTTCCATTCCAGGTCGGCCTGCACCTTCGGATTCAGTGTGTCGAAAATGCGCGACACCAGCACGAAGTTCAAACCAGACAGCGAGAGCAGCAGCGCCACAACGAACAGCGTGAAGGCCAGACGCAGCCGCGAGGTGGAGAGCAGTCGCCGCCGCCCGCGCTCCGAGCGCTCTGCCATTTCGGCGCTCAAAGAAGGCGGCGGGACGAGGGAGCGGCGAACCGTCATGACTGGATCTCGAAGCCTATCGCAGGCCCCAACAACGGCCAGCAGCCGGCGCGCGTAAGCGCCGAAAATGGCCACCCCGGGGGCCACCAGGCGCTTAAGTCGGGCCGCGGGGCGGTCGTTCCTCTGGCCGCAGAATGAGCTTCGCAGACCACAAGCCAGCTCCGTCGCTGTCGATGCAGCCGCGCCGGCGCGGCAAAATTCTGGTGGTTGACGATGATCCAGTCATTCTGGAGGTTGTGCGCGAGCGGCTCGAAGGCGCCGGTTACGCCGTTTACGTGCGACTCGATGCGATCGGTACGTCGCAGTGGGTGGCGCGCGAGCAACCCGATTTCATCCTGCTCGACGTGATGATGCCCGCGCTCAGCGGTGGCGAGCTGGGGCTGCTCTTGAAGCGCAGCACCTCGACCAATCAAACCGCGGTGATCTTGCACTCGAGCATGGCGGCAGCGTCGCTGCTACCCGTCATCGAACGCACTGGAGCTATCGGCGCCATCGCCAAGACGCACGACGGCGCGAAATTCATCAAAGAGTTCGAAAGCCTCGTCTCGCGCGCGAAGACCAACAAGGACCGCTAGCTCGGCTGGGGCAGGGGCCCCAGCCCGACAAGACCTGTCAGTCTTGGAAGAAAAGATCACGATCGGCGCGAGTGGCCACGGCCCACGAAACCAACCGGCGAGGCCGGTGAACGCTGGGCCAAAAACCGACACGATCGCCAAGCCCCAACCAAAAACCTGCTCGAGCCAGAACCTGCCAGTCAAAACTTGACTCGATAGTTCGGGTCGGGAGAGCGAGCAGGTCAGTCGTCGGGATCCGGCTCGAGCGCCCGAGCTTGGCCAACCCAGTCGTCTTTGCCGATGCGATCTGCGCGGATTTTCAGCTTTTCGGCGAAGGCGAGCACGTCGGCCTCGGTCCAGGCGGCAATCTGTTGCACGCGCGTGATGCCGAGCTGCTCGAGCACGCGCTGGTAAGCCGGACCTATACCGCGGATTCGCCGCAAGCCCTGGACGACTTTGCCAGCGCGTGCGCTGGTTGTCGAGGGCGCCGGATTCGGCAACGTGACGCGCTCGTGCACTTGGCTGAGCTCGGCGCGCAGCTGCGCCAGCTCTGCGCTGAGCCGCGCGATTTCTTTGACTTTCTCGGCCGCCAACGCGTCTCGTTCGGCTTCCAGCTCGCTCAGGCGCGAGCGCAAACCGCTGAGCGCGGCTTGATGTTCGTCGGACGCTTGGCGGCGCAGCTCTTTTTCGGCGCGCAGCGCGGACTCGAGCTCGTGCAAGCGATCTGCCTCGCGCCGCAAACGTGAACGCAACGTGTGGCGCTCGCTGCCAAGCTTGCGCAGCTCGACTTGGGCCGTCCCCAGCCGCTGTTCGAGCTGGGCGGTAGCACTAGCCACCGGCGCGTATGGCACGGCGCGAGGAGCCGGCGGCGACGAGAGCCGCTGTGGCGGCGGCGGCGGTGTGGCCGGCGCGCGCGGCATCACGCTGGGCGAGGCGGCGATGCTCGAATGCACCGATCCCGGTGCCGTGGACGGGACGGGCGACGTCGTCGGGTACGGCGACGTCGTTGGATACGGCGACGTCGTTGGATACGGCGACGTGCTCGGGAACGGCGCTGCTGACGTCACGGTTCCGGACGGCTCTGGCTCCGGCGCGGGCGTGAACGCTGGCGCCGGAGCTGGCGGGCTGCGCAGCGGTGGCGGCGGCGGACCCGAGCGCAAAGTGTGTGGGCCATTGGGCAAGATGCCACGCGCCGACGGTGGAGGCGGCATCCGCGACGTGGGCGACGCGCTGCCGGCCGGTCGAGGCACCATGCTCACGGGCCTGGGCGGCACGCTCACGGGCCCTGGTGCGGGGACGTGAGCCGCATCCGAAGGAGCAGTCGAGGCGCCGGGTTCTTTTTCGTCACCCATCGAAAATTTCGCGGCTTTTCTAGCCCGCGCCCCGCGACTCTAACCCGAAGCGCCCCTGATTCGCGCACGATTTCGTGGTGCCGGTGTAGGCGGCTTCGTCCCGAGCGCGAAGCTAGGACAAACCTTTGAGCGCGCGCTACACTACTTTCACTACCTAATTCTTTGCTGCCTTTCGGGCGGCACCGTTTTCTTTAGCTTGATCAGCTTGCGAGGTTCGATGCGTCAGATTCACGTCTGCGCCTGGCTCGTGGTTACATCCGTCGCGCTCGCCGCGTGCAGTGGCGGGAAGTTTACGTCCGACGGGCAGAGCGGCGCCGTAAACGCAGACCCAACGGTCTCCGCGACGGGCGGCTCTTCTCATCGCAATCTGTCGAGCTCGGGCACGAGCTCGGGCGGCGCCGGTCCAGCCGGCAGCACTGGCCCAGCGTCGAGTGGCGGCGCGTCCAGCAGCGGCGGAGCCCACACGGGCGGCTCGGGCAGCGGCGGCGCGTCAAGTGCGGCTGGCAGTGCCGGCACCAGCGCCCAGGGCGGCGCTACGAGCGAAGGCGGAGCCGGTGGTGACTCGGGCGAAGTCTGCCCAAGCGGCGCCGTCACCTTTCGCATGCTGCCCGGTCCCGACCTCGCGCACGACTACCTGTGCGACGCGGGCTGCGGCACCGGTTGGCTGACGATTGCCGACGCCGACGGCGCCTCCGCCTATTCACTGTTTTCGGCCTGCGGCACCGCCAGCTGCGACTCGTGCGAAGTGCAGCCCTGTGCGGCGGCCGCATGCTTGGCGACGCCGCTCACGGCCGAGGGCAGTCAGCTGGTGTGGACAGGCACCTACCTGGCCAAGAGCACCTGCGGCGCGAACATGAGCTGTCAAAAATCGGATTGCGCCAAAGCTGGCAAGTACAAAGCCAAAGCCTGCGCCGCCGTCAACGCCGGCCCCAACGGCTCAACGCCCGGCTGCGTTCCCAAAGACGAGCAACTCTGCGCCGAAGCCGAGTTCGACTTCCCCTCGACCCAAACCGTCCAGCTCGTTCTCAAAAAGCTCTGAGCCGCCGTCTCGCATTGGGTCACCTCCTGGGCTGCCGCGCCGCAGCCCCAATCGCAGAAACTGCCGTGGCGTCTCCAGGCAAAGCCGTAAGCGGCTCGGGCTCAACACTTCTTCATTCAGAGTCGGGAACGCGCTTCACATTGGCGACTGAGGTTTGAATCGAGGCCGCGCGCCCCACGGATTGACCGAGGGGCAGGGCGGCGCTCGAGAGGACTAGAGCCATGTTTGGGTTTTTCATTGGTGCCGCCTGTCTGTTCGGGCTTGCGGCTGTCGCGCGACGAGGTCGTCGTCATTTCGGCTACGGGCAAGGCGGCTGTCACGGCGGCCACCATGGTCGTCGCGGCTGGGGCCCGCGCTTTTTCTTGCACCGCGTGCTCGATCGACTCGACACGACTCCCGGCCAAGAAAAGGTGATTCGTGAGGCCATTCACGATTTCAAAGAAGAAGCGTGGAGCTTGCGCAGTGAAGTGCGCAGTACGCGCAGCGAGATCGCGCAGGCTTTGCGCACGCCCGAGCTCGACCGTGCGCTGATCGATCGCGTCTTCGCCAAACACGACGAAGTGATCGAAAAAGTGCGCGCCTCGCTGCTCACCACCGCCGACAAGGTGCACGGCACGCTCGACGAGCGGCAACGTAAGCAACTCGCCGACATGATCGAAGCGGGCCCCTTCGGCTACGCAGGCTGCTGAAAGGAGCACACCATGGGACGCAAATTTCTGATGGTCGTGCTTGGTATCGGCGCGGTCGCCGGCTTCGCCTCCGGCTTCGCTCACCTCGGCGGCTACTGCCGCTACGGCTACGGTCCGGGCGGCCGCTTCGATCGCCACAGCGAATTCGAGCGGCACGTAGCCGACACCTGCGCGGAGTCGGCACTACGGGTCTATAACCAAAAGAACCCGATGGGGTCGAAGCCGTGAGCCCCGCAGCGCTTCGGCTGCTGACGCCGAGCGAGGCCCAAACGCAGGGATTTGGAGCCGCTAGGGCTCCGATCCCTGCCGTGGCCGACAAAGCCGTGCCATTCTCGGCACGTGCCATGGACCTGAACGTGCTCATCGTGGACGACGACGAGCGCTTGTACGAGCTGCTCGCGCAATACTTCGCTGAAAACGGCGTGATCGCCAAGCGTGCGGCGACCGGGCCGCTGGGGCTCAAGGCGATCGAGAGCGGCGAGGCGTTCGACGCCGTCTTGCTCGACATCATGCTGCCGGGGCTCGACGGCTTGAGCCTACTCAAGCGCGTGCGCGAAAAGAGCCAGATTCCGGTGATCATGCTGACGGCCAAAGGCGACGAGACCGATCGCGTCGTGGGCTTGGAGCTCGGCGCCGACGACTATTTGGCCAAGCCGTTCAGCCCGCGCGAGCTGCTCGCACGGCTGCGCGCCGTGCTCCGGCGCACGCAGGTCGATCCGAACAAAGAACAGCTCACGGTCGGCAGCATGTCGTTCGACGTGGCGGCGCGCAGCGTGCAAAAAGACGGCCGTGCGGTGGAGCTCACGGGGCTCGAGTTCGATCTGCTGCTGGCGCTGGCACGGCGCGCAGGCCGGGTCGTGCCGCGCATCAATTTGCTGGAGCTGGCCGGCCGTAACGACGTGAGCGTGAGTGACCGCACGGTCGACGTACACGTCTCGCACATCCGCAAAAAGCTAGGCGACGACGACGCAGTGCTGCTGAAGACCGTACGCGGCGTCGGCTACGTGCTGACCCGCGAGTGAGATGAGAGCCATGCCCGGACGCTTCAGCGAGCCCGCCCGCCAAGTTTGGCGTTTTGGCGAGGCTTTCGCGAGCACCGAAGCGCAGCGTACAGAAGTACGAGAGCATCGGAGCGCAGCGAAAACGAAGCCAAAACCCAAAATCGGCGGGCGTCGCCACCAGTCAGAGATCCGGGGGATGGGATGAGATCGCATCCCCGCCACCACCACCGCTGGCACCACCACCGGCGCCACGACTTCCGGCTTCAGCGCCGGCTGTTCTGGTGGTTCGGGCTCACCTCGTTCATGACCTGCTTGGTGTCGTTCGGCGTCATGCACCTCACGAGCCCCGAAGCGCACGCCTGGCGCAAAGACGTCGAAAGAATGCAGCAATTCGCGGCCGGGCGCTTCGCCAAGGTGTGGGACGACCCGCCCGCACGACAAGAGCTGGCGGCGGCGGTGTCGCAGGCGTTCGACGCCGCCGTGCGGCTCGAAGACGCGCAGGGCAAGCCGCTCGACAAGACCGGCGGTGACTGCCAAACCGACTCGATCACCATCCCGATCTCGCGCGGCGGCAGCCTGCTCGGCACCGTGCACGGCTGTTTGAATCAAACCCGCGGCCCGCACCTGGGCGGCGTCTTGGCCACTTTGTTCGCCGGCTTTCTGACGATTTGGGCTGCCACCGGCAAGCTCGCACGCCACCTCACCCGCCCCTTGCAAGATCTCACGCGCGTCACGCGCGAGATCGGCGAGGGCAAGCTCGAGAGCCGCGTGCGACTGAACTGGAGCCATCGCGGCGAGGTCGGCATCTTGGCCGAGTCGATCAACGAGATGGCCAAGCGCATCGAACGCCAGCTGAAAGATCAGCGCGAGCTGCTAGCCGGCGTGTCGCACGAAATCAGAAGCCCGCTAGCCCGCCTGCGCGTGCTCGCCGAGCTGCTCCAGGGTGGTACGCCGTCGCCCGATTTACACGCCAAGATCGAGCGCGAAGTGGCGGAAATCGACGACCTGGTCGGTAAGCTCTTGGCAAGCTCGCGGCTCGACTTCGGCGCGCTCGATTTGCAAGTGCTGTGCGCGCGCGACGTAGCCCTGCGCGCGCTCGAACGCGCCGGCCTCGGCCCAGAGCTGCTGAACGACACGTCGCACGAAGCCAGCGTGCGCGGCGATGCAACGTTGGTGGCGCGCGCGCTCGGCAACCTGCTAGAAAACGCCGAGCACCACGCGGGCGGCGTCGTCGCACTCACGCTGCGCGCCGACGACACGACCGTGCACTTCGAGGTCACCGACAACGGCCCCGGCCTGAGCGCCGACGCGCTGGCTCACGGCTTCGATCCCTTCTTCCGCGGCGCCCAAGACGGCCAGACCTCGTCTCGCGGCGCGCTGGGCCTCGGCCTGTCACTGGTCCGTCGCATCGCGCGCGCCCACCAGGGCGACGCCCGCATCGAAAATCAGAGCGGACAGCCGGGCGCGATCGCCAGTCTTTCCCTGCCCCGCGCCGGCGATTCCCCAAGTCTTTCCGGTGCGGACGTAAGCGCCGCGCGTTGATTCACCCGAATTCCGCGATGTTTCGTGGCGCAAAAAGCCGCCCGTGCCGGTTGCGTTGCCCCCGCGTTTTCGGGCAGGATGCCGCGATTGCTCGCGCCCCTGAGGCCGAGAGAGGCAGGACCGGAGGATGTATATGGGATCTCGTTTCTCGCTGGCGATGTGTGCCGTGGTCGTGATGGGCGCGCTTCTAGCGTGCAAGAAGAAGAGCCCCTCGCCCGAAGAAGCAGCCTCTGCGGCAGCAGCTTCCGCAGCGGCAGCGCTCGCGGCTTTGCCCACGAACGACGCGGCAGCAGCAGCGGCCTCCGCAGCGGCGGCGGCAGCCTCCGCCGCCTCCGCAGTAGCCGTCGCCGCTTCGGCAGCCGCCGTAGCCGCGGCCGCACCAACGCCGGCAGCTCCTGCGGCAGCACCCTCGAGCTCGACGGCCAGCGGAACCACGCCGGCGCCGAAGACCAGCGCCGCCGCAGCTGCGAAGTCCGTGGCGCCTGTCGCTTCCGCCAAGGCGCTGGCCGCAACGCCCGCGGCCAAGCCGCCCGCGCCGAGCACCGCCAGCGCAGAGAAGAAGAAGGCGATCGCTGCGGCCGCTGCCGCCGCCCAAGCGCGGGGCGCCCACAAGCTGGGTCAGTGACTCAATCAAACAAATATAGTGCGAGGCGTCAGCTCACGGTGAGGGTCGGCGTGTCGCTCTGAGAGCAACGAGACAACTGGAGGAATCTGCGATGAAGGCTTTCTACAAATTGATGCTTAAGGGCACCGTGATTGGCAGCGTGGCGTTCGTGATGGCGGCTGCAGGCTGCAGCTCGGACAAGACCGATACCGCGGCAACGGGCGGTACCGACAACAAGGCCGGCACGAAGGGCTCGACGGCTGGCAGCCCCTCGGAGGCCGGCACCGGCACCGCGGGTGACACCACGGGCACGGGCGGCAAGAGCGGCAATACACCGGGCGGAGCCACTTCGGGCGGAACCAATGAAGGCGGCGCGGCGGGCGGAACGCCCCCAATCACGAGCAATGCCGGCGGCCCCGACATCGCGTTCGGCGGCGATGGCTCCGGAGGCGCGGGCGGTGCAGGCACCGGACCGTCTGTTGGCAAGTTCTGCAACACGCTGTCGTTCGGCGGCAACGACGTGACCATGGTGCTCGAGATCGGCGAAGGCGCGTCCAAGGTGACGTTCAAGGCCGTGACCGGAACCTGTGCGCCGGCTGACGGCCACGCCTGCACGATGCTGCCGCAAGGCGCCAACGTGCCGATCGTCATGTACGACAACGACGACCCGACTACGGTGCTCGACTCGGGCAGCGCGGACATCGCGCCGGGCGAGGACTGGATCCTGTTCTCGGATCTGGACAAGACCGACCCGCAGAATCCGCAGCCGATCTTCGACGGCGGCCCGCTCAGGACCGCGACCTGCGAAAGCATCCTGTACACCGACATCTAAAAGTCGGCTCGCTCGCGAACAGACTGCGCGGCGTTCCAGCTCGGAGCGCCGCGCTTTTTATTTTGCGATCGGGTGCGCGGCGAGCGTTTCGAGGGCTTGGACCATGGCCGAGTGATCGAGCGCGGCGCCGCCGGCGGCGACCACGGCGTTGAACAGCTGTTGGCAGGTGCTGGTGGCCGGCAGACTGAGGCCCAGCTCTTGGGCGCCGGCCAACGCCAGGTTCAGGTCTTTTTGGTGGAGCGCGACGCGGAAGCCGGGCGCAAAGTTGCGCTTGATCATGCGCTCGCCGTGCACCTCGAGAATGCGCGACGAAGCGAAGCCGCCCATCAGCGCTTGGCGCACCATGGCCGGATCGGCGCCGGCTTTGGAGGCGAACAGCAAGGCTTCGCCGACGGCTTCGATGGTGGCGGCGACGATGATTTGATTGGCGACTTTACAGGTCTGGCCGGCGCCGTTCTCGCCGATCAAAGTGATGTTTTTGCCCAGCAGCTCGAACAGCGGCTTGATGCGCTCGAACACGCTTGGCGAGCCGCCAACCATGATCGTCAGCGTGGCGTTGGTGGCGCCGACCTGACCGCCCGAGACCGGCGCATCGAGGTATTCGCAGCCGAGCTCGCGCACGCGCGCCGCAAATTTCTTGGTCTCGCCCGGCGAAATCGACGACATATCGACGACGGTTTTGCCCTTCGTCAAAGCGCTGGCGACGGCGCCTTCTCCGAACAGCACGCTGGCCACGTCCGGCGAATCCGGCAGCATCAAGATGATGACGTCACTCGCCGCTGTTAGCTCGGCAATCGATTTCGCCGGCGTGCAGCCATCGACCGGCGCGTTGCTGCGACTGAAGGTCAGAACCTGGTTACCGGCCTTCGCGAGATGACCGGCCATCGGCTTGCCCATGATGCCCGTGCCAATGAATCCAATTTTGGTCATTTGATTCCTCTAGCCGAGGTAGGGCCTGGCCCAGCCGAGGCCCTCATCGGTTTTGCCCTTCGGCTTGTATTCGCAGCCGACGTAGCCCGCGTAGCCTTCTTTATCGAGCAAATCGAACAAGAAGGGATGGTGAATTTCGCCCGTGCCGGGCTCGTTACGGCCGGGGTTGTCGGCGATTTGCACGTGCGCGATACGCGCGATGTTGCGCTTGATGGTCGGGCCCAAATCGCCCTCCATGATCTGCATGTGATAGATGTCGTACTGCAGGTACACGTTCGGCGAGGCGACCTCGGCGAAAATGTCGAGCGCTTGCTGGGTACGGCACAGATAGAAACCGGGGATGTCGCGGGTGTTGACCGGCTCGACCAAGAGCTTGATGTTCGCACGGCTCAGCTCTGCGGCCGCAAACTTCAAGTTGTCGACCAGCGTGCTCTTCAGCAGCTCTGCGGCTACGCCAGCGGGCGCGATGCCCACCAGGCAATTGAGCTGCGGACACTGGAGCGCCTGCGCGTATTCGATGGCCAAGCCGACGCCGTCGCGAAACTCGCGGCGCCGTTCGGGCTGACACGCGATGCCGCGATCGCCCTTGGCCCAATCGCCGGCCGGCAGGTTGTGCAGCGCTTGCACCAGCCGATTTTCAGCCAGGCGCTCGACCAGCTGCTGCTTGTCGTACGGGTACGGAAACAGATATTCGACCGCGGAAAAGCCGGCTTTCGCGGCCGCGCCGAAGCGGTCGAGAAAGTCGAGCTCGTTGTACAACATGGTCAGGTTGGCGGCTAGCTTCACCATCGGTGTTGCCTATTGTTTGAAGCGCTGGGCGAGCTCACGGCTCGCGTTGCGAAGCAGGCCCGTGTCACCGCCGACAGCCACGAACGTCATGCCCATCTCCAAGTAGCGGCGCGCGTCGGCCTCTTGCGGAGCCAGAATGCCGCAGGCTTTGCCGTGCTTTTTAGCGCCATCGACGATTTTTTGAATCGCCGCCTGCACGACCGGCAGGTTGGGCTGCAGCATGACGCCGTAGCCCGCCGACAAGTCCGAGGGGCCGATGAACAGTGCATCGACGCCGTCTATCGCTGCGATGTCGGCTGCGGCTTCGACGCCGGCTTTGCTCTCGATCTGCACGGTGACGCAGATGTTTTCGTTGATGTGTTTGAAGTAGTCGGTGTCGTAACCGTAGTGGTTGCTGCGGTGCGCGATGCCGACGCCGCGAAAGCCGTCGGGCGGGTAGCGCGTCGCCTGCACGGCGCGCTGGGCTTGCTCGGCCGACTCGATGAACGGAATCAGGAAGTTGTAGAAGCCGATGTCGAGCAAGCGCTTGATCACCACCGAGTCGAGCCATTGCGGCCGCACCATCGGCGCGCTGGGGCTGTCTTTCAGCGCTTGCAGCTGCGCGATGAAGCTTTGGTAGTCGTTCGGCGCATGCTCGCCGTCGAGCAAAAGCCAGTCGAAGCCGGCGTAGCCGAGGATCTCGGTCGTGATGTTGCTGCAGAGCGAGGCCCAGCAGCCAATCAAGCGCTTGCCGGCCAGCAAATCGCGCCGAAACGTGTTGGGGAGGGACGAATACGGCGCGTTCACCTGATGGGGCTCCTAGCTTTTCTGTGTTGGTAGTGGGCTCAGGACTGGGCTGCGGCCACTTGCGAGTCGGACGCAGGAGCTGGAGCGGGCCTGACCTTGATACGCGTGGCGATCACGCCGCCCAGAAACGCCAGCAGCGCCAGGACACGCAGGCCCCAATCGTGCGAGCCCAGGTTCTTTTCCGACCAGCCCATGATGTACGGGCCGCAGATGCCGCCGAGGTTACCGACCGCGTTGATCAGGGCGATCGAGCCGGCGGCCGCCGTGCCGCTCAGAAACGCCGTGGTCAGACCCCAGAACGGCGCGACGGCGCTCCAGCGGCCGGCCACGACGAAGCCCAGCGCGACCACGCAGACGGCCGAGGCCGGATGGAAGCTGGCAACGGTGAGGCCGATCGCCGCCCACCACACGGCCAGCGCGTAGTGCCACTTGCGCTCTTGACGACGGTCGGACGAACGACCGTAAGGACCCATGATGATGATCGCGAAAATGGCCGGAATACCCGTGATGCAGCCGATCACGAACTGCGAGGAATGCTTGTATTCGCCCTTGATCAGCGTGGGTAAGAAGAAGTCGAGCCCGTAGCCGGCCAGCACGTGGGTGAAGTAAACGAAGCACAGCACCAGCACGCGCGGATCGGTGAGCGCATCTTTGAAAGACGTGTGGGCGCTCGGACCAGCCGCCACGCGATCTTTCTCCATCCGCTCAGCCAGCCAGCTCTTTTCGTCGTCGGCCAGCCACTTGGCCTCTTCTGGACCGTTGGGCAGGCGCAAAAACAACACCACGCCGAGAATGAGCGACGGCACCGCTTCGAGGAAGAACAGCCACTTGTAGCCGGCAAACCCAGCCACGCCGTCGAGCGACAAGATGGCTCCGGACAGCGGCGAGCCGATGATGCCAGTGCCGGCCGCAGCCATCATGAACAGCGCGATGGTGCGCGAGCGGTAGGCGCCCGGAAAGAACTTGGTCAGGTAGAAGATGACGCCCGGAAAGAAGCCGGCTTCGGCCGCACCGAGCAGAAAGCGCAGCACGTAAAACGACTTCTCGCCCTGCACGAACGCGAAGCTGGCGCTGATGATGCCCCAGGTGATCATGATGCGCGCGATCCAACTGCGCGCTCCCACCTTCGCCAGAATCAGATTCGAGGGCACCTCGAACAAGAAGTAACCGATGAAGAAGATGCCCGCGCCCGCGGCATACACCGTCGCGTCCATGTGCAGGTCTTTCGACATCTGCTCTTTGGCGAAGCCGACGTTCACGCGGTCGAGGAAGGCCGCCATGAAGCAGATGCACAGGAACGGAACCACCTTCCAGGTGATCTTGCGCATCAAGCGCGCTTCGTATTCGGGCGTCTGGTCCGTCATGCTGTTCACCTTTGCTCCTCAAACCGGCGGGGGCGCACTAGAGCACAAGCCCTGTGTCCCGATGCGCCGCAGTTGATCGCGACAGAGCCCTCCGGTCAAAGCATTTCTAGCTGTGTTTCGTACCAATGACGCAGAAAGTCAGACCCCCAAATGCAGGGCTTTTCTTTTGACAAAACTTCAATCTTCTGGACACTAACCTGCTGTGCCGTGCGCCATACGCCTGCTATGCGCGCCCTAGGCTCTTGTCGATGACGAAAAACCGAAAGCAGCCCACGGACCTTCGCAGTCACCGTTGGTATGGCCCACTCGATCTGAGGTCGTTCGGGCACCGCTCCCGCAACTCGGCGATGGGCTATGTCCGGCAGGACTACGCGGGCAAGCCGGTGATAGCCATCCTCAATACGTGGAGCGACATCAGCCCGTGCCACGCGCACTTTCGCGAGCGCGCTGAAGAGGTGAAGCGGGGCGTCTGGCAAGCCGGCGGCTTTCCGGTCGAGATGCCCGCGCTGTCGCTGTCGGAGAACTTCCAAAAGCCGACGACGATGATGTACCGGAATCTGCTGGCCATGGAGACGGAGGAGCTGCTCCGTTCGTATCCAGCCGACGGCGTGGTGCTGATGGGCGGCTGCGACAAGACCACGCCCGCCTTGATGATGGGCGCGATCAGCATGAATTTGCCGGCCATCTTCGTGCCGGCAGGCCCCATGCTGCGCGGCAACTGGCGCGGCAACCTGCTCGGTTCCGGCACCGACGTCTGGAAGTATTGGGCCGAGCTGCGCGCCGGTAACATCACGCAACAAGACTTCGACGAAATCGAAGGCGGCATCGCGCGCTCGCACGGCACCTGCATGACCATGGGCACGGCCTCGACCATGACCGGCGCCGTCGACGCGCTCGGCTTCTCGCTGCCGGGCGCTTCGTCGATCCCGGCGGCCGACTCGCGGCACCCGCAAATGGCGTCGCTCAGCGGCCGGCGCATCGTCGACATGGTGTGGGAAGACCTGAAGCCGAGCGATTTACTGTCGAAAGAATCGGTCGACAACGCCATCACCACCGTCATGGCGCTGGGCGGCTCCACCAACGCAGTCATTCATTTGATCGCCATGGTGCGACGCGCCGGCATCGAGCTCGGCCTGGACCGCTTCGACGAGCTGTCGCGAAAAGTGCCCGTTTTGGCCAATTTACGGCCTGCGGGCGAGTTCTTGATGGAAGACTTTTTCTACGCGGGCGGCCTGCTCGCACTGATGCGTGAGCTCAAGAGTCACTTGAACCTCGGCACGCCGACGCTGATGGGCACCACGCTCGGACAAGAGCTCGAGACGGCGCGAGTCTTCAATCCGGACGTGATCCGCTCGCTCGACAATCCGGTGATGCCGAGCGGCGGCCTGGTGATCCTGCGCGGCAACTTGGCGCCGAACGGCGCCGTGCTCAAGCCGGCGGCGGCCGAGCCGCACCTGCACGAAACGCGCGGGCGCGCCGTCGTCTTCGAAAACTACGATGAGATGAAGAAGCGCATCGACGACCCGGCGCTCGATGTCGACGCCACGAGCGTGCTGGTGCTGAAGAACGCCGGCCCCAAGGGCGGCCCCGGCATGCCGGAGTGGGGGCAATTGCCGATCCCCAAAAAGCTGCTCGAGGCTGGTGTGCGCGACATGCTGCGCATCTCGGACGCGCGCATGAGCGGCACCAGCTACGGCGCCTGCGTGCTGCACGTCGCCCCCGAGTCGTTCGTCGGCGGCCCGCTATCGCTCGTGCAAGACGGCGACGAAATCGAGCTCTCGGTCGCAAAACGCAGCCTGACGCTGCACGTGAGCGAAGCCGAGCTGGCCAAGCGCCGTGAGACCAAGCGCGCCGCGCCCGCACGCTACGTCCGCGGTTACGGGCGGCTGTTCATGGACCACATCAATCAAGCCGATCAAGGCTGCGACTTCGACTTCCTCGAAGGCACCGCGCCGACGCCCGAACCGGCCATCAACTAATTTAGATCGCTCGCGTGCCCGTAAAACGTGCCCGTGCCCGTGCCCGACGGTCCGTGAGGAATCGTCGGGGCCGTGGGTGGTAGGCCGAGTTTCGTGGCGCGGGCCCCTCCGGGCTCGCGCATGGCCCGCGCGCGCCGCGCCCAGCTGGGCGCGCAGGCAAGGCTGACCAAACCCCAGCGTTGTTGTAGCGGGGCCTTCTCGCACCAAGCAGCGCCGCTCAGCCCGTTTCGCCTTTTCGGGCACGGGCACGGGCACGGGCACGTTTACGGCGAGACCGAGAGGGCCCCCTAGTGGGGGCACCGGGCGTGGCGAGACGCACCACGCCACACCGCCCCGTGGCTTGATGCACCACTCGGCGCCGATTCGGACCGACGACCAAGCATCAGGGATGCTGTCGCTGCCAGTGGCACAGATTCTGCTGTGTGCGCTGCCGCGATGACCCAAGCTATGAGCGCTGCGGAACCCGTTGGCGTTGCAAGCCCGGACCTCGAGCAGCCCGATTTCATCGTCGGGATTGGTGCTTCGGCAGGAGGCTTGGAAGCATTGGAGGCTTTCTTCGAGCACGTGCCGCTCGACTCCGGCATGGCCTTCGTGGTGGTGCAGCACCTTTCGCCGGACTTCAAGAGCTTGATGGACGAGATCTTGTCGCGACGCACCCGCTTGCCGGTGCAGCTCGTCGAAGACGGCATGAGGGTCGAGCGCAACCGCATCTATCTCATTCCGGCGAAAAAAGAGATGATCATCTCGCAGGGCAAGCTCTTGCTCAGCGATCGGGGTCAGGACCAAGAGCTCTCGCTGCCCATCGACATCTTCTTTCGCTCGCTGGCGCAAGACTGCGAAGCACGGGCGATCGCGGTGGTGCTGTCGGGCGGCGGGAGCGACGGCTCGCGCGGCATCTGCGATGTGCACGACGCGGGGGGACTGGTGCTCGTGCAAGATGCGGAGACCGCCCAGTTCGACGGCATGCCGCGCACCGCGCGCAACGCGGGCGTTGCCGACGCCATCTTGGCGCCCCGCGACATGCCGGCTTTTCTGCTGCAAAACGCGGGCCGTGGCGGCGATCGCCTGCAACTGAGTGGCCGCTCCGGCGAGCCGGGCATGACGGCCGTGTATCGCATGCTGGAACGCGAATTCGGCATCGACTTCACGCACTACAAGCCCAGCACCGTCACGCGCCGCATCGAGCGGCGTCTGCAGCTCTCGCGCGCCGACAGCCTCGAAGGCTACGTGCAGCGCCTGCGCGAAGAGCGCGAAGAGCTCGACATACTGTACCGCGACCTGCTCATCGGCGTGACGCGCTTCTTTCGCAACGAAGAAGCGTTTCGCGAAATGGAGCAGCGCGTGCTGCCGGCGCTGTGGGAGAGCCTGCCGCCGGGTATGCCGCTGCGCGTGTGGGTGGCAGGCTGCGCCACCGGCGAAGAAGTCTATTCCCTCGCCATTTTGCTGTACGAGCTAGGTGAAAAACTGGGCGAACGTCCGGTGAAGATCTTTGCAACCGACGTGCACCGCGGCTCAATCGACCTGGCGACCCGGGCGCTGTACGGCGAGGACGCGATCGCGGGGGTTTCGCCCGAACGCCTGGCGCGTCACTTCTTGCGCCGTGGCCAGAGCTATCAAGTCTCGCCGGAGATTCGGCAGCTGGTCGTGTTCGCGCAGCACAACGTGATCAAAGACGCGCCGTTCACGCGCATGCACTTCGTCAGCTGCCGCAACATGCTGATTTACCTGCAGCCCGCCGCGCAGCAGAAGGTGCTCAGCCTGTTCCACTTCGCTCTCAACCTGGGCGGCGTGCTCTTCTTGGGACCGAGCGAGACCCCTGGAACGCTCACCCACGACTTCGAGGCCATCGACAAGCACTGGCGCATTTATCGTAAAACCAGCGAGAGCCGTGTACCCGTCGACACCAGGCCGCAACTCGCCGCCAAGTCGGTGCGCAGCTCGGTCGGCTCCGGTCCCAGACCGGCTATCTCGGCAAGTCGCTATTCGATACCGCAGCTGCTCGGCGTGTACGACGTGCTGCTGGAGGCCGTGGCACCGCCGAGCCTGTTGATCAACGACGCTCGCGAGCTCGTGCACGCGTTCGGGGGCGCCAGCAAATTCTTGCGCCTGCAAGACGGGCGTCAGGGGCTCGACATTTTGGAGCTGGCCGACGGCGAGCTGAAGACGGTGCTCTCTTCGGGCCTGAAGCGCGCGCTCAAGCTGACGACGCCGCTCAGCTTCCGCGGCGTACGGCTGTCGGACGGCGAAAGCACCGGCAACTATCAGGTCGTGATTCGGCCCTTGCGCGCACGAAACCAGAACGTGCCGCATTTTTTGATCTCGTTCGAGCTGGGCGAGGACAGCGCGCCGCCCGCCGCGCGCACCGAGCTCGACGTGGCCGAGGTCTCACGTGAGCAGCTGACGGCGCTCGAGGTCGAGCTGAAATACACCAAGGAGACCTTACAAACTACCAGCGAGCAGCTCGAATCGAGCAACGAGGAGCTGCAGGCCGCCAACGAAGAGCTGCTCGCTTCGAACGAAGAGCTGCAAAGCACCAACGAAGAGCTGCAGAGCGTGAACGAGGAGCTGTACTCGGTGAACGCCGAATACCAGCGCAAAATCGGAGATTTGACCGAGCTTGCCAACGACATGGAGAATTTGCTCGCCAGCACCGACATCGGCACGGTGTTTTTGGATGCGCAACTTCGCATTCGTAGCTTCACGTCTCGAGCGGCGGAGGTGTTTCACCTGTTGCCGCACGACATCGGCAGACCGATTGAAAACCTCGCGCACGACATGGAGTATCCCGAGCTGTCGGCGGATTTTCGGCGCGTGCTCAACAGCGGCACGCCGGTTGAAAAAGAGCTGAAGCACGGCACGGAGCACGCCTACTTCACGCGCATCTTGCCGTACCGCGCCAAAGGTACGATCGACGGCGTGGTGCTCACGCTGATCGACGTGACGGGGCTCAAGTCTGCCGAAGACGCACTGTTTCACGAACGCTACCTGCTCAACAGCCTGCTCTCGAGCGTTCCGGACGCCATCTACTTCAAAGACGCGCGCGGACGCTTCATCCGCGCCAACCACTCGCTAGCCGCGCGCTTGGGGCTGGACGACCCGCAGCAGGCGGTCGGCAAAACAGGCTTCGAATTGCCCGGCTTCGAGCATGCGCTGAGCGTGCACCAGCAAGACGACGTGGTGCTGCGCTCCGGCGTCGCGGAGCCGTACAAGCTCGAGCGGCGCGAGGGGCCCGACGGCCGCGGCGCCTGGGACTTGGTGAGCCGCCTGCCGCTCTCGGACGCAGACGGCAACGTCGTGGGCATTATCGGCATTTTCCGCGACGTGACCGAGCAGAAACGGAACCAAGAAAAGATTCACGAAGCGGTGGCCCGTCGCGACCAATTCCTGGCCATGCTTTCGCACGAGCTTCGGAACCCGCTCGGCGCCCTGGTCACGGCGACGAGGCTGCTGCGAGACGCGGAGCCTTCGCCCGAGCGCAGCGCCCGCCTGCTCGACGTGCTGACCCGTCAATCGCAGCAAATGTCCCGCCTGCTCGACGACTTGCTCGAGGTGAGCCGCGTCACGCAAGACAAGATCGAGCTGCGTAAGAGCGTCGTCGACGTCAGGCCGATCGTCGAAGAAGCGGCCGAAGCGGCGCGCGAGCTGCTCTCGGCGCGCGGCATCGAGCTTACGGTAAAGCTCGAAAACCAGCCGCTCTTCGTGGACTGCGACCCCGCTCGCGTACAGCAAATTCAAGCCAATTTGCTGAGTAACGCAGCCAAATACACCCCGCTCGGCGGACACGTGCGACTGAGCGTCGACCGTGATGGCGAAGAGCTGCTGCTACGGGTCAAAGACGACGGCGCCGGTATTCCGCCAGACGTGCTCGAAAACGTGTTCGAGCTGTTCGTGCAATCGCACCGCACGCTCGACCGCGCCGAAGGCGGCCTGGGCGTGGGCCTGACCTTGGTCCGGGGCTTGGTCGAGCTTCACGGTGGCAGCGTTGCCGCCTATAGTGATGGCGAAGGCCGCGGCAGTGAATTTAGTGTACGCCTACCGTTGTCGAAAGAACCTCCTCTCAATCCACCCCTCAGCGAAACGAAACCCATGCACAACGGCAAAAGTCCCCCGCTTCGCATCGTGATCGTCGAAGACAACGACGACAGTCGTACGATGCTCTGCGAGCTCCTCGAGCTTTCTGGCTTCGAGTGTCATTCCGCCTGTACCGGTCCGCTCGGCCTGCAGCTGATCAGCGAGCTTTTGCCCGACGTGGCCTTGGTGGACGTCGGCCTGCCAGGCCTGGACGGCTTGGAGGTGGCGCAGCTACTGCGGCGCGACCCGCGCGCCGCAGATGTGCTGTTGATCGCCTTGACGGGCTACGGACAGCGCGAAGATCGTGAAGCCGCCAAGCGCGCCGGTTTCGACACACACCTGGTCAAGCCGGTGGATTTCAACGCACTTTTGGCCATGCTGCACGCCCACCCCGTCAAACCCGTGCCAGCGGCGACCGGCGTGCCTGACGCGCCGTCCCCAAGTTGAGGCCGCCTCTACATACCGCACGGCGCGACCGAGAGACGCCACGTGAGCTTCTGCAGAGAAGGCTGCGGTTGGGCAGCCCCAAATGTGGCTGATCCTCGGCCTACTTGGGGCAGGCGGAGCTCGATGCGAGCGTCGTGTAGATCTGCCCGAGCGCGGTGAGGGTGCCGTCGCTGTTCGTGAGCGCGACGTTGGGAATGGCGTTGCCATCGGCAAACCACGAATATTTAGCGACCTGCGGCTCGCCTTCCAAGTACGGAATGGCGCTCTGCATGTATTGCTCTTGCTTGGCCAGAGAGCGGTCGGTGCCGTCGCCGCACGCGAACTCGGTCAGCCAGATTTGCTTGGTCGGGAACGTGGTTTTGAGCTGACCGATGTACGACTGTAGCGCCGGCAGGTCGCAGGCGTACCAATGCGCGGCGATGTAGTCGACCTGACAGCCCGGGCAGGCGGCGAAGAAATCCGTGAGGTAGTGAAACGGGTTGGTGTCCCAGCAGCTGGCGGCTGGGCCGCAGTAGTTGACGGCCA
>Ga0307516_10003839_pt1 | contig 19024 bp, 15 predicted proteins | sample 19_EM_MG_FD_203310 | JGI IMG/M metagenome (GOLD analysis project Ga0307516, IMG submission 203310) | Populus trichocarpa ectomycorrhiza microbial communities from riparian zone in the Pacific Northwest, United States - 19_EM | ecosystem: Host-associated > Plants > Roots > Unclassified | place... | reverse complement strand
CTCTGTGCCCTTATGCGGTCCACCTGGAATAAAATGTGGATAATGGCAGTATCCAGGTGGCCTGCATGTCATCCAGAAACCCTTGCAATCCACGTGCAGCTGTGACCCATGTCGCATGCTGGCACTAGTATTACGTACAATCCCTATTTATTTTTATAAATTAAAAATATTTTTTATTTTTTTATTTTTCATTTTAAATTAATTTAAAAAAAGAAAGATTGTGGGTTAGTGTAATCACATGGCTGGCTAGCATTGTATGGTCCCTCGTGCTCGCCGTGTCTGTATGGAGAAGTAGACAGGACTGGTCCTTCATTGGTTTTTGTATTTAGCAGATGCACATGGAATATCATATACGGAAAAGTAAGAGCGTATTGTGACTTGTGGTTTCCTTTGTTAATTTTGCTCCTTTTATGAGCTCAATTGTTATTTCACATCCTCCAACTCTTTATTTCTTTTCGATTGCATCCTAATCTTTTATTTCAAACACTCGACTGTGATGATTCTCAATGCCACAACAAGCACTTCTTGTAAATAAATTTATATACTTTTAAAAATATAAAAAAATATATCTTATTTGTTTTTATTAATTTCATCTCTTTTATTTTGAGATCTATTTAAATAACTTTATACACACACTAATTAAGGGATGCGTTTACTCATTACATTATTATTTGGAATTCAAATTGAAAGGAAAACATAAAAATGGAATCTATGCAGAACCTGACAAGAAAAGAATTGAATTTGAATGTGCTACAAAACCGATTCAATTTCAAAAAAACCTGAAGTTTATTGTACGGAAGTCGAGCTCACGTTCTGGGAGTCGTTCCTGTTAAAGAATCATCTCAACCCAATAGCTTAAGCTATTAGGTGAGGTCTCAGGATATGATTTATATTATTCTCTAACATACTCTCTCAAATGAAAGCCCTTTGAGCTTGAAACTTGCACATCCCCACTTTATCTTGTACTTAATTTTTTATCAAATAAATAGGGATAGTGAGATTCGAACTCGTGACCGCTTGGTCATCAAGGCTCTGATACTATGTTAAAGAACCATTTTAACCCAATAATTTAAGCTATTAAACGAAATCTCAGAATATAATTTATATTATTCTCTAATAATTTTTTTTTTATAATTATCTCTAGTCAAAACAGATATGACGAATATCGCTGATGGAAAGACAGACAGCTAGTGGGAAGAACTATGTTTGAGCCCACCAGCTCATCAGATTCATCAAAACTTCTTCCATTTTTTCAACCCTGCGGTGCTCTGTCTCGGAGCTCGTTGCTGCAAGCCAATTAGAAACGATCGTGTCATTCGGCGGTCACGAGAGCATATACATGTTTTGATTTTAATATCCCAGTGAGTTAGAGCAAAAAAAAATAACAATATTGAAAGGAAGTTCTTCTTGCTATTATTCTCATGTGTGAGTTGACTTAAAATTTAAGTCAATTTGAGTTTAGAGAAATAGAAAAAAAAAAAATCTTGGTTGAATCGATTAAAAATCCAAGTTAATTTATTAATATAATTAATATGGTTCTAACCCGCAGTTAATTTTTTTTTTATCAAACTAATGTAATTTTATTTTTTAAAAATTTTTATAAAAATTAATCTAGATTAATTTCTCTAGCTTATAATTTAGCTTTGCCTCGTATTGACATTTGATCGAGTTTTACACCTATGATATCATGGATTTAAATACCCAGTGGCATCCAAAAATTAATCAAAACATTACCTCCAACACTAAAATAAATAATTTATAATTGGCTTGCTATAGTTGAACATAGAGAAATCCAAATAATTGGCAAACGTTTATAGATAGTTTTCATTTTTTTATTCTAATATAGATCTCTTTATTATTGACATTAAAAAAATCATATGTCGTAACCATTGCCACATAATCATATGGTGAAAAAAATGGATTGGGATTTTTTTTTTTTAAAAAAAGAGAGAATAATAGAAAACAAGATACATTAAAAATGTTAACAATGTTAGTGGAAAAACTTTATCCTAACATAAAACATTGAAAGATTACATGTGATCTTTTCCAAAATGCTTAAAATGTTAGCCTGACAATAAATATAATTATTTCTTATTTTTTATTTTTTTATACTAAAAATAAATATTCACATGTTGACTATATAACAACATTAATTGCTTATAATCAAATAAAAACACATGAAATTAATCATGAATAATAAAATTGATCACGTTTAAAAAGTTTTAATTGACAAGGAGTCAATGTTGACTAAGAGCATTTGGAAATGAGGTTATACCTGTGTTTTTAAAAATTTAATTTTTTTTGTACGTTTTGATGCGTTGATCTTAAAAATATTTTTTTAAAAATAAAGAAATATCATTTTAATGTATTTTAGCATGAAAAACACTTTGAAAAATAACCATAACCACACTTTCAAACAGACATTAAATAGAAATGATCAACTGTTAGATTTTAAGCTCACATAATCAGCCAAAAAATTGAATTTTACTCTGAATGAAGGTCTCAACATATTAAATTAATAAGTATAGTGGATTGGTTAAGATTTATGTAATCTTCAGTAAAGAAAAGTTTAAATTTTATTAAGATTTAATGAATAAACTATTTTTTTCATATAAACAATCTATATAGAATTATAATTGGATGTTTATATGAAACTTGGACAAAAATAATCAACCTCGCATATGCTACTTATCTCTAAAATTTTATTAATCTATGTTTTTTTATTATTATTTGCTTTCTTTTACCTTCCTAGTTTTTACTTTCCTGTTATTTTATTTTTTTTCACCTCTTCTTGTTTTGTTTGGCATTAAATGAGAGAAATTTATCCTTTTAAAAAATTTTAAATCTTAAGACACCAGTACTCCTTTTGGTTTTGTAAGGATGCTATATGTCTGAGAGTGTGTTTGGCAGTGTGGTAGCGGTTGCTTTTCAAATAGCTTTTCGTGCCGAAATACATGCCAATGATGTTTTTTTATTTTTTAAAAATCATTTTTAACATCAGCACATCAAAACGATCCAAAAAATACAAGCCGCATTCAATTTTAGCAAAAAAAAATTCAAAATTTGGCGAAACACAGGTTGAAACGCACAGCCAAACAGACTCTAGAAAGTTTATAAGTGTAGTCTCTCCTTCAATTGAAAGGGGAAAAGAATAAAGAATAAATAGGATTATTAGTTTTTAATTTAATTAAATTAATTCCTTAAATATAAGGATGATATGTTCAATTTATGATATTTTTTCTTGCTTAAATATGATTTATTTTGGATTTTTTTTAATTGTTTTTTCTTTTTTATTTTTAACCTTTAATTTTTGGTTGATTAGAATTGGACTCCTTATTTTGTTTCAATATGGGTTCCATGGGGCATCACAATATCATGCCTTAATTGCGGATTTCGCAGGCTAACCACGGTTGGCTTGGGTCGAGTCATGTATTGTTGTCTAAATATTTTTTTTAAGAAAATATATCGTCCAATTTATCACCATCTTAATATTTTAAAATGACTCAAAATAAGCTATATTTAAGCAAATAAAAATATCATAAAAGTGAGCAAAATATGCTTATATTTAAGCAATTGATTTAATTTAATTCAAAATCAAAATTTATTTTAAAAAAGCTAAATTTGAAAAGGAGCAACAAAAAAAAGAACCCGGGATAATCAAGGTCATTTTCAAAATTAGTGAAAAATCCTATAGAAAGCAAATAAAGCAAATAACAGCGAGCTCAAACTCCAATTAAATCAAATATTAAAAAAAAAATGAAAAAAAATAAGTTTAAAAAATGAAAAAAAAACAAATGAACCCAAACGAATCTCTTAAACTTGTGTTAATATCCAAAATTCACAACACATTAAATCATAAACTCTGGCTCAATCAAAAACTCAATTTGATGTTGAAGAATGAAATTATAAAAACAATTAAATTTTTTATCAAAGTAAAAAATAACAATAAAAATGAAGGAGGTTAAAATTATAAAAATGATCTCAAATAAAATAAATAGCAATTAAAAGAATTGTGACCAAATATAACATATTAGAAAATTAAAGGAGAATGAAATTGAAAATAAATCTTAAATCTATAAAATAATTCATATAAAATGATCAAATTTGAAGAAAAAATAAATTAAAAAATTGTTGTGAAGTTTTGAAAGGTCTTGCACGGAAATTTAGGAGAGAAAAAAAACAAATTGACACCAAATTAGAAGAAATTACATCACACATGTTGCCTGATGAATTTGGTCTCATTGTGATGAATCAAAAAACATCAAAAAAAGCTATTATTGGCTATTATAAGTCGCCGCTTAAATATTATAGGACGATTTACTTACTAGTGCGTTTCATGAACCAACAACTTTTTTTACATGTATTAAACTATTAAATTGTTCCTTTTTAAAAAAGTCAAGACAAAATTACAAAAGAGCCCAGAGTGTCCAGTTAAAAAACAATTACTTAAAAAAAAAGGGTTGTTAATTATTTTTATAATAATAAATGAACTATGCAAAAAGACAGTTTTACTCTAAAGGAAATAAATTTTCCTGAGAAGGACAATTTAGTCAAAAATATTGATTTAATGAATAGTGTTTTCTACTGTGCTGTGGTATTTTTGCCACATGAATTAGTTTTTGTTAATATTGTTAAATAAAAAGAAAATACTTGCTGAAAAGTTCTATCATCCATGACACGTGTGCAAAGTTTAAAGCATGGGCAGTTTATGAGTAAGCAGACAGTATATAATCCATATAATACTTTTATATTCCTTGTTTTTTTAACGGATTATTAATTATATCTTTTTTTCTTTCTTTATTATTAAACCAAGCAAAAATGTGAAAACAAAAGGATGAGCTAGCTAGCTGGATCCGTGTTAAGGGAGCAAATTTCGGTGCTCTATTTTGAAACTTTGCTCTAAACCACCAAGCCGCTCTTCCTGGTGGCGGTGGTGGTTGTGCCGGTGGCTCCCTCCTTCGACGGTGGCGGTGTTACTGCAAATGGCAAAGTAATCAAAACATGGTCTTTGTTGCTCATCTTGGATTTTGAAAGCTCGAAGTTTTGATTTTTACCTGTTTAAGGTTTGTTGGTTGTCTTTTGGTATAGAAAATGTGGTTTTGATGGAATTTTGATGTCTTTTTGGATCTGAAAGTTGCCATTTTTCCTTCATTTGTTGTTGGATTCTTTTACTAGACGTTGTGATGTGGGTGTTTTGGTGAAAAAGTGAGGTCTTGGATGAATGCTTGATGCAAATCAAGAAAGTTATCATTTTTCTGTGTAATTGGGTCTTTTTGTGTTGCCATAACTTGTTATATCTTCCTTGATTTGGAGTTTCAGATGGGTTTGTGTATATTTGATTAGGACTCCTGTTAAGCATTATGGTTTTTAGGCCTGGGATAAAAGATTCCACCGATAACAGGCAAAAATTGGAACTGCAGTCTCAAATTTGCATACCCATTAAACAAGTTGGGTTCTTTTGTTTTGTTTCGTCTTTGTTTATTTGAAGTGAAGGAATTATGTTTTGATTTTATTGATTTTTCCTTGTTTTTATGTTGTTATAGTTGAATATTGAATGAACGGATTGATGAACTTTCTATAAGTTAAGATGTCCATCAAAAGCATCGTGCGTGAGTTGAAAGAGATGAAAGATGGGATTGGAAACATATCAAGGCGAGGACTTGAAGGGAAACATTGGCGTGGCAGGGCAAGGTCACATATTGCACCAGATGAAACACCAGCTGAAACTGATCAGATTGAGCAGGGTCAGTGGGCGAATCTACCGCCAGAATTGCTTTTGGATATCATTAGGAGGGTAGAAGAGAGTGAAACCTCATGGCCTGCTCGGGCAGTTGTTGTTCATTGTGCTTCAGTCTGTAGGTCATGGAGAGAAATTACTAAGGAGATTGTAAAAACTCCTGAGCAATGTGGGCGGCTGACATTTCCCATATCATTGAAGCAGGTACTGGTATTTTCCTTCTTTCTTCAAGTGCCTTTTGGTTTAGTTTTTATCCTGGATGCCTCTTCTTTACTTGTCTTTCTTGCCTGAAAATAGCCGGGTCATCGCGAGTCGCCCATACAGTGCTTTATTAAGAGGGATACTGCTACTTCTACATTTCTGTTGTACTATGGTCTGGTGCCTTGTAAGTCGTTTTCTTCACTTGCTCTTACCTTGCTCTTAAAAAAGAAGACGTATTTACCTCTGTGGCTTGGGATGAAATGCCTAAGGAAATCTTCAGTAATTATTTCTCATTGCATCTGGACTAAGTCAGAAACCCCCGACCCCTCTTCATTGATCATAGTAAGAACGACATTGCAATGGTTGGAAATTTGGGAGCATAATGTAGCATTGCTTTTAATAGGAAGTAAAGTACTGAACTTTCCAATGATATAATTTTAAGCAACAAGCTGATTGAATTATTCTGCTCCCAAATCTTTCTGGCCTGTAGAAATCTCAGCTTAGAGAGCTCCATGGAGGGCTTATTGACTTGAAATGTTGTTAGTTACTACATTTGTTTTTTTAATTTACATTACTATAAATTGACAGCTGAGGGTGAGAATGATAAGTTGCTTTTAGCGGCCAGAAAGATCAGAAGGGCAACATGCTCAGATTTCATAGTATCTTTGGTTTCAGATGATTTTTCTCGGGCCAGCAACACATATGTTGGTAAATTGAGGCAAGTCTTGGATGTGAGCAGTCTTTATTTAATTTTGCCTAAATTGTTTTCTGTTCTTGTTCCTAACAACTCATTGAACAATTTATGCCAGGTCCAACTTTTTGGGAACCAAGTTCACTATGTATGATTGTGAACCTACATTTGAAGTGCCAACGCAAACACAACATGCTAACCGGATAAGTCGCAGATTCCATTCTAGGCAGGTGTCTCCAAGATTACCTGCATGTAACTATAGTATAGGCACTATCACCTATGAGCTCAATGTTCTTCGCTCAAGAGGACCGAGGAGAATGCATTGCATGATGCACTCTATTCCAATGTCTTCCATTGAGGAGGGGGGCACTGTCCCAACACTAACTTCATTAACAGAGACATTTGGTGGCCAGTTTCCTCACCTGTCAACTTCAAAAGGGAAGGAATCAGTCTCAGATATTAGTTCCCCAAGCCCCTCTCAATCACCAGTACTAACCCAAGGTTCAGAAGAGCCCCTGGTTCTTAAAAACAAGGCCCCTAGATGGCATGAGCAGCTACAGTGCTGGTGCTTAAATTTCAGAGGTCGTGTCACTGTTGCTTCTGTTAAGAACTTCCAACTTGTCGCTGCTGTTGAATCGTTTCACAATGTGTCTTCTGCAGATCAAGAAAGGGTAATTTTACAATTTGGGAAAATTGGAAAAGACATCTTCACCATGGATTATCGCTATCCACTTTCAGCCTTCCAAGCTTTTGCAATCTGCCTGAGCAGCTTTGATACCAAACCAGCTTGTGAATGACAACTATGGCGCTTGGAGATAGTTAATGTGTAATCTAAAATGTTTCCCCAAATTTGGAAGCGTATCTTCGCTACATACCGAGCTCATCATGCAAGGCCATCACAGCTGATCTTCGTGGTGCAATCAGTGCCTTTTTGTGATCATGGAATTTGACTCGTTTCTTGTTATATCATCCCAACACCATGGAAGTATGAGAAGTTCAGTGCATTGTATCTAAACAGCTCTGTAGTAATCCTTTGAACAATTGTGTAATTGGCGAGAGCCTGCTTTTTAATTCTAACTGTTAGAACCACTTGTTTAGCTTTTAAAATTGCCATCTAGTGTGATCTTAAGGCTTATATGCCTGATATCATTATCTGGTCCAACAAGTTCCATGGTTGCACTGCAGTTTGCCTTCGGGATTTTACTTGTTTGGGTCATCTCTGCTACATAATAGGTTCCCCACCTGCCATAATATTTACGATGTCTTACGGTCTTCCCTGGATTGCATTTTCCGGAGAACTAGTTTACCTTTTGTCTATGCATGTCTTGAACTAGTATTCCTTCACTTGAAATTTGAAACTGATTCTCTCATAGCTTGCCTAAGGTCTTTTTACCTGTTCTTACAAGTTTGATGTTCCTAGTTTCGGCTGCCACGAGGTGGGTCATCGCGCTTCTTGTTACCCTTTTACCTTTTACCTTGTTGGTTGAGCAAGAAATCCTCGAAATTGGCTGTTTCTTTGGGAGTATAGATTGCTGCATTTAGGCTTGTGCTTGCTTAAGGTGAAGAAGATTGTCGCCCTAACCAGCAATGGGACCACCAAAAAGGGTACAAGGATACAGTAAATTGTGAGCGTAGAAGATACGGTTACTTTATAGTATAAACTACTCTTGATATCTGAAATTATTCTCAAGAGATTTCAGGTCCAAGAATCTAATTTAATATACAAGATACAGCATCAACTAAAAGATTTGGATGTTTATTTGCAAGAAAGAAATATGCTAGGCACGCACTTTAGGCGGCATAAAGTGCTTTTAGAAAAGCAATGTGATTCCAGCCCATTTTTTAGGTGTGGCATCTTATATCAATAATTTTGGTCCAAGTCAGGTTCCATTAGGGTTACCAACATTGGGGAATAAACTGAATTTTAGTTGCCAAATGTTTGGTGCAAACTCTAGCTCTGTTTCCACCTGCTCTTCTATTCCTGAAAAATGATTGAAATCCAACATTTCCAAGTATGAGGTCGCCTGGATTTTTAAGGAAAGCAGAGTAACTACATTTTGTACCCATGAGATCCTCAAAATGTCAAAATCCTCGTTAGGCTTACAGAACATCATCTAAGATATGGTCCCCTATTTCTAGCTGCCTTGGATCAATACTCGCAAGACAATATGAGACTGGATACTTCTGATCACTAGAAAACCAATTAGTGACATGATCTTAATACCCATGTATCTACTTTCTTCAACAACTGTTGATATATGAACACCATAGTTAACAGGCAATGGATACGAGGATAAAAACTCTTCATCGTTTTTTGATGATCTGGCTACTTTCAGCTACATGCTTCACCGCTCTGCTTGATATAGTATCGAAATTCCTCTTTTTTTGGTGGTCATGTTTCTCATCTCACAGAAGAGTATGTAATGAATTCCCTTGAAGTAAATTGAAAAGGCTGATGTGGAAAAGGGTTCCTGAATTGATCATTTACAGGGAAGGCAAAAAGAAAAGAAAAGAAAAGCTTCAATCAGAATACTTGTAATTGGAGACTGGTGAACAAAAGATAATGCAAAAGGGTTGAAGTAGAAGACGCACAGCTGAGGCCCATAAACTTTGATCTGGCGTACATGAGTATCCCTTCCATTAAGGTGATTTGATAGCACAGCAATTTGCAACATAAATGTATTGACAAATGTTTCCCTGCAAAAGATAACGGTTCCAAAATTAGGAAATCAAATGTTGTTCAAAAAATATTTGGAAATCAAACTGGTAGTTTCATACAATATCAGACAAGACCAACACATTAATTCAGTCTCCTCCAGCTGGAACAAATCAATTCAGTCTCCCCTAGCTGAATTTTACATCAATGTTTAAGTAAACATGAGAACAAAACAATCTCAAGGCTCAATCACATGAAAAAAATTATCTTACAACTTTATATCAACAAATTCCAACAGAAGTATCCATACAAAGAATCAAAATACCAAACATGTTCATGCTTCTCTTTTGTCCAGCACACTTGAACCAAGCCCCAAGTTCAGAAAAGAATACAGAACTTAGTCCTATAAGATTGAGGACTATCTGCTATTTCCAAATTAGACATAGGATCATTCAATCATGGCTGTGCCACCAGAGGTTCTGAATTCTAAGTAAGTAAAAATAGGAGAGCACTATAAATTTTGGCAGCAGGTTGAATAGATGTAGTTGGACTTAAAACTCAGATCCTTAACTTACTTTAGAACAATTAATTTATGATACATCATGTCCAGCTACTACAAAAAACAATAATGCAATATAACTGACACATTTTCATGTTGCATAAGGTTCTCAACATAGTATGATAGGAAGACAATTCCAATGACCCAATGCTATCAATCAAGGTTTACCCTCTATTTGAATTGAACCCATAATCTCAGTTGGACAAAACTAGAAAACCTTTCCAACTCAGTTGCACTTCAAAATTCCTCAAAACACTTGATGCCTTGACATCAAGAAGATAAACCAGTAAATAAAAGTTGAAAGAAAATAGTAGTAAAATAAATATTTTATCCTCTGCCTTTCATCTCCCATAAGGAAAAGAAGAGACTCCATCTTTGATTCTTGATTTCTAGTGCTAATAATTACTAACATATATCGATGATCATGGTCAACACATCAGGTACAACAGGCTACGAGCTATGAATTTCATGATGATAGTACACCTCAATTGTGGAGTAACAATCTAAGTTTATCATCTTCACAAGTATTAGATCTGAACAGGAACGCAATGAAATGATGATGGATTCAGATAATGCCTATTATGCACAATTAAGCAAAGAGAATGAGCACAATCATCACATAGGCAGAAATATAATAGCAGTGCTTACCTGGGATCATTTCCAGATAAGGAAAGATAAACCCACCCAGTTGGCTTCACAAGTTCCATAGTCTTAATCTCCTAAAACACAATTTTGACCAAACAAAAATGAGTCACCATGAAAAGGATTGTCAATTACAAAAACAAAACAAAGTAAACAGAATTCAACAAAATACCTTCAAATTATGAAACCCATCACCAGCACGAATCGAAATCTTACTAGGTGTATAACTCTCATCAAGCTTAAAATCCACATAAAGAACAACTAACTTCAAAAACACAAAAGTCCCACAAATTAATCCTAATACACAGAAACAATTAAATAAAAAATAAAAAATTTCAACAGAAGTTACATACTTGCAGCTTCACTTTCTTCTGAAATTGAATATTAACCAAATGGGGCTGTGCTCCATCTGATCTACGACAACAAACAAATGAAAGTGATTCAAACTTCATATTCCAATCAATGAAAAAATTAAAATTCAAGCTTTCATTCTTTTTTCAAAAAAAGATTCAAACTTTAACAGATAAACAGAGAGATGGAGGAAAGGGTATGTTTGCTAACTGCCAATAAGTGTCAAGATTGTCATCTCTAAGAGAAGAGACCCCATTTCCAGGTTTGCAAGAACTAACACTCCAAGCAGCTTTTTTTCCCATTTCTCTAAGATCATCTTCTATAACCAAGAGCTTGTTTCCTCCTGTGATCTTCCCTTCTTCTTCTCCTTCTGATGATTCTGTCGCCATTTTTTGTTTACAAGTATACTACACCACCCAAATGTAGCTTAAAGGTCAGTAACTTGGTTCAATTTTGACCAAACAAAAACCCTAATTTTGAGTGAATGTACTATGTAATGCTGTATGAAAAGTAAGCTTTATGTCAAACCAGAATTTGAAAACTTGGTTTTGGTGAAAATTGAAAAGTTTTTGAACTTGTTAGACGACGTGTCGTTTATTTTATAGACGACATTCGCTGTCAAGTATCTTGACATTGCTAAACCACTTGCCGTTGACATTTCAAGATGACTTGTCGTTTCCGACATGTGATTGTATCAACCTGTGTATGGGTTTATTTTTTTTATTTTTTATTGTAAGGGTATCTTTAAATTAACTTGTAAGTTCATCCCCGAATGATTTTACAATTACATCCTCACTTATGATACATTTAGAAAAAAATTAATAAATTATTTTATATAATTATATTGGTTGCTGCTTAGATAAGAAAAGTAATGAAAAATCGATAAATGACAAGTTTAAATTTAAAAAATCAAGAAAATTAATAAAGTTTTTTTTAGCCATGGAACAATTCATTAAACTTTTTAAACAATTCTCTAATCTTAATGCATGCAAAGACACGAACACAAATAAAATGGATCCAAACATACCACTCAAATAAGTTTATAAAACTCTATTGAGCTCGGGCACATACTCTGAGCCCAACTCTTGCCAAGAAATTTTTTTGAAACCACATGTGAGTCCTTTAATGTTTTGTATTAATAAAATATGTATTATTTTGAGTAGAATACAACTCAAAACATAACAAAGGTGAAATTACATTTCAGCCCTTTCTCTCCATAAAAGAATAAAATTTATGAGTTACAAATACATCATGAATCCTTCAAGACAAATGTTCATAATCTTTTCATTTTCAACATTTTCAACATATATATTTTCAGAGTTTATCTCTATAAAATATCATTGTACTATCTCTCTCTATAAAGTTAATGACTTTATCATTGGAGAGCCCTCACGTCTATTAAATGAAACCTTTTGCAGGTGTCAGCTACCGGTCCATTGGCTTACTAGGCACCACCTGCTACTGCTACAGCTACCGATCACCTAGCTTACCAGCACCATTTGCTACTATCAAAGTTACCGTCGCCTTGATTTATTAGGAACTATTTGTTAATACCACAACTACCAATCATTTTGGCTAAGCAAGTATCATCTGCTACTAGTTACTAACTCTCTAGGTTTTTCATATCAAGTCATCAAACATCTTAACTAAAAAGAATAAATCAGATTGTTTAAACTAAAAATTAAATCAATTATCTAATACATTAACCTTATTCTTTATCATCTAAATAATCCAAAACTTGGCATCTCCTAGAAATATAGCTTTTTAAAAGATTACACCAATTTACTTGGATTAATCATGTCTTGTTATTGATCTCTGGTGATAAACAAGTTTAACTAGATCAAGGGTGAAACATGTATTATTGGCCTCAACCCATCAAAAAAAGATTTCCAGATTTTTGATGTGGAAATCATTCAGGACCATTACTGTAATATGATAGTACCAGCAGTATAAACAAAAGAATCTAACGTACGATAGTGATGTTTTGCCACAAAAGAAGACTTTATTATAACAGCATCTACCAAATGGTCATCAAGAATCTCAGCTACGTACAGACACATTCTCAAGCCAGTGGTTTGTGGTCCTATAATCAAATGGCTTCCTTTTGCTTTCTTCTGCTAAGCAGGCTAGCTCATCCAACCCAACAACAAGCTCCTTCCCTTTTCTTTCACCTTTCCTTGCCCCCACTTTGCTTCAATTATCCAACCATGGGGTCCTTCTCTATCATTTTCAATTCCTATCAGCCTTTCTTTTAGTACCAATCATGGGGTCCTATTTTTCTCTCGACATACAAAGGCACAAAAAGCATATCTGCAGACATCACCAAGTGCATAGGTACAGACATAAAGGATATCTTTAGTCTTGCAATGCAAGAAATTTGATTGGTAAGAATTAATGATGGTTTTTGCAACATCCATCTATACATGTGGAAGCAAATATTTACAGTGCTCGAAATTATTAGAATTGCTGAATTATTGAAAGTGGATTCTTGGGATGGTGATTAGTTCCCTAAATTATATCTCTGATCTGAGACTGGTAGATTCCTCGGAGGATACTAATTGCCTGCAAAAACCATGAATGAAATATGAGAAAGTAGTATAATTGGGAAATGGTAATTAAGTAAATATAGGGAGAAACATATTGATCTACCTTCAGTAATCGATGAATAAAAGAAAAGTTGATCAGCTTTAATGGAATCCCAAATTTTGAAGGTTTTGTGAGTCAGCATCCCAAAAAGGTTGGACTTGCTGCAATTCATTTATTATATGTTAGGATCAATGGCATGGCATGATATAATTGCCAAGAAAGCAGTATATTGTAGAAACCACCAAGTATAGAAGCAATTACAGCTAGTGAATGATCAAGGCATAGGTCATTGATCAATGCTGAGGAACTTGTAGCTTTTTCAGGCACAAGTTGAAAAGTATCTGTCAAAGCTTTCGGTCTACTGCTTGTTGCCTGTTGTTGCACTAGATTCAGTTGAAGGTGGGGCAAATTGGCAATTGTTGAGGACATAGTGGCTGCTGGAAAACTTGCGATGTAAGCAGGTGACTTCATCGCATAATTATTTAAAAGAACAAGTCAGTTCTAGAAGAAATCTAACAATCTGAATTCCCATTTATAACATTACAAAAATTTGCTGAAACCTTACCTCTTTACCGGAAACGTTGTCGGTATCTGGTCTTCGATTTACAGCAGCAAGTTTCATGGATATGAACTGTAAGTAAATTAAAACTTGATTATTTGAATGTTACAAATAAAAATCTGATATAACAGATTAACTAGGATGGTTACCTCTACTTGTCTTTGAAGAGATTGGACATAATTGATGATTTCGTCAAGCATTCCGGCCCTGCCTGTTATCTTGTTGCATCCAGGGACTAGATCTTGCAGGCATTTCATTTTCTTACTAATCTTTTCCCTCCTGGCCTAATATATATCAAGGACATATAACAAAACTCAGTGGAGGTTACAATATTAATTTTGATGTATAACTAAATATAACTTGTATGAATTATATGATGAAATATTCTCCTGCTTACTCTTTCTGCTAAGCTGTGACTGTCAGTAGCCTGGCCGCGACGTGCCCGCACATGAATGTAGTCTGTCTTAGGTAAGGCTGAAGTCTTCTGATTTTCCTTCGAAGAATCTGCTGAAATTTCTGGACTGCCTTTCTCTTTAACCTTGGGCTCATCTTCTTCTAATTTAATCTTATCGTCACTCTGTTCTGCTGCAATAAACTGAACATACAGACAAGAAAAATGCAGAGAAGTTGAAACTTGTCAATGATCATGACTTAGCTGACCAAGTTCATCAACCTGATAAAGTAAAGATTATGTTTAAAAGATAAACCACTCTGATTATTCAAAGGCCTTCAAGTACAGGATTGACATTTTTTTCCCAGAAGCACGAAGGAAAGCTTATTCTCTCTTGAATTACAATAACTGAAGATCCATTTTGTACTCCTATTCTTATACTAATAAGCTCAGATACTATTCCTGAGAAGATTTGATTTCTTATTGAGGTCATAATCATAAAATATTCCTGAGAAAACCCCACTTCCCTATAATACTAGCCAATTCGACTTTACTTCTTTCTTGTTGCGGTGCTTAATTTTTTTGTATGGAATGTGTGAAGTCATGCATCAAATTTGAGAATTGAATTGAATGAACTTGGAGTGAAGGTAAACAAACATACCTCTGCTTTCCTCTTATTTGAATTGTCTCTCCTACCATGGTTGGATTGCTTATTCTCCATCAAGGTCACATCTTCACCTGCCACATTTACTGCTACCACCTCCTCTATTTTTGCAGCCTCTACCACCCCAATTTGGCAACTAGAAGTCCTTGAAAGACAATGATCAATCTCGAGAGACCGTGCCGTTACCTCTGCTTCTCCAAAATCCATCTTATTATTAGCTACGAACTCTGTGCCATTCAATGAAAAAACACCATATTTTGGTAAATCATTGTTCCCCAGATAGATTTCGGGCTGCTCCTTCCAATCAATCCTATCTCCATTCATTGACTCATGATCAAAGAAGCCATGAAACAGATCAGGAGGCATTGAACAGGATTCAATGGAATTGTATTGGTTTACGTAGTTGTTCTCCTGCTGCAGTAGCAGCAACCACTTGAACCTCGCTTGCTGTCTTTCTAATACACTCATATCCATGCAAAAGATGTGTTTTTGAGACAGCATAAGTTTAAGGTGATACTATCAAATAATTTCCCAACTCCTACAAGCTAAAAAACGTTGGCACAAAAAATCTCAACTACTCCCCCATGTTACTAGCCTTAAAGAATATATGCTAGCAAAGCAATGGTGGGTATATTTTGGTATTTGTGATAGAATTGGCTAATCAGCTTAAAAGGGAGATGAAATGTTATTTCTCAATCAAAAATAAATGTGGAGACATAGAAGAAGATATATATAGGGAATGGAAAGATAAGAGAAATGAAGCCGAGAAAGAAGAGAGATAGCTCTCAAAGGAATGTACACCATAAACAAGAGCAGTGGGCAACGGTCCCCTAGTGACATACAACCACCATGTGGGGATGTCTGTTGAACAGGAAACGGGGGTGGCTTGAACGGGGTTTTTGTTGAGATTTTGGCCCTTCAATCCTTGGTGAGGGGATCTTTGTGAGGTATTGCAGTTGATAAACAAAGAAAATTCTCAGGCCTTCCAATTCTCAAGTATATGCCTTAGCTTCTAGCGAAGGACCACAATCTTTAATCAATGGAGATTCACTCATTGTATGCTAGTTTGATACGAGGAGCATTTTTAGGATATCTTTGGAATAGATTTCATGCATCGAGATTAAATTCTTCTCCTATGGATCTTAGGTAGATCATTCACACCAAAATTAATATATTCATGAGATGCTTTTTACTCAGATACAAAATGATAAACATGATGAGTAAATCCATTTACTATCCCCGAAAGAGCCTACGTTTTAAGGATTATAAATCGAAAAATATATTTAAAAATTTCTGTTCTTAAAAAACATGACTTATATGTCGTCATGTAAATTTTAGATTAAGTAACATTAAAGCTCAGAAATCATTGGAATCCAGTAGTGGGTCAAATACATCTATGATAGTCACAGCTTCGCTAGTGACCACAAACATAAACTGATTTGATGAATGTTCATTACTAATGTTGTAAATTTAAGGTTCTTTCGCTAATTGTCAGCTAAGTTCACTGAAAGACATAAATTATGTGGAGACAGGAGAATCAATCAAGCCCTTTAAAAAATACTAGTTTAATATCATTGTCATGCATTACATAGAAAAACCCTCCTCTGCTATTGGAAACGACAAAAAGCCATTTAAATAATTAGTTGTTTAATGTGTATTAATGGTAATGAGACACTAAGATAAACAATTAGGAAGAGAAAAAAAAATTGCTCCTTAGGGAGGAACAGTCCATTATACTTAACTAGGGAAATGAAGATCTCCCATGAATTTCATTAAAAACAAATCCAGACCAACCCAACAAATTGAACTGGGGTTCGGCTCAGGCCAGGCTTCATAATTAATAGAAAAAGTTGATTCATGTGACCTGATGTAATCCAATCCATTCAGTCAAAAACTTGTTAGTTTTCTTTTTTAAGTAATAATAATTCAAAAACATCATCATTTTAACTTAGAAGAAATTGGTTTAACCTGTTGATTGGTGACCCGAGCCTTGTCTTCTGTGGAGGTGTAATAATTATGTTAACAACCCATCATTTGAAAATGCATCTTGATCATCAAAACAGAACATTGCCTAGAACATCGTGGAGGATAAGGACTAAGGAGAGACATGAATCACAAAGGATATTTGTTTTCCATAATAAAGATACGTGCATGGATAAGATTATGAGAAAATTATAGGTTGACCCACCGACAATATGTGCCAAACTAGGCCAGCACAAAACAAACCAGCAACTCAAGTCACCCTGTCCAGAGATGACAGCATGGCTTCGAGAAAATGTTACTACTAAGTATCAGCACAAAAAGCTTACAAATTTCTTGCAGATTGTTCCATGCCAAACATATAGGAGCAGGTGATAGTCACGTATAGGTGATAGTCACAAGGAGAGCACCATGCTAGAATATGCAGGCAGGTGCGATCAGTTTAGTTATTCAAACCATTTGACATCGTATGAAAAGACTTGGAGCTAAATCCAACTCACATCTATATAACAGGAGGTTAAAGAAAGAGGTAATCTTGAGGGTTGGCCTAGTTGGCAGGAGTTTCTTCCTGGTTCCTGTTATGTAGAATTCAAAATGTTAGGAAAAAATATAGTGGACGATGACAAAAGAAGACCGAATTAGTTGCATGTGGAAGATGAAAGTTAGCCATTGTCATACAGCTTTCCTGTTGGCCAAGAGGAAATTGTTTAAACCAAGTTGGTGATAAGCGAAGTCATTAAAATATATCTCACAAGACAAGATCACATTACCTTGATGGAGAAAGATATGCAATGAGATCTAAGGCCCCAGTATGTAATTCATATTATTGTGATAAATATAACTTGAGGCATCTTTAAAATGATGGGTATCGAGATAAGTGATAGGGGGTTGGGAGACCAAGGGCTGGCAAAGCGTTGCTCCCTTTGAGGAGCCCCACCCAACTTCATATGCTTGTGTCTCCAATGGCTTTGGCTATCAAAGCTGCTCATATTCCAAATGTTCAAATCAAATTCAAGCCTGAGCTCGAATCCCAGGTTCAAATTTAAGATTTAGCACAGTACTCCAAATTATTATCCATTTCCCTTTCCCTGCTTAGCTTTAGGATTTAACCATATCAGTTTGGCCGGAAAAATAAAAATTAAAAACAACTCCATCACTGATGCACTACCATCAGCTAGACACCACGGCAAACTCATTAATCTTACCAATGCAGGATGCAAATGGAAAATAATGTTTGCAATTCAGATCCCAAATTTCAACTGACTTCAGCTTTTTGTCACTCCTAATAATTCCATCATAGGTCGATCGCCTTCAAAAAAGACAGCAACAGACCTACCAATGAACTCCATTCAGATTCGGTCACTGCAGAAAGCATAGAAATGAAGGCAGCAAACGGGCATGATATGACAGGAACAAAGATTCATGAAGTGTATTTATAACAATATTTGCAGAGGCATGAAGAGAACTGGAAAAACAAAACATAATGCTGTCATTAGAAGTGGAAAAAATACAATTTCAAACCAACAATTGTTAAAAAATAAATCTGTTTGCAGTGAGATAGCAGCAAGAAGCCCCTGACCAAAGAGAAAGCGAATCAGTTGCAGGGACAATAACAAGAAGCAGCGGCATAACACAACTTCTCGGACATACAAAGCTTGTGGCTGTAATGTACAGCATGCATGCACTGACAGGCATGAAACTGTATGCATTCTGTTGGAATTTGCAGCTTTAGGATATTGTATGGGATATATTAGCATTACAGCCAGAGCCCAAACTAATTGTGCAGCACTAACAATCACGTTAATAGCTATTGTAATGATCAACAGATATTTCAAATGCAATCAAGAAACTAATAAAAATTCTTCCGATTTAAAGTTGCTCTAAATAAAAACACCAGTTTCTGTTGATTTTTACAGCTATTTGTTTGCGCAAGATAATGCTAATGATGGATCAAAACAAGAAGAAAAAAACATGAATGAAATGCAGTCTGCTAATAATTATTGGGAT
>Ga0307516_10003838_pt1 | contig 19035 bp, 23 predicted proteins | sample 19_EM_MG_FD_203310 | JGI IMG/M metagenome (GOLD analysis project Ga0307516, IMG submission 203310) | Populus trichocarpa ectomycorrhiza microbial communities from riparian zone in the Pacific Northwest, United States - 19_EM | ecosystem: Host-associated > Plants > Roots > Unclassified | place... | reverse complement strand
CCATGAACCTGCCGGCCCCCCCCATCCCTCTTCGGGTTGCGCATATCATATACCCATGGTAGCGATCGGTGTGACCGACTGCTCAGTGTGAACAGCAGCAGCGGGGAGAGCCAAAATAAAAATGCGACTCGCGGTTGCCAGGGGGGGATGATAACGCTGGGATGTTGCGAGCTTCGTGCATTTGGGTCTTCGCTCGATTCGTGGCGACAACTGCTTAGGTTCGGCTATTTACGGAGCTGCCTTCGAGGAAATCATGGCTGGTCACTCGTGTCTCTGGACCGGCTCGGGAAAATCTGCCACTTCGCACTCGTCCCGCCGCCGCTATCCTTCCACCGCGGACCTTTCTTTGGCGCCCTCAGCCAACGGAATTTGAAGCGGCCCGGCTGCAGCGAAAACACCTGGGCTACGCCGGGCAGGGAGAGAGTAGAGAGCAGGAGGGCCCGAGAAGCCATAAAACTCACTCTGCATGGGTATGTATGTAGCAAAAAAAGAGGAGGCCCGCCCTGCCCATACAGAGCAAGGCCTGTTTTAGAAATTCCCCAGACGGTCTGGCCGAGTCTAGCAGCACCCATGTGTGTACTTTGCCCGTGAGCAGCCTCTGCTCCGAATCTGAGAAAAATACATCCGGGACTAGTTAGTGAGGTCTTTAACACTCAGGCGTAAGGATCTACCTCTAAACTCGTACATAAGCCCTGGATCGATGTCTCTAAACCCATCATCTCTTGGGATAGGGTAGTAACCTCACTCGACGTAGACTGTCCATAAAAAGTCTCTAACTTTGTGCCAGTCTTAAACCGGCACCTGCCCTGAATATTAAAAGGACTAGGTAGAGCTGTTCCTGACGTGTTGGAACCCCGAAAGGAGCGAAATATCGCGACTGCCACCTGACCTTACAACGGCTAAGGAAACATGCTTTGCTGAGTTTTATGGATTCTCGGGCCTCTTCAGGGAGTGTAAATCCCTTCTCTTCCACAATCCTGGAGGTATGTAACCCCTCCAGGCTCGCCATGATCAAACTCGGCCGCATGCGAGCAATGAAACAAAAAAAAAGGAGAGCAGGAGGAAGAATCGCCAACGGCGTTTGAACAGCGCACTGCAATTTGGTTCGTATAATGAAAAGTAGTGACCCACCCTCCTGTTTTGTCTAGGCAAGTACAGGCCAGCCATTATTCCAGCTGAGCTTATTCCACCCAAGTGTCTTCTGTCCATCGGCATATCCGACCCTCGTGTTGACGTAGTGGTAATACAGCACGGGGCCATGACTGTTCTGTTAGCATTGCTGCTCTGGGCAGCGGAGTTTGGCGGTGAGCTCACGTCGGATCGGTGTACACGCCTTGTCCACCAGGGCCATAAACATTATCATGACTCGCCAGCACGGTGGTTCCGCCCCCCCTCCTGCAATTCTTCCCATTACGATCGAGATACGGGCCCTCAACCGCCTGAGAACGGCACACATGGATCCTGTACTCGGCACCCTTTGCTACCCGATTCGTATCATACCCGCAGCATATCCCCGAGGAAAAGAACATATAATACCAGTTATCCCTCGGGTACAGGAACCCGGCTTCGACAGCGTGAGAGCCCGTGTTGTTGTAGATAACTTGATAGGCGGCGGCCCCCGAGGCGACCCTTGTCGGGGGGTTGGCCATGGCCACCTGGTATAGGTTTCCCCAGAAACTGCCGAACGTCATGAAGAACCGCCCCTGGGGCGTTTGCACAAGGTGCGCGTCGATCGCGTTGTAGGCGCTGCCGACCTTGGAGGCGATACCGGTCGCCCCTAAATCCTCCCACGTGCCCACGTCCATTGTCTTGGAGCGGGCGACGCCAATGGCGGAAACCTGACTACCGAACTACGGTGCGAGGTGGTCAGCTGGGGTCGCAGGACAGTGGGACGAGGAATACTACAGTACTAACGGAGTAGTAGAGATAATACCACCCCCCAATCGGGCCCTGAATATCGGGCGCCCAAAGATCTGTTCCTCTGCATCAGCGTTCTCTCTCTCTCTCTTTCTCTCCCCTCCAGCAAGTCCTGGGGTCTCACCATTGCGTCCGTTGATATCGATCTTACTCCCAGCAGGAATCGCGCTTCCGCGCATAGTCCATGGCCCTTGCAGCGCCGGCGCGGTTGCAACGTTGATCTTATTCGCCGTGCTGAAGCGAAAGTACGTGCCGTCGCTAGCGCGCCGGATGACTGCAGGATCGTGGGACATGCCCTGGCAGGTACCCGTGCATGCGCCTGGAGCTTGTGCGCTCACAAAGCAGCAGAGTGAAACGAGTGTCGTGAGGAAAAAAGAGAGGAGGTGCATCTTTGTGCTGGTGCTGCTTGCTTTGGTGATGGCGGTGGTGGCGGACCATCCGGCCTGACGAGGAGGAGAAAGGGGGTTATGTATAGATTTCCATCGCTCATGTTCGGGTGAGATTGGAGTGGAGCGATGTGGGTACATACATACCGTGGCCGATCGTGTATCTGAGACTGATGCTGGGCATGGAAGGGTATTAGCCTGTTCACAACATCTCGGGATCCCCAACCCAGATTGTTTCTACAACTAGGTATCGCATCGCACCGTGCCCCGATGGTCGCGTCGGCATTCCCACAAGATTCATCAATACTGGGAATGGTGGATGGTTGTCGGACCAAGGTATGAACGTTGTTTAGTATCCGCCCCCAGTTGGTCAAGTGGCAGCGTATAAATAAATCGGTCTAATATGATTAGGATTCCGGAAAGCGTACAGCGGCGAGCCTGGGAGACCGCATAACATTGTGTGATGATTTCCAGCGCAAGTCCAGGCGCTGCATGATAGTCAGGGACCATCATCGCAAGTACCAAGTTTCGTACTCATTGCCACCAAACGCACAAACTTGACCGTTTATAAGGATGTGAGAAGAAGAAAACACAAAAGAAAGAGAGCGCAAAAAGAAAAAAAGAAAACGGTAGGAAAGAGATACTCGAACAGAAGGACACGACAAATATGAAATGCCTGCTGGAAGCATCTCCCATCTTTTCTCAACCATCCCATCGTATCCATTTGCAGCGCATTCAAACCAAAACAACGAGATGAAAGCATGAATTACCTTCTGCCGAAGCAAACCAGAGAAGGGAAAGCAGACAGTGCACCAGTGAGCATGAGAGCCCAGGCGAACGCAAAAACTTCGTCATGTCTCCACCCCACCGTCCCACTAAACACCCCAATGTACGCAGCACCAGCAACCATCGCACCCAGAAGTGGCAAAAACACCGCGCAGACACCTAGTCAACTGAAAACGCTAGCAAGGAATCCATCCATGGCATCAAGGCTGCCATTCCAGGACGCACCCAAACCACCATCAAGGAGCCCAGCAACCATCTCAACCACGTGATCATCGTCTCCCCAGTCGTCATCATCCAGCTCCGTGTCACTCGCGCCCTCGTAGTGATGGTTATCCACATAACGGATGACCCATTCAGGAACGTAAGTATCTTCTTCGGCCTCACCTCCCCACCTGTCGGCCCGAAGACGAGCCGCAGCCCGCTGTCCCCACATTGCGCGTGATAGTTGTGACGGGCTGAATTGGTATGGGACTCCTGGCTCCTGTTCGTGCTGGTAATGGCAGTCGTTACCGAACGGGCACCAAGGGCTATTGTTTAGGCGCCCATGGTGAGGAACGCGGCCGTTCGCATCGGCAGGCGGAGGAGCTCGAGGCTGTAGAGAAGCGACGAAGTATCTGCAGGGAATTTTGGATAGACGAAGCCGATACACTCGCTCAATCTGCCTCTTCTGTGGAGCACTGGTCGGGGCAACAACCGACGGGATGATGTATTGAGTGCGAACCCGACAGAGCGGACAAGTCTTGGAAGTGTGGGCAAGTCCATGAGGATTGTCAGCGTAAGGATCGTCATGTCGTCCGTTGCGGGTAGTGCTGGAACTGCATCGCCACTTCCTGATACAATCTATTTCATTTAAGTTAGCGACGGGTAGGGTTGCGCGGATAGTACATATGGCTGTATATAATACCTAGACAGAAGATATGATCGCAACCAGTCATTAGTCCATAGGTCTCAGGCTTATCGAAGCAGATCGAGCAAGTCTCGACCTCTGGCGAGTCGGAGGATGCGGGAGCATTAGCTGGGGCCGTAGCAGAAGCAGTGGCAGTAGAAGCCACGGCAGCCCTCTGTGAGGTCTTGACCTTCTCGATGTCATGTTTGTACCAACACTTTTCGCCTCGAGCGCAATAACCTGAACGGAAGAAGCGGCACACCACCTGGGATGGGTGGAGTTTGACCCGGCGATTAGGTGTAGCGGAAGCTACATTTTCCCAAGAATTTGCATTTCCCTGGGAAGTCATCTCCGGCGCGTTCGAAGTGGTGTTCAGGGTATCCGTCCGTTCAATGTCCAGAAGCTCAGGAGTCTCCGGCAATGAGATTACTTCCTGAGTTGTCTCCGCTGACGGAGATGATACCTGCGAAAGGGTAGCCACAGGTGTGCCAGGGACAAATTCACGAGCCAGAGGGGAAGGTCTGTGGCCGAGATGTCGCTGGGGTCGTAGAGGAGCCGGTACGAGCGAAGGTATATCGGGAGCGACAGGGACGAGGACGGAGGAGGATGTCGGGTTGGAGTTATCGGCAGCGCTATTGCCACGGCGACGCAGGTTTCGGCTTCGGCGGGTATGAGATGTTTGCTGAGAAGCCGACATTTCTGTACTAATGACCCGAAGCTAATGCAGCAGGGGGGACAATTGTATTAACACTGAGCCGCGAAAGGTATTTCGCTGTATAGGCTATTCCGATTCGCGGCCAGCAGTTGGTACGCAGGGAAGGCGGGGGATTGGTAGTTGGGTTGATGAGTTGGTGGGAGGGGGTTATGAATGAGGGGGTGGAAGGAAGAAGTGGAAGAGATGAAGCTTCCGTGTAGCACTTGGAATGAAGGCGTGTGCGAAGGTGTAACTAGTTCCTGAAAAGCGCTTTTCCGAAAGAAGTAACAACAGAAAGAGAAGTGGCGCGGATATATAGAGCGACGCTAGACACAGGAGAGAAAGGTGTAATTGAAGGGATGGAAAAGGGACGGAGAGGGGCTTAAGCGGAGCCTCATCGAAGGTATGTAGGGTCGTATATATTTGCTGTACGATATGTACGTACTCCCACACCAGAGCGGAATTTACTCTTCACACTCTTCAACCTGACCGTCCACATGTGCCTATTGGCCCAGGTCATCTGCATATTGGGAAAGATATAAGCATATTGTTTCTTTCTTCGTTAACTGTTGGATTATGTGGAGACTCCAAATTCATTCGTTCCACTCTTTCTTTTTTCCACTCTATCTCACATACAGCGCATAGAAATGTGATGTATGTACTTGGGGGTAGTCCCCCGTGGAATTTTCGTTTCTTTCGGTTGCAGTAGTTTACAATATCTTGACCTTGACATTTGCTCGTGATGCAACCGCTGTCTTGTGGACCTGCTGCCTCTTCTCCCATGCGGAGCTTTTGCCCTCGACAACTGCCACAATCTCCTCAGCCAATCGCTCGGCCAAGCTCATACGAGCCTTTTTCTTGTCCGCCGCCTCAATTATCCACATCACAGCCTTCCTGCGTCTCTGCTGCAGGAACATAGGGCTAGGAACACTCTCACGGAAACCGCCAGATCCTTTGACACTCTTGATTCTCAGAAGCGGCGCAACCGAGTCAATGGCGGTCTGTAGGTACGCGATAGGGTCTGACGGAAGGGAGGCGAGCGGTGGGGCAGTGGGGATGATCGGCGTGCGTGCGTTCGATACTGGCGCGGATTTGGTGCGTAAGATAGCGAGGACTTCGGCCATTACTGCATGTGCGGTTGCTTTCTACAAAAGCGAATCATCTTAGCTGTGCGAAGCATCCTGTGGTGCCAATTTCATACCTTCCCGTCCCGCATAATCAAGTTGGTGACTTGCTCGACTACTGGGGGGTACCTCTTGCGCAAGATCGAGGTGGGAGGAAGTGGCAGGTTAGGTAGCGGGTATTTGGCCCCCTCTGGAAGGACGGGTTTGGGGTTGATATCCACATCAACCTGGACAGGAGGGATATCGGTCGGACGGCCTATTCCTGCTGCACCATCACCGAAACCCGTCAACGTAGAGTATTTGCGCTTCGACCTGGGGGTAGCGGTTGGATCCTTCAGAACGCTGGGAGCGTGCTTCATTGTTTGCGGGTCGCGCTTGATCACCTGAATTTCACAGCGTGTCAGCGGTAATCGAACAAGCACATTAACTCCCTGTCGCGATTGCGAGAGAGGTACCTCGGAGATAGGAGAGTCCTGCTCGAGGTCGGGAGGGGTTCCGCCGGTAATCTTCGCCATGGCAGCGGCCTCTTCGGAGACATGGGGGAGCATGTCCTGGCTTGGACTTGTAGGGCCTTTGGGCACCTTAGGGGCCGAGTAAGAGCGGAAGACGAAGGCAGCGGACGATGATCGCGGAGCCCGAAAAGGAACTACCCGTACACACTGCGGTCTCGGAAGAAGGGTTCGTGGAGGCATTGCAATCTATAGTTGGAAGGTGTGGGTGGGTGAGATTGGGCCGGAGGTGCCGTGATGTTCGTTTGTTGGGTTTCCGGATTTACTAACATCACAACATGGTCATACCAGTAGAAAAATTTTCAGAGGCGTAAAAGATAGCGATATATGTCTCGAAAATATATGCAGACACAACTCTTCAGGGTTTCCAGATAAAAATTATGTATTTTTCTCGCGGCTTATCGCTTGTGGATCCGTGCGCCACTGCCCCACCCTTGTTGACGCCACACTACAATCTCTCAAGCATCAACTCCACCAGTGCAAGCAAGCTCATCCCACTTCCTGTCAACCCACTTCTTTTCAACCCACTAGATAATCCGCCGCATCTCCGAACAACCCCTATATCAAATTGCTATTACTTTTACACGCTCGCGATCTACTACTGCTCTCTTGCGGTCATCGTATTCATTCACACCTTTTACCGCAACCCTCCGAACCCCACACTCGGCGATACCCAAAGAGCAATACTATACACACACATTCAACTTTCTCATCGGTGCCCTGCATTGCTACGTTTCACTATGTTCAACTTCACCGGCTCCGCCCGGCGCCCCCGAAAAGTTAACCTTTCTGGCCGTAAGACAAACACACCATCCCAGACGGCCCGCGAAGAGCGTGCAGCGCGAGAAACAGAGCGCCAGAGATTGAAGGCTGCGGGGACAATCCAACGGACATGGCGAGGTCGGAAGGCTGTGGAGCAACAACGCAAAGAATGGCGAGCTGTGTGGGATGGATACCCAGCCGATGGAAGCGATGTACCTACTCGAATCAGTCTGTTCCTCGCGTTTATGGAGCTGGGGCGGAAGTGCCAGCCGAGAACGTGGAGCCAAGAAGATCTTCGACGACTAGGTGAAATGTTGTTGATTATATGTGCGTGGCTTTCGGACGACAGTGACAAGAATTGTGATCCACAGCGGCGTCGGTATCTTCTTCGGATGCTAGGAAGGCTATTTGTTGAGGGTATCGACTCAGGTGTTGTGAAGGATGAGACTCTTGAACTCTCCCTGAGCGTACTACCGAGTCTCACGCAGAATGTTCCCGAACTTGTCGATGAGCGTTACTATATCGCACTTTCCAAACAAACGACCTTTTCTGGTCTGCACGATTCGCTCTTACAGTCACTCATTGAGGCGGTTGTAGTACCTTTGCGCGTACCTTTGCGCCCAGGCCGAACCGACACCGAGGCCGATGCCGCTTATAGGGCTTTCAATGTTAGCTACCTCACCACACCCGATCTAGTGTCTCTACTTGGTGGCCGCGCAACAGAAAAACTCATTGCTGGAGTTGACCTACGGAAAGTAACCGAGTTCTTCGGCTTAAATCTGGAAACAGAGAGCAAGTTGTGGCTACTTTCACATGTCGTCTATTTTTCCAGGCACAAAAAAGAAGTCGTCGATCTCACCGCCGCCGGACTGCTGACTGACCGAGAGGAGTATATCAAGTTCCTCTCGATGGCTCTGTCTTCCGTTGCGGTAGAGGTGGGCCAGCGGATTGACGTTGAGGATGTGGCAATGGGTGATGGAGACGGATCCGACGACGAAGACGGCATTTCCAGCAAGCGCCCTCGCGTCAGGAGGCAGCCGTTGCCCCCTTTTGTGAAGCAGCAGATAGAATCACTGGTTCAACAATCATCGATCACTTCTCTCCTCTCAAACACCAAATCGACAGACGGAAACGTGGATATACTTGCTGGATTCGCCCTGACATTGCTCTTGGTTTTCCCTGCCCGTCGCACCGACATGCGGTTCTGGCTTTGTGTTGCTCTCACTGCAGATGGTGCACCGGCCGTTAAGTATGTGTGGAATGCTATGAAAAAATGCTGGCTCTTCGCATCCATCAAGCGTGATTCACGCGCAGCTGTCGAACCTCTGAAACGCTGGCCGACCCCACCGAAAGGAATGTCCGTCAAGGACATAGAAGACCAATGGAACTTAATATTCCTATTTCTGGAGATGTACTCTTTCGTACTGGTCACTGGCGACGACCATGAGTTCATGCAAGGCAAGGGGCGTCAACTACAACTAAATGAGGTCAAAGAGCTTACGCTCTTCCTTAAGAACCTTTCATTTGCTACCTATTGGTGGTACCCAGAGATCATGGACGACCACCAGACTAAGGATATCGGTGGCGAGGAATCCCCCAATGTGCAAGAGAACGGTAGGGCATGGGATATGAACTACTTCCGAAGTGTTGTAACCGATGTCCTGAAGGCAATCTACGCCAGGGAGTGAGTTATCTATGCATCCATCAAAGCATATCACTGCTGACTTGTCTTCCAGTTCACGCCGACATTTTTTGCCGAAGGATTTCTGGTTGATGGGCAAACACTTGACGTTGGACGGATTTATTACCGCGGTAGTTCAAGAAGAGGAGAACCGCCGTCAACACCCGGAAGCAGAGACAGACGACGAGGGTGATGAGGACTATCGTATGGGCCGCGACTCGAGAGCGGCGATGGATCCAGCTGCGCGTCATCATGCGGAATACACACGACGGGAAAAGGAACTGAAAAAGAAGCAGCGGGCGAATTTCAAGGCTGTCATCGGGCCCCGCTCGGAGACCCTGCAGAATTTACCGTTCATGATTCCGTTTGACAAGAGAGTCGAGATCTTCCGGGAGTTTGTCGTAAACGATCAAACGACGCGCAGGAACGGCCACACTGATCCGGATCTGTGGAGGTTTTCGATGATGAATGGGGCTGGTGTTGAGGGGGACCGGCTAAGCAAACACAAGGCCACCATCCGTCGGAAGCACGAGTTCCAAGACGCTTACGACGCCTTCTGGAAGTTGGGCGAGGGACTCAAAGAGCCCATTCAGATCAAGTTTATGGATAGGTTTGGAGCAGAAGAGGCCGGTATTGACGGTGGAGGCGTAACCAAGGAATTCCTGACGGGGGTTTGTGGAGAGGCATTCTCCCCTGTCACAGATATTCCGGACGACAGCAACGACCCTGAGGATCCCGAGGACGCCGATCACTACGAGGGCATCCCTCTGACTTTGTTGGGTGTAAAAAACATGTTCAAGGAGAACCCCGAGCACTTGCTTTATCCGAATCCGACGATGTTGGAGGAGGTGAAACATAAGTTGGGTGAATTCCATGTAAGTGATATTCGGTCTGCCATCACGGATATCCTCCACAGGTACGAATTCTGCGGAAGAATCCTCGGAAAATGTCTCTACGAAGGGATCTTAGTTGATCTCTCGTTTGCACCGTTCTTCCTCTTGAAATGGTCTCAGCCCTCGACAGCGTCTGCGGTAGGCGTCAACGATCTCCGGGATTTGGACGCCGAGATGTACCGCCACTTGATGGCGCTTATGGACTTCGAGGGCGATGTGGAGTCTACCTTCCACCTTGACTTCACAATCAACACCCAGATCGCACCTGGCAAGATGGAGACGTACAACCTGAAACCGAATGGAGATTCGATTCCCGTCACCAACGCAAATAGACTTGAATACGTCCACCTTGTCTCAAAGCACCGACTAGTCAAGGAGCCTGCTGTCCAAACCGCCGCCTTCTTGAAGGGACTCACTACGATCATCGACCCATATTGGCTTAAGATGTTCAACCAGAGTGAGTTGCAGAAATTAGTCGGAGGAGATACAGGCAGCCCCATCGATGTCGAGGATCTACGCAGGAACACCATCTACGGTGGAGTGTATTCCATTGGGCACGACGGAGAGGAGCATGAGACGATCAAGCTATTCTGGCAGGTTATGCATGGGCTCGATGATTCCGATCGCAGGAAAGTGCTCCGGTTCGTGACGAGTGTCGCCAGGGCGCCGCTGCTTGGTTTTAGAGTTCTCCGGCCACGCTTCTCAATCCGGGATGCAGGAGACGACCAAACGAGGCTGTGTTCTGCTAGTAAGAATCATCTGCCGCCTGATTAATTTTGTGATGTGTTAGCTAACTCGTATGCCCGCTTATGCAGGTACCTGCGTGAACCTACTCAAGCTCCCGCGATATAAGGATGTTAGGACGCTTAGGAAGAAGCTACTATATTCGGTTCGGTCAAATGCTGGATTTGATCTGAGCTGATTGGGCTTGTTGAGAGATCTGCATGAACTGCGTGCGACTCGTTTGTTCTCTTGTTATCTTCATTCTTTTCTTTTACCTGCACGTAATTGGAGCTGCCTTTTCGTGATGGGCCGTCGATGGACAGTTCGGGAGTTGGGAGTTTTCGGACTTGGATTGCTTTGTATTCTACTCTTTTTCTATCTGAGCACCAATGTATAAATGTGCTTGAATTGAGAGAGGAAATGCCGTTTTTCGCCATGAAACTGAGGCGATAGCTATTCAGCTAATTGATTTTCTTTCCCGCCTGTTTTTCCGCTTGCTATGTATAGTACGCGCATGATTCCTCTGCTTGTTTGGTTTAGTCTTCTACATGCGTCAGCTCACGAACAAAAGTTCTTGGTGGGTACCCTAACTTGCAGGTGTTTGTGCTTGACGGCGTTTCTCTTCTTTGTGGAGGTTGTCGGCCAGGGCTCAGAGTCAGGGCTGGCTGTCGCGGACAGGGTGGCTGGTGGTGACTGTGGCTGAGCGGAAAGAAAGAGCTGCACTGGAGCCAACAAGGGTCACGCTACGATTGGTTGATGTTGTACCAGATATATTTTTTCTAAAGAGAAAGAAGTATACACGTGTAGTTTTTATGAGTGACAGAGAGCGAGAGAGGAAGTGACATGATACATCTTCTACTTCTGTTTTCTTGTCAGAAAAATTCGCCATCACCACACCTCTCACATTGCAACTAACCTACCCCAGCCAAAACGTAACGTCTCCCCTCCCGACCCCACTACTCAAACTTACCCACCCTACACATCCTTTCTATTTTCTTCCCCTTCCCTTCTCTTCCTCTACAACTCACAACCACCTCCTTGACATCGTCTCACCTCATCCCTTCGTTCCCTCACAAGTTCGATAGGATACGAAGTCCTGGCTACCTCCGCGATCCTCGTTACCTAACTTCCGAAAACCACAAAAAAAACTTGAAAACCGACAAAAATCCTTTCTGTTCACTGTCTTCACATCACTACTCCCCCCCTCCGACATCTACCACACTTCTCTCCGACTATCTCTCGCCCTCTCTTCTTTTCGCATCTAAAGCGACCTAGTTCGGAGGTTTGGTTACATCGAACTATTTCTTGAGGTTAGTAACCCACTCGACCCCATCTACTCGCCGCATTACACTCCTGTGGGGTTCGAACTCGTGCTCTCGACATTCGCTGCTGCCGACTTCGCAATTGCTTGATCGTATTCTCTAGCGACAACCTCGGATTACTCTGCTTCAATGGAAATCTACTTGGCGCGGCTCGTTTCATCTCTTCCGATTGTCCCATTTGTTTTGGCGTTTCAGGGCTTTGCATCTTCGATTGCTACCCGTCGGAGACGTCACATGCTTGCGCGCTCTTTGTCCTTGAATGACAGGTGCTAATTCCGACACAGAATCGCCCATTGCTTCAAGAAAAACTTTCATTCAAAATACGTTAGTGACCCTTTAATACCATCTTTATGGCCCTTCCTTCCGAGTCCCTTCTTTTTCCGTCTCCAAACATCTTGTACTATTGTCATCGGAAACTAGCAATAAACTAACACATTAACCACAGATCGAAAACATGTCTTCTGCTGAAGGTTCTGCTGTCGCTCCTGTCGCGGAGCATACCGAGCAGTCGCCCCCCAACGGTGTTTCCCCCGCCCCGCAGGAGCCCGCTTCGGATGGCGAGGCCGTCCAGCTCCAGGGGCCCTCCTCGACGGCTGCCCCCCACCAGTCTGCTTCACTCTACGTCGGTGAACTTGACCCTTCTGTTACCGAGGCCATGCTCTTCGAGCTTTTTTCGTCGATCGGCTCGGTCGCCTCTATCCGTGTCTGCCGTGATGCCGTGACCCGTCGATCGCTCGGGTACGCCTACGTCAACTACAACAACACTCAAGATGGTGAGCGTGCTCTTGAGGAGCTCAACTACAGTCCCATCAAGGGTAAGCCGTGCCGGATTATGTGGTCTCAGCGTGATCCTGCTCTGCGCAAGACGGGTCAGGGCAACGTTTTCATCAAAAACCTCGATACCGCTATCGACAATAAGGCGCTCCACGACACTTTTGCTGCCTTCGGCAACATCCTGTCATGCAAGGTCGCTCAGGACGAATACGGTAACTCTCGTGGATATGGATTCGTACACTACGAGACCGCCGAAGCTGCTCATAACGCCATCAAGCATGTGAACGGCATGTTGTTGAACGAGAAGAAGGTTTTCGTTGGTCACCACATCCCCAAGAAGGATCGTCAGAGCAAATTCGACGAGATGAAGGCCAACTTCACCAATGTATACGTCAAGAATGTCGACCCCGAGGCCTCGGACGAGGAGTTCAGAGATCTCTTCGCCGCGTTTGGCGCCATCACGTCGGCCACTCTCGCCCGTGACGAGAATGGACAGAGTCGTGGATTTGGATTTGTCAACTTTTCGGAACACAAGTGCGCTGCCGAGGCTGTCGACAGCCTTCATGAGTCGGACTTCAAGGGCCAGAAGCTCTACGTTTCCAGGGCTCAGAAGAAGCACGAGCGTGAGGAGGAGCTTCGCAAGCAGTACGAGGCTGCTCGTGTTGAGAAGCAGAGCAAGTACCAAGGTGTTAACTTGTGAGATCACCCTACACATATCCGTGCCGGATTCAGACATGAGACTAACGGCTGTCCTGCAGGTACATCAAGAATCTCGATGACGACATTGATGATGAGCACCTCCGCAAGGAGTTCGCTCCGTACGGTACCATCACTTCCGCCAAGGTGATGCGCGATGAATACAAGGATGACGATGACGAGGAGGCAAAGGAGAGTGAGGACAAGGACACCACCGAGACCACCGAGGGCGAAACCGAAGAAAAAGAGAAGACCGTCAAGAAGAGGCTCGGCAAGTCTAAAGGATTCGGCTTCGTTTGCTTCTCTAGTCCCGAAGAGGCCTCCAAGGCTGTTACCGAGATGAATCAACGCATGGTCAACGGTAAGCCGCTATACGTCGCTCTTGCCCAGCGCAAGGACGTCCGCAAGAGCCAGCTCGAGGCTAGCATCCAGGCTCGTAACCAGATCCGGATGCAGCAGGCCGCTGCGCAAGGCGGCTTGCCCCCTCAGACTTACATGGGGGCTGCTCCTATGTACTTCGGTCAAGCTCAACAGCCCAACTTCATGCCCAGTGGACGTGGTATACCATTCGCTCAGCCCAACATGATGCCCATGGCTCAGCCTTCGCGCGGTCCTCCCGGCGGCTACCCTCCTCAGGGTCGTGGTGGTCCTCAGGGTCCCATGCCTCAGGGTATACCCCCTCAGATGTACGGTCCACCTCCTATGGGCGGACCCGGCTACCCCCCATTCAATCCGGCTATGGTCTCGGTCGCTCAGGCTCAGGCTATGGCTGCTTCTCAGGGTCGCGGTCGTCAGGGCGCTCCTCCTACTAGTGTTGCCACTGTCCCCCCTCAGGGTATGCCTGGTATGCCCCCCATGGGTGGTACTCGTGGCCCCCTTCCCCCGGCTGCCGGCCGTGGTATGCCTCCTCAGCAGCCCCAGGCGCCGCAGCAGGCCCGCATGCCCCCCCCCCAGGCTCGTGGACCCGCCCCTCAGATCCCCGGATTTGATAACCAGGCGTACGCTATCGCCCCCGAGGCTCAGCAGAAGCAGATGCTCGGCGAGGCTCTGTATCCCAAGATCCAGAAACTCCACCCTGAGCTGGCTGGTAAGATCACCGGCATGTTGTTGGAGATGGAGAACTATGAGCTCCTTACTCTGTGAGAATTCCCCGATATCCACCGAGATAGTTTGTCGCTAATAATCCTCATAGTCTGGACGACGACCCTGCCCTGCAGCAAAAGGTCAACGAAGCCCTTTCGGTTTATGATGACTATGTTAAGAACAAAGACGGCACTCCCGTTGAGACTGGTATCACCGAGTCTACCAACGGCGAAGGAAACCAGGCGGAGACTGCTGCGGCGTAAAGGGTTACCGAAATGATGTGATATGAGTGGGGCGTCTTTTGGCGTTTAATCTTGTTTCTTACTTAGGTCTGGGTGGGGTTTTCATTTCGCTTTGTGTCCTTTCCAATTTTCCCTTTTGTCGTCTTTGGTACCTTTGCTCATCGTTCCCCTCGGAATACTGGGCATGGCTTCTCGCTGGGATCAGGGGGCGAGAGAGAATGTGTCTCTTTTGTGTAGATGTGGGGGAGATCCTGTTTCGTTTCCTTTTGCGCCAGGCTTCTACGTGTAGGGCTTCCATGGAGAGAGATAACGGAATGACACAAAAGTTACATACCCCCTTCTTTTCCTTTAGCTTCTTCGTCTTGTTTTTGTTTTTTTTTCTTTAATGGCGATCCGTGGGATCGTGCTGCGGTGGGATGCGCAGCGGGCGGTGGTGGGGACGTGGCGTTTTTATAGATGTTTTGTGTACTTTGGCGGCGGGCACGTGGAATAGACCTATTGACCTAATTGTGTGTTTGTGGCGGAGACAGGAGGTGAGCGCAAGGCGAATTGGACTCCACGTGGATTTGTACGCCATGTTGCCGATGTATCATACTTGTGCACCTCGCGGCACATTCCAAGCTCTCATGCCGTCTGCAACGCCAGTAATGGGCTCGGTTCAGTCGCCTTCCGCCTTCCGCCTGGACGGCGACAGATGGCCTGATATGCTGTGCTAGAGCAGGTGCAATACATATGTAGTGTGCGTGTTCCAAGCGCAGGCCTTCGTGTCCGCCGTCCAGCGGCAACAAAGGAGAAGTCCAATCATGCATCCCATGCCGGCCCACGCGCTCCGACTCCGACACGTTCGCGCGGTCGCGTGCACAGCCACGTCAACTCGCCACAGTAGCAGTCATCCGGATTCCAAATTCCGTGTGTAGGGCAAGGAAAGGGGCAGATAAAGATAGCTTCCGTGTGGTTCTCGCCTCTCGCCTTCCGCCTCTCGTCTCGGCACGCGGCCTCTGGATGTAGATAGACTATCTACAGCTTGGGCGGCGGCCCCCACTTGATTAGAGTTAACATGGCTTCGGCTTGTTAGATATCTATCCAGCTGGTTTTCTCGTGAGTGGGGTATTGTGGCTTCTCCGGCCCTTCTCTTCGGCAGTGGTTTGCCTTCCCTCCTTCTCAATCCTGGCTCTTCTTTGGCCAGGCTCGCCGTTATCTAATAAGGTCACCAGATGCGGGTAATGAATGGTGGTAAAAAAAAAAAGCTTGGGCGGCGGCAAAGGAGCGGCGCTGCGCTGTGGCTTGTCCATCCATCCCTCACAGAACAGAGTTTGCCGACTTTGGAACCATGGGGTAGCAACTCCCCCATGCGGTCGCTGCATGCGGCATCCGGGGGCGGTTTTCATTCGTTTGAGGCTATGTACATACATACTCGGATTCTTTTTCTTTCGGTCTTTCTTTTCTTTTTTATATCTATCCGCAGGAGGTCCGGTCAGCTTGCATACCCAATCACCGGTGAATGCACGTAGTGTACGTACGATTGCTATGTAGGCGGGTGTCTATGCAGAGGTGAAACGAAACGAAAGGATTCGAAACGAGGGAAGAAGGAAAAAGTTGTGTTTTTTGCTTTTTTTTGTCTGGTTCCTGCGGCAGACGGGGTACATCACTGCTGCGTTCTCTGCTTCTCGTCCTTCGCTCTATGTCCACTGCAGAAGTGCTTGCGCATCCCTGAGCCCCGGACGAAGTTGTCGGCACGAGCCCGGCTCCGGAGCGGATCTCTTAGCATCGCCATTAAGCTTTCTGGGAGCGACAGTCGGTTCGGAGCCCTTACTTTACTAAGCAAACCTCCCACCGTACAGCGCTTGGGTGCTCAGCCTCAGCCGAAGGAGAGATCACATATGATATCGCGTCTGGTCGGAGCCGCCGTCAGTGCTAGCGACCTCGCGGTTCGAACAACAGACCCCCTTGATGGCGATGACTACTTCCACACCTGTCGACGCCAATAACTGTCTGCTTGGTTACGTATTCGCCGCGTGCACACATGCATACGGACACAATGTACCCAAGCAAGGTGAACGCAGTAGCGTGCTCGTGTTGGTACCCACGGCTTGCAGCCAGTCCTGAGCGCGGTTCCGTAGTCTGCAAACTGTAGTCGGATAGCTAATGCATAGATATATCTACAACGCTAAATACAAGGGCGGTTGTCACGACTGAAATAGGTCGTAGCGCCAAAAAAAAAAAAAACTCCTGCTGTTGCTGGAGACCACTGCCGATTGGGGGCCGGGTCAGGAATCCCATCGCGCTGCGGGGATGGGCAGAACCCCAAGCGAGCCAATGACTTGCACTACGTGAGGGGTAAGCGCTCTGCAACGTCAACCGCAAAAGCCCTTGCGGCTTGGAGGACTCTTGAAACTGCAATCGTTACAGCTTCCCAGCGAAAGGCATCCACAACTGCTCCCCGATGTCAAATGTTCTCCCATTGCTCGCCCTTTCCGGGAATCTCGAAGGGAAAGAAAAGCGGTCATGGCGATGCCATCCGCCAAAAATATGCAGCTTTCGAAACTCCAACTGTACCGCCCGTGTCCTAGAGGAGTCTGGTCCAGCTGTGGTGAACGCACATCTGGAACATCGCCAAGATCCGCTGGCAGAGCGGTGATGAGATCTCTTCTCTCTCTCTCTCTCTCTCTCTCGTCGGGGGTATATATTCCCCCGTGTCCTCTCGTGCTCCGTTTCCTCTTCTCCCTCTCCCTATTCTCTTGTTGCATCGGATATCAGTTGGTCGTTTTTGTTCGGTTTCCTATCTTCTTTCGCTTTCGATTCTTTCGCCTTCTGTTTCTATTTCCTACTCACTACCGTCTAGACGACGCATAATTCCTCCCGCTCCTTGAAGGTAGCGCATCCATCGCACACTACATCGCCATGTTCACGCGCAGTGCCATCCTCACAGCCCTCCTCTTGGCCGCCCGGGCCCTCGCAACGAACCACAAGGGCATCCCGGATGCCTTCTCGACCGGCTTCGATCCCGAGTCGGGCCTGCAGGTCACCTACGAGACCGTCGGCGAGGCCATCACGGACGGCGAAGACCTGACCGGCAAGGACCTCGAGAAGGTCCCCAAGTTTTCCCTCGGCGAGTCCGCCGGCATCAACACGAACGCCAAGTTCATCATCGTCATGGTCGACCCCGACGTCAACGGCGATCCCGAGAACGTCGTGCCGCAGACCCTGCATTACATGCGCACCGACTTCATCCCCACCGGACAGGCTGTTAGCGTCGAGTCGGAAGTTCCGCCAGCGGTCAAGTACGTGGGGCCCGCTGCCACGGTTGGTGGGAACCCAGGGGCACATCGATACGTGTTCCTGCTGTACAGACAGCCGAAGGAAGGGTTCGAGCTGAAGGGAGTGCCGGTGGATGGCAAGAGGGCTGGGTTCAACATCAAGAACTGGAGGGAGGAGAACGGGCTGGAGCCGGCTATCGCTGGAGTGCATTATCTCGCTATCCCGCCGAACGCAACGGCGACACCGCCTGGCGAGACCACTACTTCGTGCACTACTACGGAGGCTCCTGCCGAGACTGCTCCCCCGGCCGAGACTACTCCTCCCGCCGAGAGCGTGCAGACTGTCACCCACATTCTGACGGTGACCGCCAGCGACTGCAACTGCGCCGCTGTCCCGACCGCCACCGACGGCCTCACCCTGACTGCCGCGCCTCCGGTCGAGACCGCCACCGAGACGGAGACGGCAACGGCGACCGACGCACCCGCCGCAGCCGTCACGCACAACGTGGTCGTCGGTGGTCCCAGTGGCCTGGTCTACACTCCCGAATTCGTCGAGGCGGCCGTCGGCGACAAGGTCGTGTTCGAGTTCCTTGCGCGCAACCACACGGTGACGCAGTCGACGCTCGAAGTGCCGTGTGCCCTCAAGGCGGACGGGGTCAGGTCCGGATTCCGCGCCAACGCCGACAGCATCCGCGGAAAGGAACTGTTTGAGGTCCTCGTCGACGATCTCGAGCCGAAGTGGTATTTCTGTGCTCAGGGTACGCGTCTCCCCTCCCCCTCCCCCTCCCCCTTTTTGTCTCCCTGGTTTCGTGCTTTTGCGATGGAGAAACTGACGGCGATTGCGGAATAGGCAACCACTGCGCCATGGGCATGGTCTTCGCCATCAACCCGAAGGACAAGTTCCCCCAGTTCAAGGACAACGCCATGCGTGGCGGCAACGAGACCGTCGCACCTCCCAACAGCACTACACCCGCGCAGCCGATCTTTGAGGGCTCCGCCTCCGGCATCGCCGCAAAGGTTGGCTCGGTCCTGATGGGAGTCGCCGCGGTCATTGCCTTCGCAGCGTAGACGGGTTGGGTTTACCGCGAAAAGAGTTGTACGAGTATTTACCGTGTGTGGGTGTGTGGCTATATTTATAGAACGGGATGGACTTTTATTTTCTCTCTTGGATACCAATTTCTTCTTTTTCTTTCTGTTTTTTCTTTCTGTTGGTGTTTTTTTTTTATGTACCTAAGTGTGATCCTTGTGCGTAGCTAGCCCTACCCAAGCCCAACCCCAGCTTGATATCTAATGACAACCC
>Ga0307516_10003837_pt1 | contig 19039 bp, 17 predicted proteins | sample 19_EM_MG_FD_203310 | JGI IMG/M metagenome (GOLD analysis project Ga0307516, IMG submission 203310) | Populus trichocarpa ectomycorrhiza microbial communities from riparian zone in the Pacific Northwest, United States - 19_EM | ecosystem: Host-associated > Plants > Roots > Unclassified | place... | reverse complement strand
AGTACCAGAACATGCTCGTCACCGGCGGATACCTCTCGATCCAATCCGAAAGCCAGCCCTGCGAGTTCAAAGACATCCAGCTGATCGAGCTGCCCTAAGCTGGAAAATGGGCTTGCGTGGTGTTTCCTGCATCTACGTGGCTCTGATGTTCGGCTGTGCCGCGCATACGGATCAACCAGACTTGCGGGGCTCTGCTGCTGCGGAGGCGCCAAGTTGCGCCGGCTTGGCCGTCGACTGTGGTCCTACGTCGAACGACGGCTGCTGCGTGAGCCCAACGGTGATGGGCGGCGCCTTCGAGCGCGACAACGACCCGAGCTACCCGGCCACGATCAGCAGCTTTCGACTGGACGCCTACGAGGTGACGGTGGGCCGCTTTCGGCAGTTCGTCGACGCCGTCGTGTCGGGTTGGCGACCGGCGCCGGGGTCCGGCAAGCACACGCACTTGAATCGGGGCAGCGGGCTTTGGAACAGCGCGGCCTCTGGCAACGAGGTTGGCTGGGACGCCACCTGGAACGCTAACCTGCCGGCCCTCAAAGTCGCCTGGGATAGCTCGAGCTATTTGGCGTGTGACCCGGCCTACGCGACCTGGACGCCGAACCGCGCCGGCAACGAAAATCTGCCTATCAACTGCGTCAACTGGTACCAGTCAGCGGCGTTCTGCATTTGGGACCAAGGCTTTCTGCCGAGCGCTGCGGAAGAAAACTACGCCGCGGCAGGCGGCGACGAGCAACGAGCGTATCCGTGGGGCGCCACGGTACCAAGTGGCAGCACGGCCCTGGCGGTGTTTGGCTGCTACCTCAACGCCAGCGGCAATTGCACGGACTTCAGCAACATCGCCCCCGTAGGCTCGGTCGCGGCCGGCAATGGACGCTACGGGCAAGCGGACCTGGCCGGGAACGTTGCCGAGTGGAACCTAGACTGGGACGCCCCCGACACGGAGTCGGAGTGCGATGACTGCGCCGATCTGCAGCCGGCCATCGCGCGCGTAGAGCGAGGCGGCTCTTTCTTCTTTTACGCCTCGCTGTTGGCCTCCACGTCCCACGACGGCGTTCCGCCTGCGGCGCGCAGCTTCGACCTCGGGCTGCGTTGCGCCAGAACACCCTAGCGAGCCTGCGCGGCTCACGGATTCAAAAGTGCTAAACGTCAAGAAACCATCAGGGAACGGCGCTGAAGCCGGTTAGCGGGTTGCCGTAGTAGGCATCCGCCTTGTAGGTGGTCTTGTTCCACTTTCCGTCCGCGTCGCCGAGGATCTGCACGGGAAAGATGGCGCGATCGCTACCGAGCTTGTTGGCGCTCGCGATCGTGCTCACGTACTTGCCGTCGGGGCCGACTTTGAACTTGAGCGAACGGGCCAGGTGATTGTTCCAGAGCACCTTGAGCTCGTAGTCGCCGGGGTTCTTGTCCATCTGGTAGATCTCGCCGAACATGCCCGGCTTTTCGCCGGTCTTGTCCCAGGCCCTGACGCTCGGGAAGTCGCACGTGATGCGCTCCCACTTGGCCTTTTGCGGCGTGCTCTCTTCGACTTGCTGAGTGACCTCGGTCTCGACGTCCGACTCGCAGCTCGCCTTGCCGACTTCTTCGCCTTTGTAGAACATTTTGCCCACTTCTTTGCCTTGATAGAAGAGGTGCGGTTGAAAGTTGGAGCCGTCGCCGCGGATCCAAAACGCAGCTTGAAACGTCGGCGCCTTCCAGCCCACCACGTCAGCTGGCTTGAGGTAGACGTAGCCGATCGGCAAGTTCCAATCTTCGTCGACGTAGTACACGAATTTTAGCTTCGCCTTGGGGCCGACCTCGTTGGTGTGCGCCTTGGCGATGCTGGCTTTGCCTTTGAAGATCGTCGCATCGGTGCTCGAGAGCTCGTTGCGAATTCCGATCTTGAAGCTGACCTTTCCGGTGTAGAGCGTGCCCTGGTCTTCGGACAGCGAGCTGCCTCCGCATTCGGTCCTATACGTGCGACCGGCAGCGGTCTCTTGCGTGTCGCAGTCGAACTTGATCGAAGGTCCGCCGGGAATGCTGAAGTCCGCGTACAGCTGGCCACCGCTCGGGATCGGGCCATTCACGGTGAACGACAAGCGCGGCACCCAGCTCCACTTGTCGTAGTCCTTCTTGTACACGTTCAACGTGTGCGCATTCACGAGCAGCGAGTCTTTTGCGACCGTCGGTCCCGCGTCGGCGGCTCGCGACGTTTGCGGCAGGAAAGGGAGCGAGCAGATCGCGGCTGCGATCGACAATCCGAGCACTTGCTTCTTCGACACTAGAAACCTCCTCAGTGACTGCGAGCTTGGTCATCGACCAAAGCTCGCCATCATATCCGGCTGCAGGGGGTGCGCTCAATCCCAAGAAAAGCACCGAGAAAGCTGACCCGTACGGCCCGCAAGCCGTCGACGCGCAAGCCGCACGCCTCGCCGAGATCGTGCGCAGGCGGCAACCGGCATAAACGATCTGGCGGTGCGTCTTGGGTTCTGGCACTTGCGCGTGCGCAGTTCTCGCGCCGAACGGCGTCGTCAGTGTCTCGTGTCCGTTCTAGAGTTGGTAGATGCGAGTTGCCGTTCTAGACGACTATCATCACGTGTTCGACGCTGACCGCGCAGTGAAGCGTTTGCGCGAGCGCGCGACCGTCGACGTCTTCACCGAGAAGGTCCCGTCGCTCGAGACGCTCCGTGGCTACAAGGTGCTGATCGCGCTCCGTGAGCGCACGCGCTTCGATGCCGCGTTTTTCGAAGCCGTGCCGGGTCTCGAGTTGATCGCGCAGACCGGGAATCATGCATATCACGTCGATCTCGCTGCGGCGACGCGCGCGGGCGTGCTCGTGGGCATGGGATCGTCCGACATGGACGCGATGTCCTCGATGGCCGCGTCGACCGTGGAGCTTACCTTCGGGCTGATGCTCGCGGTGCTGCGCCGCATCCCCCAGACCGATCGGGCGATCCGCGACGGTTCTTGGCCCAGCGTTCTCGGCAGCACGATGTACGGCAAGCGGCTCGGCATCCTTGGCTTGGGGCGCATCGGCAAGCAGGTCGCGCAGATCGCGAAGGCTTTTGGTATGCAGCTCCTGGCGTGGGGGCCCACGCTCACCGACGCGCGCGCTGCCGAGCTCGGCGCGACGCGCATGGAGCTCGACGCGCTGCTGGATGCCGCAGACGTCGTATCCGTCCATCTGAAGCTCTCGAACGAGAGCCGGGGCTTGCTCGACGAAAACCGCCTGCGGCGGATCGGCCCACGTGGCGTCCTCGTGAACACCGCGCGCGGCGCGATTGTCGACGAGGCTGCACTCGCGCGCACGCTCGCCGACGGCTCGCTCGGCGCGGCGGGTCTCGATGTCTTCGTCGAAGAGCCCCTCGGGCGTGACTCGCCTCTTCGCGCTCTCGACAACGTCGTGCTGACTCCGCACCTCGGCTGGCCCGCCGATCTCACCTACCGCTGCATGGCCGAGGCGGTCGTACGCATCATCGAGTCGTATCTCGATGGCACCTACGCCGGGGCCGTGAATCCCGACGCCGCAAGACGCCGTCGCGTCTGAAAACGGACGGCGGGCGTACGGCCCCAGGAAGGGTCGGTTCAACGCACCCGCTGGGGCGTGCAATACTGCTCGTTGTTTTTGATCGTGAGCACGTAGCGTAGGGGGCAGGCGCCATTCGTTGGCGGCGGCGTGCAGCTGCTCGAGCCAGCGGCGCCGACGTAGATCTTCCAGTCCGGGGGGCAGGCGCCGGTGTCGGAGCCGCCGGACCCACCGCCTCCCCAAGCTAGTCGCGTGCTCGAAGATGCGCTTGGTCCAGACGCGAGCGATGCCATTCGACCGTCGCTTGGATTGCCGCGTCGAGCGGGGTCGCACGTGGAGCGAAGGCACGCGTGAACGCCCTGTCATCGACGATGAAGGGCCTCTCGAACTCGTAGAGTATTTCGACCAGCTCGCGGACGGGAGGCTTGAACATTCCGATTGCTTTGACCATCCAGCGTGGCACCTCACGTACGCTCGAGCGCGACCGCGCAGCCTCGATCACTAGCTCCGCAAACTTCCTGTTCGTGACCGGCGCCGCGTTCGGGACGTGCCAGGCACGCCCGAGCGCTTCGTCGTGCGCGCCCAGAGTCACCAATGCTTCTCCGAAGTCGTCTATGAACGTGTAGGAATGGAGAGCGTCAGGAGCGCCGAGCACGTCGACCGGCTTGCCCTGGAGCGCGGCGATGAACGTGCGCTCTCCCACTGCGGAGCCCTGGACGAACGGGCCGAAGAAGTCAGAGGCTCGTCCGATGGTGGCCCGCACGCGCCCCGCTCCGTGTGCCGCGAGCACTTCGCTAGAGAGCGTCGCGCGGACCTGACCTTTGCGCGTTTTCGCAGCGTACGGCAAACTTTCGACGAGCGCTTCGGGCGTCTCGCCATACATGTACAAGTTCTCGGCGACGACCAAGCGCGCGTTTGCCGTGGCCGCCGCGTCGAGGATGCTCTTTTGAAGCGCCGGAAAGAGCTTCGGCCACTCCGTGTAGCCCGGTGCTGCGCATTGGTAGACGACGCTAGCCCCTGCGCACGTGGCCTTGGCCTGAGCCGGATCGCACGCGTCCGCGCCGAGCAGCTCCGCCGTTGCTGGAGCGCCCGGCGCCGTCCCGCTGCGATTGACGAGCCGCGTTCGGGCGCCGCGTCTTTCTAGCGCGCGAGCTACCGCAAGGCCGACTGGCCCGGTTCCGAACACCACGTGAAGCTCGCTGTTCAAGATGGTACCTCCTCTGATCTATCAAACTTGCGTCGAACCCCCGTCGCGATTGATATGCTGGTCTCGTGACAGCGTCGCTCACCGCACACACACTCCCGGCGCTCTTCGTGCACGCCGTGCTCGAGCGTGCGACCGCGCTGGGGGCCGCGCGAGGGCCGCTGGTTCAAGCGAGTGGCCTCTCTCCTGCGCAGCTTGCTTCGCCCGAAACTCCCGTGCCGATGGGCGCGGTGTTTGCGACCTGGGAGGCGGCGATGCGCGCGCTCCAGGATCCGGCCTTTCCGATCGCTTACGGGCGAGGCTTTGCGATCGAGCGCTATCCGATTCTTGGCTTTGCGGTGATGACCGCTGCGACTGGACGTGAGGCGTTCGAGCTTGTGCTTCGTTTCGGCTCGATTGTGACGACGTCGGGGCGTTGGTCGATGCGGGATCAGGACGAGAGCTTTGCCTTCGTTTGGAACCGTGAGGGCGAGCGGACACTGGGTCACCGCGTCGCGAACGAGGCCGTGCTGGCCGAAGCGCTCACCTCCGTTCGCCAAATCTTTGGAGCCGAGGTCCGCGCGACGGCAGTTCATTTCCGGCACGCGGCCCCAGCCACGACCAAGGCGCATGAAGCTTACTTCGGCGCAAGCGTGACGTGGCGAAGCGACGAAGACGCACTGCTGCTGCCACGAAGCTTGCTCGCCCAAGCGCCGTGCTTCGCGAACCTCGCGTTGTCGTCGTATTTCGAGAACGAAGCTGCGCGGCGTTTGCAGGCGATACGCGATGCCGAGACGCTTGGAGAGACGGTCGCGCGCATCGTCGCGGAGCGGCTGATCGACGGCGAGCCAACGCTCGAGACGATCGCGAAGCAGCTCGGTAAGACCGAGCGCACGCTGCGTCGACTGCTCGCGGACGAGCAAGTCCCGTACCGGGTGCTCGTCGACGACGTTCGGCGCCGTCGCGCGGACGAGCTGCTGTCCGATCCTGGGGTATCGATCGCCGAAGTGGCATTCGCGCTCGGCTTCTCGGAAAATTCGGCCTTCACGCGTGCGTACAAGCGCTGGACGGGCACGACACCGCTCGAGAAGCGCCGAGCGTTCCCGGAACCCCAGCCGGAGTGATCGTTCAGTCGTGGCCATCACAGCCCAAACGCCCAGCCCACCAGAACGTTGGCGAAGAGCCCCGAAGCCCCCTGATGCGCCGGCTCATGCACGAACGTTTGCCCGCTCGGGCTTCTGAAGGTCACGCCGTTTTTCGCGCTCGACCACACATTCGGCCAGTAGCGCCCGACGAGCGCGACGTTGAAGCCTTTCCAAATGAAGTAGCGCCAGCCGATCTCGCCCCCGAGCGTCAGCGTTTCGTAGCTTTCGTGCTGTGCTGAAACCTCTCCTTCGAAATGGTGCACCTTGACGTCCCCGAGCACCCAAAGCTCGTCGATCAGCAGCACACCCACGCCGCCGCCCGTCGTCCAGGGCTCGCGAAGGGTCATCCCAGCATGCTTCTCGGCACTGCTGAGCGTGCTGGTGACGTCGAGGCCTGCGCCGTGGGAATACGTCGCGATGAAGCGGCGCCATCGTACGTCTACCGCGGCATTGAAGCCGTGGAGCAGAATCGGCTGCAGCAGCCCGTAGTGCATGGCGAGCTGCACGCGCTCCGGCGCATGCGCGGCGAGTGTGAAATGGTGCGATGGGAATTGCCCATCGGGCGCGGACGGGCCGTGCGCCGCGGCCAGCTCAGCCGCGAATGCGGAGGCCGTTACACTAGAGGCGAGGGCGAGCAACCATAGAGTGAGCAAGATGCGGGATGGCATGCCTCATTGGTACTGATCTCCACCCCCGCCCGTCGCGACCGCGGCGGCCAAAGGCTTGACCGCGACGTCCAAGGCGCCGACGCGTGAACGGCGAGCGCGAAACCGGTTCCAAATGGAACCGAATTTTCTGAGCCCCTCCCGGCGAACGCGGCGAAATTACACACCGTTTTGAACGGATCCGTCGACGTGCGAAGCGCGCTATTTTTACTATCGACTAGTGACACATCCCAACACCGTTCGCGGCTCGTTCACGTTTGGACTGATGATGGCGAGCGGCATCTACGCCGGTTGCAGCTCGATCCCTGATGCCAGCTGGCAGTCAAGCGGCGGTGCGGGGGGTACCGGTGGTGTCGCGGGGAGTGCTACCTCGGGCACATCAGGCGCGAGCAGCGTTGCTGGCGCGAGCACGGTTGGCGGAGCAAGCACGGTTGGCGGAGCAAGCACGGTTGGCGGAGCGAGCACGGTTGGCGGAGCGAGCACGGTTGGCGGAGCGAGCACGGTTGGTGGCGCAGGCGCGTTTGGCGGCACGACGACCGGCGGTGCCAGCGGCAGCGGAATGGGGGGCAGCGCAACAGGCGGCAGCGGCGGCAGCGGCGGCGCACAAATGGGCGGCGGCGCGGGCACGAGCGGTCACGCGGGGAGCGGAGGCTCTGGCGGAGCCACGGGCGTCGCCTGCATGACCCAGGATCCACTCAAAACCAACAACGCGAAGCAAGATGCCTACGACTGCGCGATCATCGACGTCGCGAACAAGTGGGGCATGCCCGATCCGATGATTGTGAAAGCCCAGCTTCAACAGGAGTCGAGCTTTCAAATCTTCGCCATCAGCGGCGACAGCCCCTGCGGCACCAAAGCGGGTTGGACGGACGCGGAGTCCAAGTCTTTCGGGTTGATGCAAACGACGCCCGCGTGCGGCGAGGCCAAGGGCTCACTTTTGCCTAGTGGCCACCCCAACCTCACGCAAGACATGAGCTCGGCGGCCTGGGCAACCTCGGTGTTCAACCCGCCCATCAACCTGGACTCGGGTGTGCAGACCGACGCCCAGAGCCGGAAATCGCTGAAAGCGAAGTACGCCGGCTGCACCGACGCCCAATACAACATGATGGCCGCGGGCGCGTTCAACTCCGGCGACAGCGCGGTGCTCGGCTGCACCAGCTACAACGCGCGCGCGCAAACGTACGTGACGTACATCACGCAGCACTACAAGCAGTTCGCGCAAGCCGCAGCCTGGCCGGATCCGTACTGAGCGTTCTGAAGCTCGGCCAGCTGGGGCGTGAGGCAGGCAGCCGACCGCCGCGGCCAGACATGCGGCAAAGTGGTACACGAGAGCGAAGCGCTCGCGACTGCGTCAAAAAAGCGCGCTACCGAGCGCGCACAGAGCCTGCGAAGTCGGACGCGGACCTACTCGAATTCCTGACCGCAGCCGAAAGGGCATGGCCGGACGACGGTTCCAGAGTACTATTGCCTGAGCGCCGTTTGCTCAAACGGTGACAAGTTAGATGTGGGAAAGAATCCTACATTCGGAGGCGTCGTGATGCAGGGAAGACTAAGTCTGGTCGCGCCAGTCGTTCTGGCTTTCGTCGTCGTCGCCGCGTGCGGCGGCAGCAACACCTCAGAGGTGTCGGGTGGCAGCGCGGGCAGCGGCAACACTGCGAACGGGTCGAATGTCGGCGGCAGCGCGCTGATGCTCGGCTCTAGCGGCAGCTCGGTGTCCGGCAACGGCACTAGCACCGGCGGCATCGGCCTTGGTGCCGGAGGCAACGGCGCTAGCACCGGGGGTACCACATTTGACCCGAACTCGGCGTGTGCCACGAGCTCCGCGAATGGTGAGCCCATTCCGGTCGATCTGTATTTCATGGTCGACATCACCGGCTCGATGAACTGTCCGGTGCCCCAAGATCCGATGACTCCGTGCGAGGTCGATCCCGGTCCGCCCTACTCCAAGACCACGCGTTGGACGGTCGAGAGCGCCGCTCTTTCTGCTTTCGTCGACGACCCGATGAACAAGGGCCTCGGTGTGGGCATGCGTTTCTTCCCGAGCCAGAACAACATTTGCGCCGCCGCAACCTACGTGAAGCCCGCGGTCGAAATTGGCGCCTTGCCCGGAGCTGCGAAGGCGCTCGATGCCTCGATCATGGCCCAGACTCCCGGCGGCAATACGCCGACCGTGCCCTCGCTAGACGGCGCCTTACAGCACGCCGCCGAGTGGGCGAAGGCAAACCCGACGCATCGCGTGGCCGTGGTCTACGCCACAGACGGTTACCCGAAGGGCTGTGACGCAAACAATACGATCGCAGCGGCCGCCACGCTCGCCGACACGGCATTCAAGGCCAAGACCAGCATTCCGACCTACGTGCTCGGAGTCGGCCCCAATTTGAACGACCTGAACAGCATCGCGATGTCGGGCGGCACCACGAAGGCATTCCTCATCGACACCACGCAAGACGCGGCCACGCAACTGTCGGCAGCGCTCGCCAGCATTCGCACGACGGCGCTCGTCGGCTGCACGTATACCGTCCCCGCACCGCCCGCGGGTCAAACGCTCGACCCGACCAAAGTCAATGTCACTTACACCGACGACAAGGGCAAGGTCACCACGGTCCTGCAAGATCCGCCGGGCACGACCTGCGACAATGGCACGGGCTGGGAGTATTCGGCCAACAATACCCAGATCGATCTGTGCGGCTCGCTCTGTACGTCGATCAAGGCCAATCCTGGCGGCAGCCTGCAGGTGCTGTTCGGCTGCGCGACCCAAGTCGGTAAGCCCAAGTGAAGCGACGGGCGGCGTAGGCTCGAGCGAAATCGAAAGGGTAGCTCCGGCGTTTCAGGTCGGCTATCAATTGGCCATGCGCGCTCGGGTCTCATGTTGATCCGCGAGCCACTCCCCGACGGGTTCGTGCTCGTCAAGGGTAGGAGCCGCACGTCATTTCGCGAGCTGAAGCCGGGCATCATCCTTTTGGTCGCAGCAGGTCCGGGTGAAGAGAGCCTCGATGGCGAGGTACTCCGCGAGTTGTCGCTGGCCATAGGTCGCAGCCGGCCGCTGACGATTTTTGCCGACCTATCGAACCTGAATGGCATCTCGATCGCTAGCAGCAAGGTCGCGATCAGATGGGTGCGACAAAATCGCTCGTCCATCGCGGCGGGTCATCTTCTCGTGCGGCAAGTAGCGGTGGGCATCGCGGTGTCGATGATAGGTTCCGTTTTTGGTGGCTCCGTTTCGAGCTACACCCAAATGGTGCTCTTCGAAGCCGCCATCCGTCAGTGGGCGCCCGACTTTGCCGGGTCGCCGTGAAACTCGCGAGGGCCCGAGCGACGGCGCGAAGTCGCTGAGCGTGAGCGTCGCTTCAGTGCCCCAACGAGCCACCACTTGCTCGAAAAATCCCCGGAATTCTGGCTTGGTCGGTACCTGTCCGTAGGTCGCGGCAGGTCCGCAGTCAGCTCTTCTGCTGCGCCGCCGAGCGCGGGCACTAGTCGTACGCCCTTCACCCGGCCCGCGCCGTAGAGTAGCCCAGTGACGCGCAAATTGGTCCGGATGCTCAGATTCGGTAGCTCAGCCACGCGGCGGCGGATCGCGTGCTCGAGGAGCGGGCGGGCCACTGTCATGCCGCGAACGCCGCTATCGCCGAGCGCGAGCCGCCGGCCCGAGAAGACCCACGCTGTATCGCGCAGGTTGTCGCCGGTTGGGCATCCGCGCTGCTCGAGCTCCCGGCAAAGCCCCGGCAAGAGCTGCTCTAGCGCCGCGAGCCCGCCTGCGAGCAGACCGTGAGCATGCATGCCCTGGGGGACACCAGCACGGTGCGCCGGTGTGTCAGAAAGCTCCCCGCGCTCGACCAGCACCACTTTGTCGCAGACCTCCGCCAGCACCAGACCTGAGAGCAGCCCTCCGATGCTGGCACCGACCACGACTGCTACGCTTGCCATGGGGATAGCGTGGCGACGCGGTACCCCGGCGTCGTGAGTGGAACTACTCAGGTCGGTAGCGGAGCTCAGCCGGGTAAGCGGCGCTTGTAGCGCTCTCCCCAATCGCGCAAGGCCGACAAGATTGGCTCGAGGCTTTTCCCGAACGCCGTCAGCTCGTATTCCACGCGTGGTGGGACTTCGGCGTATACCGTCCGCGTCACGAGGCCGTCCTCCTCGAGCTCGCGAAGCTGAACGGTCAGCATCCGCTCGGTGCAGTTCGGTAGCTTTCGGCGCAGCTCCCCGAAGCGGAGCTTTCCGCGCAGGAGCCACCAGACGACGACCCCCTTCCAGCGCCCGCCGATCACCCCGAGCGCCGACTCTACGGCGCAATTGGAGCGCGCGTCGCTTCCACGGCGGCCCGATTTTAAAGCGATACTACCCTTTTCGGTAGTACATGCCGTTTCTGTGCGTACTTGCGCCATTGGCAGCACGTTACAACACTCCCCTTCGGTTGCAACGAGCGCCGCAGGAGAATGCCTATGAAAGCCTATGAAATTCATGCGAAAGAGGGCCTGGGAGCACTGGTTCAGGTGGAGCGGAACGAGGAGCCTCTAGGGCCGACCGACGTGCGCGTGAGCGTGCGCGCAACGTCGCTCAACCATCGCGATCTCCACGTCCTGCGGGGCGCGGCGCAGCGTTCCGCCCCGATCGTTCCGCTCTCGGACGGCGCGGGGGAGGTCATCGCCATCGGCACGGCTGTGACGCGCATCAAGGTCGGAGACAGGGTCGCTGCGAGCTTCTTCCCCACCTGGCGCGAAGGGTTCCTTTCCGACGCGCACCACGCGCAGGCGCTTGGCGGCGGTCACGACGGAATGTTGCGTGAAGAGGTCGTTCTCGACGAGAGGGCCTGGGTGAAGCTCCCTGCTTATCTCTCCTTCGAGCAAGCTGCGACGCTTCCGTGCGCTGGTCTCACGGCGTATCACGCCCTGTTCGAAGCGGCGCATGTCGCACCCGGCGACAGCGTGCTCGTTGAAGGGACCGGCGGCGTTTCGCTGTTCGCGCTCCAACTCGCGAAGGCGGCCGGCGCGCGCGTCATCCTCACTTCCAAGAGCGCGGAGAAGCGGGAGCGGGCCCTCCGTTTCGGCGCTGATCATGTCATCGACTACCAGGCCGACGCGAAGTGGGGCGAGTCTGCACGCGCTTGGACTGGCGGGCGCGGCGTCGACGTCGCGGTCGAAGTCGGCGGGCAGAAGACCTTTGACCAAGCCACCGCGTCGCTCCGCTACGGCGGCACGCTCAGTGTCGTCGGCGGCCTCACCGGTTTTCAGGCGCCGGTGAGCCTCGGTGCGCTCCTCCAGAAGACGCTACACGTGCGCGGCATCTACGTTGGGTCGATCGAGCTTTTCGAGCGCTTCGCGCGCGCCCTCGACGCTACGAAGATCGCCCCCGTCATCGACCAGACGTATTCGTTCGCTGACGCGGCGAAGGCGTACGCCCGGATTGCGAGCGGCGATCACTTTGGCAAGATCGTGATCCAGGTCGGCTGACGTGCACGGGCGTTCCAGGGCTAAGCCACCGAGCGAATGTCGGTGTTAGGTGTGCCAGGCGGCCGTAGCCCACGACGCTCATAAAGGTTGTCGAGAAATGGAACCCCAGCACCATTGTCGGCCCTGGGCATCGAGCCCGCAGGCGTAGTTCCAACCGGCGCTGATTTGAGTGAAGGCGACGTCGGGAGGGTGGCCTAGCGCGCCTGTTCCGAGCTTGCCCCAGCATGCGGCTATTCCCGCGCTGGTGGTGGAGCAGCTGTACCAAGAGCCGGCGCTGACGTGGCTATAAACGCCAACGCTTGGCTGTCCCTCGCCCTGGCCCTGGCTGGTATCGCCCCAGCAAACGAGGCTGCCGTTCGTTCGGACGCCGCAGGTGTGTGCGGCGCCCGCGGCGATGTCGACGAAATGGTCGGCTGGCGCCGAGCCGGCGCCGCTCGCATCGTTGCCCCAGCAGGCGGCGGTGCCATCCAGGCGGATGCCGCAGGTGTGACCTGACCCCGAGCTCAACTGCTTGAACGTGCCCGGAAGCGGGGAGCTCTGGCCGGCGCTGTTGTCTCCCCAACAGGCGACGCTGTCATTCGCGCGAATGCCGCAGGTGTGGCCTTCGCCGGAACCGATCTGTTTGAACGCGCCGGTCGGCGGCGTGGCCTGACCGTAGTTGTTCGAGCCCCAACATGCGACGGAGCCGTCGCTCTTGATGCCGCAGACGTGAGCGTAGCCGGCGCTCACTTGCGAAAAGGCTCCGGACGGTGCAAGCAGTGGCTGCTGCGGGTTGTCGCCCCAGCAATGTAGCGTGGCATCAGTTGCGAGACCGCAGGTCTGAACCGCCCCAGCGCTGACTTGTTTGAACCGACCAACCGGCGGCGCGTTCAGGCCGTCGAGCCCGCTGCCCCAGCAGGCGGCGGTTCCGTCCACCCTCACGCCGCAGGTGACTGCCGCGCCGGCGCCGATCTCGATGAACTTGCCCACGGGCGCTGAGCTTTGGCCGTAGCTATTGTCGCCCCAGCAACTGACCGTGCCGGCGGTCGTGATGCCGCACGTATAGAATTGACCCGCGCTCACCTGCACGAACGTGCCGGCCGGCGGCGTGCTCTGGCCGTGGTCGTCCTTGCCCCAGCAAGCAATCGTTCCGTCTTGTCTGATCCCGCAAGCGTGATCGCCGCCAGCGCTCACCTCGATGAACTTGCCGGCTGGCGGCATGGTTGCAGAGTAGTCGGACTCACCACTTCCCCAACAAGCGAGCGCGCCACCCTCGCGGATGCCACAGCTATAAAAGACGCTCGCGCTCACGGCAACGAATCGGCCTGCGGGCGGCGAGCTCTGACCAAGCGCGTTCCCGCCCCAGCAAACCAGTGTCTCGTCCTTCGAGATGCCGCAGGCATGATCGTAGCCGACGCTCACCGCGGTGAACTGACCTGCGGGAGGCGAGCTCTGACCCTGGTCGTTGTCTCCCCAGCAAACGATGCTGCCATCGACCTTCAGACCACACGCGAAGGATTGTCCGATACTCACCTCGGTGAACCGCCCGTCAGGCGGGGTGCTCTGCCCGCTCGCGTTCTCGCCCCAACAAGCAAGCGTGCCGTCGGCGCGCACCGCGCACGGCGAGTCTCCGTTCAAGCTGATGTGGGTGACTTGCTCACTCACGAGCCCGGCTGCCCCGCCTTTCGCGTTGGAACCGCCGCCCGTCGCGGTATGGCCACCCGTGCTCGCGCCAGCGTCGTCTCCGCTGCTCTCGAAGCTGCCGGTCTCGAGCGCCGTCCGGCCGCCGCAACCCAGCGCCAACCCGAGCGCGCCGAGCGTCGACCATGCCGCACGGCCCAAGCGCGACCACCGGCCGCTTGCGCTGCCTGGTCGGTCAATTCCCCCGAGCTCTCGCTTGGACACCTGGGGTAGCTTAGCTCACCCGGCGGGCTACTGCTGAGCGAGGAGCGGAAGGTATGGCTACGAGAGCACGCCAGAAAATCGTGGTGGTTGGGGATCTGAACGGCGCCTACGACGTCTTGGTCGATATCTTGCGCGGAACGAAGCTGGTAGGCCGCGACCTTGTGTGGCGCGGCGGGCGCGCCGAGCTCGTGCAAATGGGAGACCTGTTCAATCGCGGCGACGGCGGGCTGCAGGCGTTGCGGCTCTTGCTCAGACTCAAGCGTCAAGCTCGCAGGGTCGGGGGAAAGGTGACAGTGCTCCTCGGCAACCACGAGGTGATGAGCGCGCTCGGCCACGAAGGCTATTGCACCGAGGGCGAATACCTCAGCTTCGCAAGCGCACAAGAACGGCGCGCGTGGCCGGCCCGAGTCGCACGAGCCCTGAAGCGCCTCGTTCGCCGGCGCTCCAACGGCATCCTCTTGCCGATCGAGCCGCGTCTCGAAGCCTGGAAGATCGAGCACGTGCCGGGCCGCGCTGCGCTCCGCAAAGAGCTTGGCCCACGCGGCAGGCTAGGCCGCGCGCTACGGGCGCTGCCGGTGGCCTACCAGACGCAAGGTTGTCTGTTCGTACACGCCGGCCTGCTGCCTGATTGGGCCGAGCTTGGGGTTGACGGCCTCAACGAGCGCGCGCGAGGCGCCTGGGCCCTAGCCGGCAATCGGCTCTGGTCGCTATCGAAGCCTAATCTGTTTCGGAATCCAACCGGGCCACTTTGGGATCGCAGCCTGGTACGTGGCGGCGTGAAGGCCCGCGCCCTCTTGATCCGCTCGCTCAGCCAACTGGGAGCTGTGCGCATGATCGTCGGTCACACGCAAACCGAGTCGTTGGCTGGTGGCCGAGCCGGCAGCGTGCTGCTCTTGGCAGGTGGTCGATTGGTCGCGGTCGACGTCGGTTTGAAATCCGGACCCAACACGCCCAGAACCGCGCTGATCTTGGCTGGTCCGAGGGGGCTCGAGTGGACGCCGAACAAAACCCGCGTGCTGTGGAACACGCGCAGCGTTCGCGCGCGTCGTTGAGCTGCCTTGGTGCGGGGATGTCCCCCTTGTGGCTCGAAGCTGCACCTGGCTCGGATTCCCAACCCGCCGCTGTCGACTTTACCGCCGCAACCAGCAATGAGTGCAGCGAGCAGCAGGAACTGACCTGTGCAGACGACTGGCGCGTCGTATCTGCGGTCGCCAAAACTGTCCGTCACCGTGCCATTCTAGCCGCGCATGGCGGCAACTGTCGACGGGCTTGGGTGTTCCTCGGGGAGCTTGTCGCGCGGGCGTCGCTGCACTTAGGCTTCGCGCCCCATGGCGTATCGTGTCTTTCGTCTTTCGATCAGCCCGGAGCGTACGCCGGAGGTTCGCCGGGTCATCGACTTCGACGGCCGCGCCACTCTCCACGACGTCCACAACGCGATCCAGCGCGAGCTAGACCTGGACGATGACCATCTGTATGCCTTTTACCTTTCCGGCAGGTACTTCGACCGCTCCTCGGAGCACAGCCCAAGCTCAGATCCCCGCCACGACTCGCAGCGGTCGGTTCTGTTTCGCCTCAGGCTCAACGTCGGGCAGCGGCTCGCGTACTTGTTCGATTTCGGTGACGAGCATCGCCACGCGGTTACGGTCGTTTCCATCACCGACGTCGAAGCGCCGCTCGCCCAGCCGGTGTTGGTGGAATCGGTGGGGGAGGCGCCGTCGCAGTATGGCGACCTCGACGAAGACAACCAGGAGCCCTACGAGCTGCCCGAACACCTCACCGAGGTCGCGCCGCTGGCGGAAACCGTGCTCGCTCTGAGCGAACAGCTCGACGGGCTCTACGAGGAGGACGAAGCCAAGCACGCGCTGACGAGTGAAGACGACGACGAGGCGACGAGCGAGGAGGAGCCAGCGGGGCCGCCGGCGGCGATCGTTGAGCTGCTGCGTGAGTCGTCGAAGGCGGCGCTCGCGCTCGCGGGCGCCTTGGAGGAAGACGAAGAGGCGCTGCACGAGCTCGACGATTGGTCGCAAGACCGAGAGCTGCTGCCCCGACTCGTGGAGCTGCCGCTGGCGCTCGTCAGCGTGGGCGAGCTCGACAGCGCGCTCGCCGTTGCCCGCGCCTTCACCTTCGGCGCTTCCGAGTCGTTCAACGGGGACATCGCGGTTATTCTTGCCGAGTCCGGCAAACGCGACGAGGCCATCGCTCAGCTCGAATCCAACCTGAAGCAGTTTCCAGAGTCATGCCTCACCGCCATCAAATCCGGCGCCGCGTTCGAGGCGCTTGGCGACGCAGCAGCGGCTGAAGCCTCCTACCGCAGGGCCATGGCACTGGCCGAAGACGAAACCGAGGAAGAGGAAGCGTTCAACCAATTGATTGGGTTCCTGGAGGACATGGGTCGCTTCGAAGAAATCGAAGCGCTCTTGTCACCGTCGACCGACGTCAAGCGGCCTGTCGACACAAAGCCGCTCGTCGACGCAAAGCCGCTTGCCCCAGTTGGCCGCAACGACCCGTGCCCCTGCGGCAGCGGCAAGAAGTATAAGAAGTGCCACGGCTCATGAAATAGGCCCAAGAAACGGCGTCCGAGTAACCCGGCTAGGGGACGTGCTGGTCGTGGCACCCGGCTCGCAAAGTGAAATGCTCGCCGGTGGTTCGGGCCACGACTCCCCCGTCCGTATCGCCAATGGTGGCCTCGGGACATCGTTCAAAGCGCAAAGCCGATCGGTACCGCGATTGGACGCGAGGGTCCGCGAGCTCGCAGGCGATAGGTAGCGCCGGCGTCAGGAGCGGGTGTCGGTTCTGTCGCGCTGTCGCTAGGCTTGGGCGTCACGACGCTGCTGTCCGCATCACTTCGCGCGCCCTTGGGTGCGGCAGGGGATTGGAGCCGCGCCGGCTTGGCACAGGCGAGAAGCATTGAAGCCAAGAGGGCCAGCGCCGGCGAGCCGCCCTCATGACCCGTGCGCGTGGTCACGCCAAGCACCCGGCGAAGAGGGAGCGGTGTTGTTCGAACATCGCTGCTACCATCTCGAGCACCAGCCGAACGCGCTTCAGCGCCTGCAGGTCCGGGGCTGTCACCAGAAATATTTCGGCGCTCGCCGTGACCTCTGGCGTCAGCCGGCGGAGCGACGGTTCGCCCGCCGCCAGGTAGCAGGGCATGGTGCCGATACCGACTCCCTGAGTGATCGCGAGCACGGCTCCGCGCACGCTGTCACAGCGCATCACCACCCGAGCGCTCCCCGCGTGCTCTTCGAGCCAGCGCGGCCCGAAGCCGGCCTTGAGCTCGGCGTCGTAGGCGATCAGGTCATGGCCGGAGAGGTCGCCCAGGCTCTGCAGGGGGCCTTTTCGCGCCACGTAGGCGTCGCTCGCGTAAAGCGACCAACCGAGCTGTCCCACTCGGCGCGCGACCAGCGCCGCCTGCGTCGGGCGGAACATGCGCAGCGCAACATCTGCCTCTCGCCGCAGCAGGTCGAGCGTAGCCGTCGACGGCAGCAGCTCGACACTCAGCTGGGGGTGCGCGACTCGCATTGGCTCCAATGCCGCGACCAGATAGGGAATGAAGCCTTCGGCGCACGTGAGCCGCACGATTCCCGCGTCGAGGTCATCGCCTCCGGCCAGTCTGCTGAGTAGACCGACTGCCGCAGCGTCCATGGCCTCCGCGCTGTCGGCCGCGGTGTTTCCCGCTTCGGTGAAGCACAGACCTTCGGGGGTGCGCTGCAGCAGCTGACAACCGATCGCCTCCTCGAGCGCCACCAGCCGCCGGCTGACCGTGGAATGGTCGACCGAAAGCGTGCGAGCCGCACCCGCCAGCGTGCCGGCGCGCTTCAGCGCAAGTAAGTACTTGAGATCATTCCAGTCCACGTAGCGCGCATTCTCGCACATCCCGCTTGCGATCTCTCCATGGACGTTGGTCGCGCTCGAAGTCGTAGCTTGACGAACAGCTCGCGAGATGCTCGCGGCCGCAACGCAAACGCAGACGCAACAGTCGGAGAAGCAGCATGAAAACCAACGAAATTCCGCCGCCGCAGCAGATGTTTCAGCACATTACCGCTTACTGGGTGACCCAGCTCATGGGTGCGGCCGCGCGCCTCGGCGTAGCCGATCAGTTGGAGGCGGGGCCGCTCCAGGTAAGCGAGCTGGCAGGCAAGGTGGGTGCTCACCCGCAAGCGCTCTACCGAGCTTTGCGGGCATGCACGGCGGTCGGAGTGTTCATCGAGCAGCCCGGCCAGATCTTCGCCAACAACCCGCTCTCGCAGACGCTCTGCTCGAACGTCCCCGGGTCGATGCGGGACTTCGCCATCGCCCAGGCCGCGCCGGGGCACTGGCGGCCGTGGGAGCTGCTCACTCAGGTCGTCAAGACCGGTAAGAGCAGCGCTCGTGAAGCGCTGGGCTGCGAGCTCTGGGATTGGTACGCCGGCCACGCGGAAGAGTCGGCCGCGTTCAGCGGTGCGATGGACAATCTTGCCGCGCAGGTCGCCGCGGAAGTGACGCGGGCGATCGACTTCTCCGGCGTCGGTCGGGTGGTCGACGTAGGTGGGGCCAGCGGCACACTCGTCACCGCGGTGCTGCGCACGTTTCCCCGGACAAAAGGCGTGCTCCTCGACCTTTCGTACGTCGTCGAGCCCGTGAAAAAAACGCTCGCTGCGATCGGTCTCGGCGAGCGTTGCGAGGCGGTCGCAGGCGACTTCTTCAAGGCAGTGCCTCAGGGCGACGTGATGTTGCTCAAGCAGATCCTGCATGACTGGAACGACGAGCAGTGCATCACCTTGCTGCGCAACTGCGCCGAGTCTCTCCCCAAAGCAGGCCGCGTGCTGGTGGTGGAGATGGTGATCTCGGAGGACGGCAGTCCGAGCCCCGCGCACTTGATGGACGTGAACATGCTGGTGCTGCTCCCGGGTAAAGAGCGCACCGCGACCGAGTACGGCAAGCTATTTGCCGCGGCAGGGCTAAAGCTCGAGCGCGTGCATGCCACCCACTCGCCCTTCTCGATCGTCGAGGCCGTCAAGGTCTGAGAGTCGAGGGGCCGTGAAGCTGTAGGAAGGCGACCGTGGCATTTCGCGCGCGTCGCGCGCTCTCGTGCGGGCTTGGCTGCTGGGCAATCCCCAGCAGCAGGCTGACCATCAGATCCCCCCAGAGGAGCGCGCCGAACTGCTCGGCCAACTCGCTCGGGCGGCCCTGAAGCAACCCGCCCGCAGTAGCCTCGGCCATGATCTTGCGCAAAG
>Ga0307516_10003836_pt1 | contig 19040 bp, 25 predicted proteins | sample 19_EM_MG_FD_203310 | JGI IMG/M metagenome (GOLD analysis project Ga0307516, IMG submission 203310) | Populus trichocarpa ectomycorrhiza microbial communities from riparian zone in the Pacific Northwest, United States - 19_EM | ecosystem: Host-associated > Plants > Roots > Unclassified | place... | reverse complement strand
CCCATCTAGTATCCTATGCCCAGCAGTTATTTTAGTTTTGTCCAGCTCTCGCCTCGTGTATGTATGCCAGCGACCACTACGATATTGACCGTGTTCCTAGCCTCGACTCAACGGGCTTGAAGAACCAGGGGAAACGGCCTCGCTGGATTTGTAACTGTTTGTCTGATCGGACTCCGGGGCCAGTTCCAAGCCCCCGTTGGCCACCCGCCACGGCGGTGACGCCTCCACGTTTCCTCCTCATTTCTCATCGGTCGTTCCAATCGTCCTCAGCCGTTCTATTGGGCGTTACAACACCCGCACCCAGGCATCCATCGGGGTTTGTCAGCGATGGATCAACCACCCCCGCCTTCATCCACGTCTCCAAACCTCTTCACCACAAATGGCGGAGACATCATACTACGCGCTGGCCCAGAGCCTGACTCAAAGCATGACTTTCGCGTTCACAAAGTTATACTCTCCCTCGCATCTCCCGTCTTTGAAGACATGTTCGGCTTACCCCAACCACCCGATCAAAACCTAAGCGGGGAAGATCAACTCCCCATCGTCGAGGTTTCAGATCCCCCAGAAGTCTTAGACAAGCTCCTGCGACTGATCTATCCGGGAGTCGAACCACCAAAGATCGCCGACATACCGACCCTGACCGCTTTGCTCTCGGCAGCGGACAAATACAACATCACGTCGATATACCCAGCTTTGAGGGACACCCTGAAGACCCTCTTGCGCAATTACCCCTTCAGGGCGTACGTGGTAGCATGCCGGTTTGGGTTCTTGGAGGAAGCGAAGGAGGCCGCCAAGGTGGGGAAAGCGCGGGACGTCATACGTGAGGGCATCGACGAGGAGGTTCGCCACATCTCAAGCGTAGACCTCCTGCGATGGGTCAAGTTTATTCAAGAAAGGGAAGCAGAGGGGCGGTCGATTCTCATGGATGCGTTCGATTGGAGCGAGTGGTGTGCCCAATCCAGTTGCGACCATGAGGGAGATGGGGACGACTTTTACTTCCGCCTTGAGAAAGCGGTCGGGGACGCTATCACTCTCAATCCTTGTGTGGAGAGCAAGGACCTGTTCGCCGTCCTCGACAAGGTGCCCGACCACCCTCCTGGCTGTAAACCACCACCACATTCGGCAGAATTCTACCGCTACGGTGACGATCGGGGCGTGTTCGAGTGTCCACTCCAACCGATGACCATTCGAAATAACCTGGTTGGGGTTGCCGACGAGTTCGACGCCCTCAACCGTAAGCTGTTGGAAAAGATCTTTGGGAAGGAGGGTGGGAGTAGTTGAATGTTGGATACATAGCTTCCGTACGTTGGGGTGAACATAAAAGTTGTCTACGTCCATCCATGCCAACGGCCTTCTTCACTACAAACGACGGGGACATCGTCCTACGCGCCGGCCCAGAGCCTGAGTCAAGACGCGACTTTCGCGTTCACAAATTCATCCTCTCCCTCGCATCTCCCGTCTTCAAAGACATGTTTGCCTTTCCTCAACCGCCCAACCAGACCTCAAACGAACAACAGATCCCCATCGTCGACGTTCCGGAAACCCCAGAAGTCATAGACATGACCCTGCGACTCATCTATCCGGGTGTCGAACCGCCAAAGATCGCCGGTTTATCGACACTGTCCGCGCTGTTCTCCGCTGCAGACAAATACGACATCGCGTCAATATACCCGGTTTTGAGGGATACCCTGAAGGCCTCACTGCCCCGTCAACCCTTTGGGGCGTACGCTGTCGCATGCCGGTTTGGGTTCTCGGAGGAGGCGAAAGAAGCTGCCAAGGCGGGAAACACACAGAGCATCATATATGCGGGCTTCGACGAGGAGGTTCGCCACATCTCAACCATCGACCTCTTACGGTGGGTCCGGTTCGTTCAAAAAAGGGAAAAGGAGGGACGGTCGGCAATCGTGGAAGCACTAGACCGGTGGAACCTGGCCGACTGGGGTGGCAATTGCGGCCATGGGGAAGGCGGTAAAGATTTTTGTTTCCGCCTGGAGAAGGCGGTCGAGAAGGCTTTCGTTGAAAACCCGTGTGTGGAGGTCAAAGATCTGTTCGCAGTCCTTGACCTTGTGCCCGACCCTCCTCTTGGCTGTGCACCCCCACCTGACACCGAGTCGGGCGATTTCTACTATACCGCTGGTGCCAGGGAAGCGTTCGGGTGTCCGGTTCAGCCAATGTCCATCCGGAGGAAGTTGGCGGACCTTGCTGATGATTTGAGAGGGGTCAATCGTAGGACGCTGGAGGAGGCTTTTGGGAAGGAGAGTGGGTAAATCGTAGGGACGTCGTATTCGGGGGCTTCGACGAGGAAGTTCGGCACATCTCGAGCACCGATGTCTTACGATGGGTCGGGCTGGTTCAGGAGAGGGAAATGAAGGGTCGGGAAATGATCAAGGAGTGGCTAGATTGGCAGGAGCTGAGGTAGGATGCGCATTGCAGCCATGACGAAGCCGGTAAAGATTTTTATTTCCGCCTGGGGAAAGCGGTCGAAGAAGCTTTCGTAGAAAATCGGTGCGTGGAGGGCAACGACTCCTCGACAAGGTGCCCGACCCGCCTTTTGGTTGTGGACCGCTACCACACTCCGAGTCCAGCGAGTTCTATAGGGATGCTGGCGCCACAGAAGAGTTCAATTGCCCACTTCGACCGATGTCCATTCGGAAGGACCAAGCGGAAATCGCTGGCAGGTTGAACGATCTGAATCGTGCGATATTGGACGAGACGTTTGGGAAGGGGAGTGGTTAAACGGGTTTGCATCCCTTTCTAGGGGCGGTGGTAGATTGCTCGAGGTATCTAGTGTTTGCTTCACGTCGCCAGCCCCATCTTTGAATTCAGCCGAGAGACCCGCCGGGCTTACGTAAACATATCCGCCTCCGTCTCCTCCATGTCCTCGACTTTCTTCACCACAAACGACGGGGACGTCGTCCTACGCGCCGGCCTGGAGCCCGATTCAAAGCATGACTTTCGCGTTCACAAATTCATCCTCTCCCTCGCATCTCCCGTCTTCAAAGACATGTTCGCCTTCCCCCAACCTCCCAATCAGACCTCAAGCGAAGGACACCAACTCCCCGTCATCGACGTCCCGGAACGCCCAGTAGTCGTAGACGCACTCCTGCGCCTCATTTATCCGGGAGTCGAACCTCCAAAGATCGCCGACTTGCCGACCCTGACCGCTTTGTTATCAGCGGCGGATAAATACAACATCACGTCGATATACCCGGTTTTCCGGGCCACATTGAAGACCTTCCTACGCTATGACCCCTTCAGGGCGTACATCGTAGCATGCCGGTTTGGGTTCTCAGAGGAGGCGAAAGAGGCCGCCAAGGTGGGGAACACGCAGTGCGTCACAGGCAGGAACCTTGAGGAAGACGTTCAACATATCTCAAGCACTGACCTCTTGCGATGGTTCACGTTTGTTCAAGAAAGGGAAAAGGAGGGTCGGTCAAAAATCGAGAAGTTTCTCAATTGGCGGGACCTGGGCGATGATGCGGTCTGCGACCATGGGCAAATCGGCAAAGATTTTTATTACCGCCTGGAGAAAGCGGTCGAGGAAGCTTTCGTCAAAAATCCGTGCATGGAGGGCCATGACCTGTTCGCAGTCCTCGACAAGGTGCCTGACCCTCCTTTTGGCTGTGAACCATCACCGGATGCCGAGTCGGGCGAGTACTACTACGACGATATTTGCGACATGGAAGCGTTCAACTGTCCACTTCAACCCATGTCCATTCGGAGTAACCTGAGAAGAACTGCTGAAATTTTGGGAAATATCAATTGCAGGATGTTGGGCGAGATGTTTGGGAAGAGGGGTAGTTGAATGCTTTGTATCCCTTCCTAGGTTGTTGCACGGAGAGTAAATTGTTTGAGGTATTTCATTGTATCTAACGTTCGCTTCATGTCGCTAGGGAACTGAGAAGGAACGGTGAACCTTGGCGCACACAAAACTTACAAGAAGTTTCTCGCCACGAGCGCGTCTACGATGCGAATACAATTTGGCGGAGTCTGTTGTGAGCATCTGTTACATACCTCGATTTTTGCTCACGAGACCCCAAGTTCTGCTCCGTGCTTGAGTCAAGCCACCCTACTCCACATCTCCCAGACTGAGGATGTTTTACGCGATCGATGAACGTTTGAACCTGTTCGTGCAACGGACTTATCCACGTGTCGTTTAATTTCGCTGACCTCGATGGCACGGCCTCGCCCCAGGTCTCCTTGAGGTAGTTTAGAAACTGTGGGCTATGTGGGCTCGAAACCACGTGCATCGAGAACTTCCAATATATCCCGCATCTCCGTCCACAATGTCATAAGGGGTTCCTTGGTGGGCCCAGGACCCTGATGCTCCAGCAAATCGCGGGCACAGTCTGTGCGTTCACTAGCATTGACCACGAGCTCAACACGGCGTACGATTCTGTTATGGTCGGCGGAGAGGGGCCCCTAGGTTGGATCGATGCACCTTCCTAAATCATCGATTTGCTCCTCACTGAGATCGTTCAAATAATCCACATCGCTCCATTCGATTCGACGATGTCCTTGAAGGCGGTGAGGGCTCCTATGTCGGTGTTCAGCACTGTGGTTTTGTTGAACGGTACACGGGGTTGGGTGGTGTATTGCCAACCGCCCAGGATTCGAGGGTGATCATGACATAGGGTGACGGCCGGTGAGGGGTCGGGACAAGACAGTGGGCAACCGGATAGTTGAGCACGAGGTACACGCATGGCTAACAACAATTTGCTCAGGACCGCCCGTCCAAAATGGCATTAGTGGATTGGCGTCGAACGAAAGAGGCTCTCCGTTAACAATTCGAAGATCAGGAGAAGGCGAAGAGTGGGTCGAAATGAGCCGCAAGACCAGATCGCGGAGAATTCGTTCGAGCTGGAGCTACAGGCCCTGACCAGCTTACGGTCGATTGATTCGAAGAACCCGAACTTTTAAGGCCCCCGGGCTCGCAAGCGACAGAACCCGAGACTGCAAATGGCGTCGTGGAGTGATAGAATGCGTGGCAGTGGGGGAGCTACACAGCGCGGCGTACCAGGGTGGGGTGATGGCGGTCGCCCGGGTTGTCAGGCGGGAAAACCGATCAGGTTTTGAGAGGGGGCGACGCACGGGTGAGAACGACAATAGGACAACACCGGGCCCGGCGGGTGCAGGTATTCCAATCGACGAAAAACTCACGAAGCAATGGAAATCACAGCTAATCGGGCCAATGAGGTACGACCAGACGGTCACTCGCTCCTTCGACCGGGTTCTCCACCTTTCCAAAGGTGACATTCTGGGTGCACTCCGCATGCTCTAGGAGGAAGCGAAGGATTCCTCAACGAAAACGCCGTTACAAGGGTGAACACCTGTGGGTGATGAGGACCCTGGTTGACAAAGAAAATACGTGGTTACCAGTGCTGTATCGTTCGCGTTCAAGAGAACAGAAGAAAAGCCCAACCGAAGAAATTCAGGACGAGCGTTGAGTGAGTCCTGTGCAGAATGGAAAACGGGGAGATAGCAGGTTGGAAAACGGGGAGATAGCAGGTTGGAAACGGACCCGGAGTGCTCTTTACTGTTTTCTCCAGCATAAGTGATTTTCTGGCCGCCCTCGCAAACGCTAGGAAATGATGCATGATGTATTGGATCAGGCCCCAGGCCTCAGGTATTACATTAGGACCGATACGTGAATTTGCGGAGGATTATCTATACACGAACGCGAGGTTGGGTAAAAAAATAGAATGCGGGGTGCGCGAAGATGGGTGCTGGCCACTAGTGCGGACCCGCCTTGGACCTTTTCCTAGTGGAGCGCCGGGGCCCTTCCCTCTTTCGCTTGCCACCGGAAGATCCCGTCGCAAGGGATTGGTTGAGGTACGACAGCGCAACCGTATCCTTCTGCTCCGGCTTCAAGCGGTTGGTAGGTGGGTATTGATCCGGTACTTTGTCGCATTTGGTCGGCCACTCCTTGCTCGTTAATGCTTCGTCCAATAGCGCCACAACCCCTACACAAGCCTCCAACTTCTTGACGTTCCTCTCATTGGATCTACCGGGTTTCTGTTTTATACCCTTCAGAAGGTGGTAGAGGTGAAGGGACATGAAAAGCTGGTAGAGCCCCCGGATGAGAATCGTGAACGGCTTGCTCGTGAACTTGAGCTGGTTGTCCATGGTGTCGAACCCCGCGGAGGAGTAGAGAGCCACCTTCCCATCGCCACCAGTATGGTTCCCAGTTTCTAGATTCACGTCGACCTGGTCAAAGATCCTCTGCATAGAGATCCCGTCAGGTTTGTTGTGCTCCACAAAATGGAGGCCCTCGAAGAGCAGGACGAAGAAGTGAGATTCTAGATCATCGCTCAGCTCGTGAATCTTCCCTTTCACAGAGAGTAATCGGGTTGACATAAACTGCCATGTACCCTGCAACGGTCGGGAATTAGCCGGCGTGGTACCCACACATCCCAAACATGAAAACTCACCGTACGGACGGTCCGACGTGCACCAGAATAATCCGCCTCCCGTGCCAAGTCAAAGTCGATGAGGCGACCCCGACCGTCCACAGCGATCATGATGTTCGCGGCACTGATATCTCGATGAAGAATCCCTCTTTTGTAAAGGTACTGTATTGCTGAAGACAGCATGAGCGGCGAAACGCTGTACAGCTGAAAGGAGACACTTACCCAGGACAGCGTCGTACATGATTTGAGTGAGGTTCTTGGAGTCCCTGAACATCTTCAGCGGGAGATAGAATTCGGACTGGATGGTTCGGTAGTGGACATAGCCCATCATCTTCTGGATGTTGCTGAACCTCTTCGAATAGTTCTGGGTGATGGTGCGTTGGGGATGGACCCTCCCTCCCTTCTTGACACGCCCGACATCGGATCCGTGCGAGAACGCGGTGATATTTGTTCCCCCCTTCAACTTTTTGTACCAGTGGCCTTCGGACTTCACCCCGTCGATACTCAGCCGCCAGCTATCCTTCAAGAACACCAGCTTTTTGGTTTTTGTGTCCATTGCTACAAATCCACGCGTGGAACGCCCCGTGGGAGACTTCGCGCTCACCGACGAGCGGCCAACAATATATGATGCCCGTTTTCCAGTGCCATAGATGACGTCGATCTTCTTCCTAGGATAATCGCCCGGTTCGCCGACAGATTCGAGAAGCGATTTGAGTAGCGCGGCGTTTTCCTCCCCTACAACGGTCTGGATAGCCTGCATGAAGGCGGCGGCCTCCTCTGGGGTTGCGTCGCAGACAGTCGGGTCCCACCCCCGCTGGGAGCGGTTCATCTGGTTGAAGCGGTAGAAGAATTCGGATAATTCGCGATTGCCTGCCTCATAATACTTGATGGGTGCTGACACTATGGCCCCAGCTCGGTCCCAGCGGAAGAGACGCGCGACCTTGCCGAAGATGCCAACGGAGAAGACGCAAGTACGGAACTGATACATCTGCATTCGAGTCGAATACAGCGTCATCTGCCCGCGTGTGGTACAGGTCGTGTCGAAGAGTTTCTGGAATAGCTTAGTGGATCCAGTGTCGTCAGAGTCGGTGAAGGGGTCGGAAGTGTTCTCCCGTTTGAATTCGACGAAGAGTTCCATCTGCTGGAAAGAGGTGACACGTCCTTTGGGAAGTTTTCTGTTGGTGTCGTAGAAAACGATGTCTGGCTTGTACTTCGCGTCGAATTCGATGCCCGGATCCTTCGATGAGTCGTATGCTCTGATCTCGGAGCAGTATGAATTTGCGGTGTGGACCTAATGAAAGGACAACAATTGGGAACGGGGAATAGACAGGGTAGTGAAAATGACGCACGAATTTGTCGTACATCTGGTTCTCCTTCTTGGATTTTGCCATCACCTCAAACCCAGGCAAAGCGGCCCTGTCCCCTTCGGAAAGCTTCTCAGTGCCAGTGGGAAGGAACTTTCGAAAGAATTCCTTGACGGGCATTGGCCCAAGGAAATAGCGTCGCATTTCGTCGTCCATATCGTCGCACAGCTGTTTGACGGGAGGTTTATCGATGGCGGAGAATCTCCCTGCGCTGTTGCGGGTGTGTTTGGCGGGTGAGCTGAGAATCGTTGACATGATTAGAGCGAGAGAAAGTCAGGGGAGGTGGGGAATCCTCACTCACTGGGATCTTGCTCGTTTTATAACGTGAGGTGGATCACCCGGTGGCCCACAGATGAGCGTGACCGCGAGGTTGACCGTGAGTTCGTTTGTAACAGATGGGCTGGGTAGCACAAGGCCGTGAAGACCCCTATTCTTCCCCCCAAAGGCAATGGGCCAGGAGATACTGGGCCTGGATCGGGAGGAGGTCAACGACGGGGTGGCTGGGGTTCGAACGTGGCGAATGTCGATCATCCACGGAACCATTGTCCACCCTCCTTCGTCACGTGAGTCGTGTAGAATGTTCGCACGCTCCTCACTTAGTTAGATTGTCTAGCAACTCTCCCAAGTCGCAAACTGTCCTCGGATTCGTGAGTACTCAAAACTGGAGAAAATAGCATTTTTTGTCGCAAAACCCTTGTAGCTGCTGTTATGATTTTCCGGCTCACAGCTGCTCCATCGCATCAGCTCTGTGGTTCAACGTTTGAGGCCCACCTGTTCCCGTGCCACGCCGTTGGTGCCCGGCGGATGGCCGCGTCCCATGTTCGCCCAAAGCGCGAAGACGGCGTTTCATAAACCACACCGCTACGCATCACCCTGGTTCACCGCGGCAGGTTCTGGTTTCTTCACCGGGGAGTGAAACGGCCAAGTTCTGGAAACCCCTATTTTTTCCATTTTTCGCTTCATTGATTACGCGTCCCCACCGCAGGGAGCGCCATGGACGCCCACCATGGCAATACTCTCCACGAATACCCACAGCATAGCGAACCATCACTCCCCTCGACGCGTTGACCACTTCGGGCAGAATTTTCCACCGCCTCGGTCCATGCACGGATGTCCTTGTCGGTCCACTTGTAGAACAACAATCCAACATCCTGGCCGCTTCGTCTTTGGCAGGGTCTTTCCACGGTCCACCCCACGGAGGTGTGCAAGTGGGATATTTTACTCAAGTCTATGGTGTGTGTCGCCGTTTCCTCGTGGTGGTCGCATGCCCCGTTCGCTCTTCACCGTGGCGTTGTGTTGCCTCTGAGCTCAGAGAACGTCCGACGAGACAAGAGCGCCGGTGCCCGTGCTTATGCATCCCCCTCCTTCCCTGGTCACAACAAACGCCCTCTAGACTATTATAAGTACCGCATTTGCTGGGCGATGGTTCTGCCAACCTCCCACTTCCCGGATACGTTCTAAATCGTGTTCTCCACCTACAGAATCTTCGCCTCTGATGATTAAAGTCACAGGGGTTCCACCTCCGCCCTACCCCGCCCGCGAGTCGAAGACTCAGGACCAAGGTCTCACGCAATGGCGGCCAGAACAACTCGCCCTTCCTCACCCACAATGCAAAACCAACAGAATTGCCACTTTGGGCAGGGATACAAGGCGGTTAGACTACGTATGCGAGCCCCCGCACATCCACGCGACGTCTCTCTCTTGCCTTCACGACTGACAGGCCACCTGACCCCATCCCCATCCCTCCCCCTGGCTGCCCCTTCCATTTCGTCGATGCAAGTCGATTGATCGAGGAGCGAACTTGCCTGATCCGCGCGTTTCCGTTCTAATCTAGATCATGAGAGCGCACAGTGAGGACAATGCCGCGTACATACTGTTGACCATCGCTTACGAGGTCAGGTCTGCCAGTGTACCCTCGCAGAAGTTCCGACCATTCCATTCGACGCCTACAGTCACAACCCAGGTGCACAAACGTCGCAGGGACTTCCATCGATGATACAGAAGGATGGCGAGGAACCAACCACACCATTAAAACTGGCTCCAAGGTCCAGCGGGCTCCTCTCTGAGTGCGTGTTGTTCCTCGTTGTGGGCACACCATTGAGCTGTGGGCGTTTTGTCTGATGAGGGGGATTATACAGGAAAACACCGAAGGCGTAATGCGTACTCATTTGCGATGCTGATACTCAAGTTCATCGCGAAGAAGCCAACATTTTTTGACCCCTCTAGTGATGCTGTGGACGCTCACGCGAGGACTAGCAGGAGACGGTGTCCGCCTCAACTGGATGGGCAGCATCTGTCGCTTCGTATCGTAGTAGTACTAGTTTATTCTACTGGCTGGAGGTGGGTCAGGGTAGCGGTTGACGAGCCCTCTGACGAGCCCCTTCGCAAGGGGGAAACCCGACCAACCAAGCCTTCTGTTTTAAACCCTCTGTACTTTCACGGATCCGCATGTCGATATGAAATACAAGCGTCCTTATTTCGGGTTGCCTGAACACACCAGCTCGCCATGCAGGCCGACGCTCAAACGGGACAGACGAGCACCGAACTAAGCCAACGGAGACCCCCGCAGTGACCCGTCTCCGACCTTCTTATTTGACCGCGGACGATGGAGGCGTCGTCTTACACGCGGGCCCTGACCCAGGGCATGATTCAGAACATGACTTTCACATCTAAAATTTGATCCTTTCCCTCGAATCTCCAGTTTTCAAAGATATGTTCGCGTTCCCCGAGCCACCCGACCAGACCTTCGACGAAGGACGCCAACTCCCCATCATTGACGTTCTGGAACCCCACGAAGTCGTAGACGGGATCCCGCGATTCATCTGTCCAGAGCCGAACCTCCGGAGATAACAGGACTGTCAACTCTGGCCGCTTTACTGTCAGCTGCGGACAAATACAACATCACGTCGGTATACCCTGTTTTGAGGGACACCTTGGAGACCTTCTTGCACCGTCATCCCTTCGGCGTGTACGTCGTAGCATGTGGTTCGGGTTCATCGAGGAGGCGAAAGAGGCCGCCAAGGTGGGGAACACGAAGAGTGTCAAGATAGGAAACGGGAGGGACGCTCAATTATTTGGGGTGCACTCGATTGGCATGGCACCTGGACTCCACAGGGAAGGCAGTCGAGGAAGCCTTCGTTGAAAATCCGTGCGCGGGGAGAAAAGACCTGTTCGCGGTTCTCGGCAGCGTACCCGACCCTCCCCCCAGCTGTACACCACCACTGGATGCAGAGGCGTGGATGCCCTCAATCGTAAGAAATTGGAGACTTTTGGGAAGGGGAGCGGCTGAACGACGTTGTTGTCGTACTAAGTAGTACCGCTCGAGGTACCTCCGCCTCGTTTATGCCGAACGCCCGAGCTTACATAATGCTCATCCACCTCCATCTCCGTTCATGTCCCCGACCTTGTTCACCACAGCCGATGGAGACGTCATCCTGCGCGCTGGTCCAGACCCCGACTCAAAGCATGACTTTCGCGTTCACAAATTCATACTCTCCCTCGCATCTCCCGTCTTCAAAGACATGTTTGCCTTCCCCCAACCACCCGGCCAGGCCTCAAACGAACCCCAGCTCCCCGTCGTCGACGTTCCGGATCCCCCAGAAGTCTTGGACACGATTTTACGCTTCGTCTATCCGGGCGTTGAACCTCCGAAGATCACCAAACTATCGACGTTGCACGCGTTGTTGTCGACAGCAGACAAATACAACATCGCGTCGATATGCCCGGCTTTGAGGGAGATATTGAAGGTGCTCTTACCTGATGACCCCCTCAGGGCGTACATCATAGGGTGTCGATTCGGGTTCTCGGAGGAGGCAAGAGAGGCAGCGAGGGTGTCGACGACGGTCGACTTTGTGTATGCTTCCCCCCCTGACGACCTTCAGCACATCTCGGGCGCCGACCTCTTTCGACTTTTCCAGTTCGTTCAACGAAGGGAATACAATGGGCTACATGTGGTACAGGACGTACTTGGACCGGTGCCCCTAGACGAATTCGTCAAATGCGTGCATGGGGAGGAAGCTAAAAATTACTATTTCCGCCTGGAGAAAGCGGTCGAGGAAGAATTCATCCGCGATCCATGTGTGGCATCCAAGGATCTGTTTACGGTCCTCGACAAGATACCGGATCCCCCTCCTGGCTGCAGACCGCCCTCGAGGTCGGGAGAGTGGTACTTTGAGGGTGGTGACGAGGACGCTTTCAACTGTCCACTCCAACCGATGACCATCCGGAGGAGGTTGGTAGAGGTTGCCGAGGACTTAGCCAACCACAATAACGCGACGCTAAGGGATCTTTTCGGGAGGGGTGTTGGAAACCGTTGATATCAATGGAGACAAACCTGCGCTTTTTGTGCCAAACCCGTTCGCCCCTCGGCGAAAGTCCTCTCTTTCTTACCCTCTCCAATCACCTCCCTCTGTATACTATTGTGTTGTGTAAGGTATAGATTTTCAAACATTCGATATTCAACGTTCAGTTTCGAGTATCCTCACGCTCCAACTTATCGACCACCGCCTCGACTTGGCATCTACCACCACCTCACCCATGTCTTCGACACTCTTCACCACAGACGATGGAGATGTCATCCTACGGGCAGGTCAAGGGTCCGGCTCAACGCACGACTTCCGTGTCCACAAGTATATCCTCTCTCTAGCTTCCCCTATCTTTAGGAATAAGTTCGCCCTTCAATCCCCCAATCATACCGGACAGTCGGTCATCCCCGTCGTCGAGGTCCCTGGCTCTCCGAAAGCCTTGGATGTGCTCCTCCGATTCATCTATCCAGTGGTTGAATGTCCGGAGGCCGACTTGCCGACTCTGGCGGACCTGTTCTCTATCGCGGATCAGTACAACTTCGCTTCGATATGGCCGTTCCTGATGAAATCCTTGAAGGGGTTCTTACCCGGTGACCCCTTCGCGGTGTACACCATAGCTTGCCGACATTTATTATTCGAGGAGGCGGTGGAGGCTGCAAGAGTGTCAACCCCGCTGAGCTACCTGAACCGGGATTACAAGGAAGAGTCTCAAGACATCTCGGAGACGGACATCTCTCGGTTTATTCATTTCGTCCATTCGAGAGAAGATGCGGGACGGGCAATCATCCAGGACGTTGACAGGTGGTCACCCCTAAGTCGCATCAGTCCCAGCGACCAGCACCGGGGCTACGCGATGTAGTTACGTCCCCGCCTGGCAACAGTGGTCGAGGAAGGGTTCATTCGTAACCCATGTGTGGGACTCAAGGAATTGCTCGCACTCCCCTTCGCGATACCGGATGCCTCGTCAGGCGCCGCCGGATCCTCCCAGAGCCTTGTCGCTCGCAAAGACCTGTTCTTATGCCCGTTTCAACCCGGAATTGGGGTTTACAACGTTCCAAGGGATCTCGCTCGTGAGTTGGACACCCTCAATCGTGATATGCTGGCGAGATTTTTTTTGAGGAGAGTGCCGGAAGTGGGTAGACGGTAAACGTGCCGCTCCGTACCCTACCGTCTGTGTTGTTCCTCCGCTGACCTGGCCTAGGTACAGTCTCGTTCCTCCTTCGCATCGGCTTTCTCTGTTGAAATCCAACGTTCGCATCGTGAATCCCGTTCGCATTTGTTTGTCTTGTGTGGTCAATTTTCGGCCCGTCTACTGTATTGTTTGCACTTTGGAATTGCTGAACAGTGAGGAGTTGTCGGCGGAACGTGCTTGAAACTTGACCACCCAAGCTCATCCCCCGTTTCCAAAAACACCTTCACCAACCATCCGACCAAAGCCAGGGCAAAACCCCCACCATCGGCTCCAGTGAGTTGATAAACGAGATCGACGCCACGCAACGCGGACGACAGCGGTGCTCGTTGCAAAAACGCGCCCGCCAAGACAGCCACAACCGCGATCACCATGAAGAAACTGTTTGGGAGACGCAAGCAGCCCGAGCAGCAGCCGGCGGTCCAGCTTCCAGAGGGTGGATTCGACCACCCCTTTCGGGATTCGGAGTACCGTTTTACGAGATATCGAGGGAAGGAGTACCCGAGGACGATAAGCGTTCGCCTCCCCAGGACTGTTGCCACTTTTCGACACCGCTCCACCAGATCGCCGAACTGCGTATGTGCGGGCTCTCTAATGAGATCAGAGAAAGACCCAACTGGTGGGAGGAGATAAAAGGCAAGACCTTCGTTGAGAAGTGGGAAGGAGAACTTTTGCAGCAACAGGAACAGAGTCGCGAGCCTCCCTCGAGGAGGCTGACACCCGCCATGGTAATCTCTTACTATCATTGAACTACCCCCATGCCTACTTTGATATCTAGCTCAACTACGTCTTCAAAGAACTCCACGGATATGCATCCCTGCGCAATCCAGTAACCGGGATGGAGGTGTAGTTCACCCCCCACCCGTACCACCTACCGAAACTGACATGCATTCTGTTCAAGGTCGGCCCTGCTGAGCGTGTCTGGAAGTCGGACAACCTCATCCCGACCTCCTTGCGAGAGAGGTTACTTGCGGCCGTGGCTCCGCTGGAAGCCGTTCCAGATTCCGAGAGGGACTGACACCCCGGTTCTAACGGTCTCGTCCTCAACCTTGCACATCCATCCAATTCACCACAGGGAGCTTTATTCGGTCATCCCGGAAATCCTACAACGTGCCCTACCGATGTTCGAACGGGTGTTATCCGACTTATCCCGACCACTCCTTCCGATGAGGATCGCGACGTCAGGTCGTGGGCTTGGAGGTGGCGAGACTGCCGATTGTATCTGGGAAAATTACATTCCCAACTCGTCTCCTATAAGCGAATACGAATACTATGGGAATAAGGACGGACTGTATGCAGGTTACAAGCTCAGAACTCCGGACGCGAGGAAAAAGTACGACGGGGATCTCCAGATCATGAACAACCGGATCTCTTTGAAGGGCCGAACGCTCCAGATCTTCGTCAAACTAGCGAACGTCATACTCACCCCAGAACGGCCTGAGTATCCTGGAGGGAACTGGCACGTTGAAGGTTCGCAGTCATCTTTTGCACGGAATGGCTGGTACTGATTTCGTCAAACGCCAAGGCATGCGGAACGAGATGATCGTTTCCAGTTTCATATACGTGAGTTTCGGGCAGACCATCAAAGACTCGATGTTCTAACGGCGTCCCAGTACTACGATTCGGAGAACATTACCGAATCTAGGCTAGCCTTCAGGAGGGCAATCTCCGAGCCACAACCCCATGGGCGGAACGATGATATGTGTGCCAAACTGCTTTACGATATGGACAGGTGCGTTACACTATCGACGCCTCCGCAACCCGGTGAACTGAAGGACGTGCGCATCAGGGACTCGCCGTGTGTGCAGGACATCGGCAACGTGATCACCAAAACCCATAGATGCGTCGCGTTCCCAAACATATACCAACACTAGGTCTATCCATTCCGCTTGGAGGATGGCACCAAACCTGGTCACCGCAAGATCCTCGTCTTCTTCTTGGTCGACCCGACACGGAAGGTCCTTTCCGCCACGAACGTGGCACCCCAGCAGCGCGAGTGGGTTACCGATGCTTTGTATCACGCCGGTCAAGATTCCCCATTTTCGAAACTTCCCATTGAGCTCCTCACGATGATCTCGGGTGAGAACGAGGGGCCGATGACTCGTTTGGAAGCTGAGAAATACAGGGCGGAATTGATCACTGAGAGGGTCATAGCTGAGGAGGAGAACGACAAGACTTACTTCGGGAGGGTTCGCCTTCGCCCTCGCCCTCGGCTTGGGTTGTTAGATTAGACAAGCGGTTAAATGGCGGTGGGCGGGCCACCGAGCGTGTATGCAAGCCCCAGCAGGGGATCCTGAATCTTTCAATAGCTGGTCACCTGGACTTCCGACAAGGGAATCGGCCCAACCTAATGAAATTAAGGCGGGTCAGAAAACACGTAGAAAACTCGAGTCTGGTGGGAACGCTATGGGATTCGGCGACAGATGCCAACTCGTCGTACAAGTCCGAACGTTGCTGGTCGGTCAGATTTGTACCGGTCGCGTTCCCGCAGTCGGCGAAGTGGGATTGGGGCGAGGACTAGAGAGGACTACAGGACGTTGGTGATTCACGAGGGCCATGTGGGTCAGGGAGATACGAGAGCTGGTGACTGGGACGGCCCTTTTCGTTGGCTACCACCTCGGTTCGGGCGCGGGCAAAGACGAAGCACACTCCAAGTCCATCGTTCGAGCATGTAGACGAACAAGGGTGGTGAGACGTGAGGCCAACGGCAAACTTCCGAACTTGATCACACCGCTCCGTCATAGCCGCCATCTCATCCGCAATGAGTCTGCCACAGAGACCACCACCACCTGTAACCGCGCCTGCGGCCTTCTTCACCACGAATGACGGGGACATCGTCCTACGCAGCGGCACGGACCCCGGCCCAAAGCACGACTTCCGCGTTCACAAATTCATCCTCTCTCTCGCCTCACCCGGTTTCAAAGACATGTTCACCCTCCCCCAACCATCTGACCAAGACCGAAACGAAGAATCAGATATCCCCGTCGTCGACATTCCAGATTCCCCAAAAGCCTTCGATACAATCCTCCGGCTCATCTATCCAGGAGTCGAACCTCCAAAGATCCCCAACACGTCAATCCTGACAGTTTTGTTCTCCGTGGCGGATAAATACAACGTCGCGTCGATACACCCGGTTTTGAGGGAACGCTTGGAGACCTTTTTACCTGGCGACCCCTTCGGGGTGTACACCATCGCGTGTCGGTTCGGGCTCCCGGAGGAGGCGAAAGAGGCTGCTACGGTATCGACTTCGTGGAGTATGATAAACCGGGACTACGACGAAGCGGTCCAGCATATCTCGGGTCCAGGCCTCTACCGCTTAGTCCGGTTCGTTCAAGAGAGGGAACACACGGGGCTGTCAAGGATCGAGGAATTGCTTGGGCGGTACCACGTGGATGGCAAGGCTGACTGTTGCCACTGGGACGACGGTCAATATTTCTACATCCGCTTAACGAAGGAGGTCTCGGACATATTCGTTGATAATCCGCGTCTGAAGGTCAAGGACCTCTTTGAGGTCTCCGACAAGATACCCGACCCTCCCGCCGGCTGCAATCCAGAACCGAACCCGGCCGAGTGGTACCTTGATGGTGGTGCTGTCGAGGTGTTCTAGTGTCCAGCTCAGATGTACATACCATCGACCAGATCCTAAAGCTTAAAGCTTAAAAGCCTAATTTGAGGAGAGATATAGTCCAATACAACACTCCGGTTATGGTACAGCCGGTCACCTAAAACCGACCACCACCTCCGTCCATGCCTCCGACCTTCTTTACCACAGACGACGGGGACATTATTCTACGCGCTGGTCCAGCCACCGGTCCACGGCAACGATTTCCGTGTCCACAAGCTGATCCTCTGCCTCGCGTCTCCTGTCTTCAAGGACGTGTTTGCATTCCCCCAACCACCTGACCAAAACCAAAACGAGGGAGACCTACTCCCCATCGTCGATATTCCAGAACCCCGGAAGTCATCGACATGATCCTAAGGCTCATCCATCCAGGTGTCGCACCTCCTAATATCCCCGACCTATCCACTGTGTCCGCTTTGTTATCGGCAACCGACTAATACAACCTCACGTCGATGAGCCCCCTTCTGAGGGACACCTTGAAGACCTTCTTGCCTCGCGACTCCTTTGGGGTATACACCATTACGTGTCGATGTGGGCTCTTTTGGGAGGCGAGGGAGGCTGCCATGGTCTCAAATACGCGGGGCATCCTACGACGGAACTACGATGAAGAAATCCAACACATCCCGAATACCGACCTCTTTCGGTTCGTCCGATTTGTTCAGGAAAGAGAACGCGCGGGGTTGTTGAAGGTCGAAGAGTTCCTCGCTTGGTACAACCTGGACAGAGTCTCCGAATGCAATCATTGGGAAGACGGGAACGACTTCTATTACCATCTTGCGAGGGAGGCTGGGGACGCGTTCATCGGGAATCCGCGCGTGGAGCTCAGGGGCCTGCTTATGGTCCTTGACAAGGTGCACGACCCTCCTCCTGCCGGCTGCGAGCCGCCATCGAATACGGCCGAGTTCTACTATGAGGGTGGTGATCAGAAGGCGTTCTCATGTCCGTCCTACGATCACCTAGCCGGTCGAACCTCCAAAACTCCCGTTCTAAGGGACACCTTGAAGGGCTTCTTACCTAGCGACTGTACACTGTGGCGTACTGATTCTGGTTCTTGGAGGAGGCGAAAGCGGCTGCTAGGGTATTGGTTCCGAGCGTTGCGCATATTAAACCGGAGCCATGAGGAAGGCGCTCGGCACATGGCGAGCGCTGACCTCTTTCGGTTCGTTCCGTTCGTGGACGATCAAGGATCGAGAATTACCTCGACGTGCCACCCCACGGTCCCGGCCACTGCGTTGGGGATTGGAACGGCGAACACCGGGATGTCGCTGGAGGTTTCTATTCTCGCCTCACGAAGTCACTTCAGGAGGAGTTCCCACGTAACTCGTGCGCGGAATTTAATGATCTGCCTGTACTCCTCGGCGGGGTCCCTACTGGCTGCAAGCCAGCACCACACCCTGCTGACTACTACCTCTACTACGGCGAAGACGACCCTTCTCATGTCCACTTCATCCGATGTTCATTCGGAGGGCCCTAGCGGACCGCTCCCGAGGTTCAGTGGACGCCATCAGCAGTACGTCGCTGGATAGTATTTTCGGGAGGGACACCGGGCGTGGGTAAAGGTGGGGCGCACCGCTTTGTATCCAATTGTGTCTAATATTCTGCACCCTGTCATTGTACGTACAGGATCTGCTCTGTGGGTTTGTTGTTTGTTGTATCCACTCTTCGTCAGGACGGATAACGCGGTCGGACGCAGACTTAACACCGGTCAGTCGAACTTGAAGCATAGCTTGGCCAGAACGAAACGCACTGCTTACCAATTTTGGATTTCCAGCATGGCTAGGTGGGGAGAACCCATCAGAATACCTCACCCGGCGGAACTATCACTGTCGTCAACACGCAATGCCTCGCGCGGATGCGTGTTGTCGCTTCTGGAGCTCCAGTCACTCGGGCGCCTCAAGGCTCTCCAACATCAGCGGAAAGATCCTTGGCTGGTCCCCGTCTGATCTGAGCTTTGTACCGGCGGCGGGCAACCGTGGTCACCCACCCCGGAGTAAAGTGCAACGTTTTCCGCCGGAAGAGGTTCTCGTGGTCGGGTTTGGTGTCATGTGGAACTCGGAGGTGTATCTACACCATAGTACACACGCCCAACCTCATATAATCCGACTTAATATCGCAAGCTCCATATTTCTGTCCCGAGTTCTTTTTCTCACA
>Ga0307516_10003835_pt1 | contig 19041 bp, 18 predicted proteins | sample 19_EM_MG_FD_203310 | JGI IMG/M metagenome (GOLD analysis project Ga0307516, IMG submission 203310) | Populus trichocarpa ectomycorrhiza microbial communities from riparian zone in the Pacific Northwest, United States - 19_EM | ecosystem: Host-associated > Plants > Roots > Unclassified | place... | reverse complement strand
CTACTCTATATATACTATACTAGCCAAGACTTATCAACCAATAGGATATGGTCCAGATATCCTCCAATAGGATATGAGCCAGAGATAAGAAGATAAGGAGATAAGAGATAAGAGATAAGAGATAAGAAATAGGAGATAAAAGATAGCCAAACAAGGACAAACAAAGATAAAATGAAATGAAGTTGGATTCATGTTGTTGACCTTTTATAATATCGTCCACAAAGTCAAACAATAACAAACAAGAACAAAATGAAAAATAGTTGTTAAATGGCTGTTCCATAACAAAACCTTTCTTGACATTGTATTTGACTAGTGGTTCACTAGTATTGCATTGGCTTGATTGGTTTTAACAAAAGTAGTTTACAACCTGAACGCTGCGACTGCCTTTGTGTGTCCGGCATGCAAGAACATTTGCACCTGTGACAAGTGCACACTGCAGCGGGGTGAGGTGTATATGCTGATGAGGGGTCCAAGGGAGATTAGCGCAGCTGCTATAGTGTGGTTGTTGAGCGAAGAGAAGAGTGCGACATGATCTCCTGTTGTTTTTTTTTCAATTGTGCATGTATCAATGAAATCTAATATTTCAATGTGGCTGTGTGTTCTCCATCTGTACTCTCTTGAGTTTGAGCAAGACTTGACTCATGCTAATTCAAGTCCAATACATATATATGGTGCTTATGAGCCATCATTCTGCCAGGGAAAGTGTCAATTGCTGATCACTCGGACAATCATTTTAAGTGTGGGGGAGATGATATGACTGTTGAGTGGCTGTGCCTGTATTCGTGCTTTTCCCATGGTTATGTCAGTACAGAATGCAATGTTGGACCTATTATAAACATTATTCTATTGGAACTGCTGGTACTAATGGCTATCTATGAGAGTCTGAATACCACTGGACCACCTTTGGTCATGATCATAGGAACAGTCTCTTTGAGGGCTTAATTATAGACTTGACACAACCTTTCATTTCTCATTGGATAAGACCAGTGAGGGGACCAATATTGATAATACTATTGTATGACCTATCACCCTATCCACCTTATCCAGAAATACCCTAATTATCTGTGGACTTAACAAGGGCTCAGGGTATTTGCTATCTCGAACGTGAGCATCCAAAAACCCACACATCACAGAATATGTTGCACAATCACTAATGCCATGATGCCGATCCATGTGAATTACTAGAAATAGAGCAAACCCTGGAAACAGGATCGTCGATGGTTACTGAGGGCCTGGAACTGGTCTCTGATGCTTCGAACCCTTGATTCATAAAAAATGGGCCTCTGATCACTCTGATCAAACCTTGATGCGGCATTCTAGAATGCTCACAAAACAACACGTTTTTGGCGCTCCACTCTGCAAGGGCTGGTTGCCCTCTTGACATATTGAAAATATATTGAAATGATCCAAAAGAACCTTCTTGAACATGCCTTATGGCCAATACCCTAGAAACCGATTTGTTATGGACTTATCTCATGATAAACCTTATATATATATTTTATCTCTCATCTTGTATAAAAACCTGTTGTTCCCTGCCATGTACAGTAGATTAGAATGAGCCCCCAGCTCAGACCAAATTGTACCTCCCATCTCAGTGATCTGAGTGCGACGTGGTCCTTGAAGTCTCTATTGATTGTCCTATTGCAAGCCTGTGTGCTTATTGATTGATTGATTGTTGATTGTCCCATTGCATTGTATCCAAGAGGGATTGTGAACCTCAAGGATTATATCCTGATTCTCTACAATCTATTGAATCTGTTCTCCGGAACTTCAATGAGTGCTCATGAGTTGACTTTCTACCCAAAGACAAACAGTCTGATCTACTTTGAAATAAGTGGATTCCCCCACCACCCCTAGAACTTTGACTGAGAAAGGGATTAGTGTATGTGTGTGTGAGGTGTTTTCGCATCGCTCACTGCTCATCTAGATCTCGCTTTTCACCACTTCTGGCAATGGCTCCAGTGATTATAGCAAGGAGAAGAAAGGATGATCTCGTGCAGGAAAAAAGGTAAAGGAATGTTGAGAAGCTGCCAAAGAATGCCAACATAACCGCATGGCTGAAATGGCGATGGCAGTCGACCCCCCTGCTCCTATAGCCTCTAAATCAGCTCTACCTCCTGCTCCCAAACCCCTTCCAGTTGTCACAACCATAAATGGTAATGGCATCATTATTCCCACCCCCGCCTTTATTCCAAAAAGACTACCAGCAGCAATTGCTGCCAAGCCTATACCTTGCAGATACACTGGCTCCATGGAAACAAGGCCTGGCATTTGGGTAAATGCTGAAAAGGCCCGCGATCTAGCTGATCATATGAAAGTAACTCCAACAATCTCGATGCTCAAGCGTCTTGAGACTCACATCGCTGAGGTCATCCTCCCACCTCAGGATTACTCTCTGAAATGGCGAACGCCTTCTCCGGACTTCATCTTCACTGAAGATGATTTCCCTTACCTTCCTGGAAGCGAGACACTATCAAAGCATCAACACATTGATGATGGGGCCATGTTGCTTGGCAGCCCCACACTGCCGCCGACTTTTGTTTATTAATCATGAACCTACTGCTGACTACATCGAGCAGAGCCTTATTTGGTGATATAATGTGACATCGCCTACTTACTTCGGTTCTATAAAAAATGTTTTTACATCCTCTGTACCAGTCGGCCTTTATGGCCTTGTAGCATCTGCATGCCCTATGGGGGTGCAATATAATTTCATTGGTAAATGTTCATGTTCAAGATGTAAGCGATCTGAGCTGCCAAAACAGCCTCAATGGCTTTTGGACTCTGGTGCTTCAATGCACTTCACGGGCCAACAATCCGACTTAGTAGATGCCTTCAAATTGGCACAGCCACTGATGATTTAGATGGCTAATAACATTACTCAAGTCAAAGAGGCCGGAACAGTGTTTATTACACACACTGTTCTTCCGCGGAATGGTAAGGCATATGAGAAAACAACACACCTACAACCCATCTATTACCTTAATGGATTAAACACCTGCTTACTCTCTATGGGGGAGTTCCTGAATGACAAACAGCTCATCACTGGCGATAATCGCCAGCTTATGTTCTTAAGGAAAAAACTACCTGTTCTCACATGTCAACCGCACGTTGTAGGCTCTACTACATTTTGGCCGAACTCGACGATCGAGTCTGTTCAGTCACTATCAGCCAAGACCGGAATGGTCTATACCGCTGATTACAGCATATAGCATCAACGTATGGATCACTCCGGTGACGACATACTCCGGAAATTACCTGAAATAGTAAAAGGGGCACCAAAGCTAAGAAGCCATGTGAAGCTTGTGCAAAGGGAAAGATGCCATCATGCTCTTTCCCCCCATCAGAATTGCATGCAACAAAGCCTTTCCAAATAATCCATTCAGATATAAAGGATATGATCAAACAATCATTTAATGGCTATCATTACGTTCTTATGATTCTTGATGATTTCACGTTCCACGCATGGCCATTTAATCTAAAAAAGAAATCTGATACAATTATCCATGCTCGGCAGTTTATTGCCTATGCTAAAAATCAACATAATGGCATCACTAATGGGCGAATTTTTATTGGCACTACTGCTGTATTCGACGAAACCTATTTTCCATGCTGCCCTGATGGCAAACAGCGACATTTTACAGAATTAGGTGACGAACCGCCTACTGAGAATAGATACCTGGACAATCCCATAGATCAGTCCGATGACAATTTTGGTGATCAACCGCTGTTCCCTACAGAAAATGACAATCACCCACCATCATCTCCTCCCTCCTCACCTGAAGTTCCTGAGGTCCCTGATCAAGACACAGAACACCCTTCGCACACTCAGGAAAACCCACCAGTACCTCCACCTCAATGGTGTGATGAGGATGCTCCAAGGCATGGTACAAGACAGCGAACAGTAAAAAGTCATCCTGACAGCGTCTATGGTGATAGAACACCGGTCAATCTCCAATGAGACAACTTATGCAGGAGAGCTGGCAATCAGCCAGGTAGCTCCCATGCACCGCCTAAACAGCCGACTCAGAATCTGATCCCCGGATCTAGTCATGCACTGCCTCCTCCGCATCAGACTACTACTGATGCTGATGACGACACAGGGGAAGACCCTGTGGATACCTCGGGCCAAGCGCAGTTAAACCGCCTAGTCCAGGAAGGGGGAGTTGAATTCATTGCCTTTCTGCTGAATAAAGCGGTGCCAATGGCATCAGATCAACTGGTCTTTTACAAAGGCCCTCTGTAAGCGCAAAGTCTTTGAACTAGCTGATTTACCAAAAGGCCATAAGGCCATAAAGAATTGCTGGGTATTCATGACCAAAAGCGATGGTCGCAAGAAAGCCAGGCTTGTAGCCAAAGGCTTTTCTCAGATCGAAGGCATCGACTTCGATCAGATCTTTTCACCAGTAGTCTGGTACAAGTCCATATGTTTATTACTAGCGGCTGCTGCCCTGGAGGGGTGGCACATCAAGGGACTCAATGTCAAGTTGGCCTTTCTTTACAGGCAACTTGATGAAGAGATATATATGGAACAATCTGAAGGGTTTAAGATCCATGGCCAGGAATGGAAAGTCCTCCATTTACACCGAGCCATCTATGGTCTCAAACAGGCAGCCCTAGCTTGGTGGAAAGAGCTGCTCACCTCTATGCATAAAATAGGCTTTGAGCACTCCCAATCCGATGCTGGGATCTTCATTCACAAAACCAAAAATGAAGATATTGTCATCGCTATGATATATGTCGACGACTCCAGCTTTATGGGTAATAATGCAACCCTTGTGAAAGAAAAGAAAAAAGCATTTATGGGCATATGGGAATTCCACAATCTTGGTGAACTCAATGAGTTTTTTGGAATCACCATCAGATGCTCTGGTTGCAAAATTGTACTAGATCAGAAAGCATACCTGACCAAGGTCCTCGATTGCTTCAGTATGACAAATGCCGTAACAGCGAACACACCTCTGCCACATAGGTATACACCTGTTGCACACACCGGCAACCCTGACCCCACACTTCAGACACAGTACCAAGCCATCATCGGCTCACTGTTGTACCTGATGTTAGGCACTTGTCCTAACATCGCTTTTGCTGTGATCAAGCTATCACAATTTAGTGCCAACTCTAGTAAAAAACACTATAAATGGGCTAAGTACATATGCCATTATCTGGCAGGTACCAAAGACTATACAATGGTCTTTGATGGCAATACTAATAAAGGCTTGATTGCGCATTCTGATAGCGATTGGGCCACTGATATCAACAATCACTGCTCAATCACAGGCTACTTCTTTAAATTAGCCAGGTTATTGGTCTCATGGCTCTCACAAGCCCAAAAAACCGTAGCCCTCTCTTCCACCAAGGCTGAATACATGGCAATCTCAGATTGCTGTTGACAAGCCATGTGGATTACCAATCTCTTTGGAGAAATTGGATTTCCTGTATCGCTGATCACCATCTGTGGTGATAATCAGGGTAGCCTATTCATTGGCTCCAACCCTGTACAAGAAAAGTGAACTAAACATATTGATATCTGCTATCACTACATACGGGAATGTATTGAGGACAACAAAGTCTCTGTTGTCTTCATCCCTGGAAATGACAATCTGGCTGATATGTTCACAAAGAACTTAGATCGCCTTAAATTTGTCAAGTTCCGAGAGCAACTAGGTCTAACCTTCGGACCTACTAAAAATGCTTAACAAAGGTGCTTATCACCATATTTAGTGAGGGGGTGTGTTGAAAGACGTATGTCTGAGACACATATGTGATATCATCACATGACATATCATATGATTCTGGTATTGTCTTATATACTGATGATGCTGTATATAGATTAGATTACTATCATTACTATATCTAGATACCTTGGGCATATATAAAGGTGCTTGACTCACCCCAGCAATATAACTTGCTTTTCTGTGAGTTACCCCAGTAGTCTACTTCTAAGTACCCTCTACAACTAGGTAAGGTAGTCGCACTCTTCTGTAGTCCATCTTCGACAACCAGCTAGTATAGAGTACTAGCATTATTATGTCTTTACTTTCAAATATACTTAAGCTATCCACTATAACCTAGTGTGAGGGCCCTAGTCAATATAGACCTTCTCTTTCCTTTCCCTGTGTTATTCTTGTAAGCCCGCAAAGACCTATTTGGTTTTAGTGTGTCTTAACAAAAGACAGCTCCATTTCAACAAAAGGTGATGCTTGAGGACTATGAGGCTATGAATAACATCTGGCTTGAGGCTTGCTTGACAGAGAGAGATGGTATCTTGGCCTCCAGAGAAGATGTGTTTGATGGCTAAAGCTGATCCTGGCATGGACGTGAGCAAAGATTTTCTGCAGCAAAAGAAAATAAACATGCTGGGAATACAAAGAATGTCAAGGGCCAAGTAATGAAGATCCCACCCAACCTGATTGAAACACTGAGTACACCACCACTCGAATGGATCACAAGTGTTGAAGTCTTCAAGAGCGAGCTTGAAGTACTCCTCAAGCTCATCAACTACCTGGGTTTCCCTCCTTCAATAGCCTCAGCATGCCATAAAATTGGTCATTGAGCCAGCCTTGTTTGAACAGCCCTCCATGGTGTCATGTGTATCAGGGTGAGCCATTGATGTCATGGCACCATTTCTGAATACATAGTTTTTATTGAAATATGTGTGCAACTTGGCTTTGGCATTCTCGAGATCTTGAAGGAGGGTATCATCTTTTGTGAAGTCTTTCTTGAGGTGTTTATATGAGATATGAGGATCAAGAACTAGGAAAATAGTATCTCAGTCATCACTCAAATTTTGAAAAGAAAGAACAGCAGAAAACCATATGCTGCCCAGAGATAGAAAGGGGATTGGTCAAACTGATGGTAATATTCACTAAGCTTGGTATGTGGGAGTGAGTGAACATCACAGACAGACTTAGAGGTATCATCAATTGACGTAAATCAACATTGTATATATTTCACATGCTAGAACATGTGACCCATAAACCGTTGACAGGTCCAGCCCATACAGTCACCCATACTGTCTGGCAAGTCAGCTGGAGGGCTTACAGGATGGTTGCTGATACTGTACATATCATACTGTAAAACTGTATTGACGGCTTATGGTGCCCAGTGCTAGTCAAAATCCATACCCTTCTTGAGGGTGGCAGAAACCTATGGCAAAGTACAGGATGCAAGGGGGTCTACTGGTAGACAAACCCTCAGGGTATGGCTTGGAGTCTCTGTGCTCCTCCTCCCCTGATTATGCCTGAACTCCAGCCAACTCACTCATCCAAACCTCAACCACTGCCTTTACACCCCTCATCAATTGGCAACAGGTGTGTGACAGCAGTGAGTAGGTCAAAGATGTGGGGTGGAGGGGGGAAGTGGCTACCAGAGAGGTTGGGAACATGGGAGAGAGGGGGTTTCACTCATTGCCGTGGCATGGCAAATGTGAGAGACAGTGGGTGATGTGGCAGAAGAGGGATGGTAGTGGTGACATGGCGAAAGCGAATGAGGTAGATAGTGATGGAGGAGAAGGGGGCATGGGTGTCCTGCAGCCTGTTCATCATGGTACATTGCCTTGCCACCTCTACTAAAATTGAGGCTGGAAGGGCTCCAGCACAGACCATTGCTTTCTCCACAAAGCAGATCACAGACTCTATAATGAGTGACTGGGCTAACCAGTTCCGGCTCTCTCAATACATTGGCCAACACTTCATGTACCCTAGATGATTGGTCAGAAGACAAGACCATTGTTAAGGCAAGCCGAGCAAGTTTCTTCTGTTGATCAATCAATCAGTATCTCCACACATCGATATGAACCGCAACTGGAGTCTATATACCATGTGCCGATATGGACCGCAACTGGTATTTATTGTGTCCTCGATATGAGTGATCACAAGGGTTTTTGGTCAAGCTGAGGCTTGGTCTTAAGACCAAGACCTGAGGTTTGAGGGTGAAGTCAGAGAGGAAACTAGGTGTATAAGCCTAGGTCAAGCTTAAATAATACAGCTGTATAACTACAGTTTATATAGGTATCAATGAGTCATAGGTAGTGAGTAAGCGGGAGTCATATAGTCCAATAGGGAAAGGTATAGGTCAGGTGGTACAAGTAGATGAGTAAGAATAGGGTTCAGCTGACTGAGTATTGACTGTGGAATGCTGTGTATGACTGTTTAGATATGACTCAGGAGAAAAATCATAACATCACCCCTCTCCTATGGCTCAAGATCACTGAGCTTGACAACGATCAAGTGTCAAAATTGTATTTGGCCTCTTCTTAGTAAAATCCCTCAGCAGCATCATCATTGTAGTTGTATTGAGGGAGGGTGAGACTGTAGGGGTTCGGTGGCGAACATTGGGGTGGTGGCGGCCCTTTATGGAGTTTCTTGCAAAGGTTGCCATAATAGCCAGGGGCTCTGGCTCCACAAGCAAAACAGGGGGGTACTGTATAGGTGGAGAGATAGTGGCTGGTGTGTTTGCAAAGGGAACATCTGTTTCTGGTTCTACCAGTGGGTTTTTGAAAATTTGGTTTCTTGATCTTCAGCGATGGACAAGCTGAGGAAGGGTTCTCATCAGAACTTGTGCAGAGGTTAATGGTGATGGGAGAGGTTTTGGGTTCAGACACCTTAGCGGATGAGGGCAGTGAAGGTGTTGAAGGTGTCTCGAGTTTTGGACAATTGGTGGATCTTGAGAGGAGGAGCATGTCGATGTCTCTGTCAACAAGGATGCTCATGATGTCGACGATAGAATCTTCAAGTTTCTTTATGGTCTTGATCAGAGTGACTTGAGATCTAGCACATCTGATAGCTGTTCGGAGGAGGTTCAGGTTGGTGGGGGTTACATTCTGGTCAAGGGTGAGGTTGATGTGGTTAGGGCAGGGTTCAAGGATGTAGTCGCACAGCTTGGCGGTTCAGTTGGTATGGTCAAAGTAGTTGTAAGCTTCTTCAGAGTCAAGGATACGATAGTGTGAGGAAGAAGTGGCAGTGGGGGAAGACATGAGGATGATCAAGAGTGTAGAAGGACTAGAGGTTATGGGCAAGGTTGTACTCCTCTAGGATTTCTGGGGCTCCTTTTAAGTCATTTGATGACTGCTATAAGTTTTTGGAAGTGGGATAGCCGGTCCATTTCATGAGGTATCAGTGATCTTTCTCTCGTTTCCTATATGTGATAATCGCTTCAACTTCATACTCTTCTTCTCCTTCGATAAGGTCAGGTGGAGGCTACAGAAGACTGTAGCTTGAACCTCATCCTTCTCCCCATCCACAACACCATTCCCCACAACATTCCCCTCTTTCAACCCACCCAAAACCCTCAAATCGTCCTCCAACACACGATAAAACTCTTGTACCCTCCCCGGTACCTCCTCGATATCCCACGGAACCAATGGGGCCACTGTAAATGCAGAGGCTTCCACGAACAGATACCACCCTGCCGAAAATTTGTGTACTCGCTCGACGACCCATTGAGGAATGCCACCCCCACCCTCCAGTTCCAATAGAAGATACTGTTTCACCTCTCTCGGCAAGGCATGGTTCATCTCCCCAGCCAGGTCTGCATGGACGATCTTGTGATTGATCGTGAAGGCTGCGACTTGGATGAGTGGGGCGACGGTCGGGTTTGCCTGGCTGGGAGTTGGGCTTCCAAAGAGGGATGCGACTGATGCGGGATATGGGAGTAGTGACTGTAGTGGTTGTTGGTGTAGAAGAACATGGAGGGAGTGGGGGCAGTTTGGTTGGGAAATGTGTATGTGGTGGGAGAGGGAGTGCAGTGGTGTGTGTAGGGAGAGAAAATACCGGGTAAGACGTGGCTGAGAAGGGAGGGAGAGGGGGGGGGATGGAGAGGCCTGTGGCGAGAAGGAAGAGAAGATTTTGGAGGAGGGGTGCAGGGTGGCATGCAGGGCGAGGGTCTGACTGGGTGAAGATCAGCGGATGACAAGGAGGAGATATAGACACATACTTGGTTAGAATACCACGCAGACTGGAGAGGGTAATGGCAGATGCATTCGTCGGCCGTGACAGTCCATCGTAGAGCACGATGTGATCCTTGGCGAACTCAGCTGTCAGCTTGTCGTGGATCGACAAAGGTTCCAACGGCAACAACAGCGTCGCCTGCCATTACACGTTAGTAGTGGGCATACACTGTAGACGATGCAGACCTTTCCCAACATCACAGCATCCCAGATCTCAGTCCATTCTGCATCGCCCTCACTGTACACAAGTCTCTCCATCTCACGCTGCCCATATCGAGATGCACGAGTTGCAACTTACTCATTGCATAGTGTCTTGTGGAGAAACGATGCACAAGAGGAAGGCAACGCTTCCACGTGACAGCATCGGATAAGCTCCTGATAAGACAAGTCACCGTTCTTGTACTCTGCTTGTACCTCACTAGGTCTAAAAGCAGCAACCTGGGCATTTCCCGGAAACTTCACCATGCTGCGTGTTGTGCATTCAGCATGACTTATCCATCCACCATCATCGACTATGCATTCAGTTCAAACTCGTGCATTACAGGCTTCATTTGCGACCACAGTTGCCCATGGGCGATCTACACTTCCTTTCACTAGACACCCCAAAGTTTCTCTATCGATGAATTCCCACGAGTTCATCGCATCCACAACGACGAATATTGTCGACACCGTGCTAAAGCTTGCCAAGGATGTTGGTGTAATACTGAAGGACATACCATACGTAAAGGCTTTGGCGGAGATTATCGTCCAGATAATCGAAATCAGAGATGTATGTTGAGTTGCAAAAGGCGATGATGTTAATCTTACTTGTCCTCCAGGAAATCAATACGGCGAAGGAGCAATCTGATGAACTAATCGAAAAGGTGCTGCATAGGTCAAAGCTTATCCTGGAAGGACTGCTCTCTGCTGCAAAATCACCACACGAGGACAGATTGACTTGCATCGAAGGAAAGTTAACGGGCTATCGTGAGTAAGGCCTAGTTTCTTCAACCTTCCCACTGCTCATCTCTCTTTTGCAGTCTTCTCATTGAAGTTTTTACCGCGCTCAAAGCAAATGCATCAAAAGGCAGATTTGATCGGGTATTCAACTGAAAATCAAGACTCAGCAACTCAGAGAAGTATAATCGTCTTATTGATGACTACAATACAGATTTCTTGGTATGTTCTTCCTCCTTGTTCGATCGCTTTCTTCATTAGGGGTCTAGACAGATCTTGTACTCCAATCCCACATCACCAGAACACCCCAACCATATTTGTTACCCTTGGCACCGCTCCATAAGCACAACGATTCATATCTTCGGCAGAGCACTGACATCGTCCTTTGTTCCAGGTCTTTTTTGTACAAACCCGTGTTACCTCCGCTGCCTCAACTCATGATCGGGAGAGACAAAGAAAGGTCGGAAGTCATCGATACATTGCTGCATAAATCCCCAGCATGCATTGCAATATTGGGAGGAGGCGGCATGGGGAAAACAACGCTAGCGGTCTCGGTCTTGCACGAGCCTGTGGTAGTCAATCAGTACCCCTCACGGTACTTCGTCTCCTGCGAAGGAGTGCCATCTGTGTCATCTCTAGTTGGAGAGATCACGAATGCCTTGCGCATTCCACTGGCGAACCATGATGCACATTTAATCGACACCATTCTCTCGTCATTTCCTGCAAACACCCTTCTCTGTCTAGACAACCTTGAAACCATCTGGGATAATGAAGCAACGCGATCGGACCTCGAGGGATTGCTGTCTGACCTTCAACTGCGGGTTCTAGGAATTATTATAATGATGCATGGCACACAGCGTCCATCGAGAGTATCCTGATCAAAGCCCTTCCTCCCACCTTTGCAGTTCTTGACTGGCGACAGTTCGAGGCATCTATTTGAGATGACCTGTGGATCAGTGGATGAGTTTGTGGAAAAGCTACTCGGCGCGGTTGATGGGATACTCTTGGCTATTTCGCTCATTAGCACCTTGTTGCAAGAAGGAAATGAGTCTTCGAAATCCTTGTGGGGCCGGTGGGCAAAGGCACAGTCAGGGGTTCTGGAGAATGGTGGGAATGATCGACTCTCAAGTCTCGACACCTCGATCCATCTCTCAGTGTATGGGCCACGGATGCAAGCAGACCCCAAAACGATTGAAATCCTTGCCATGCTGTCGGTTCTCCCTGATGGTTTTCCAGACAATGAAATGGCCCTGGAAAAATTGGAGAGTCACTTGCCAGAAGGTTACAACTATCGGAAAGCACTCCTAACCATGCGACGAGTGTCACTTGTCAAAGTCAATGAAGCTGGACCACCTCATAGACTGCGAATGCTCTCTCCTGTTTGTGCATTTTGTGAACAAAGGCTGGAAGCACCAGAAGAGCTCAAGAATAGCATTACCTCATTCTATGTTCAGATTATGGATCAGTTCATGCGTGTTACAGATCCTGATGGGCATGTAATAATTCCGGGCAAACTAGACAATGTATATGCAGTCTTGATGCAAGCATGAAAGCAGGGCAGGGGTAGTTCTATAGTTGCAAATGTGTCCATCCAGTTCACAGAGTGGTCCAGATATGTGGGAAATCCGGTGGAAGAGGTGATAGGCTTGGCCATACAGAAAGTGGTGGGCCTACCAGGCTTGCATGGAACTTGCCATCAGGCAGTGGGAGAGGTATATTTCCATCAAGACAAGCTGGATGAAGCTGAGGCATTATTTGAGTGTGCTGCTGAGCTTCATCAACAGGCACATGATGTTCTTGGTGAGGCAAATGATGTCCTGAGACTTGGAGAAGTGTATTTGCGACAAGACAAGCTGGATGAAGCTGAGGCATCATTTTAGCATGCTGTTGAGCTTCACCGACAGGTACATGATGTTCTTGGTGAGGGAAATGATGTTCAGAACCTCGGAAAGGTGTATTTGCGAAAAGCTAAGCTGGATGAAGCTGAGGCATCATTTAAGCATGCTGCTGAGCTTCACCAACAGGCACATGATGTTCTTTGTGAGGCAATTGATGTCCAGAACCTTGGAGTGGTGTATTTATGACAAGCCAAACTGGATGAAGCTGAGGCATCATTTGGGTGTGCTGCTAAACTTCACCAACAGGCACATGATGTTCTTGGTCAGGCAAATGATGTCTGGAGCCTTGGAGAGGTGTATTTGCAACGAGCCAAGCTGGATGAAGCTGAAGCATCATTTGGGCATGCTGCTAAGCTTCACCAACAGGCACACTCTGTTCTTGGTGAGGCAAATGATGTCCTGAAGCTTGGGGAGGTGTATTTGCGACAAGACAAGCTGGATGAAGCTGAAGCATCATTTAAGCATGCTGCTGAGCTTCACCAACAGGCACATGATGTTCTTGGTGAGGCAAATGATGTTCTGAGGCTTGGAGAGGTGTATTTGCGATGACACAAGCTGGAAGCTGAAGCATTATTTGAGCATGCTGCTGAGCTTCACTGACAGGCACAAAATATTCTTGGTGAAGCAAACAATGTCCTGAGGCTTGAAGTGGTGTATTTGTGATAAGACAAGCTGGATGATGCTGAGGCATTGTTTGAGCATGCTGCTGAGCTTCACCTATAGGCACACAATGTCCGGAACCTTGGAGGAGTTGTTTTGGGACAAGACAACCTGACAGAAGCTAAGGCATAACAATATACATAGTGTTGTTTCTCTTTATCTATATCTTATCTTGCTTAACTTATAGTACATGGCCGCTGGCCACTATATTTGTTTGTTATCCAGTTTATTGGAGTTCACTCCTTCCTTTGTGAACTCCAGCTATGTACAGTATAAACTATGTATTTCTTGTATAACTAATAAACTTCTTTCTTCATGAACTCTAGCTTCTCATTCTCAGCTGCCTGACTTTGACCTCCATGTGTGCCTCATGATGCCACATAGGTAAGTTATATTATACTGAACGACTTGATCCAGTGAACATTAACATTGTGCTGACTCACTCAGTGCCAGTGAATTCGCTGGACACTGTATACCATATATAGAATGCATCAGCCACTTGCGGCATCATCCAAATCAGCATTGGGACAGTCAAAAATGGCCTCGGCTACGTCACAGGCAAGGTCAGTCTTGGCCAGAAGGCACAATTGGATAATTGTCAGCAGCATGGATATAGGAAGCCAAAGCAGACAGTGATACAACCGTTGAGCAGCTGTGCCTGTATTCGTGCTTTTCCCATGGTTATGTCAGTACAGAATGCAATGTTGGATCTATTATAAACATTATTCTATTGGAACTGCTGGTACTAATGGCTACCTATGAGAGTGTAAATACCACTGGACCACCTTTGGTCATGATCATAGGAACAGTCTCTTTGAGGGCTTAATTATAGACTTGACACAACCTTTCATTTCTCATTGGATAAGACCAGTGAGGGGACCAATATTGATGATACTATTGTATGACCTATCATCCTATCCACCTTATCCAGAAATACCCTGATTATCTGTGGACTTAACGAGGGCTCGGGGGATTTGCTATCTCGAATGTGAGCATCCAAAAATCCATGCATTACAGAATATGTTGTGCGATCACTAATGCTATGATGCTGATCTGTGTGAATTACCAGAAATAGAGCGAACCCTGGAAACAGGATCATCAATGGTTACTGAGGGCCTGGAACCTGTCCCTGATGCTTCGAACCCTTGATTCATGGAAAACAGGACCCTGATCACTCCGATCAAACCTTGATGCGGCATTCTAGAATGCTCATGAAACGACGCGTTCTTGGCGCTCCACTCTGCAAGGGCCGGTTGCCCTTTTGATACATTGAAAATATATTGAAATGACCCAAAAGAACCTTCTCGAACATGCCTTATGGCCAATACCCTAGAAACCGATTTGTTATGGACTTATCTTGTGATAAACCTTATATATATATTTCATCTCTCATCTTGTATAAAAACCTGTTGTTCTCTGCCATGTACAGTAGATTAGAATGGGCCCCCACCCAGATCAAATCCTCTCTCTCTCTCTCAGTGATTGTTGAGTGTGATAAGATTTTCTAAGTCTCATCCAAAGGGAGTTTCAGTGAACCCTGAGGAAACTTGATTCCTTAATACTATTTTATTGAATCACCCCTTGAGCTTCGATGTGCGTGACCTTGCGTTGATTCTCTACCAAAAGACATATGAGACCGATCTACTATGAATTAAAGTGGATTATCCCTGCCACCCTTGAACTTAATTGTTGAGAGTATTGTTGGATGTTTGAGGTGTTTGTAGAGCTCTGACCAGAGTCTCTCGCATTTTTGGCGCTCGTCACTAACTTGCTTCTCAACGGCCTGAGTGTTGATAATTGAGAACAATACAGAGAACATTGAGGGACTGCTCAGGACCCATATTTCAAGCAAGATTGTTGTTGGGCACTGACGGCCTCGGCCTCAGTGTGATGCCCAGAGAGTCAATACTCAAATCAGTCAAGGTGGATATAAGATGTACATACTGGGGGTTGAAGTGCAGAAGGATATATATTTCAACAGAGGGCGCTCAAACAGCAGGTAGACAGATGGCCTTGGTGGGCAAATCCAAGTGCTGCATAAGAAACAGATGAAATATGTTTGATCGACTGGAATAACATATATGATGCTTTGAAAATGTAAATGTGATGGTATGTAGAATGGCATGAGGCCCATCAGCAATGACGTTGCTATAAAATGGCCATTCCTAAATTCACTGGGGTTATTGAGGCAGGCAAGTGGGAAAAACAGTCAAGAGGAATTAACGAGCTGTATATTGTATGCGATTGCACACCTGAGCTACCAGATCTTGGTTGTGTTTCAGGATCTATAGATTGATGCTATAATCATTACTACCACATTGGCATTACAATGGGTAAATGAACATTGAAATAACAAAAACAAGGGTAAAAACAAGGGTAAGAAGTACATCAACAGTCAAATTTACAGAGGGAAATTGGTTCAGACAGGGCTGCTTCCAGTAACATCAGCATCGGCCCTGGTAATGGCTCTCCAGTCCCCCCTCTTAGCAAGGTGTTCCAACTTTGTTTGAAAGCCATAAAGGGCATCACCAGTCCTCATAGTCAATACTGAAAATGCCTTCCTTGCTCAGTTGTCAGTTTTAAGCTTCTTGCATTCGGCCAGATAAAGCCAATGGCTGGCATCTTTGTAAGAGATGCTGAGGGTTTTGTTAGAGCAACACCAAAACCTGGCACACTCAACAGTGACCAGAGCACTAGCATTGTGGGCTCACACATAGAATCAAACAATAAAGGAATGGAATGAGATAGTATTGATATTAGAGTCACACACTGGTTAGGTGGGGATTTCAAGAGAATACAACTAAGGTTACAGTTTAAACTACTGACTATATATACTAGTTGGAGAACATGTGTTAGCAATGAGGCATTCCATGGAATCCTTATATAAGCAGTTCCAGAATGTTCTACATGCGTTATAAGTGAGGTGTTGCACAGCAACATGTGTTTACCATGTGTCCAACATGTGTCCACTCTTGAACCTTATAATAATGTCCACAAGACCAAACAATGAAAAGATAAGAATATTGGAAAGGGGTTTTAATGCCACTCCCTCTTTAGATAGGTGTTATCCCCTCTTCAGGTTTGTGTTACTCCCTCTTTAGGTTCTGATTATATAAGAAGCTAGTGCCATTCCATAACAGGTTTCACAAAGAGACATAATTTTGGTGTGAAGACCCATCAATTCCCTGTGGGTAATCATCTAAAAAATAAGAATTAACGTGGTTCCAGAACAACATACAATGTAACCATACTGGGTCAGAAGGCATGACAATGGTGCCACTGCAGAGGTTGATGGCCTGGAGTCTGTATGCATTTCCAGACTACCAGAATGTTAGTGAACTTCTGGAGGAGTGAGGGCATGAGGGAAAACAATGGAAAGTGGCACTGGGCCAGGCCATGGCAGTGATACCACCAGTGTTGGCCAAATGATGCAGTGAATTGTGATTGAGTAACAGTGACACTTACACCACTGGCTTCATACCTCTTGTGATATGCTGCGAATGCCTGATGTGTTGCTGGAATCAGGAATTTGGGAACAATGAATTCTTCACTGTTTGGTCTGATGGAGAGGACTAATCCATCCAGGACAGCTATGAGTAGCCTGGTTATTGTTATCTGATTAGACACTTGGCATGATGGCTTACCCATTGTGGTAGAATCAGCTGTTATCAGGGGGTGACAATGTTTGTTTGTACCAATTAGTTTCCAAGTTGATCACATGACATGGTTTGTTGATGTTCAATCAACAGACTTGTTTCTCTTCTTACCATCCTCTTTGCTGATGCTGTGTCCAAAGCCGTCCACCCCAGTACTGTTCTTTAAAAAATCCAGATGTCCAAAATGTTGAATCAAACAGCAGCACTTTAGTCGCATTTATTCAGGGAGAAGAAATTGGCGACTGATTGAGGTGATGTGGACGTATTGAAGGCGTTCATGCCAAAGGTTTTTCTGTGGCAGTTTCTTGTAGACTGGACGCATGCTCAAGACCATGGAGAAATGTTTGTAACAGCGCAAAGGGCACTGGCCACAGCTGTTAGGAATCTGGCATCGGCATTGTCCCCACTATCAACACCCACCCCACCCATGGTAGCTACTAGACCAGTCACCCAGATCGCACCGGTGCAGTCAAATAGTCACATTGCTTGCGGTGAGGTGGGCCAAGTGAACATCTTTATCGATCTGGCTGCACCATCCAGAGATCAAGCCATGGCTGGGGCCGAGGTTCATATTGGGGTGAAGGAGAAGAGAGGAGAGGAGAAGAGGAGGTTCAAGTTTGGGAAGGCAGTTGAGAATAACAACAAGATCAGAGAGACAAAGGGGATGAGGGGATGAAGGAATGGGTGTTGTGCAAATTGCAGCCATGCCGACAGCAGGTCCACCAGAAAAAGATGTCACCAAAGTCAGGAGAGTAATGAGCAGGGAGGTGAGAATGCAGCCGCCAGGGACAGGTGTTAGTGAGCAGGATGGAGTTCTCTGGCAGCTGAGGCAACAGATGATGGCAGAAGCTGGACCCTCAAGAATGAAATGACTGCTTGCCATGGCCGAGGCTGAGGCAATTACAATCTCCCTTTCAAAATGCCGGCAAAAGGCCACACCTGTGTATGATGCTGTGAGTGAAGATAAGGAATGGTCGGGGGATGATTCTGGCCACTGAGATAGGTGGCAAGTTTTATGAGCCACTGTGTGAGAAATGCTGTCTGTGTTACAATTTTATTTACCCCGAACCATGACTGTTTCCTTTTTACTCATCACTCCGACCCAATCGCTCCTGACTCATCTCTTATGACATACTTACTGCACTCTCAGTCAGCTTGACTGCAGAGTTTCCCCTTACAGACTATTTCTCTCACGATTACTCATCTTGACTCATTACCTATGACACCTTATCTCAGATCGACTTGGTCTGTGCGCCTGACCCATTAGTATATAAACCCTCTGTACAGACTGTATTTCTTTAGCTTTGACCTAGGCTAATAACCTATTCTCTGTTCATCCGATCTACTCTCAAACTAAGTGCTCTTGCGAGAGACTTAGCTCAGCCGAACCGATATCAGTGATCATCTTAATCAGAGGGACTCTGACAGAACTAGTGACCATCCGTATAGCGGGGCTCTAGCAGAACAAGTGACCGTCCGTATAGCAGGGCTCTTGTAGATTTAGGCAACCAGTTCGCACGCCTACAAAGACAGAATAGGAACGTGACTAGGGGATAGCAAAGCCATTACACAAGGTCAAAGCTTCCCTCACCGCCAGCTTATCGAAGCTCAGGCGCCCAACATTGACACTTTATGACCAATCGAACTCCCCCCGATCGAGTCATACCCCTCGATCGAATCTATCCTCGAATCCCAGAACCAGACACTGATCACAGTAACAGACATGAGTCAATCCGACATCTTACCACCTGCACCCGGTATGGAACAAGTGGAACCAGGACAAACCGCGCCCGCCCCACCAGCTCCACCAGTCCCTCTACTGGCAAACCCACAACTGATCACAGTCAATGCCACTCAGAAAGAAGTGAAGATGAACACACCGACACCCTTTACGGGAGACAGAAAGAAACTGGAAGAGTTTCTGATTGAAACAGACATGTAC
>Ga0307516_10003834_pt1 | contig 19042 bp, 15 predicted proteins | sample 19_EM_MG_FD_203310 | JGI IMG/M metagenome (GOLD analysis project Ga0307516, IMG submission 203310) | Populus trichocarpa ectomycorrhiza microbial communities from riparian zone in the Pacific Northwest, United States - 19_EM | ecosystem: Host-associated > Plants > Roots > Unclassified | place... | reverse complement strand
ATGCAGCGCCGGTTAGCGGCAATTTTGGCTGCGGACGTGGTTGGATACAGCCGCCTGATGGGCGCCGACGAGATGGGAACTATCACCTCGCTCAAGTCGCACCGGCGCGAACTGATTGATTCCGGCATCGCCGAACACCACGGCCGCATCGTCAAAACCACCGGCGACGGGATGCTGGTGGAGTTCGCGAGCGTCGTGGATGCGGTTGGCTGCGCGGTCAGCATTCAGCGCAGCATGGTCATGCGGAACGCCGCTATTGCCGCAGAGAAGCAAATCGTATTTCGAATCGGAATCAACGTTGGCGACATCATCATCGATGGCGACGATATCTTTGGCGACGGCGTCAATATCGCAGCTCGCCTGGAAGCGCTTTGCGAACCAGGGGGCGTGTGCATTTCAAGGGCGGCAAACGACCAGATCAGGGACAAGCTTTTGATGGCTTTCGCCGATCTCGGCGAGCAGGCGGTGAAGAACATCTCGCGCGCGGTGGGCGTGTTCGGGCTCACCGCCAGAGAAATCGCGGCCATTCCGGAAGCGGCCATTCCCTCATCCGCGGACGAAAAGCTGGCAGCGACCACCCGGTATGAACAGGAAATTCATTTCTGCCAAACCGGAGACGGCGTGCAGCTCGCCTATGCGCGGATCGGCCAGGGTACCCCGCTGGTCAAGACCGGTCACTGGATGACCCACATCGAATTCGACCTTGAAAGTCCGATCTGGCAGCATCTCTACCAGGAATTGTCGCGCGAACATACCTTCTACCGATACGACGCAAGGGGCAACGGGCTGTCGGATCGCGAGGTTCCGGACATCACATTCGAAAAATTCGTTGACGACCTCGAAGCGGTGGTCGATGCCGTGGGCATCGATCGGTTTGCCCTGCTCGGCATATCGCAGGGTTGCGCGGTTTCGATCGCCTACGCCGTCCGCCACCCGGAGCGGGTGTCGCATCTGGTCCTGCTCGGAGGTTATGCCGTCGGCTGGAAGAAGCGGGCCCGGACCGAAGCGGACAAGGCAGCCGGAGAAGCGATGCTCACCCTGATGCGGCTTGGATGGGGTCAGGAAAATCCGGCCTTCCGGCAAATGTTCACGTCCCAGTTCATTCCGGGCGCCAACAAGGAGCTGGCCGACTGGTTCAACGAGTTTCAGCGAATCTCGAGCTCACCCGACGACGCCGCGCGCAATCTGCTGGCCAATGGCGAAGTGGACGTGAATTCGCTGCTGACGCAGGTCAAGGTGCCCACCCTCGTCATGCATTGCCGCCAGGACGCCAGGGTACCCTTTGAAGCCGGCCGCCGGCTGGCCGCAGGAATTCCGGGCGCCCGCTTCGTCCCGCTTGAAAGCCAAAACCACATCATGCTGGAAGGCGAACCGGCATTGGCCCGCTTCCTCGACGAGCTTCGCTCATTTATCGGCACGGATGTGAAGCGCTGAGCCCGCGCGCATTCCGATCGGCTTCGATTACGTCTCATGTCCACGGTCGAAATCATCTTCGAAGCGCAAATGCTTGACGCTGCGGCCACCGCGACGCACGAGCTTCAGGGCCTCTATTCCGATCTTGATGTGCTTTTCGACATAGTTCTCGGTGACAATCCGATCCGACGCTTCGGTCTTCACGCCCTCGGGGATCATCGGCTGATCGGACACCAGCAGCAGCGCGCCGGTCGAAATGTGGTTGGCGAATCCCGCCGCAAAGATCGTCGCGGTCTCCATGTCGATCGCCATGCTTCGGGTACGACGCAACATCTCCCTGAAGCGATCGTCGTGTTCCCAGACCCGACGATTGGTGGTGTATACCGTGCCCGTCCAATAATCGTGACCGAGATCGCGGATCATGGTCGACACCGCGCGTTGCAACTGGAACGCGGGCAGCGCAGGGACCTCCGGCGGCAGGTAATCGTTCGAAGTGCCTTCACCGCGAATCGCCGCGATCGGCAGAATCAGATCGCCGATCTGATTTTTGCGTTTCAAGCCGCCGCATTTGCCAAGAAACAATACGGCTTTCGGCGCGATGGCGCTCAGCAGATCCATCACGGTCGCGGCATTCGGGCTTCCCATGCCGAAGTTGATCAGCGTGATGCCTTCGGCGGTCGCGTTGGGCATCGGCCGATCGATGCCCTTTACCAGAGCGCCATGCGCAGCAGCGAACCATTCGACGTAATTGTCGAAGTTGGTCAGGAGAATATGGTCTCCGAATTCAGAAAGCGGCGTGCCGGTGTATCGCGGCAGCCAGTTTTCCACGATGTCCTTTTTGTCTTTCATGGTCTGTGGACTCATTTGGAGGCGCGCAACAACGCGAGACTATCACGCCAGATTGAGTCGTGTCGCCTGGACCACCATCAAATCACGAAGAACCCATGGCTGGCGTCGCGGCGGAGCTGTTCGACCAGGCCAAACTCCCAATCGAGATAGGCCTGCATCGCCGCCGTCGAGACCTTGGTGCCTTCATAAGGACGCCGGTAGCGGTGCGCGGGATCGGGTTTTGGCAAGATCACCGGCGGCCCGACTTCGAGCGCTCCGTCATAACCGCCGTCGAGCACGTAGGTCTCCCAGCCCATCTGCGCGAGCCAGGACGCGGTCATGTCGGCGCGGACGCCGAGATTGTCCGACAGGACAATGCGCGCGCCGCGCACGGGTGCAGCCATATCGATCTCCTGGACCAGCTGGCCTCCAGCATAGTGCCGAAAGCCCGGGAGGTGGCCCATGGCAAATTCCTCGGCGTCGCGCACGTCGAAGCGATAAAGCGTGCGGTTCTGCTGCGCCTCGAGCGCGCCCAGTTCCACGATGCCGACGCGGCGAACGCCGGCGCGATAGGCGACATCGCTTGCATTGGCTTTTGCATGCACGACGGCGCCGATCGCGCCGCGCCTGATGGCGCCGTGTTCGAGATCCTGCTTGGCGAGTGTCCAGCCGATGGTGCCGTTGCGCAGCGCCACCACTTTGTTTGTGACGCCGGCGTTGATCAGCGACTGGGTGCCGATGATCGAGCGGGTGCGTCCGGCGCAATTGACGATGATGGTGGTGTCGGGATCGGGTGCAGCCTCGGCGGCGCGCAGCACCAGTTCACCGCCGGGCACGCTGATCGAGCCGGGGATATTCATCGTGGCGTATTCGTCGAAGCGGCGAACGTCGAGAATCCGGATATTGGCCTTGCGCGCGATCAGCGCTGCGACTTCCTCCGCGCCAAGCGACGGCGTGTGGCGGCGCTGTTCCACCAACTCGCCAAACGCCTTGGCGTAGGAATTGACGTCCTGGAACAGCTCAAAGCCTGCGTCCTTCCAGGCGGGCAGCCCGCCGTCGAGCGCGCGGACATTGCTGTAGCCCAACGCGGCAAGGCGATCGGCCGCCTCGGCCACGAGGCCTTCGCCGGCGTCGTAAATGACGATCGGGACATCCTTGCGCGGCAGCCGCGTTTCGGCTTCGAGCGCAATCCGGCCGGCGGCCATATTGGCAGCAAACAGCGGATGGCCGGTGGCAAAATCGGCCTCGTGCCGCAGATCGAGCAACGCGATTTCTTTGCGCAGCAATAGCGCGGTGCGGACTTGCGAGGGAGTGATGGTGGGTGGGGTCATGGGAGGCGGGTCTGGCGAGAGTTCAACTGACGAACAGCCATACCATGAATGGCGGCGTGAGCCTGGAATTTTCGCCTCCCGCGATGTCGTAGCCATCGAGGAGCAAAGCATGCCGGGATCGCGCGCCTATGGGATCGCGCGCCTATTGCTGCGTCCTGATGCGGACGCTAGGCTTGGCTGAAATGGCGCAGGAGGCTTTGCACGAATCCGTTGCCGTCATTGTTGAAGCCGCTCAGCGAGCCATCTTCTTCGACGACGATGGTGTTGACGGCGCCAATGCGCCGCGCGGTTTCGTTGACACGGTGCAGCAGGGCCATCGCCGTCTGCTTGTGCGGCATGGTGACGTTGCAGCCGCGAAAACCCAGCGCCAGCAACCCCGGCAACGCCTGCTTCAGCCGCTCGGGCGCGACCGCGAGCGGCACATAGGCGCCACGGATGCCGTGAGCGTTCAACCAGAAACTATGAATCACCGGCGATCGCGAATGGGCGACTGGCATTCCAATGATGCCGGCCAGTGCAAAGCCGTTTGGGACAGACATGCTGCGCAACAATCCTCCGGCTTGCGCGGCCCCCGATGGGAGCGCCGAGCCGTGCGACTATTAAGCAGAATGATCTCCGCGCGCAATCCAAATCCCACGATGGCAAAATTAGGCTCACATTATGAAATCGCGACGGCATGCGTAATGAGAAGAACGGAGTTCTGACCTGCATCAGCCGGCGTGGGCGCTTCCTTGACGACGCCCGATATATTGGAGAGGTGTAGCGGCGGCCAAAGTGGCAAAATTCGACGCCCGAACGTTGAGGGAGCCAACGGGTTTCGATCAACTTTGCTATCAGGAGAGTCTCATGTCCCCGCCCCTCAGCCGTATAACGAGTGACGAACGCTTGCCGGCGCAAGCCGATGTCGTCGTCATCGGCGGTGGCGTCATCGGCGTCTCGGCGGCCTATCATCTGGCAAAAAAGGGACTCTCGGTCGCGCTGGTCGAGAAGGGGCACGTCGGCGCCGAGCAGTCGAGCCGCAATTGGGGCTGGTGCCGCCAGCAGGGCCGCGCGCGCGCCGAAATCCCGCTGGCCCGCGAGGCGCTGCGGCTGTGGGAGGACATGCAAAACGACGCCGGCGTCGATGCCGGCTTTCGGCGTACCGGCGTGCTGTTCCTGACCAAGAACCCGGAGGAACTGGCCGCCTGGGAGAAATGGGCCGAGATCGCGCGCGAGCAGCAGGTTCACTCGACGGTGCTGTCGCCGGCCGAAGTCGCCGAGCGCCTGCCCGGTATTGCCGATGCCTGGGTCGGCGGCCTGCACACGCCGAGCGACGGGCGCGCCGAGCCTTCGATGGCGGTGCCGGCGCTCGCGACCGCCGCGCGCAAACACGGTGTAATGATTTATCAGGGCTGCGCCGCGCGCGGCCTCGAGATTCAGGGCGGACGGGTCAGCGCTGTCGTCACCGAGAACGGAACCATTCGCGCGCCATCGGTGCTGCTGGCGGGAGGCGCGTGGTCGTCGCTGTTCTGCCGACGCCACGGCATCGAACTGCCGATCGGCCTCGTCAACGCCACCGCCTGCCGCACCACGCCGGCGCCGGAAATCACAATGGGCGCGCTCGGCACCGACTTCTATTGCATCCGTCGCCGCCTCGATGGCGGCTTTACGCTGGCGCTGCGCGGCCGCGGCACGGTGGAAGTGTCGCCGGATCTGTTTCGCTATGCCAAAACCTTCTGGCCGACCTACCGGCAGCGCCGCAAGGGGCTGAAGCTGTCGTTCGGAAAGTCGTTCTTCGATCAGGTCATGCGCGGTACGAACTGGAGCCTCGATAAGCCTTCGCCGTTCGAGACCGAGCGGGTGCGCGATCCTGCGCCGGACATGTCGCTCGTCACTTTGGCGCTCGCCGCACTGGTCGAGTCGAACCCCGAGTTGAAGGGTATCGAAGTCGCAGAAGCCTGGGGAGGCACCATCGACACCACGCCCGACACCATTCCGGTGATCTCCAAGGTCGACGCGCTGCCGGGCTTCTTCCTCGCGACCGGCTTCAGCGGTCATGGCTTCGGCATTGGGCCGGCGGCCGGCAAGCTCGCAGCCGACCTCGTGACCGGCGACACGCCGCTGGTGGATCCTGCTGCCTACAGCCACATCCGCCTGATCGACGGCCGGCCACTGGCGCCGGTCAGCCTGTTCTAGCGGTGTCGGATCAGGATCGCGACATGACATTCCTCTACAAGGCGAACGTGACCCGCGGCCAGGAGTGGGCCAGTTTATTTGCGGACCGCGCCCCGGACCTGCCGTTCCGGCTTTGGCCCGATATCGGCGACCCCGCAGACGTGCGCTATCTGGCAGCCTGGATGCCGCCGGAGAACATCGGAACAACCTTCCGCAATCTCGAGCTGGTGTTCTCGATCGGCGCGGGCGTCGATCAATTCGACGTCGCGCAGATTCCATTGCACGTTCCGCTCATCCGCATGCTGGAGCCCGGTATCGCGGAGGGCATGGTCGAGTATGTCACGATGGCGGTACTGGCGCTGCATCGTGATCTCCTGCCCTTCATCGCCCAGCAGCGCGAGCAGACCTGGCGCGAGATCCGCTGCACGCAGGCTGCGAGACGGCGCGTCGGCGTGATGGGGCTCGGTCTGCTCGGTCAGGCCGTGCTCGAGCGGCTCAAACATTTCGGCTTCCCGCTTGTAGGCTGGAACCGTTCGCCGCGCACGATCGAAAGTGTCAGCTGTTACGCGGGGCGGCAGGCCTTGCCCGATTTCCTCGCGCAGACCGACATCCTGGTATGCCTGCTGCCGTTGACCGACGAGACCCGCGGCATCCTGAATAGTAGTCTGTTCGAGGCACTGCCGCGCGGCGCCCAACTCGTCAATGTCGGACGCGGCGGGCATCTGATCGAGGCCGACTTCCTCGACGCGCTGGAGCGCGGCGTGTTGTCGGCCGCCATTCTCGACGTCGCCGAACAGGAGCCGTTGCCGGCGGGCCATCCGTTCTGGAGCCATCGGCGAATTCTGCTGACGCCCCACATTGCGAGCATGACGACGCCGGAAACGGCGGTTGAATTCGTGCTCGACACCATCGGCCGCCACCGTCGCGGTGAAACCTTGCCGGGTCTTGTCGATCGTCAACGCGGCTACTGAAACCGAGACTTGAAAGCTTCAGCTTGTCCCAATCCCAACGGATTCCAGATTGCCGGGGCGCCGATTCTGGAGCTGCTCAAGATTCTGCGACAGGAAGAGGATATGTCGATTCTATTGATCACCTACGATACGGGCGTCGTTGCCGAAATCGCCGACCGCACCGTGGTGATGGATGACCGGCAAGCGGTCGAGACCGACAACACCGCGCGCATCTTCGAAGCACCCGCCCATCCCTATACGCGCGCGCTGCTCGCCGCCGTGCCGCGCCTCGGTTCGATGGCGACGGTGGCTGGACTTAGCAGCGCGTCCAGTTTCGCCTTGAAGGCCGCGCCATCGGCACACGCGCGCAACGGCGGGCGCACCCGCAGCCAACCGGCATCGCCGCTCCGTGCGGCGAGAATGGCCTTCAACGACGCCGGGAACGACGGTCCGCTGGCCACGACATCGATGGCGGCCTGCATGCGCGCTTCCGAGCCGGTGCCGTTGATCATGGCCTGAACCAAATCGGGCACGACGTTAGCCATCCCGCAGATCGTACCGGCGCCACCGCCGGCGATGGCACGGGTGATGTCGGTTTCGTTGCCAACCGTGATCGCCAATTCAGGCGCGGCGGCGCGGAACGCCTGGAAATTCTTGAAGTCGCCGCTGGAGTCCTTGAGACCCGCAACGACCGCGCCGTAGCGCTTGCGCAGGCTGGCCGCAACGGAAGCCGGCACGGCGACGCCGGAGACCTGCGGGATATGATAGAGCGTGGCCCGAAGACGATCGTCAGCGACGGCATCGAAAATCGCGGCGAACGCGTCTTCGATTCCATCGGGTGTGACGCTGCGGTCGAAAAAAGGCGGCAGGTACAGCACATGGTTCAGCCCCAGGCTCAGCACCGAACGCGTCAGTGCGATGCTGTCGGTCACGGCGGGAAAGCCGCCGCCAAGCCCGATCCGGGATGCGGCCACGCCGGCCTTGAGCAGCGCTTCGACGGTCGCAATCCGTTCACCGACGCTGAATGAGGTGCCCTCGCCGGTGGTGCCGAACAGCACGACACCATCGAGACCTTTGTTGAAGAGATCGAGTGAATGGCGCGCCAGCCTGGCATTATCCACCGTGCCGTCGGCCGTCAGCGGCGTCGGCGTGGCGGCCCAGAACCCTCGAATTGCGCCCGTCATGACATCTCCCTTTGCTGGCCCCGCCGGATCGACGAGAGCCGCTATATGCTGTTTCCTTGACTCTTCTTGTATCTTACATACAAGATGGATTCAACCTGCTTGCGCAGCGATCTGCCCTGCCAAAAACGCACGGCAGGCGACAAACCCTTGCAATACGGGCCCGCCATGGACGCGCCGACACCACCCGAACGACCGCTGGATGTGCTCATTGCCTTGCGATCCACGCTCGGCTCACAGGCCGTGCTGATCGGCGCCGACATTCCCGCCCGCAATTGCAACGACTGGAGCGCGAGCCTGCCGCAGACACCGATCGCGGTGGTTCGGCCGCTCGATGCCGCCGGCGTGTCGCAGGCCATCGCGGCCTGCCATCAGGCGCGGCTGCCTTTCGTCCCGCAGGGCGGACTGACCGGGCTGTGCGGTGGCGCCGCGCCCGAGCCGGGCTGGGTCGCCATTTCGCTGGAGCGAATGGTCGGCATCGAGGAAATCGATCGCGCCAGTTCGACCATGACCGTCAAGGCCGGCACGCCGCTGGAGACCATCCAGAAAGCGGCTGATGAAGCCGGGCTGTTCTTCCCACTCGATCTGGGATCGCGCGGCTCCTGCGCCATCGGCGGCAACCTTTCCACCAATGCCGGCGGCAATCGCGTGATCCGTTACGGCATGACGCGCGAACTGGTGCTCGGCCTCGAAGTGGTGCTGCCGGACGGCACCATCGTCACCAACCTCAACAAGCTGATAAAGAACAATGCCGGCTACGATCTGAAGCATCTCTTCATCGGCTCCGAAGGCACGCTCGGCATCATCACGCGCGTGGTGCTGCGGCTGTATCCGAAACCGCGCTCGACCATGGCAGCGCTCTGCGCATTGGCGGATTATCCGGCGGTGCTGGCGCTGCTCGACGCGGCGCGCAGCGGGCTCGGTCCGCTGCTGTCGGCGTTCGAAGTGATGTGGCCGGACTATTGGGAAGTGATCACGGCGCGCGCCGGCGTGCGCTCGCCGGTCGGCAGCGGTCACGGCCTCTATGTGCTGGTGGAGGCGCAGGGCACCGACGAGAGCGCGGACGCGCCGCGGTTCGAGGCCTGGCTCACAGGGCTGATGGAACGCGGGCTGCTGGCCGACACCGCCGTATCGCAATCGGTGGCACAGACCCGTGCGTTCTGGGCGGTGCGCGACATCTGCGCGGAATTTGGCCAGGTGCTTGGTCCGCACATTTCCTACGACATCGGGCTTGCGGTCGCACGCATGGATGAATTTGCCAGCCGCTGCAGGCGCGCGCTCGCTGAAGGCATTCCGGGCTGCGAAAGCGTCTATTACGGCCATATCGGCGATGGCAATTTGCATCTGGTCTCCTGGGTCACGGGCTTGCCGATCGAGCGGCAGCCGAAGGAGGAAATGGATGGCATCATCTACGGCCTGGTGCGCGACATGGGCGGCAGCGTCTCCGCCGAGCACGGCATCGGCACGATGAAGAAGAAATGGCTCGGCTTTGCGCGCAGCGAACCAGAGATCGCGCTGATGCGCCTGCTGAAGACTGCTCTCGATCCCGAAGGCCTGCTCAATCCCGGCAAGGTGATCTGATCGGTCCAGATGCGCCTGAAGCGAGAGGATCCATGAAGTCGCTCAAGCTCGATACGCCGAAGTCGCTGTCGCAGCGGGTCATGCTGCGGCTGCGCGAAGCCATCATCGATGGCGAATTCGAACTCGGTGCGGTGATTTCCGAAGAGATGATCGCACAATCGTTCGGCGTCAGCCGGACACCGGTGCGCGAGGCGATGGGTCAGCTGCAATCGCAGGGCCTCGTGGTGATACGCCCCCAGGTCGGCAGCTTCGTCTTTACGCCAAGTGCCGCCGACATCTCGGCCTTGTGCGCATTCCGGATCATCATCGAGCCGAAGGCCGCCGAACTCGCCTATCATCATGATCGCGCCAGCGCGGTCGCGGCGATGGAGGCCGCGATTGCGCAAATGCAGCAGGCGCTGGTGGCCAAGGACAACGTTGCCTATGGCCGCGCGGACACCGCGCTGCACGACGCCTTCTTCGCTCACTGCGGAAATCGTTATCTCGTGGAATCCTACCAGTTGGTATCGGGACGCCTGGCTGCGCTGCGCACCAATTTGAGCTCCCCGATCGACGTCCAGACCCCGGCATCGTTCGAAGAGCACCGCAAGCTATTGCGGCTGTTCGCCCGCGGCGAGTTCGAGGCTTACGGAAAACTGATGACCTCGCACATCGCCAATTCAGGGCTGACCTACGCCCGCGCGCTGGAAGTCGCATAGGCGCAATACGCGGACCGATCCTCGCGCGTATCAGCCGAACTTGTAGGGCAGCAGGCGGTCACCGAAGGATTCGCCACGCCAGATCATTTGCAGGCCGGCGACGATCTCCGCCCCGTAAACCGCATAGGGAATTTCGATCGACTTCAGCCAGGGCGCGACCCACGCGTTGAGCGGCGTGCCGTCGATGCTGACCAGATCGCAATCGCCGGGGATTCTCAGGCCACGTTCGAGTGCGCGCCGGTTTACGCCATAGGCGATCTGGTCGCTGACACAGAGAATGGCGTCCGGAATGTTGCCGCCGCTGAAAATTTTCGCGCCGGCATCGTAGCCGACCTGGAGATGCGATCGTCCCTGCCCGTCGGCCCGGATGATCGCCGCGTCGGACCATCCATGCTCCCGCAACCTGGCGAGGAAGCCTGACACGCGGTCTCGCGAAGCGGACGAACTCAGCTGCGGAAAAACGACCGCCGGGGCTCGCCGCCCGAGACCGGCGAAATAGTCGGCGACAGCAGCACCGGCGGCGCGATCGTCGATCCCGACGAACGGGCCGTTGCCGGTCGGGTCACGCCGGTTCACGAACACCATTGGGACACCCGACGCGGATAACTCGCTCAAGCCGGGGCTCGGCACCGCGGCGACGAGAACATAGCCGCACACCATCTGCGCCCGCATTGCGTGGAGATACTCATCCTGAAGCTCGGGGCGGTCGTGCGTATCGCACAACACCATCACGTAGCCGGCCTCGCGCAGCGCCGCCTCGGTGGAACTCGCGATGGTTGCCATCGCCGGATTGTCGAGATTGGCCGCGATCATCGCCACCAGCTTGCTTTGGCCGCGCTTGAGCGCCCGTCCCACCGGATTGGGCCGGTAACCGACTGCCTCAATCGCGTCGAGCACTCGCACCACCGTGGCCTTGGAGGCGCGCCGCATTTCGCCGTTGACGATCCGCGATACGGTCGAGACCGAAACGCCGGCCCGGGCTGCAACTGTGGCAAGTGAGACGTCGTCTGACATCGGCCTCCGTGGGGTCTGGTCCGATTGGCTTCTCATTGTCATCCGTAATGCCGGCGGTCGAGTCCCGTCAGAGAGCCGAAAGACGTTTTAAACAAGGATTGACAGTTTGGCAAACGTTTGCCAATATCGTTTCTGTCCTTACGAACGGCTGCTGGCGTTTTTCGCGTCAGTGGAAAACCAGTGCCCAATTCGTGGGAAACGGCATCCGGGCGGGTGCCGATGGGGAAGGAAGCGTCTGCGCTGAGGATCCGTCTGAGAACGGACCCGTGCGCTTGATCTTGCACGGACCCGACTGGGGCCGGCGAGCGGGAGGAGAAACCAACATGCGTGCCGTCACGCCCATCATCACGTCTTTCGCACTGTCTCTTATCGCCGCCATTGCGTTCGGCGGACCGGCCGCGGCCGAGACCACCACGCTGCGAATGGCCTGGTACTCGGACGGCAACGAAGGCGAGGTGATGGCCGACCTGCTCAAGCGATTCAACGAGCAGAACAAGGACATCGAAATCGTCCTCGACCAGGTGCCCTACAAGGCGATCAACGAGAATTTGCCGATGCAGCTGGCCTCGGGCCAGGGGCCCGACATGGCGCGTATCGTCGATATGGGCGGCCTGTCGCGCTACGCGCTCGACATGCGCCCCCTTCTCAAGGACCCCGGCTATTGGGAAACCAATTTCGGCCCGTTCCTCGAATGGATGCGCACCGCAGGCGATACCAAGGCGATCCCGGGCTTCATGACCCAGCTCACCGTCACCGGCGCCTTCGTCAACAAGACCCTGTTCGAGCAAGCCGGCATCGCGATGCCGGGCGAGAAGGCGAGCTGGGAGGATTGGGCCAAGGCGGTGAAGGAGGTTGCGGGCAAGGTGCAGGCGCCGTTCCCGCTCGCGCTCGACCGTTCGGGTCATCGTTTCTATGCGCTCGCGGTGTCGCAAGGCACGCAGCTGTTCAGCGCCAATGGCGAGCCTGATGTCGTCGACGAGGGCTTCAAGCGTGCAGCACAGCTGGTTTACGACTGGCACAAGTCCGGAATCATGTCGAAGGAACTGTGGGGCTCGGTCTCCGGCACGGCCTATCGCGGCGCCAACGACGAATTCAAGAACGCGCAGGTCGTGATGTATCTGTCCGGATCGTGGCAGACCAGCCAGTTCGCAAAAACCATCGGCAACGCCTTCGACTGGGTCGCGGTGCCCAACCCTTGCGGTCCGGGCGGCTGCAGCAGCATGCCGGGCGGCGCCGGTCTTGTCGCTTTCAAGACGACCCAGCATCCCAAGGAAGTCGCGCGGGTGATGGAATACCTCGCCAGCGAACCGGTGCTGGCGGAATTCTATTCACGCTCACTGTTCGTCCCCGGCCATCTCGGATTGGCGAAGAAGGGCATCGACTATCCGACGGCGAGCCCGGAAGCCGCCGTCGCGCTGAAGACCTTCACCGCCAGCGCTGCCGGAATTTCTCCGATCGCTTACCGGGCCCAGGGCTACGGCAACAGCCGGATCATCTTCAACGCCGCCATCAGCCGGCTCGGGCAAGCGGTCTCCGGCGAGACCACGCTCGAAGACGCCTACAAGCGTATCACCGCCGACGTCGCGCAGCAGATCGCCGAGCGCAACAAGAAGTGACGACAACTGGTTCGTGAGGTCGAAGGATCACCCCGATGTCGGATATTTCACCCGTCGCCCGACCTGAGCGCGGTACAGACACCGGAGCGCTCGCACGGCTTGGGCAGGTTGCAGTCCTGCCGGTTGGCGCAGCCTTGCGGCTGCTCGATCCGCCGATGCAATGGCTACAGCGCGTCATCGGCGCGCGGCGCATGGCCTATGTGTTCCTGCTGCCCAACTTCGTCTTCTTCGGCCTGTTCGTATTCCTGCCGATCGGCATCAACGTCGTGTTCTCGGTGACCGGCGGTACGGCGCTATTTCCCTCGCAGCGTCCCTATGTCGGCGGCGAGCAGTTCGCCTATCTGTTCGACTGCGGCTCCTATCTCGATCCTTCGACCTGCCGCGAGGACCATTTCTGGCGCGGCGTCGCCAATACGGCAAAATTCGTCGTGTTTCAGGTGACGGCGATGGTGCTGTTCTCGCTCATCACTGCGCTCGTCCTGAACATGAAGATCCGCGGCCGCGGCTTTTTCCGCGCGGTCTATTTCTTCCCCGTGCTGCTGTCGCCGGTCGTCGTCGCGCTGATCTGGAAATGGATTCTGCAACGCGACGGGCTGCTCAACGCCGCGATCACCACGCTCGGCGGTCAGAAGATCCTGTTCTTCGTCGACCCCAGCTGGGCGATGTTCTGGGCGGTGTTCGTCTCGGTGTGGGCACATATGGGCTTCTACACCCTGATCCTGCTCGCCGGTCTCCAGGCGATCCCCGCCGATCTCTACGAGGCGGCGGAGATGGACGCGACGCCGCGCTGGCGCGTGCTGATACGCATCACGCTGCCGCTATTGTGGCCGAACATGATCGTCGTGATCGTGCTCGCGCTGATCAAGGGCGCACAGACTTTCGACGAAGTCTTCGTGCTGACCGGCGGCGGTCCCGGCACCGCAACCCTGATGGTGGTCCAGTATATCTACGAGACCGCCTTCTCCAGCCAGGTGCAGAATTTCGGCCTCGCCGCGGCTGCGTCGGTCGTGCTCGGCGTCGTGCTTTTCGTCCTGACGCTCCTGCAATTCGCCGCCGCGCGGCGCAAGGAGGTCTGAGATGGCAACCATGCGCCTTACAGCCCTTTTGGGTCAGCGTCGCAACGGCCCCGGACGGCCGCTGCACTGGACTGATATCGCGGCCTACGTCTATCTCGCGCTCGGCGTCGTCCTGATGTTCGGCCCGGTGCTGTGGCTGGTGCTGTCGTCGTTCAAGACCCAGAGCGCACTTTTGGAATTTCCGCCGTCGTTCTTGCCGTTCGCGCAGGTCGAGGTAACGGTGCCCGGCCAGCCACAGAAGCTGCCGCTGTTCCGCGCGACACTGCCCGACGGCTCGGTCCGCGAACTGGCGCAGGTCCGGCGCATCGGGCTCATTGCCCAGATGGTCGACCCCGCCGATCCCTCGCAGCAATTCCGCGTCGCAATCGACAAGCGCGAACCGGTGCGCCGTGTCGCGCTCGCAACCGAGAACTACAGCGAGCCGCTACAGCGCTTCGCCTTCCTGCGATTCCTGTCGAACTCGGTGTTCGTAACTGTCATCGCCACGCTGATCACGCTGCTGATCAATTCCATGGCCGCCTATGCGCTCGCCGTCTACAACTTCCGCGGCAAGCAGGCGGCGACGCTGGCGGTGATCGGGACCTTGATGATACCGATGACCATCATCCTGGTGCCGGTCTACCTGGTCGTGACCGAGTTCGGCCTCGCCAACTCGCTGTGGGCGGTGATCCTGCCGGGTGCGGCGACGCCGACCGGCGTCTTCCTGCTGCGGCAATACATGCTGACCCTGCCGAAGGACCTGATCGAGGCGGCGCGCATGGACAAGGCGTCGGAGTGGCAGATCTATTGGCGCATCGTGATGCCGCTGACGCTGCCGGCGTTGGCGGTGCTGGCGATCTTCTCGATCATGTGGCGCTGGAACGAATTCCTGTGGCCGCTCGCGGTCCTGACCAAGACCGAAGTCTACACGCTCCAGATCGGGCTCAATGCCTTCCAGGGCGAACTCCAGACCCAATGGCACTATTTGCTTGCGATGACGGTCGTGACGCTCATTCCCATCGCGCTCGTCTTCGTGTTCCTCCAGCGTTTCATCACGACGGGCATCGGCTCGACGGGAATGAAGTGACGAATCGGACCATTGACCATGGCTGAACTAAAACTCACAGGCGCGAGCAAATCCTTCGGCAATATCGATGTGCTGCACGGCATCGATCTCGCGGTGAAGGACGGCGAATTCGTCGTCTTCGTCGGTCCCTCGGGCTGCGGAAAGTCGACGCTGCTGCGCGTCATCGCCGGTCTCGAAAACGTCACCAGCGGTGAGGTCCATATCGACGGCGAGCGCGTCACCCATTTGCCGGCGTCCGACCGTGGGCTTGCCATGGTGTTCCAATCCTATGCCCTCTATCCACACATGAGCGTGCGCAGGAACATGGCGTTTGCGCTCGAGAACATGGGGCTGAAGCCTAAAGACATCGAGGCTCGCGTCGACCGCGCCGCCGCCATGCTGCGGCTCACCGATTATCTCGACCGCAAGCCAAAGGCACTGTCCGGCGGCCAGCGACAGCGCGTCGCGATCGGCCGGGCCATCGTGCGTGATCCGAAGATCTTTCTGTTCGACGAGCCGCTGTCGAATCTCGACGCCGAACTGCGCGTCGCGACACGCAAGGAGCTTGCCGCGCTGCATGCCGAGCTCGGCGGCACGATGATCTATGTCACCCACGACCAGGTCGAAGCCATGACGCTCGCCGACCGGATCGTGGTGCTCAAAGCCGGCCGGATCGAGCAGATCGGCACGCCGCTCGAACTCTATAACCATCCCCAAAACGCCTTCGTTGCGGGCTTCATCGGTTCGCCTCGCATGAATTTCCTGCCCGCGGCTGTGATCGCCGATGACGGCACGCTTCGTCTCACCGTTGGCGACCGCGAAATCGCATTGCCGCGCGCGGCCTCCGGGCTCAAAGCCGGGGCGGCCGTGACGCTCGGCATCCGCCCCGAGCATATCGACGTAACACCCGATGCGGGCATGATCGCCGCCACCGTCGACCTCGTCGAGCAACTCGGCGGCGAGACTTTCATCTATGCCTCGGCGCCCGGCCTGCCGCAGATCACGCTGCGCCAGCATGGCCAGTCGCGATTCAACCGCGGCGATGCCATCGCAATCCGCTTCGCCCCCGACCACCTTCACATCTTCGACGCAACCGGCGCGGCCCTCGCCCGGCCCTGATCGACCCCGGAGCCTGATCCCATGAAAGCCCTGACCCACGGCCGCTTCCGCGGCCTCGACGGCAACGCCGCGCTGTTCGACCTCGCGACCGGACCGGCGGCGGCCCCGCTCGCCACGCTGCGCATCGCACTTCTCGAAGGCGACATCGGTCGTGTCACCTTGCGCCGACCGGAGGGTTACCGTCTCGATCGCGGCTGGGCGATCGCGCCTGATCGCGCCGAGCCGCCATTCGAGGGGCGGCCGCGCGATGATGTCACTGGCTTTGCCAATCCAAAACCTTCGGTGTCGGACGCCGGCGGCATTATCATGCTCACTATTGCTGGCCTCACCGCGCGCGTGCAACTCGATCCGTTCGGCATCGCCTGGCACCGCGACGGCGAGGACCAGCCCTTCCTGCGCGACCGCCCGACACAGGCTTATCTGCTGTCGCGCAAAACTGGTGCGTTGCTGCATGCGATGGAACGGCACGAAGGCGAGCGCCATTACGGCCTCGGCGATAAAGCCGGTCCGCTCGATCGCACCGGAAGACGTTTTGCGATCGATGCCGTCGACCCCTGCGGCTTCGATGCCGAGTTGTCCGATCCGCTCTACAAGATGCTGCCGTTCTTCATCGTCGACGGCGCGCGCGGCGCGCATGGCATCTTCTATGACAATCTCGCGCCCGGTTCGGTCGATCTCGGCGCCACGATCGACAATTATCACGGCCTGTTCCGCTTCTATCGTGCCGAGGACGGCGACCTCGACTATTACGTGCTCGCCGGCCCGACAGTGCCTGCGGTCACGCGCCGGTTTTCCTGGCTGACCGGCGGACAGGCCTTTGCGCCGCGCTGGACGCTCGGCTTTGCGATGACGACCATGACCATCGCCGATGCGCCGGACGCGGATGCGCGCATCGCCGGCTTCATCGAGAATTGCAAACGCCACCGCATTCGTTGCGACAGCTTCCACTTCGGTTCGGGTTACACTTCGATCGGCAACCGGCGTTACGTCTTCAACTGGAACCGCGACAAATTCCCCGATCCGGCGGCGACGATGGCGCGGCTCAAGGCCGCCGGCATGCAGCCGGTCACCAACATCAAGCCGTGCCTGCTTGACGATCATCCGCGGCTCACGGAGGCCAGAGCGGGCGGCATCCTGGTTGCGGACGGCGAGACCGGCGAGCCCGCAGTTGCGCAATTCTGGGACGGCCTCGGCTTCCATGTCGACTTCACCAACCCGAAAGGCCGGCTGTGGTGGGCAGATGGCATCCGCGACGCGCTGCTCGCCTATGGCGTCACTTCCGTGTGGAGCGACAACAACGAATATGAGATCTGGGACGAGGACGCGGTGTGCAATGGCGACGGAAGGCCGTATCCGCTGGCGCTCGCCCGCCCCGCGCAGGCGCTGCTGATGCACAAGCTCGCCTACGAGACCGAGGCCGCACAAGCGCCGGACAAGCGCCCCTACACGATCACGCGCGCCGGCGGCGCCGGCATCGCCCGCTACGGCCAGACCTGGAGCGGCGACAATGAAACCGCCTGGAAGACACTGCGCTATAATCTGACCCAGGGCCTGAACATGAGCCTGTCAGGCCTCTATAACATCGGCCACGACGTTGGCGGCTTTCACGGCCCTTCGCCGGGCCCGGAACTGCTGTGTCGTTTCGTCGAGTTCTGCGCGCTGTGGCCGCGCATGGTGATGAATTCCTGGAAGACCAGCGGCATCGTCAACACACCCTGGATGCATCCGGACGTACTGCCACAGGTCCGCGCCACCATGGATCTTCGCCACAGCCTGCTGCCCTATCTCTACACCCAGATGTGGCGCGCGGCGGTGGAAGATTTACCGCCGGTGCGCCCCCTGTTGTGGGATTTTGCGGCGGATGCGACCGCCGGCGGAATCGAGAATGCTTTCATGCTCGGCCCGGATCTACTGGTCGCGCCGGTGCTGGAAGAGAGCGCTGCGACGCGCGAGGTCTATCTACCTGCCCATCCCGGCGGCTGGTACGACTGGCACGACGGGACGCCATTCGAGGGCGGGCGGACCGTCACGGTTGCTGCCCCGCTGGGCCGGTTACCGCTCTTCGCCCGCGCTGGCGCGATCGTACCGGTCGAAGACGCGGACGGGCTGACGGCGATCGTGTTCGGTGCGCCCGATCATGCGGCATCCGGCCTTCTCTATGTCGACGATGGCGATACCGCCGATTGGCGCAAGACCGGCAAGGCGATCGAGCTCCGCCTCCGCCGCGACGATAGCGGCTTCGTTCTCGATATCAGCGGAGGCGAGCTGGCCACACCACTGCGCGTCCGCGGCGTCGGCGTGTCGAATTTGCGTGTTGCCGGTGCGGCCGAATGAGTCAACCGCAGGGCCCAGACACAAAATTGCGAAAACAACCCCATGTAAAGTAGGATGGGCCCCGCTCGCAGTCGTCGTCAAACCCGTACGCTGCCGGCTCTCGTTACCTTGTTACCGCCTGCGAGTCCGCTCCGGTCGCCGCTTCCAGAACCCTTGCGATGGGATGCGGAACGCGTGGTCGAAGCGCGAGGACGCGTTCTGCCACGCGATGATCATCGTCAGCTCCGCGATGGTGCCGTCGTCGTAGTGCTGTTGCAGAGGAGCGCCACCTTCTCCGCGTCGCTGAAGAGCGGGCTGTTAGCGTGGTCGTTGAGCGCTTCGATCTTCTCTATAACGTTTTCACGGTCGATTGGGCCATATGGCTAGATCGACAATGTCGACCCGCACCGTGGTCCAACGCTTCCGTCGTCCGATCACGCGATTCAAGCGGCAGTCCAGGGCGAGGGCGTCATGCTCGGCCGCAGCGCGCCGGTCGCCGACGACCTTGCCGCAGGCCGGCTGGTGCGGTCGTTCGAACTCAGCCTGCCTGCCGGCTTCGCCTATTGCGCGGTTTTTCCACAACGCGCCCCCGCGTCCTAGCCCGGGTTCGCGGATTCGTCTTTGAAAATGCGGATTTTGAGATTTTTTTGACGGCTAAGTAATTGATTTGCAACGAGCGGGGTCTTCGATTTCGGTCAAAAACGGCTGTAGTGAAGACCTACC
>Ga0307516_10003833_pt1 | contig 19046 bp, 13 predicted proteins | sample 19_EM_MG_FD_203310 | JGI IMG/M metagenome (GOLD analysis project Ga0307516, IMG submission 203310) | Populus trichocarpa ectomycorrhiza microbial communities from riparian zone in the Pacific Northwest, United States - 19_EM | ecosystem: Host-associated > Plants > Roots > Unclassified | place... | reverse complement strand
AAGAAAGAAGTGGGCGACGGCTCCTTTTAAGGATATCCGTCGCCCGCTCGGCGTCACTCCACATTCCTTCCTCCCGCATTCCTGACGGCGCCAAGGGTCGAGGCCTAGCTGGCACGCGCCGTGACAAACTCCAGACTCTGAGGGAATGGCTAAAAGAGATGGAGCGCACGGGAAAAATCCGACGCTCCATGTCGCCAGCAGGATCCCCAATCCTCTTCGTACCAAACCTCATGGACGAGGGCTCCGTCTCTGTGTCGACTACCGGGCCTTAAACAAAATCACGATCCCAAACCGATATCCGCTCCCCTTAATGCAGGAACTACAGGACAGAGTGAGAGGGGCTCAATGGTTCACAAAGATGGACCTGAAGAATGGCTTCCACCTCATCCGGGTGAAAGAAAGAGGCGAATGGAAAACTCCATTCCGAACCCGCTACGGCCTCTTCGAATTCCAGGTAATGCCATTCGGACTAACCAACGCCCCCTCCACTTTCCAAGACATGGTGAATCATGTATTCTCCGACATGTTGGATGTGGGGGTAATAGCATACATGGACGACATACTTGTCTATGCCGACACCGAAGAAGGACACGACCGAACGGTTAAGGAAGTACTCAAGAGACTGCAAACTAACGGTCTGGCGATCTCCCCAGAGAAGTGCGTCTGGAAAGTCAAAGAGGTAGAATTCCTGGGATACATAATCGGGAGGGACGGGATCAAAATGTCGGGAGAAAAAGTGGAAGCGGTACTAGGGTGGAAGAACCCAAATTCGATAACAGAGGTCCAATCCTTCCTGGGGTTCGCTAATTTCTACCGACGCTTCATAAAGGACTACTCTCGAATAGCGAAACCCCTCACGGAATTGACAAAAAAGGAAAGAGGGAAAAACTGGGTGTGGACGCAAGAGGCAGAGGCTGCATTTAAAGAACTTAAAAGACGATTTACCACGGCCCCAATCCTGGCTCACTTCGACCCCGCGAGACCAGTCATCATCGAAACAGATGCATCGGACTTCGCCTTAGGAGCGGTCTTATCACAAAGAGACGAGAAAGGATGCCTCCACCCGGTAGCCTTCCACTCCAGGAAATTCCAACCCGCGGAAATCAACTACGAAGTCCACGACAAAGAACTTCTTGCAATAGTGGATGCCTTTAAACACTGGAGACGATACTGCGAAGGAGCGACCCACCAAGTCCAAGTGCTCTCGGACCATCACAACTTGGAATACTTTACGACCACAAAAGTACTAAACCGTCGGCAAGCGCGCTGGGTGCAGGAGCTGGCCGGAATCGACTTCAAAATCTTCTACCGTCCTGGGTCACTAAACGGCAAACCAGATGCGCTGTCCCGGCGTCCGGAGTACCGCCCAGAAAAAGGGGGGGTAGAAAACCAGCCGATCACGACGGTTTTGGGAAAAAGTCACTTCGAGGAACGACTAACGAGATCGTTCATCGCCTCCTCAGCGTGGCTGGCATCACTCCCGGAAAGAAGATGGACGGAAGAATTCCTGGTGGAAGTCAAGGAGGAGGGAAAGAAGGACGAAGCCTACGAACAGGCAAAGAAACAGGAAGCGGCGACAGAGGAAACGTCGCCGAAGGACTGAAAAGTCAGGAAGCTGAGTTGCGAGAAGGACATACTGTACCAACGGAACCTGCTCTGGGTACCGAAAGGACTGGTACAGAGGATTATGGAGTCAGAACACAATACGAAGGTGGCAGGACACATGGGGCAGGACAAAACCATCGAACTAATTCGGCGAAACTTTTGGTGGCCAAAGATGAACGAACGGATTATCGACTTTGTCAGAAGCTGCCCCGAATGCCAACAGAACAAGGTGTCCGGACACCAACCGTATGGGCTGTCCTCCCCGCTAGAATTACCCTACGCCCCATGGCAATCCATAGCAATGGACTTCATCACGGAACTCCCCATCTCGGACGAATGCGACCAACTATGGGTAGTCATCGACCGGTTCACCAAAATGGCACACTTCATCCCTTTAAAAACAAAGGAAAAAACCGCAGCGGACCTAGCCATCATCTTCGCCCGGGAAGTATGGAAATATCATGGCCTCCCCACAGATATTGTGTCAGACCGCGACTCCAGGTTTACCTCGGAGACCTGGAAGGAGTTCTTACGACTCTCGGGGATCCGACCCCGGATGTCAACAGCATTCCATCCACAGACCGATGGCCAGACAGAGCGGCTCAACCAGACGATCGAAGCCTACCTCCGAGCGTTCGTCGGTAAGGAACAAGACGACTGGATACGCCTGTTGCTGATGGCCGAGTTTGCCTACAACAACTCGACCACCACAGGAAATGGTATGTCTCCGTTCTACGCTAACTATGGCTTCCACCTGGCCGCCATAGATCCCGCGTCAACAGAGCTACTCAACCCAGCAAGCCAAGTCTACGCCCACTGGATGCGTATGGTGAACGACGAGTCCCGAAAAGGGCTAGAAGACGCACAGGAACGGATGCGCCGATACACCGACTCGGCACGAAAGGAACCCCCCGCATACCAGGTAGGAGACTTGGTAATGCTCAACGGCCGCAACATCAAAACACGCCGCCCATCAAAGAAACTGGACCACAAGAATCATGGTCCCTTCCAGATAGAGAAAATCATTTCCCCGCTAGCCGTCCGCCTCACGCTGCCTCGAAAATGGAAGATCCACAACATCTTCCACGTCTCGCTACTCGAACCCTACCGAACCAGCGAACACCGAGCCCCACCGGACCCTTCGAAAGTACTCCGGGAGGCCGACGACATCGAACAATCGGAGGAATACGATGTCGAAGAAGTTATGTCCTCGGTCGAACACGGCCGGGGAAATAACAAGAGAATTCTCTACCTTGTCAAATGGCTGGACTATCCGGAACGCAAAGACTGGACGGAAGAACCACTCGACAACTTTTCAGTAGGCGGTTTGGCGAAACTCCGAGAATTCCATCAACGGAACCCAGACGCGCCGAGGGACTACCGGCTCACCGACGCCTAGACGGGATGTCTATAAAAGGCCGACGAAGCATAAGCGATAGTAGGATGGAGGGGTTGGAGGACTTCATCTCACACGGGCAAAAGACCTGCTTCTCAGGCACAAGAACTCGTCCTAGGATACCTCGGACTTGCCCAGATGGGAGTCGTAGGTGTTCGGTACGGAACACCTCTGTATGTACACCTACAAGGGACCGAGGCAGCACCCGGGCACGAACCCCCAGTCGAGAAGGTCACTCTTTCCATGTGTCCCACACCCAGAAAAACATCATATGCTCTCGCCCGCGAACAACCGATCTACCCAAAGACGACCGGAACGATTCCGCGCTGGGGTAATTGCCGGGGAAAACGGAACCATCAACAGGCGGCAGATCCTGGCGGCGAACGGAACACCTCTGTGTGCACACCATTGGCCCGTCCAGCTTGTTTGGGCTTGGTCACTCCTTCCATGTGTCCAATAAAGCCGAGGGTCGACAGGATGCACACTGGGTAAACTGATGCTTTCGTCTCCATGAACGCGGCTGCCCAGCGGGAATCAGCGACAGTAGGAGTACGCACCGGCTTACTCTGAGGGCCCCGCCATTCCGACGGATTACAGAGAATGATGACCTGATCCGGTGGCGGGGAGGGCTGTAGGGGAGGAGGACTACAGTCACGGTAAGCCATGATCCACACATTCAGAAGGAGATGGGCTACCTTTGAAAAAAAGTATTAGCACTCGGGACGAGGCTAAGAGGGGGAGGAGGTAGTGTTACACCTGAATTATCTCGAGTACATAGCTATGCTAGAGAAAAGTTCGGAAGGATGACGGAACGCACTCGGAGAGTCTAGGAAGGAGATAAGGTCCGGAGATGAGGTTACGGCCGAGACGGGCCTAAGACACGTATCTCCGGAGATGAGGGGAAGACTGCAAACGACGAGAATGCTTAGGCTAGGACCCCTCCCGAGGGGATGCCATGTCGCCTGCTGATGGCGTACGGACCGTCGGACTTGGGCTGGGACCCCTCCCAAGGGGATGCCACGCCGCCTGCTGATGGCGTGTGGAAAAGAGTGCGGAGGGGAAGCGCCCCGCCCGCTTGCATGAAACCTCATCTCCCCTTATCTACACCCTGCCAGGACCAATGAGTTGCCCACGGGGTCACTGCATCTCGGGGGAATCCAAGTCCGAGTCACCACTTCTCACGATGGACCTGCTCAGATATAAACTCGAGGTTCCGCCCCGGCGGAAGGAGAAACCAGCACACACCCTCACCAAACACTACCACAGAAACCCACACACAAGATCTAAGATTATTCCATTGTGAATTATCGAAAGTAGCCTAATTACCTTTGATTCTCTCCACACTCCGGTTACGATACAACCCCAGTGTCACAGTTGCGGCAAATGGATGGCGACGCGCAGAGTGACGAAGAGCAGGACAGAGTGTTGAATGGGCATAAAAAGGAGAAAAATGGGGGGATATCTTGCGGCTGTGGAATTGACTACGCTCAAGGCATGCACTCACTTCGGAGGCCCAAGCAGTTATGCTAACCCTGCCGAGGAACGATAAATGACCTGTGTGTGCGCACAGACGCTAATAATAACTTCACCTGTGAGCGTTTGTATGCGGGATCACATGCAATCACCGCAAACACCGCGGAACCCAAGATGGGAATCGGTGTCCCAACAGTCGGAAAATCATCTACAGCCAGAAGAGCATCGAAAAGAGTAGGAGAACAAGATTCTCTAAGGAGATGGTGGAGCTGTAAGCGAGATCTGGTACATAGGTATCACACCATATAGGTATCACACGTAGCTCCCCAGTAGGCCATTACTAGCAGCTTTCGGGAATCCCTTTATTTTCATGTGGGCACGAAATGCTGGGAAGGTGCTGGATACTCATTACACATCACTCGTATCACATCATGTGGTGATATAAGCATTGAAAACGCACACACGGCTTCCGATCATCATTATCGCTCTCTACGCTATTGGCATATCTATTCTTCGAGTCTCAGCTGCATTCTGACTCTTTTACCTTGTTGGGAAGTAAATTTCACGATTGTGGCTACATTTATAGTCGGAGTTTCATGCGAAATGCAATACCCAGTCACTGACTTTCAACAAGGGCTCATCTAAAATTCAACTGAAACTCACAGAATTGGTATATAGGTATGGTAGTGACTGGCCAATGCTAATATCAGCTCATTACATGATAGTAAAGGCTGTGAAGGGTGAATTTTATGTTGCTCATAAACCCGAGTGACGTGTAATGAACATGTAGTCCCCCATTGCAACCATACACTACAGTGTATCCGGTCGTATTCGTCTCGCGAGGACTTGCGAGTAAGCGGGTAACAAGATTCATTGGCCGTCGCGCACTAGGGGGCATCCTAATTAATCTCATTCCAGGGTCACGGTTGATAATTGGACATCCAGACGCCTAACCGCACTTCTGTTTTGCCTGCGCAGGTAGCCAATGCACCTAGAGAATAACCCTCTGAGAGAATAATCTCCGAGAGTATACCCCCATTAGCTAGTTACCTCCGGACGTTTGCGTGACTCCCCTGTCCGGCTGAAACGACTCGCTTGGCGGATCGTGCCCAGCGGCTTGCCCAACGTCTTGAGTGCTAGCTCGCTCGCAACGCTTCAGCGGATGCCCGCCAGCTAGCCTAACGGCTTACCTGTATCGCTTCGGCGGATACGCGCCGGCTTGCCCAATGTCTTGAGCGCTGGTTCGCTTGCATTGCTTCGGCGGATGCCTGGTGGCTTGCCCGACATCTTGCTCGCCGGCTTGCTCGCATCGCTTCAGCGGATGTGTGGCAGCTTGCGCAATGTCTGGCCGGCTGGCTTACTCGTTTCGCTTTGATGGAATTCCAGTGGCTTGCCAGACGGCTTACTCGCTTCGCTTCGGCGGATGTCCGGCGGCTTGCCCGACGTCTTGCTCCCCGGCTTACTCGCATCACTTCGGCGGATGCCCAGCGGCTTGTCCAACACCTTGCTCGCTGGCTCACTTGCATCGCTTCGGCGGATGCCCGGCGGCTTGCCCGACATCTTGCTCGCCGGCTTACTCTCATCGCTTCGGCGGATGTGTGGCAGCTTGCACAACGTCTGGTCCGCTGGCTTACTCGTTTCGCTTCGACGGAATTCCGGTGGCTTGCCAGACGGCTTACTCGTTTCGCTTCGGCGGATGTCCGGCGGCTTGCCAGACGGCTTGCCCGCTGGCTTGCCCTCTTCGCCTCGGCGAATGCCTGGCTGCTTGCCCGATCGCTTACTCGCCGGATGCCCGGTGGCTTGCCCGATGTCTTGCTCGACGGCTTACTCGCCGGCTAACTCGCATCGCTTCGGCGGATGCCCGGCAACTTGCCCGACACCTTGCTCGCCGGCTCACTCGCATCGCTTCAGCGGATGCCCGGCGGTTTGCCCGACACCTTGCTCGCCGGCTCACTCGCATCGCTTCGGCGGATGCCCCGCGGCTTGCCCGACACCTTGCTTGCCGGCTCACTCGCATCGCTTCGGTGGATGCCTGGCAGCTTGCCCGACACCTTGCTCGCCGGCTTACTCGCATCGCTTCGGCGGATGCCCGGCGGCTTGCCCGACACCTTGCTCGCCGGCTCACTGCCATCGCTTCGGCGGATGCCCAGCGGCATGCCCGACACCTTGCTCGCCAGCTTACTCGCATCACTTCGGCGGATGCCCGGCGGCTTGCCCAACACCAAGTTGCTCGCCGGCTTACTCGCATCGCTTCGGCGGATGCCCGGCGGCTTGCCCGACACCTTGCTCGCCGGCTTACTCGCATCGCTTCGGCGGATGCCCAGTGGCTTGCCCGACACCTTGCTCGCCGGCTCACTCGCATCGCTTCGGCGGATGCCTGGTGGCTTGCCCGACATCTTGCTCGCCGGCTTGCTCGCATCGCTTCGGCGGATGTGTGGCAGCTTGCGCAACGTCTGGCCGGCTGGCTTACTCGTTTCGCTTCGACGGAATTCCGGTGGCTTGCCAGACGGCTTACTCGTTTCGCTTCGGCGGATGTCCGGCAGCTTGCCCGACGTCTTGCTCGCCAGCTTACTCGTTTCGCTTCGGCGGATGTCCGGCGGCTTGCCCGACACCTTGCTCGCCGGCTGACTCGCATCGATTCGGCGGATGCCCGGCGACTTGCCCGACACCTTGCTCGCCGGCTTACTCACATCGCTTCAGCGGATGCCCGGCGGCTTGCCCGACGTCTTGCTCGCTGGCTTGCTCGCATCGCTTCGGCGGATGCCCGGCGGCTTGCCCGCCCTCTTGCTCGCCGGCTTGCTCGCATCGTTTCGGCGGATGCCCGGCGGCTTTCCCGACGTCTTGCTCGCCGGCTTACTCGCAGCGCTTCGGCGGATGCCCAGCGGCTTGCCCGACGTCTTGCTCGCCAGCTTGCTCGCATCACTTCGGCGGATGCTGGGCGGCTTGTCAGACGGCTTGCCCGCTGGCTTGCCCTCTTTGCCTCGGCGGATGCCTGGCTGCTTGCCCGACGTCTTGCTCGCCGGTTTGCTCGCGCCGGATGCCAGGCAGCTCGTGCAACGTCTTGCCCGCTGGCTTACTCGCGGCTTGCCATGGCTCCGAGGCGACAGTCCGCGAGTTATTTTTTAGATAATCTTACCCTTCTTTTGCTGGCTGTTTACGATTTTCTCTCTTTTGTTTTGGTGGTGGCCACTGATGATTTTTGATGTGTGGATTGTGGAACCGCCCGCTCCATGGTAGGTCTGCCCCCATGTCAGTAATGGTTCACTTGCGCTCACCCCCCTTCAACTTTGCTTACCGGCTGGAACTTCTCATAGTAGTAGTATGTGGCATCGCGATGTCTAGTTCAGAGGTCTGGGCGCCGAATTACATGCGCTAGGGAGCGTATCTTGCGAAATACGCAGTGCATCTATGCGAAGGGATACAGGCTTGCAAAGCACAGACTGAAGATATCGAGCCGTTTCCTAGGTTCTGTTGGTGGGTGGGGTCAATGCTCAAAAAAACTCCAAGATAAGATATACATATATGTTCTGTAGCAATATTCACGACAATAAACTCTCATATACCAATTACATCGAGCAAGGAATCATGTCTTCATCCAAATGTACTCTTGCTGGAGTAATCCACACCGCCCTTCCTCCCAGGATGGTTCTTTGCCCATACTGTGGCTTTCGTCTAGTACCACTATCGCAGCCAGTCAAGAGTGAACCGAAGCCTACAGCCGCCAGCACTGCTTCCTCCTCCTCGTTCCCTTCGACTTCCTTCAATACAACAGCAAAAAATAAGGGAAAGGTACCAGTTTTCATCATCGATTCTGACTCTGAAACGATACTGGATGACACCAAACCTACAAATAGGCAGAAAACGAAGCCATTCTCCAGCAAGACTTTCCAACGGAATAAAAAAGTTGTGGAAGATAGTAGACGGGAAGGCTTTGTTCGAAGGGAGGAGAAGAAGAGGCCAAAGGGGCGTTACGAGGTGGGAGCAAAAAAGACTGCCACGGTATCGGACAATAGAGCAGTGGATATCCATATTGGTCCGGTGAAAGGAAGGGTATCAGAATTTGAATTCCTTGGTAAGATCTCCCAATTTGTTCACATAGTTTACACCGCTTACTCAAAGATTTCTACATTTAGGTTCGATATCAGTTCATTTCCGAGATGTCACTGCTCCGCTTGGAAATATGGATCTCTTTATTCGTACCCAGATCCTTACGGAGTCAGTCGACTGGCTCGAATTTCTTTCGGAAAACCCTACCTTCGATGAATCAGTGATGCAACCATATCTCGCCACCTACACGAGCCATGGTAGATATACACGATTAAAATATCTCCAGGACGATATCACTGCAGCGGAACTACTCCTTCACTTTCCCCATAAAAAGTCCTTTCTTTGTATTGTGGAGTGGGAGGACTATCGACAGGCGGAAAAGTTAGTTCAGAAAGGGAAGGCTCCGGTAAAGTTGGAGTTGAAAGAGGAGGAAAAAAATGAACTCTTTTCAAGACCTTCAACAGTTCGACAGAAAAGATCACGTTCAATCATGAAAGTATGTTGATTAATTGCTAGATTTCAGTTGAATAGTTGTTAACTTTGATACTATTAGGGTGACAGCCTCCGTACACCATCTCCACGATCTCCACGATCTCCAAGACGACCAACCAAAAAGCAAAAGGAGAAATCCAGTGCTGTCAATATACAGTCCTTGGTGACAGATCTTTCGATACTGATGTCACCATTTCAAACACGAGTACAGACAACTAAATCGGAGAAGGCTGGAGAAGAAGAGTCGCAAACGGCGGAAGAGGCTGAAGAGGATGATAGGGAAGAAGAGGAGGATGGGGAAGAAGAGAAGGATGGAGAAGAAGAGAAGGATGGAAAAGAAGAGGATGATGGGGAAGACGAGGAAGATAAGTATGAAGTGTCAGATTCTAGTCTTTCCTCAGTCTATTCTTTTCTCTGACACGGCTCCCCCGTCATAAATTAACTGTCTCTTTTCACTCATTATTTTTCTGCTCATAGTTTTTATTCCATAATTTGTTTTCTCATAATTTATAACCACTACACCACACCCACAATTCCCAAAGAAACAAAACCACTTCAGCAACAACCTAGCATAAGTGACATAAAAATCAGTAACTAGGCCATGGATGCGTGCTAGCAGTAGGCAGGGAATACATTTGAGAGGGAGACCGTGAATGAGTATAGGCATAAGGCTATTGATGCAAACGAGCAGTAGGCCATGGATGCATACGAACAATGGGTGATTACAAGTGGCATACAAAGGATGAGCATTGTCAAAGGTGCCTATCTAGGTCAGCAATGGGTGGGTACTTACCTATTTCGTGGTTGCCTGGCTTTGGAGGTATGCGATTACTGGGTGCTTTTGGCCACTACCATAATAAAAGAGAGAAAATCGTAAACAGCTAGAAGGGGATCGGGAAAAGAAGGGGAACAAGATTATCTAAAAAATTCGATGATTGTGAGAGATATGGTGGGTATTGTCATACATGTAGCCGGACAGCAATCAGTCAAGGAATAACTCGCGGGCCATCGCCGAGCAGCCAGGGCAAGCCGCCAGGCATCTGCCGAAGCGATGCGAGTAGGTAAGACACCGGGCAAGCTGCCAGGTATCCACCGAAGCGATGCGAGTAGGTAAGCCGGCGAGCAAGACGCCGGGCAAGCCGCCAGGCATCCGCCGAAGCGATGTGAGTAGGTAAGCCGGCGAGCAAGACGCCGGGCAAGCCGCCAGGCATCCGCCGAAGTGATGCGAGTAGGTAAGCCGGCGAGCAAGATGCCGGGCAAGCCGCCGGGCATCCGCCGATGCGATGCGAGTAGGTAAGCCAGCGAGCAAGAAGCCGGGCAAGCCGTCAGGTATCCGCCTAAGCGATGCGAGTAAGCCGGCGAGCAAGACGTCATGCAAGCCGCCGGGCATCTGCCGAAGCGATGCGAGTAAACCGGCGAGCAAGGTGTCGGGCAAGCCACCGGGCATCCGCCGAAGCGATGCGAGTAAGCCGCCGGGCAAGACGTCGGGCAAGCCGCCGGGCATCCGCTGAAGTGATGCGAGTAAGCCGGCGAGTAAGCCGGTGAGCAAGACATCGGGCAAGCCGCCGGGCATCCGGCGAGTAAGCCATCGAGCAAGCAGCCAGGCATCCACCGAGACGAAGAGGGCAAGCCAGCGGGCAAGCCGTCTGGCAAGGCGCCAGACATCCACCGAAGTGAAACGAGTAAGCCGTCTGGCAAGCCACCGGAATTCCGTCAAAGCGAAACGAGTAAGCCAGCGGACCAGACGTTGCGCAAGCTGCCACAGATCCGCCGAAGCGATGCGAGTAAGCTGGCGAGCAAGGTGTCGGGCAAGCCGCCGGGCATCCGCCGAAGCGATGCGAGTAAGCCGGTGAGCAAGGTGTCGGGCAAGCCACCAGGCATCCGCCGAAGCGATGCAAGTAAGCCGGTGAGCAAGGTGTCAGGCAAGCCACCGGGCATCCGCCGAAGCGATGCGAGTAAGCCGGCGAGCAAGGTGTCGGGCAAGCCGCCGGGCATCTGCCAAAGCGATGCGAGTAAGCCGGCGAGCAAGGTGTCGGGCAAGCCGCCGGGCATCCACCGAAGCGATGCGAGTAAGCCGGCGAGCAAGGTGTCGGGCAAGCCGCCGGGCATACGCCGAAGCGATGCGAGTAAGCCGGTGGGCAAGACGTCGGGCAAGCCGCCGGACAGCCGCCGAAGCGAAACAAGTAAGCCGTCTGGCAAGCCACCGGAATTCCGTCGAAGCGAAACGAGTAAGCCAGCCGGTCAGACGTTGTGCAAGCTGCCACACATCCGCCGAAGCGATGCGAGCAAGCCGGTGAGCAAGATGTCGGGCAAGCCACCAGGCATCCGCCGAAGCAATGCAAGCGAACCAGCGCTCAAGACATTGGGCAAGCTGGCGGGTATCCGCCGAAGCGATACGGTTAAGCCGTTGGGCTAGCTGGCAGGCATCCGCTGAAGCGTTGCGAGCGAGCCAGCACTCATACGTTGGGCAAGCCGCTGGGCACGATCCGCCAAGCGAGTCGTTTCAGCCGGACAGGGGAGTCACGCAAACGTCCGGAGGTAACTAGCTAATGGGGGTATGCTCTCGGAGATTATTCTCTCAGAGGGTTATTCTCTAGGTGCATTGGCTACCTGCGCAGGCAAAAGCGAAGTGCGGTTAGGCGTCTGGATGTCCAATTATCAACCGTGACCCTGGAATGAGGTTAATTAGGATGCCCCCTAGCGCGCGACGGCCAATGAATCTTGTTACCCACTTACTCGCAAGTCCTCACGAGACGAATACGACCGGATACGCTACGGTGTATGGTTGCAATGGGGGACTACATGCTCATTACACGTCACTCGGGTTTATGAGCAACATAAAATTCACCCTTCACAGCCTTTACTATCACGTAATGAGCTGATATTAGCATTGGCCAGTCACTACCATACCTATATACCAATTCTGTGAGTTTCAGTTGAATTTTAGATGAGCCCTTGTTGAAAGTCGGTAACTGGGTATTGCATTTCGCATGAAACTCCAACTATAAATGTAGCCACAATCGTGAAATTTACTTGTCAACAAGGTAAAAGAGTCAGAATGCAGCTGAGACTCGAAGAATAGATACGCCAATAGCGTAGAGAGCGATGATGATGATGGGAAGCCGTGTGTGCGTTTTCAATGCTTATATCACCACATGATGTGATACGAGTGATGCGTAATGAGCATCCAGCACCTTCCCAGCATTTCGTTCCCACATGAAAATAAAGGGATTCCCAAAAGCTGCTAGTAATGGCCTACTGGGGAGCCACGTGTGATACCTATATGGTGTGATACCTATGTACCGGATCTCGCTTACAGCTCCACCATCTCATTAGAGAATCTTGTTCTCCTACTCTTTTCGATGCTCTTCTGGCTGTAGACGATTTTCCAACTGTTGGGATACCGATTTCCGTCTTGGGTTCCGCGGTGTTTGTGGCGATTGCGTGTGATCCCGCATACAAGCGCTCACAGGTGAAGTTATTATTAGGGTCTGTGCGCACACAGGGGTCATTTATCGTTCCTCGGCAGGGTTAGCATAACTGCTTGGGCCTCCGAAGTGAGTGCACGCCTTGAGCGTAGTCAATTCCACAGCCGCAAGATATCCCCCCATTTTTCTCCTTTTTATGCCCATTCAACACTCTGTCCTGCTCTTCGTCACTCTGCGCGTCGCTATCCATTCACCGCAACCAACTCACAACCTGCCACTCGCCATCCACTCACAGCCATTCACTCGCCACCAGACAAAGGCCGGCAGCGACTCACTGCCATCAAGTCTCCTCCATCCACTGGCCACAATATACTCGCCACCATCCACCCGCCTCCATCCACTCGCCGACATTCACTCGCCGCCATCAACTCGGCTCCACAACTCAATTAATGCCAGCCACACGCCGGAATCCACACACCGGAATCCACACGCCGTCATTAACTCGGCTCCATCAACTCGACAGCAGCCACATGCCGCAATTCACTTGCAGCCATCTGCTCGCAGTCAGCAAAGGCCGGCAGCCACTCGCTGCCATCTTCACGCCTCCATCTACTTGCCGCCATCTACTCGCCGCCATTCACTCGCCGCCATTTACGCGCTGCCATCTTCACGCCTCCATCTACTTGCCACCATCTACACGCCACCATCCATGCCGCCATCCACTGGCCCCCAATCACTCGGCACCAGCCACACGCCATCATTTACGTTCTTCCATCTTCACGCCTCCATCTACTTGTCGCCACCTACATGCCGCCATTCAGTCGCCGCCATTTACGCGCTGCCATCTTCACGCCTCCATCTACTTGCCGCCATCTACACGCCGCCATCCATGCCGCCATCTGCTGGCCACCAATCACTCGGCCCCAGCCACACGCCGTCATTTACGCGCTGCCATCTTTACACCTCCATCTACTTGTCGCCATCTACATGCTGCCATCCATGCCGCCATCCACTGGCCGCCAATCACTCGGCCCCAGCCACACTCCGTCATTTACGTGCTGCCATCTTCACGCCTCCATCTACTTGTCGCCACCTACACGCCGCCATTCACTTGCCGCCATTCACTTGCCGCCATTTACGCGCTGCCATCTTCACGCCGTCATTTACGTGCTGCCATCTTCACGCCTCCATCTACTTGCCGCCATCTACACGCCGCCATCCATGCCACCATCCACTGGCCGCCAATCACTCGGCCCCAGCCACACGCCATCATTTACGTGCTGCCATCTTCACGCCTCCATCTACTTGTCGCCACCTACATGCCGCCATTCACTCGCCGCCATTCACTCGCCGCCATTTACGCTCTGCCATCTTCACGCCTCCATCTACTTGCCACCATCTACACGCCACCATCCATGCCGCCATCCACTGACCGCCAATCACTCGGCACCAGCCACACGGCGTCATTTACGTGCTGCCATCTTCACGCCTCCATCTACTTGTCACCACCTACACGCCGCCATTCACTCGCCACCATTTACGCGCTGCCATCTTCACGCCTCCATCTACTTGCCGCCATCTACACGCCGCCATCCATGCCGCCATATACTGGCCACCAATCACTCGGCCCCAGCCACACGTCGTCATTTACGCGCTGCCATCTTTACACCTCCATCTACTTGTCGCCATCTACATGCCGCCATCCATGCCGCCATCCACTGGCCGCCAATCACTCGGCCCCAGCCACACTCCGTCATTTACGTGCTGCCATCTTCACGCCTGCATCTACTTGTCACCACCTACACGCCGCCATTCACTTGCCGCCATTCACTTGCCGCCATTTACGCGCTGCCATCTTCACGCCGTCATTTACGTGCTACCATCTTCACGCCTCCATCTACTTGCCGCCATCTACACGCCGCCATCCATGCTGCCATCCACTGGCCGCCAATCACTCGGCCCCAGCCACACGCCATCATTTACGTGCTGCCATCATCACGCCTCCATCTACTTGTCGCCACCTACACGCCGCCATTCACTCGCCGCCATTCACTCGCCGCCATTTACGCTCTGCCATCTTCACGCCTCCATCTACTTGCCGCCATCTACACACCGCCATCCATGCCGCCATCCACTGGCCGCCAATCACTCGGCCCCAGCCACACGCCGTCATTTACGTGCTGCCATCTTCACACCTCCATCTACTTGTCGCCACCTACACGCCGCCATTCACTCGCCGCCATTTACGTGCTGCCATCTTCACGCCTCCATCTACTTGTCGCCATCTACACGCCGCCATTCACTCGCCGCCATTTACGCGGTGCCATCTTCATGCCTCCATCTACTTGTAGCCATATACACGCCGCCATCCACTCGCACTCAGCCACACGCCACCATTTACGCGCTGCCATCTTCACGCCTCGATTTACTTGCCGCCATCTACACGCCGCCATCCACTCGCCGCCATTTACGCGCTGCCATCTTCACGCCTCCATCTACTCACCGCCATTCACTCGCCCCCATTTACGCGCTGCCATCTTCACGCCTCCATCTACTCGCCGCCATTCACTTGCCCGCATTTGCGCGCTGCCATCTTCACGCCTCCATCTACACGCCGCCATCCACTCGCCGCCATTTATGCGCTACCATCTTCACGCCTCCATCTACTCGCCGCCATTCACTCGCCACCATTTACGCGCTGCCATCTTCTCGCCTCCATCTACTCGCCGCCATTCACTTGCCCCCATTTACGCGCTGCCATCTTCACGTCTCCATCTACACGCCGCCATCCACTCGCCGCCATTTGCGCGCTCCCATCTTCACGCCTCCATCTACACGCCGCCATCCACTCGCCGCCATTTGCGCGCTGCCATCTTCACGCCTCCATCTACACGCCGCCATCCACTCGCCGCCATTTGCGCCCTCCCATCTTCACGCCTCCATCTACACGCCGCCATCCACTCGCCGCCATTTGCGCGCTGCCATCTTCACGCCTCCATCTTCACGCCTCCATCTACTTGCCGCCATCTACACACTGCCATCCATGCCACCATCCACTCGCCCCCAGTCACACGCCCTCATTTACGCGCTGCCATCTTCACGCCTCCATCTACTTGCCGCCATCTACACGCCGCCATCCATGCCCCCATCCACTGGCCGCCAATCACTCAGCCCCAGCCACACGCCGTAATTTACGTGATGTCATCTTCACGCCTCCATCTTCACGCCTCCATCAACTTGCCGCCATCTACACGCCGCCATCTACTTGTCACCATCTACACGCCGCCATCCACTCGTCGCCATTTACGTGCTGCCATCTTCACGCCTCCATCTACTCGCCGTCAGGTCGGACGGAGGTGGTGTTATCCGGACATTCTGTTCTTTCGCTGGTGCGCGTTATTTTTCATCTATTTCTGAATCACTACTTTGCACTTGGGCTACATCTTCTTCTCCCACGGTGCCCAATTGTAAGCTCCTACAGCAGAGAGGTTTCTTGCCAGCACCGGAAGTTTTCTGCTTCGCATATGACTGTCGATTGCTGAACGTAGAAATCTATAGCTGTTAGCTCATACAATATTGCCACAGAATGTAACTGACATGTATGCAAGCTTGTGGTTAGGTTCTCCGGTCAGCTCATCACATCCTGACTCCTTTACCGGTAATGTATAACCGGCATCCAGCATTGTATTCCGGCACCACTCTTCGGTAGCAGGAGTGAGTGACTGATGAGGATCTGGATTTTCAATCAGTTTCTACACCTTTGAAGATGTGATTATTTCTTACCATATGTTCCCAACGCAGATTTGATTTTCTTCAAAACAGCATCATGTACTGGATGTCCACAGTCCATTGCAGTATCATTCACTATCTTCGGATGAAAATAATTGAGATGTGGCTTCCCGGCGATCAGCCATGACCTGTTCTTTTGCTTTCGGATGTTGTGAATATTCCAGATGTGAGTGAAATGTTCAACCTGTCGGCGTAAAATTAGAAGGTGAATAAAAGCTATAGCTATCATTTCACTGTCCTTGTTCGTGAACAGTCCTTCCCGCTTGAGTTCACGGAACCACTCCTATCGGTAATCAGTTTGATAATATTTAATGAAGAGCTCATTTCTCTTACCCTTCACTGCATCGTCTGTCCGGCTGACATCTGATTCCACCAACTTTCTATACGGCTATTCGACTTGGATGTACCATATCGATAGCAGCTATCAATAGTGGCGTCAGGATTTTCAAACTGTTCAAACAGTAGTTGTGCGTTGGCCAATAACATCATTTCAGAACCTCGATCAGATCGAAAGAATTCCGGCGGGATGCCAGTACTCTCCAAAGTGTTGACCATCTGCTTGGCAACACTAACAGCTGTAGTAACCGAAGTCCCAACAAAGACTGCTACAACATAACGTGAATATGCATCGATCATGGCATAAATGCCAATGCCATATTCTCGAAACTTGAGATGCCCATCAACACACCACATGTAATTGGGACCAGGAACTTCAAGCCGTCCAGTCGTATCTCGGTTGCATCGAAAAGTAGGTTGGCGTTTCTGAACACCTTCTGGATCCAATTGCTTCAAAATCGCAAAGGCGCGTGTCTTTGTTGCTGGGATAATCTCTGCTCGAAGATGTCGAAAAAGATAGTCTCGCCTATAAGTACCCACATAACCGTTGTCCAACTCCTTCTCCAGCACAGCTGTAAGCTGAACAGTAGCTTCTTCGATAGAGATGACACTCTGGATCCTCTGGGGAAGACCCATGTCTCGTCTGATCATCTGCATTGTCCGCTTGGTGATTGTGTATCCTCTTTGATATAAATAACAATACAACCCAAGAAAGGCAGCAGTACCAGGGAGCACATACCTTCATCATTAAGCACGGCAATGATCTCCTCATCTTTCAGACATAATAGAAAGTAGCAAGAAGCAATACGCATCCTTAGCTGCATACTATCATGTTGATTGTTCCTATTGTTCTTGCGTATGCCCCATTCTCTAAGTGCATTGAAGAGTGCGCTCCTGGAGACTTTGAAGTGGTAAGGCTCATTGGCGAGAAGGGTGAGAACTTCTGAGATGGGAAGCTTCTTTTCAATGTAGAGCTCTTGGATGAGATCTTTAAATCTGGCGAAGTTTTTGCTGGCTGGCATGGTTGAGAACGCGACTTGTCAGGGTCGCGGTCGATGTAGAGCTGTAGTCCAATTGGACCTGATGATGGGGGGGTGGTAGCAGAGTAGAGCAGCTGTAATGGTGGAGCGAGCAAGGGCAGGCAGCTGAGTAAAGTAGTCGTAGTGGTGGAGGGGGCGTCGATGAGGGGGCGGGTGTTGGTGGGTGTGTGGGGGGGTGGGGACGTATTGTTTACGATATTGGGTATACGTCACGTGACACTGGGGTTTTTTTTCTTTCTTTTTTTTCCCGTTCATCGCATTCAGCCTAGATATGTAGACTATGGCGCACATTTTGGCCAGTTCCAATCCGCTGTCCGTGTGATGGCGGCATGTTACGGGTGTGTGGATATGGACGTGGTGCAGTTTTCTGCAAACACCAAATTTTTCATTTGGACTTTTGTAACTAATGGGCCACTATTTTCCACCACCGCCACCACCACTACCATCACCACTCTTCTGTGAATACCTCAACAACCAACGCTCCAATTGATAATCTGACAACAGGAGGTGACCTGCTACGATGTTGTCTATCATCTGTGAACTGGGTTAGAAAACTTAAATGGTTGTGCATTGCTGGCTCTGGATTGCAACGGTGGTCACTAAATCATGTGGGGGGTGGACCGATCGACCTACCAAATTTTCTATTTGGACTTTTGTAACTAACAACCGCTGTCGACGCATCAAGTTTGAGTGATACCATCAAACTCCAACGATATAATCATTAGGTTGTCAACTCTTTCTCCCTCTCTCTCTCTCTCTCTCTTTGCTCGTGTGAAGACTCTCAGAGGAACGGTGATCGGGCAAACTTTTACAGGTTATGAGCCCGGAGCCGTAACCGCTCCATATACGATCAAGCCTCACCGCTGTCAAACTCTCGCGCGATAAATAGCTCCTCACGAGCCAGTGATAAATGCGGGGGCCGGCGATTCTGAGGCCCTTTCCTCTACGCCTCACCTAGAAGATCTCTCCTTGAAATTGATTGCTAACCATCCTAGCGCCTGAAGACCTCTGACGGCCGAAAAGAACTTCCCTCCTTACGCATCGCTATTCGACGAGAATCTACAACGATCTTCATCATGAGCGACGAAACGTTCAAACACCCTGTGGGCAACGTCCGCCTACTCGATCGTACCAACTACGCAGTCTGGAAAGAAGATTGCATGAAGGTTCTACAAGGAATCATGGCGTGGGACATTGTGATGGAGAGAGAAGAAGAACCAGAAGATCCGGGAAGACCCAACGACTTTACCAGACCTCTCGTTCTAGCACGGAAGGCATACAAGGACTACAAACAACGGAAATTGCAGACCGTAGCCATTATCTACGGATCTTGTACCAATGCTGTCAAGGTACACATCAAAGGAATGGAGGATCCCGTCCAGATGTGGAAAGAATTGGAGGCACGCACAAACACCGCCAACTCATCGGTCGGTAGAATGT
>Ga0307516_10003832_pt1 | contig 19047 bp, 29 predicted proteins | sample 19_EM_MG_FD_203310 | JGI IMG/M metagenome (GOLD analysis project Ga0307516, IMG submission 203310) | Populus trichocarpa ectomycorrhiza microbial communities from riparian zone in the Pacific Northwest, United States - 19_EM | ecosystem: Host-associated > Plants > Roots > Unclassified | place... | reverse complement strand
TCTTCCGTCCTTTCCCCTTGGCGAGTCCCTCAGGCGCGTTGTATATAGAGAGAATGTTTTTCCTTCGACGTTGTATCAATCAATCAGTTCACTACCTTCGTCTCTATCGATCCCTATATTCCAACAGATAGGGAGCTAGGCTTTCGGCAGTAGGTAATAGGAGTTTAAGAGCGTTGCAATATAGGGATCAATAGAGATGAAGATAGTGAATTGAATTGATGATACGTGGTTGAAGTCAGAATATTCTCTCTACATAAATACAATTGGCTTCAGGGTCGTCAGGTGAAGGTACGGAAGACTGTCCCCCGAGCTGGTGCTCCTGAGACTCGGGCGGCCGCAAACTCTGGACGTGTCGTCTCCAGTCCGTCATCTCCGAACGTTCATCATTCTGACGAGAAGGGAGCGGTGAGTTTTGCGCGTATATTTTGTTTTGGGTCACGCCAGGGCGGACGGCAGGGAGAGCGACGGTAGCACGGTACTTTCTTGCACTCATTTCTTTGTGCGGAAAGGTGGAGAGACTGGGGCGGTGCCGTCGACGCTAGCGTTGATCCATCGCCTTCCCTCCCCATTTCTGTTTTTGCAGTTCCTTTCCTTTCTTTTGGAGTCAATAGTCGCTGGTCCCAGGTCTTCCCAAGCCCTCCGTTTGATAGTGACCGGAGCGTCTTTGAAAGTTGTAGCTCTCTAGGTTTCGTGTCCGCCTCCTCACCACTCATTCCAAAGGCTTTGCAAGGGCAACCCTCTTCTCATCAGAGGCTTCCTAGTTAAACCCCATACGAACTTGGTACGGCCCCACTGTGTTCCCTTGTGCCACACAACCGAACATCCAGGAACAGACGGGCGAGCGAGCAGGCGAGGGCTATGCCGCTTGAGCGCGAATGGGTGATTATAGGCGGGAAGAGGCAAGGAAGGGGAAGAAAGAAAAAAAATATCTGTCGGGATGCCGTTGCGGTATCTGGACATTATATGAGCACCATACGAGTCTGGAATGTCTGTACCTCCAGATGCCCCTGGCAGGATATGCGCAATCCGGTGAACGTTTGTTAGCCTACAGGCCTCGAGGCCGACGCCAGGCAGCGCGCATCCTCTCGCGACACCGTGTGCCATCGCGTACGTAACCCTCTTGGCGCCGCCGGGCATGCCGTATATGCCTTCCGGTCCGCGAGTGTCAGCATCGACCCATTAGCGGCCCAGCAGTCTTGAGAATGACGTCACTAATGCTAAGCACGAAGATCTCACCCTTCACCAGCCCTTGCAGCTGACAACCCCGATAGTCCAACATCTACTTAGCCCTCGAGTCCGATCCACACCGAGACTGCTACGCGCCAGTGTCCCGCCGAACGAATCCTGCGCACATGGACAACCTCGCGGTGACTGTAGTTCGCTACCGCCGTCCGTCGAGAGTGGGAATCAGCCCACCACTCGATCGATGACGATTGTGGGCGGAGGTGCGGAAGGAGACAGGAGGTGGAAGGACAGGTGGAAGATCCGGGACCTCCTGGCGAATGAGAGGCGCGGCCGGGCGGTGCTAGACTTCCTTGCCACTACAGACGTGGGGACGCGGGCGCCGGCCGAGGGGGAGGACGCAGTGAGCGAGTTCTCTGGGGCGGAGCTGCGGGAGTCGGCGGAGGGGGCGGAGGCCGGGGAGCTGGGCGCCGGGGGGGGGGATCCCCACTGTTCCTGCCCACACCCGACTTCACGGCGTCTGCAGGTGAGGGGTAGACGTCTTAATTTGTCTCTTTCGTTTGTCCTTTCTTTTGTCCTTTCTTTTGTGATTTCCTTGGTACGCACCACATCTTCTCGGGCCAGGCCTGGGCGGAGGGCGCGAAGGGGAGCTTGAAACGTGCCGCCACCGCGCAGACAGCGGACAGGAAAAGGACTGTACATAATCACGCCATGATCTTGATGTCGCATGCGAGTAATAATTAAACAAAAACATCAAAAAAATCCAACAATGAAGATCGTTTTCCCCGGAAATTCGGAAAATTGGATGGTGAGGACAACAAATGAAGCTTTTTTTTTTTGTTGTTTATTCATTACTCGCATGCGACCTATCAGATCATGGCGAGATTATGTACAGTCCGTTTCCTGTCTGCTGTCCGCGCGGTGGCCGCACGTTGCAAGCTCCCCTCTGTCCTCCGCCCAGGCCTGACCCAAGAAGATGTGGTTCGCACAAAGGAGATTACAAAAGGATGAGCGAGCGTGAAGGACAAAGGAAAGAACAAAGGAAAGAAGACCGCCAAGCGCCTAAGCCGTTCCTACGCGCGCCATGAAGTCGGGCGTGGGCAGAAACAGTGGTCCCCCCAGCACCCGCCTCCTCCGCTCCCGCTCCCTGCTCGTCCACCCACTCCCGCACCTCCAATTCAGACACCGCGCTCACGGCGTCCTCCTCCTCGCCCAGCACCCACCTTCCAACATCCGTGGTGGAGAGGAAGTCCAGTACCGCCCGCCCACACCTCTCGTCCGCCAGGAGGTCCCGGATCTTTCACCGGCTCTTCCTCCTTCCGGTCTCCTTCCGCACCTCCGCCCACAGTATCTTCTGCTGGGCCTTCCACTCAGGACACTCCTTGAAGAGGTGCTCCCGAGTCTGGTAAGGGTACCGGCACCACCAGCATTGTGGGGTGGTTCGGTTCTTCGTCCAGTGGAGGTACTGCCCAGATACGCAGTGCCCTGTCTTGAGTTGGTAGAACCGTGAGGCGAGCCTCTTGGTACTGCCAGACACCTCGCCATCGGGCCTCAGGCTCTTTTTCATGCGGTATTTGGCCTTCGAGGTCCGGCCCCCGCCCACTGTCGCGCTTCTACCCACTTCTTCTCGGGGACTCACCCACGTGTGACAGGCTGGCAGATCCGTCTGCCCTTGTATCTCCTGAAGCGGTCGTGCCGGCCTGCGTGAAGGAGTCAGCGTTCGAACCAACCGTCTCCAGCCGGTGCTGTCCTGCCCCACTGCCCTTATTGCTACCCTATAGGCGTGACGTCAACTGCTCACCCGCCAAAACTTTGTCCCATTATCTTATCGACATGCGCGGCTGGCAAAATCGCAACCGACCCTGCGCGTCAAAAGATCGATCCCCGGTTCCGACCGAGAGGCTGTTGCCATGGAGGAGAGCGGCCGGCATATCAATGAAATCAATGAAGGTGGAGTACTGAGGCGAGTAAGCGGTAGTTAATTCTCGCGTGGCAAGGGGATCTTCCAGCTCCTCTGTTGGGGTATATTCCACGGCCTACCTATTTACAATCACACTCAGTATATTTTTATCCGAAAATACCTAGATCCTTCTCAGGGGTGTTTGAGCGTTCGCAATCGGTTGCGGGCTGGCAGGATATCGTCGTGTCGACGGATCGGCGGGAAAGCTAGTAACCTGGCTTGAAGCTCGAGACAGTTCACCAGGGCGGTGTTTGGTTTCCATCACGGTGGGGATTAGGTATGCTGTTGCAGTCGTAACCATGAAGTGAGGGAATTGGTGTGTATGACGATGGTAGACCGGTGGGCAGAGCAGTGCGGGGCTTGCGAAGCGAGATTCTGGGGCTCTGCGGATGGCGTTGCGTGTGAAAACACGTGACCGACTTAGGTCACTATTACCGCCCTGCCGCCAGCATCAAATTATGTATGCATACTCGTGCGCCATGATGCCGATGCCTGCAGGAATATCTCCTTCATTTCTGATTGTGCCCACGCCCCATCCCGAAGCTAAAACCGATGATACAACCCCAATATCGCCGACTCCGTATGACATCCACCTCCGTACCCGCATTCCGCAAATGCATGTCTGCCTCCGAGTAGGTAGCTAACATCGCCAACCATACAACACACGTTGATCGCAGGCGTTCTCTTTCGCGAATCCGGGCATGCCTGATGTCGGCAACCTCTACGGCGCGTTCGCAGCGAATCTGTTCCAACGCGGCCAGCCCATACACCACTACCCCTTCACGACTGCCGTGGCGTAAGGACCGATATGCACACGTTGAATAGGTTCGTACTTCAGCAACCGAGGATCCGGCACACGTTGCTGCGAGTCTCAATGCCGTCGAGAGCTTACGGGGGATGTCTATTATTGTGGCGAACATCAACACATATTTGCATAACGGCTGACGCACAGCGAGCTTAGACAACCATTCTTTAGGATAGGTGGTCGGAGGAAGGGCGCTGGTTCCTACAATGTGTACTGAACTCTGGATCGCCTATGAGGCCGCAGTAGGTCTGCAACTGGCGGTACCGTTATGGCCGGGATAAGCATTGGTATCTACTAGAAGCGCATAAATAGTCGGACTGCCATTCGCTCATCCATGTGTATCCGGGTTCTCCTAGATGCTTTCCTGACTGCGGGCCCACGGGCCGTCTCATTTCACACTCTGAGAAGCGCCGTCATGGTTTCTAGGTTCTGCTCCTTCCAGGCCGCGTGTCAGAACTAAGGACGTCCGGAGATGACTGTGTCGGTCGGTCCATTTGCACCGCAGTGTGAACCACACTCTACTAACCAAAGTCGTCCTTTTCTCGGCTTATTGTGACAAACACAAGTCTCAGGGTCATCGGAACAACAACAGTAAAAATTGGGACATTGAGGAAAAAAGCCGTACAAGCAAACAAACCAAACCAACTGTCCCAGAGCAATCAAAACCGGTGACGCCAACAACGAATGCCATCCAAACCCTCCACAAATAGCGATCCGCTGCATCATTCTGAGCACGGTTAGATTTTTGCACTCATAATAGATTCGGGTATCGAGAGCTCACCCCAGGGAATCGAATCAAGATCAAACTTGAAGAACGAAATTCTACCTACGGGATAGGCGAGGGCAATGATGTTGTTCCGGACGGCATAGTGTTCCGCTGGGCAATCGGCTGGGAGCAGAAACAATCTTCGCATCCCAAAGCACATCCACCGTTCGTTTACAAACAATTTCGACTGCGAGTGGGAGATTTCTTTCGTCCGCACTGCCGGCAATTCACGGTCCATATCAACATCCCAAAACAAAACAGTATGATCCCACGATGTCGATGTGAGAACCTTCCCATCAGAAGAGAAAGCCAACGCAACGGCAGTGTTCGGGTTTGCCTCCAGAATGGCACGACAGGTTCCAGTCATCGGGTCCCAGAGCCGGACGGTATTGTCATCCGATACCGAAGCGAGGACCTTACCATCAGGCGAGAATGCCACTACCCTAATAGCTCTAGAGTGGCCCTCGAGTGAGGAGCGGCATGTCCCCGCCATCGGATCCCAGAGACGGACGGTATTGTCATCCGATGCCGAAGCGAGGACTTTACCATCTGGCGAGAATGCCACAGCGAAAACGGAGGAAGAATGGCCCACGAGAGAAACGCGACAGGTCCGCTTCATCAGATCCCAGAGCCGGACGGTATGGTCGGAAGATGCGGAAGCGAGGACCTTGCCATCTGGCGAGAATACAACTGCACAGGAACTGTGCGAATGGCCCTTTAGTGTAGCAAGACAGCTCCCCTTCATCGGATCCCAGAGCTGCACAGTCTTGTCCTCCGATGCCGACGCGAGGACCTTGCCATCAGGCGAGAACGCTACTGCCAGAACCCAGCCAGAATGGCCCTTGAGAGGAGCACGACTGGCACCTGTCGTCGAATCCCAGAGCCAGACGGTATTGCTATCCGCCGAAGCGAGGACCCTACCATCAGGCGAGAATGCCACTGCCCAAATAGCGCTATAGTGACCGTCGAGAGAGGAGCGACAGGTCGCCGCCATCGGATCCCAGAGACGGACGGTATTGTCACACGATGCCGAAGCGAGGACCTTACCGTCAGGCGAGAATGCCAGCGACATAACATGGCCAGAATGGCCCACGAGAGAAGCACGGCAGATCCCCGTCATCGGATCCCAGAGCCGGACGGTGTTGTCGCGTGATGCCGAAGCGAGGACCTTGCCATCAGGCGAGAATGCCACGGCCTCAAAATCGCTAGAATGGCCTGCGAGAGAAGCGTGACAGGTCCCCGTCGTCGGATCCCAGAGACGGACGGTATTGTCACCCGGTGCCGGTGCGAGGACCTTACCGTCAGGCGAGAATACCACGGACATAACATGGTTAGAGTGCGCCGCGAGAGAAGCACGGCAGGTCCCTGAGATCGGATCCCAGAGCCGGATGGTATTGTCGCGCGATGCTGAAACAAGGACCTTGCCATCAGGCGAGAAAGCTACTGCCTCAACTGTGCTAGAATGGCCCACGAGAGAAGTGAGGCAGGTACCCGTCACCAGGTCCCAAAGCCGGATAGTATTGTCGCAGGATGCAGAAGCGAGGATCTTGCGATTAGGAGAGAAAGCTACTGCCATGACTGTGCTAGAATGGCCCACGAGAGCAGCGCGGCAGGTCCACGTCATCGGATCCCAGAGCCGGACAGTAACGTCGCCAGATGCCGAAGCGAGGACCTTCCCATCAGGTGAGAATGCCACTGCTGAAACCCAGTTAGAGTGGTCCTCCAGAGCAGCGTGACAGGTCCCTGTCATCAGATCCCAGAGCAGGATGGTATGGTCGAAGGATGCCGAAGCGAGGACCTTGCCATCGGGCGAGAATGCGACTGAAGTAACCTCGTTAGAATGACCTGCAAGCACCTGCAACGTTGAGTCCCAGTCTTCGCGAACAGCCGATGGGGTGGTAATCCAGCACGGAACATGATTCCAAAACATCTTTCTGATTGTACTTCTCTCTGGACTGAGCATTAGAGCGGAGCAATAAACTTGAAGCGGGGCAATCTCGATGGTCGACCTGTAGCTGAGTACGAATCGCACTGCATCGTGGGCCATAGCCCGTAAAGCAAGATTGTCATTGGACTGTTATTCAAGTTATTCGTCAGCGAAATTGTGTATTTAAAGGTTGTCAGTTGTGCTTTTGGAGGGATGCCATCAGCTGCCAGATCATTCGTAGCGACTTGTCTGCCACTGATTGCCCATCCTGGGATGATCGCAGCATGCCTCACATTCCAATTTTGCTAGGTTCCGCCACTTGAATTGGATTGCTTACCGTGAGAATTGACTCTAATTTCTTGACGATGAGGACGCCCTCTGCCAGTTTCCCTATCAGGCTGAGAGCCTCGAGCCAGTGGAGGAAGTGATTGTCCAGGAAAGCGTGGACTTGGTTGTGAAGTAATTCCAATTCGCTGTCGCAGAGGTCCACGGTACCCTGCTGAAGATGATCGGCCCAATACCGGCACGCGTACTGGACCTCCTTGGGAAGGCAATGATTGATTGTATCACGATCTACTTCGCTTGTGAGGCTGCCCGGAAGCCGCAGCGAGCATATATCCTGCTTCAGTTGTGTTGACATGAGCTCGAGACAGTTGATCGCAAGACATCTGTGTGCGTCGGTCCCAACAATACGGAACCGGGAATCGCCGCATCTCCGGCTGTCCAATAGGAAGTCGCGGAAAGACGGGTGTAACAGCCTAATGGGAGTGTTTTGTTTGTCGGAATAACTCAACACGGAGCTTAGAGTCTTCAGCATATTCTTCACCACTGCTTCTTCTGTTTTTAAGAGTTTGCCAAGAGCAGGAGCAGCCAGCGTATCGGACAGTATCACGATGGATCCAACGACCCTCCGGAAAAGTTGTGGGACGTCCTCTTCCATCACAGCTTGAGGCCGCCGGGTGGCTCGAACGCATTGCAAGACCATCGTGTAGATGGAGTCGAGATGTTGTGTTGGTGCTCCGATGCTCATGGTGTCATCCAGCACGGCGGCCAAACGAGACGCCGGATCAATGGCCCATTGTCCAACGAATCGGCACACTGTCTCCGCATAGATGAACAGTCCATTCGCTTTCTGAACAAGAAGATCCAGGCTGGAGTCATCAGGCCACTCCTGGGATTGGTAGCAATTTTCCCGGATTTTGGCAAACTCATGTCGAAGGAGAACGGATATATCGTAGTTAACTGCTAGGCTAGAGATTTCATGAAGGATACAATCTCGATGGGCGGCTGTGGGAATATTGTTGAAGCCATGCCGAATCGGGGTCTCCGGTCTACTGGTAACGAATACCAGCAAAGGAGTGCAGCCAGGGAGGGTATTCGCTTGAGAGAGTAGTTAAAGGATCCGTGCGATATCGCCTTCGCCGTCACACTCGTCCAATGCATCAATGACGACTACCAGCGGCTCCCGTCGATCTTTCAGCTGAGAAAGTGGCTCGCGAATGAGATGTTTCCACTGGTCGCGTAGGCTTTGTCGGGTGATATCCGGGTGGTCGCGTATAGCCTCCTGTATGTTGCCGGCGATGCTGGGCTGCGCACGCGCCAGCTGGTAGGCGAGAGTAGGGAAAAACTTTGAAGCATGGGCGAGGTCTCCCTGGCCTCTGGAAAAGAAGAAACTCGCCCCGAGTTGCTTCTTGTCGTACCATTTGCGAGCAACCGTACGAGCGATGGTAGACTTTCCCGTCCCAGCCATGCCGCTTAACCAGAATATGCACGACTCATTCGGATGATCCGACCAGTGCATAATATCATCGAGGAGAACGACCCGAGTTTCCTCCAAGCACAGGGACTCGTGCTCTAATCGTCGTGAATTGAAAGCGGCATCACCGGCGCAGTAGGATTCCGCTTTAGCGAACGGTACAATCAGTTAGACAGTGGTTAAAACTTATCTCGGGGTTTTTGCTTCTTCAAACATACCAAACGAGGCTAACAGATCACTGTAACCATTGTTGATTGTCGTCGTTGTTATTGTGTTGCTGGAGTTGGTCGAGTTGCCACAGTTCCTCGCTCCATCGTAGTGAATCCCCGGTGCAGTCGCTCCTATCTCGGAGCTTCCCCGCACCCGTACCGACTGTGTAAATCACCATTAGTCGCGATTCGGATCTCGGCGGCACCTGGCAGGCGATCCTACCTTCACCCGTTTTCCACCGCCCGCTCGGGGGTTCTTTCGCTGAACGGATGCCCGCGCCGCGTCCCTTCGCCTCCTCGTCTGCTTGTCCTTCTTCCGCGGAGATCTCACGGGAGCCATCTTGCGAATTTCTGAAGCTTGATGAATCGATATCGAACCCAAATGCTGAGTGGTAGTGTATGCGGTTGTGAATGAAAGCAGATTTCGCGGAGGTGAGGAGTTCGCTGATCACGGGGGCGCTTACAGGGAGAGCTCCAAGTTTTCTACTTTCTGCATACGTGTCGCCTTCCGATTGGCTGCATGTGAGTTGCCAAAGAGTGGACCATTCAGCCGCACAAGAGTGCGTCCTCGCGTACAGCTATCTCCAAGATCTTCTAATCGCTACCAGTAGAGTCCAAACCTAGATAATCTCGCTTTAGGATTTCACCTTATCGTACGACGGGGGAGAGGTCCTTCGCAAGTTGTCCCTCAACCAAGGGAGGAAAAGAAAGGTATTGGATATAGCCGAACGGAAGGAAGTCGACCTAGATAGAACATTTGTCCCTCAGATTCTGCGTAAGTAATGAAGGGGAGGGTAAAAAAACATAATTTTCTCGCTGTATACGTATTAAGACGGTCAAAATATGTATTTTTCACGTCGTGATTTATAGGAATATGCGTTTAGCGGGAAAACTACTTAATCTACGTTTTTATTACCCTCCCCTCTGGTAGTACTGTATCTATGCAGGCTCCCACCGACTCGCCGACGGGAGCTAACCGAGATCACCGTCCAAAACTGTGTAGCCATCCCCCAATGAACGAGCGAATAGGAGGCGAGATAATAAGCGATCGGGAAGAAGATGCAAGGATACGTAAGGAGGTGGAACCGTAGGAGCGGGGTTGTTTCCACAGACTTGGCCGGGCGGAACGCCACGAGTAGGGACACACTTTAACTTCGGAGATGGCCAGGGGGCACGAGTGATACTGCCGCACCCCCGGGTTGTCAGGTGACTAATCGCATCCTGGCCTTCGGCGCCGTTCGACACGAGCGAGCAGCCGGGCAAGCGACGGAACCACCGAGCGATACCAGTGAGGCATCGGGCGCGCAGACGGGCACGCAATCGAACCATGCGAGCCACCAGACGATATCTACGACCAAGACGTCGGGCAAGCCACCAAGAACGGCCAAAGGAATACCCGCCGACTCCGAACATTTGCTCGCCTACGCACACATTCTCATGTGCTGGAGGTGTTTGCGTCATCTATGCAGCTCGTGCCCATTCCCCGTTCCGCGTCTTCCTCGTCCGGTGCTGCCTGGCGGCAGCTAGAAGAGGAGGTCTCGTATTTTAATCCTGTTTCGATTCTAGTCATTCTAATTGTTAGATTGGGTCCTGTTATTACTGGCGTGAGGCATTCTATTTACTGAATCAAGTAATTCTATTTATTGACGAGTCGTTCTATTGATATAGTCGTGTCCTTCTATCTTTTGACTCCCGTATTTAGTAGCTACGTAGTCGCTCTTTTCGATGACAAATCGTTGATCGCATACGACGCTTGCAGATCATGGCGATATTATCTCCGGTTCAATCCCGTCCGCCGTCCATCACGACGTTGGTTAGTCCACAGGCGGCATGCAATAGCGCGGCCTGACTGTCCGACATAAAAGACACACGGAATGACAAAGGAGAGACAAAATACAGCTGTGCGCTCCATTACGTGGATGATCAACTGATTGTGTGTGATGACAGCTAACGGGACTTGTTGAGCAATCTCTGCAAACGAAAGCCGATTCAGGCGGAGAGTGCTTCGCAAAGGGTTTTGTTCGCAGCAAGACGATCGAGCAACCAGAGATGGCGCGCAGCCAGCCCACTAAACACCAGAGCTGAAGTCAGTCGGCCTGTGGCGATAACTGCAGCGGAAAGTGGAAGGTACGAGCAACAGGAATCTGGGTGCAGTTTAGAAAAGAGAGAGATGCGTCAAGGACGGTGAGGTCAAGCCGCCAGTGTGATCACGAGATATGGGGGCTTGGAGGGTGTAGATAGAGATTCTAGATAACAGGTTGTACTACGTAGGTAGATATCTACATACATACGACTCACAGGCTTGGCGGCACAGATCCGCTCGGGGAATTCTACCCTAGACTTCTCCAACTACGCTGTTGAGTTCGAGCCCGCCCCCCCCTCTTTGCCAGCTCGTCAGAATAATCCTCAACTCTACTTCCTCGACCAGCTCTCCTGATTCGTGCAGCGTCAGTTCCCCACCATCCGTCGAACGGCGTCACACTCGTTCCTCCCCTACATCGTCGCCACCACTTCCGCCACTTGCCAACACCTAAGTATATACAATTACTGAACAAGTCGCAAGACGACGTAATTCTTGCGATTGCTAAGGTACAAAACTTGGATGAAACAACTCCCCCAAATAAATGCGCTCGTCCTGATCCTCTCCATACAGTACAGGCAATTATTGGGAACCATATGGCCTTTAGCTCGCCCTTTTCACCGTCCTCGCCCTTTCTACCTTCCTTGCTCTCTGCCGGCTCGACGGATCCCGATCGCTCTAGAACCTCAGCACATTTCCAACAGCTGCTGCGCGTACGAAGAGGGCAGGGAAGAAGAGAGAAAGAAAGACGCACTTTGCACTGCCGACACGGGAGCGACACGGAAACCACCCGTCTTTGCCGTCCCTGATAAACTCGGTGTCGCAACCTTCATTCCATGAGGCCTGCACCGGCCTCTCTGTGTTTTCGCTGTCTTCTTGGTGGCCCTATTCATACCGCTTCGCACCCTGTATCAGTCACCAGGGTAACTACATATGTATGTATGTACCGGATGCCTGACGTACACCGAGTCCCTACGGCCTGCTACACCTTAGCCTCTACAACTCGCAACCCCAGCGCTGCTAGACACCCCCCCCCCCCCCCCCTCACGTACCGGTCGCACGCTCCGAGTCCTCCGTCGTGCGAGTCCTTTGTTGCCAGGATGAGAACTGCGCTCCCGACTGACTGCCGTTTGCATCTCGGAAGCCTCACGCCACCACCCCAGTCGTCCTCCCACTGCGCGTCGCATCGTCCGAGTCCATCTGATAAACCACCAAGCTACAACGCGAATCCCTTGACAGTCAGCAGCAACCAGTGACCACCTCACAGCAAGAACTGCGTGCTACTCGATTGTTGATCCCCGGAGGCTACCTGTTCGCACCAGGGTGATGACGGAGAGCGTGGTAACGCCATTGGCAGCTAGGTTTTTGCCAGCCTGGAAGCTGACTGGGTGCCGCGGTCCGGATGGAATGGCAGCGCGTGAGGAGCCGCGTACAAGGTAGGGGGTGGTTGGCTGCAGGTGGGTGAATTGAACCGGAGGCAGATAAACTGCTTCCTCGGCATGATAGATGAATGACTATGTACCGCCTCAGAGCTCGCCGCTCGCCGCTCGCCGCTCAACAGCAGCTCACACCACGCACGCGATGCGCAGCACCCCGGCTTCCGCCTACATACCGCGTACCCCGTCGATTATTCTCTGTGGCAACCATCGCCACACAGCTACCCACTTCGTCAATCCCGACTAGCCCCTTTTTGATGGAAGACGCAACTTCCACGCCCAACAAAACCGCGCAAGGAGTTAGGAAATGAAGAGGGGAGGTCGGGCGGCTGGCAGACGGTCCGGGCTGTGGCGAGCGCGATTGTGACGCAAATGTTATGCTGCGCGCGTCTCAGCAAGCGGTTGTCGTCCTCGCAGTGGCTCTGGCGGTTCAAGAGCTGCATCGACACCGCCGACGCCACCTACTACGCCACTCCCGCCACTCCCGCCACCGAACCTGGTTTCTCACGTGTGAGCCGTAGATAACGAATCGTTGGAAGGTGAGGGACATGCGGAAGACAAGGAATGTGAGAAGATGTACCAGGGCTGCGGCGCGCAGGAGATGGCCAAGGCAGCCAATTATCTGTCGCGAACGGTCCATGGCAGACTCTACGGCGCCGCCCTAGTCATAGCCAGTCTGTTATTGATCGCATATTATCTTCACTTCCCCCTAACTAACCGTCAGCAGGTCCCACGCCTCTCCCCCGCGACCATCAGAGTCTGCCTCTGATGGCCGCAGGCACAAACTTCTCGCTCCCCATTGTGTTCGCGGTTTAGAATCCCCACTTTCTTTTGTCCAGATGTTCTTACTAGGCATCGACTCGAACGGCCCACAGGTGTTAGGCACAAGTTATAACGTTGGCCCTGAAAAGTCTGCACCCAATCGGATAGCTGGAGGTCCGTTGGCCATGGGAAAATCTTTGTTTCTGACGACTAGGTTCGAGGGTATCAAACTGATGCAACGGAGACTAGTGTTTGGCATTCTGGTTGCACTCTGATGGCTTCGTTTCGATCTCGGCAAAGCTGCTTCGACGTCATCATTCACGGCCGGCCATACGGATTTGTTTGCGCTCTGTCAAATAGACAGCTGGTAGAGGATGACCGACTGATAGAGGCTGTCAAGTGTCGGCCTTCAGTTCCGGGTTGGTCAGGGCATATGAAAAGTTGCCGGCCCAACGCGCGGATTGTTGTCGGGTGTGCCTTCAACAGGTGGGCTTGGGCGGTGTCTCTCAGGAACGGGAGTTTCCTAGACGTCGTGTGAGGAGCAGGCCCTGCAACGCGAGTTTGGCGTCTTGTTGGTGCGAATTGCCGTTGTAGAAGTGGGTGTGTGTCCAAGGCGTTTTGTTTTTGGTTTATTCACAATCGCATACACTCGTACTAGGCTATGGCGGCACAGGTTTTGTCCGGTTCTCCCGTCCGCTGTTCGCGCGGTGGCGGCATGTTGCAAGCTCCCCACTGCCCGCCGCCCATGTCTGTCCCAAGATGAAGACGCACCAAGGAAATCACAAAGGGAACAAATCCGAGTGAGTGGAGAACAAAATAAATAACAAAGGGAAAGTGTGACCTGCCCCCTAGACCTCGTCTTCGGATGCCATGAAGGAGGGTGTGGGTTGGAATAGCAGTGGCTCCTCCGCGGCACCCAGCACCTCTATCACCGTCCTCTACGCCATTTCCCGCTCCCGGCGCACCCAGAGCTCCCATTCCGGCACCTTGCTCCCCCTGGCCCCCACAATGGGAACCACCTTTCCCACGTCCGTAGTGGCGAGAAAGTCTAGTACCTCCTGGCGACATCTCCCATCGGCAAGGAGGCCCCGGATGGTGAACCGATCCTCCCCCCCCCCGCTTTCCTCCCACACCCCTGTCCATAGGATCTTCTGTTGGGTCTTCCATTCCCGGCACACCTTCGAGAGGTTGTCTCGCGTCCGCATTTGGCACCGACACCACTGGCACTGCGCGGTAGGTTGGTTTTTCGTCCACTGGAGGTACTAACCCGGGAGACAGTGGCCAGTCTTCATCTGGTAGACCCTTGATGCGAGCCTCTTAGTACCGCCTGCCACCGTTCCATCCGGCCTCTGGCTCTTCGGCATTCTGTATTTCTTCTTGGAGATCTGGCCTCCAGCCCGTTGTCGTGATTCTGCCCACTTCATTTCCGAGATCTCCCGATTGAGGTGAGCGAGGGATCTGCGGAGTGGCATTACGCGGGCGTCTGGCGTTTCCGCCGCTAGTTTGGCCCAATCATCCGCTTTCCCATTTCCTGTGGCCCCCCTGTGTGCCATGCACCACCTAATCTCGATGGTCATATGTCGCTTCGCTCTCCGCAGTGCTGAGATGTGTTTTTCCGGACCTGGAGCGCATACCTCTGACCGGGGCCAGGTTGTGCCCCACGTGAGTTTTGATGCCCATCCAGGATTGGCCCCTCTTCCACACTACTGCATATCCGGTGGCGCCGTAACCCAGACGCGACCCGTCCGTAAACATGGGAGTGCAGGTCCTGGCCTCTCTGTCTCAGCCTTGGCTTCAGCCTCCTACTCCTGTGATAGCTCCGCGTTGAGGATCTCCGGATCGTCCAGCAAAACTGTACTCTCCATCCTGCCCGCGTATGTAAGAGCATTCGTGAGTCTGCGTCCGATAGCAGTTGGGGTGCCGACGGTTTCTCTGGCCTGATCTCCCCGCGGAAGGCTGAGGAGCTGCAAACCAAAACTCCATCGCCTGTTCTCCGGCTGCGCTGCTGCTGGTCTGAATCCTAACTCCATTAACAGGGCACCCAGATTGGTTGCCCGGATGCAGCCCGTATGCCCTCTCGTCTCCAGATTGACCAGGAGCTGAATCTCACGGGCCTGACCAATGGCGCCCCGTGTCTGGTCACCCCTCCACCACAGTTCTGACCCGAACATACTGAATGACTGGATGCAGGCTGTCATAACCTTCCTGCAGTTGGCCGGTGAGAGTCCCATCTGTCCTGTGAGTCGTCGTAGTTGGTTCATTGCATTCTTTCCCCTTTTCGATCATTCCTTGCTCCAAATTAGACGGCGGCGCTTCGTGACTAACACCCGATCCAGCAGTAGCTTGGGGTGCATCAGGTTGAGGGACATAATGATATGTTTCACTGTCGGTGACAAATTCGTGCGGGCAGATAGTCCGTAGAATCGCCGGAACATTATGCCAACTCGGCGAAGCCACGACGCCATGCTTCGGCGAGGTGACGCCACGATGTACATGCAGCTCTCAACGTTTCAATAAACGGACCTTACCGTTATGTTCCTTCCTGTCAGGTTTAATGTCCGGAAAGGCACAGAAGGTCTTGACCGTGCAAGGATACCCGACTCCCGGTCAGTATATCCCCCGAGAATACCCAAACTATTAGGAAACCTGACGCGGTGGTGGGTGAGCAGCCGAGTTCGCAAGAGAACCGGGGAGAATTGGAGACGAGCATGCATATAGTGGTCTCCTCTGCCTGAGGAGAAGCATGGCCAAATCTAATATTCCCTCCTCGGGCCGTATGCATTTCAAGGCTTACCACCAGCATAGCTTTAGTCTTTTTTGTTGGCAGCGTCGGAGGTTGAATGTTGAAGGTTAAGCGACCGGTTATTAGACGCTCGCGTCTATGGAGTCTTTCGCGCTAGTGCGTCTAAGCTAACGCCCTACTTAGTGACGTGCCACACGAAAACCTACTCCACGCCGAGACGGACAAATTGCTGATCTACTATGATAACCACTAGTGTTTGTTGACTCCTGCTCTCCTCTACACCATACCGAACACAAAAACCCCCACCTCAGCCACAAGATGTCGATGATGACCATCACACCCAGCTCAGAAGGTATTTATCTCTGTGCACATACGTCTTGCACCTGCTATACCACCAAGGCACAAATTTTGAAGTAATGTGTTCTAGGAACCTCCCCCGCAGCCCCCCCGTCCAAGCCCCCCTCCGGCGATGGCGGTGATGGAGGCGAAGGCGAGAGCGCTGGACCCCCGCCTAAAAAACGCTACTTCTTTAGTAGCAGGGTGGTTGGGGGTCCAGGCTCCGCTAAATCGCCTCAGGCCCCCGGTAGATTGGGCGATGGAGACCGCAGTGCCTCCGGGTTCATGCGCTCTCGTCCGTCCCGGTCTGTCCTTTCCGCTGCCGCGTCCGGGTCTCTCGCCTCCGCTGCCGCTTTCTTGCCCGAAGCCTCCGAGGCCCCCGTCGGTGAGACTCCTGATGGGGACGCGCCGTATGGCGACCCGACGAAACTCACAGTTCGGGAGCTTCGGGTCTTCGGAAGAAGTCACGGAATTAAGTTTAAGCGGACGGACCGCCGTGACGACATGGTCCGGGCTGCGCTGGTGTGGATTCGGAACAACCCCATCAGCGCGCCCGCCTCGGACGCGGTGGCGGACGCTTGATCCTTCCCTTATGTAAGGAAGATCGGGCGTTGGTCGGTTCTTGGGGCTTGGTGCTTGCTACGGTAAAACATTTGAATTAATAAAAGAATCACCATTTTCTAGTATACAAGCTGCCTTCTAGTAAAGCTACACACTGAGTCGGTCACGTCTACGGCCCTTTCGAAAGTTATGATGAAATGCGGGTTCGGGGCGCGGTTGCATGTCGCGATGTGCCGCGTGGTGTTTGGTTTCATATCGCCTTCCTAGGTGTAAGTCGAGTGCGAATACTCTCCCGCTGTATCCAATTTGGTTCTTCCGATCGAACTGGAACGGAGAGGTATTGCTACTGTACATTCAATTTCTTATGGAAACCGCGGAGATCCTTGGTCTTGTAGAGTGGAAGCGAAGTTGGTACGGTAATTCAACAGACGGGTCATAAATCCGCAACCGCTAACGAAAGGGGGAACAAATGGGCGATGCGAGCTATAATATGGTTCACTAGATACTTCCAATTGGAGGTTGGGTCCGTTCACTAGGGGTCTTCTCGCGTCCCGCCACAGACCTGCGATTGAACGGCACGACACAGGAGAGGCTGGCGGAACTAGTCAACCTTCGGTAGACGCCCTGGGCGTTTGCATCTCAATGTTGTGATCGATAGCCCCAAAGGTGCCGACGGCGTCGTCGAGCGCCCACTCCTCAACCCCCATGGTTAATGCTTTCGGGGTATTCTCCATCTGGAAGGGTGAATTAGCATTGGCGTTCGACCGTACGGCCTGCGATCCATCGCTGGAACCGTGAGGGGACACTGGCTGAATCGTGGAAACTATGCTTTCGGGGAAGTGTCAGTAAGTAGCGCATAAGATGGTCGCTGCTGACAGAATAGCTACAGTGGATCCAGGTGTTTTGTAAACTCGTACCTGAGCCTCTCAGTCGCACACACTCCGCCTCGTACGTGCAACTCAATTTTTTGGACAGGGTAGAGGTGGCCGGTTCATCGAAGTAATTCTCTCGGGGAAGTCTCAGTTTGTAACCTGTAGGATGGTCGGTGTGATGATGTCGATGGTGGAAGTTAATTGCGGCATTCCTAAAGAGAACGACCTCTGGCCAAGGATGTGTTGGAAATATAGGGATTGATAACGATAAAGGTGGTTGATTCGATTAAAGATTCATTGTCGTAAACAGAGCATCCTCTCTATCCGTAACGGGCCTCAGGGACTCGTCAGTTTTTTTTTGATTTGTCATACTATGACGGCGCACTTTTGACCGCTTCCCTTCCGCCGCTCTCTGCGCGATGGCGGCACGTTGAAAGCTTTCCTTTGCTCTCCGCCTAGGCCTGTCCCATGAAGATAGCGATCGCACCAACGAAATAACAAATGAAAGAACATAAGAACGCGGCTCTCACCCTCATTCCACTTCTACAGATGTCATAAGGGCAGTCGTGGGGAGAAACAAGGGTTCCGCAACCCCATGGGAAGAGCGGAAGAGTTTCAGAAATTGGTCAATCAGCAAGCCCGGGCAGTTAAGGGCTGCTTCCAAACAACCAACCTGGGGGCACTGGGAATGGAGTCGGGACTCAGGTGCTGTCTTTTGGTACAGTCCATCACGAGCACGGCCCCCCTTGGACTCTCCGGCCATGGTATAGGATTTCCGCGAAGGGGCGAACACTGATGGGCCCTCCGTGACCCAGCCGGCCGCGGGATTAACGTGAGTGTTGGAAATACTCCTCGTTGATGGAGTTCGTATCGGTGTAGTTTAGTTTTGGATTTGGCACTTGTGCCTTAGAGTTTGTTGAGGAGACGATTGCATATGGCGCGAGAGGGTAGCCATGAGAGCAGGATCCTTTGATATGTGGCTTTCCCTTTTCTATTCTACACTTATCGAATATAACAGCGAAGTTGTGAGCCACCCGAACGACCGGTATCCATACGCCGTGTTGCATGCTCACCCCATCCGGCATTCAGACTGATCGAACTCCTATCGTTCATTTTCCATCTTCATTGATAATCGGTATTATTTCTGTCAGAATAATGGACGTCCGGAGATGACAGCTGCCCGAGTCTCCCCAGCACCGGCTCCGGGGACAGTCTTCCGTCTTTACCCTCTGGCGAGCCCCTCTGGCCCGTTGTATATAGAGAGAGTGTGTTCCACCTTCGAAGTTGTATCAATCAATTATGTCAGAATAAGGAGGCGTCCGGAGATGAGGAGGCGTCCAGAGATGAGGAGGCGTCCGGACATGACTGAGTCCCCGAGCACCGGCTCGGGGGGACAGTCTTCCGTCCTTTGTCCTGATGGCCTTCCTGTATATAGAGAGATCTTGTGCCCGCATAATACTGTAATACAATCTTCACGTTTATCGATCCATATATTCGAACAGGTTATGAGCCCGGATTGAACGCTCTGCCAATCCGCTACCCATCGATAATCGCTCCCGCCGTACCTACCACTTTGAGCCTCGCTTCTGCATCTCATCCCTGCACTCTCGTTTTTTAAGCCTCAACAAACATCGCGTCAACATCATGACCAA
>Ga0307516_10003831_pt1 | contig 19051 bp, 9 predicted proteins | sample 19_EM_MG_FD_203310 | JGI IMG/M metagenome (GOLD analysis project Ga0307516, IMG submission 203310) | Populus trichocarpa ectomycorrhiza microbial communities from riparian zone in the Pacific Northwest, United States - 19_EM | ecosystem: Host-associated > Plants > Roots > Unclassified | place... | reverse complement strand
ACGGTTCGTCTGCACCTTCTTTTCTCGTGGCCCCTCCTCTCGTCGGCACACTCGGCTCGTTCCCCGGCCGTCAACCTTGAGCTTCCCTAGCCGTAGCGGTCCGCTCGGCCTCATAGGCTCCTCACAGACTTCGTCGGAAGAGCTGCTGAGGCTCTACGGATGGTCCCGGTAGAGAGAACACGTAGCGAAAACTCTATTTAGCACTCTGTTACAAAAAAAAGCCGGCACCCCAATAATGCCATACAACCTCCCATCCGCGCTGTGCCCTCTCCTATCCACCCCGCCGCGCCCATACGGTATCCTGTCCATATCGTGCGACCATGGACATCCACCAATTAATAAATAGCGATGTGGAAAACTTCAGGCACAGCAGGGAGCTTGCTGAGACTCTCCTGGAGGAAGATATGTGGGAAATGAGTGAGGATATGGAAGAACTTGTCGAGGAAGAGGAGGAAGAGGAGGAGGAGCAGGAGGAAGAGGAAGAGGAAGAGGAGGAGGAGTCTGCAACACAGCGTTCTTCTACCCAGGATCCCAATGGAAAGCATGGGAAGATCGAGCGTTTGTCAAGGAGGTGCTTGCTGTGAAGCCATTCAACTGCACAGTGCAGTTGAATAGTCTGCACCACAGAAAAGAAGTGAGAGTATGGAACATGTGGGCAGTCACCGCAGTGGGCACTCAAGTAAAGGGCGGATCGACAAGTTGATCTATTATTTCACAGCGTGTGAATCTACCTTACATCAGCCTCTACTGTATATTCAGTATGCGAAAATATTTACCGCAAGTAGGTTTTCCAATATTCACTTGGTGGGGTATCCAGTCGCACTCTCCCAGTCCCCGGTGGAGACCCTCTTTTTTCGTGTTTCCGAGAAGGATTTTCCGTACAATTTGGGCATGGTGATACACTAATTCCCTCTCGCGTTGGAGGAGAGTGCGACGGCAACTCATAATTGGAGTTGTGGAGGCGTTGCGTGAGTGTTGAATTTCCGTCTGGTGTAGATGCAAATTCCGAAAACTCACCCAGTCTCTTTATGTATTCACACCTTGACTCGGGTAGGTGTAGGTTGTTGGGGACAAATACAAGTCCTGGGCATTTTATTGACAGCCCATGTCTGGGAGGTTTCTATTCTATCCCGAGAAAATGGTGAGTTTATAGGAATCTCAGGTCTAGTATGGCGGCAGTGTTTTGTTTATTTTGTCATTTCTCGCACGCGATATATTAGATCATTGCGACCCATATGGCGACGCTGTTGTGTGCAGGCCAGCCACAGTCATCCGTGGCAGATGCGGCCGAGTGACGCGGAATGCCACCGGGGCGATGTCCCTTTGCCCATCCGCATAGTGAGGCTAAGCACAGTCTTTCGGCACTGCTTGCCTGTCGTGCAGAGGACTACCGGGGAATATTGACCAACTGCTGGGACTTCGCCAGACTACGGGCGATCTCTTCCTCTTCTGATCTTCTCCGGTGCTGCAGTCGCCATCAACTGGCAATAGCTGCGGGGCAACACATACTATAGTGATAGCAACATACCGGCCAGCGACACAACAACAACAGTTAAGACAGCGACAACAGCAACAGGAGAACAACACACAGCCTCGCCGCGCAGGATTATCACTCAACCATCTACGAACATGCGGAACGTAGTGCAGCACCGACATCCATCCTACGTATGTATGCATGTACCAACGCTCAACACCAGCCATTCTCAGCCAACAGCAGCGAACGGGGCAACCAAGTGCTTCAAACGAATTCAGCAATAAAGGCGATTGCCCGGAGGACTGGCCAACACATTTATCATTTATATGTACTATCTAACGAATGCAACCACTTAGAGATATCCCACCGCGCGGACTGAAACAAGGTGCAGCCCAACTCGCGCTTAGAGCAAGATTAATAGCACTCGCTGCCAGCCAGTAGGTCCAATGCACAATTGAAATCGCGAGGACGGAGCGGGCCATCCCGTAAAGGCACATGCCCGGCACGTCACGGTATCCGACAATCTAGTCGTCTTTTTTTTCTTTCGGTTCATCGTGGCATATTTCTACCCGAACACCGGGTCCTGAATAAGGTCAAACGGTGCCCCATCCACCAAACAAACAAGCGAACTAGATATCTTTGCGCCGCCCCAAGCGCACGGGGTCCGCTGTTTGTTCCTTTCTCGCATCGGGTTGCGCCATTCGCGACCATGGCGCAAAACTGGTCGACAGTCTCAACCGTGCGGAGTCGGGTTACATTCCGTGACCCCGCGCGCCAGTATTATGTAGACATGACGTCAGCACAGGACGTGCAGCTAGGGAGTTTATCCACTCTATATCTTACGCATCTATGTGCTCTACTATCGACCTACAGCAGCGATCGCCATAACCTGCCTGCCTGCCCTACATCAGACGTTGGAGAATGTACGTCCAACGGCGATCAGCGATCAGCGCTCCAAATCAATGCACGCATGGGTGCCTTGTGGCAGTAAATGGGAGAGGTTATCTGTTTCAACTTCCCCCCTCCCCTGCGTGAGTGTGCAGATGCTTTCTTTGTCTGTCGTGTGCGCGCCGGTCTGCTGGGAAGCCGATGCAAATGTATGTGCGCGCGTACGTTGCGGAGAGAGCGATGCGGACGTGTCTGCGCGTGGCAAAGTCACGAGAAACTACGAGTTTACCGCCGCTTTCCACATCTGGAAGCCGCCTCACAGGGTGGAGTAAAGCGACATCGAGCGCGGTCATCAACTTCCATGGCTGGTGGTGTCGCTACGGAAGAAAAAAAAAACACCATCTATCGTCTAGGATATAAAACAGACCAAGCCAAAAAAACAAAAGAAAACAGCCTCAACCGTAAAACGCCCCCAGTATGCTGTACGCCCCCCCGCTGGTCACCAGTTCGGCGGTAGCCCGGACATGCCCTTGGCGATCTCGCTCAAGAACTTCTCGCGCTCGATCTCGATCGCGGCCTTGACCTTGAGGCCGGCAACGAGGCTGCCGCCGGCCCAGACGCCGAGGCTGCGGACCCCACGCACAAGAACGTCGGCCCGGCCCTCGGCCAGCTCACGCGGCACTGGCTCGTCCTCGTCCTCCTTGTCCTCGTCGGGATGCCGAGTTCTGGCGCAGTGCTTGGGGAACGGAGACGTGTCGGACGCGCGCGGGCCGAGCCCCCAGCCGCACTCGTCGATGATAGCCTGCAGATCGCGTAGGATGCGCGCCTGCAGCCCTGGAATGCGCGCGCCGCCGCCGACGAAGACGATGCGCGAGACGCAGGCGGAGCGGACGTCGATGGTGCAGTGGAGGAGCGCGTGGTACAGCAGCAGCGGCAGCGGCGTGTCGTCGTCGTCGGCGATGTCCGGGGTGACCGAGGGCGTGGTCGTGGGCGCGAAGAAGGCGCTCTCGACGGGCTCGGCGAGCTGCGAGAACGGGATGCGCAGCGTCCGGCGGCCGAGCGGTACCACCGTCAGCCTGTCGTCGTCGGCGCGCTTCCTGGAGGACGGGACGTAGCTCAGACGCTCCATGATCTCCTCCACCTCGGAGACGTCCGGCGGGTCGCTGGCGTCGCGCAGGAGCCGCGCCAGGAAGGCGAGCCAGGTGTCCCGCAGGCGGCGCGTGCCGCGGATGCTGCGGCCGTGCACGCCGAGGCCGCGCCCCTCGACCGCGCGCAGGTCGTACACGGGCGTCACCACCGTCTCCGCCCAGCCGACGTCGACCACCAGCGCGCTGCGGAGGCCGGCGGCCACAGTCGCCAGCACCGGCGCCGACATCAGCGTCACCGCCGGCGGGTGGAAGTGCACGAAGATGGTCGCTAGGATGGCGCTCAGGATGCGCGTCGGGAACAGCGGCGGCACGGGCAGCAGGATGCGCCGCGTCTTGGAGTCCAGCAGCAGGTGTCTGCCACGCGTCAGCTCGCCGCTGCGGCCGGTGCGGCGCAAGACGGAAGGGGCGCTTACTTGTTGTACGCGAGCCGGAGCCCGCGCTCGACGAGATCCTGGACGAGCCCCAGCTGCCTGCGGAGCAGCTTGTCGACGCTCTCGCCGCTCTCGCCGCGCAGCGCGAAGTTGAGGTCCCAGATGGCGGAGCCACCCTGGCGCCGGCCGACGAGCGCGGACACGATGCGGTCGCCCGAGCGCCACCGCACGGAGTCGTTCCAGGCGAGCTGGCAGCGCGGCGACGCCTCGTTCGCGAAGCCGGCGCGCAGTAGGCGTGAGCCGATCTCGAGCACCAGCAGGTCTTCGGGCGCGTGCAGCGAGCTGGCCGGCTGGTAGCGGTGCACGGCCGGGCCGCCCGGCACGCCGAACGACGGCGTCCGCAGCGCGGGCGGCAGCCCGAGCCCGCGGTACAGCGTGGTCGTGGGTGTTTTCGAATCCATGTGGTTGCGTGCGTGCGTGCGGGGCGTGGGAGGCCGCGGCACAAAAGTCGACGCCGCCGCAGAGTGCCGCCAAGACAACCAACCGGAGCCGCAACGCCAGGCACGCTCAAACCGACGTCGCACCGCAACCAACCCGCCCGCTTCCCCGTCCCGATGCGACCATGTCGTACGCGTAGAGTGCTCTGCGGACACGTGCAGCCGCTCCCGTAGGAGCGGATGTCCCGTTTCGTGTGCGTACTTTACGCATTGCCGTGCTCATGCCGGCAGCGCACGCTTCTCAGGCCGATTGAGTCGCCAAGAACTCGCTATCTAACTACTCTACACTAGTGCCATCACTGATGCTGGGATAAACCCATGGCACGCGTAGACAGCGTACCCAGCCAAGCCGTTCATTCTGCAGCTGGATGGATCATACTACGTCACATCCCAGACAAATGCAGGTCCCCGCCGGCCAGCTCGGGCGGTGGAAGCGTTCCTGGCGCGTGCCAGTCGCAGCTGCGGCAGGGACGCGCACGCTTTTGCTCCCAGATGCGGAATATTTCAATCGCACCACCCCCCTAACAAGGGAGTCAGATTCTTAATTCACTCTGCAGTATCATAGGTGTACTCTAGGTACTCCATACGATGTCCGTAAGCGACGGATCCGAGTGCGGTGGTTGGCGAAGGGGAGCATCTGAGATCTGCTAACCGGTGCGGGAACGGTGTCTCCGCCGGAGCTATCGCAACATCAGTATCACAGTCGGCTGCACCAACCTCGTCCAAAACTGGGGATAGATAGTTAGACTCGACGCGGCTCACAAGAACTGTCTAGAGCATTCTAGATAGTTAGCTATATCGCCGGTATGTATGTGTCGGCGGAGCTGCATGCACTCGCCAGCTAGTTTGATCGGAGACGTTGGGTCCCCAGCCCCCCCCCGCGGTGGCGGATTGAGCGAAAAGCAGGCGGGCATGCACGATCGTTGCCGCAGCGACAGGGACGGCTTCATCCCGGCAGTCGTGCGTGTTTGCGTGCGTCCGGCCGGGGTGGCTGGCTGGTGGAGTGAGGCAGGAATGGGATGATGGGGCCCACAAACTACAAATTGCCGCACCCACCCTCCTCCCCCCTTCTTCCTCCTTCCTCCTCCACCCCTCTCAGTCCGCTCGGTCTTCCTCTTCCCCCACCACAGTCGCTCATCCTCGGACAGACAACTCTCGCTTCTCCATCCCATCACTCGCTCTTGAACGACCCTCCCCAGGACAAACAGACAGATAAGATGCGTTTCGCTTCCGTCCTCCTCTTCTCGCTCCCGCTCGTGCTCGCCTCGCCGGCCACGTACGACGAGCCCACTCCCTCGGCCCATCACGTGACTCTTCCGTGCGCCGCCTGCTACGGAACTACTACGACCCCGGTCCCCGTGCCCACCTACCCGGCTGAGGAGCCCGAGAAGCCCACGGCCACGCCGACTTACCCAGTCGAGGAGCCGGAGAAGCCTACGCCTACGTACCCGGCTGAGGAGCCAGAGAAGCCCACGCCGACCTACCCTGCTGAGCCCGAGAAGCCGACGCCCACGACTTACACCGCCGAGGAGCCCGAGAAGCCGACGACCTACCCGCTCGAGACTCCGGAGCCGACCTACCCCGTTGAGACCTCCGTGGTCCCTACCTACCCCGTGGAGACCCCGGCCGAGCCGACGTACACACCGCCCAGCAACGCCACGTACACGCCTCCCGTGGCTCCGCCAACCACGTCGATCGTTCCGCCGCCCTACCCGATCAGCAATGACACCGCCACACCGAGCACGACCGGCACCAGCAAACCCATCTCGACCAGCAGCGAGAGCGGGTCTTCGTCGACGCTGTCGGCTGCTGCCTCCACCACTGCTCCGCCCGCCACGGGTGGTGCCGCTGCGGCGAGGTTTGGCGCCAGCGCGATGCTCGGAATGGTCCTCATGGCTGGTGTCGCTGCTATCCTGTAGAGTGAGAGCAGAGTGGCGTGAATGAATGAATGAATGCAATCGATCGATTCTCCTTGTCTTGTTTCTTTTCTCTCTCGATTCGGTTCTTTTTTTCGGGATATAATGGTAATGGCATAACTAATGACATGCGGCATGGGCGGATGAGGGGACGTATCTGCACAGTCCACGCTCCTTTTGATGAATTCACGACGGATTGGGATGGCATCCGATGTTTTTTTCTTTTCTGTTTTGTAACACGAATATTTTGTGTTGGTAGCTACTCTTTTTTCTTGCATTTCTCACCGTTCTCATGGAGGGTAGGACCGATTTGGACGGAGAGGTACAAAGGAGGCTCGGTGGGGTGGCGAAGGGATGGAACGGGGAACGAAAGCCAGGAATTGAAAAGCTACAAGAACACCGGTCAAGGAACTGAGAGCCAATAACCGAACAATGAATTGTGAAACGCAGCATAGCACACATGCACGCTATGCACAAAAAGTGTGTAGATGCGAATTGGGAATCGGAACCGGAATGCGAATGGCGAGAGCTGGAATGTGATGCGATGTGAACGTTGGCAAGCAACAAAAGCAAAGGGTGCCGTGTCTCATGTCTTGTGCGTTGTGAGCAGAAGGTTCGATGCAGGGATTTGACACGTGACTTGAGGTAGCGATTGATCGAGAGCGAAGACTATATAGAGAGTTTGCGCTTTGCATCTAGATGCAAAAACCAGGCTGTGACCCGAATTTCTTGGCGATCTTGACCCGGAAATTTGCATCTACTCCAGATGCAAAACTGGCCAATTTGCATCTACACCAGACGGAAATTCAACACTCACGCAACAACAACTCCAATTATGAGTTGCCATCGCACTCTCCTCCAACGCGAGAGGGAATTAGTGTATCACCATGCCCAAATTGTATGAAAATCCTTGGAAACAAGAAAAAAGAGGGTCTTCACTGAGGACTGGGAGGGTGCAACTGGATACCCCAACAAGTGAAAATTGGAAAACCTACTTGCGGTAAATATTTTCGCATACTGAATATACAGTAGAGGCTGATGTAAGGTAGATTCACATGCTGTGAAATAGATCAACTTGTCGATCCGCCCTTTACTTGAGTGCCAACTGTGGTGACTGCCTACATGTTCCATACTCTCACTTCTTTTCTGTGGTGCAGACTATTCAACTGCACTGTGCAGTTGAATGGCTTCACAGCAAGCACCTCCTTGACAAATGCTGAATCTTCCCATGCTTTTCAATGGGATCCCTGGGTAGAAGAATACTGTATTGCAGACTCCTCCTTCTCCTCCTCTTCCTCTTCCTCCTCTTTCTTGATAAGCTCTTCCATATCCTCACTTATTTCCCACATATCTTCCTCCAGGAGAGTCTCAGCAAGCTCCCTGCTGGGTCTGAAGTTTTCCACATCGCTATTTATCAATTGGTGGATGTCGATGGTCGTACGATATGGACAGGATACCATATGGACATGGTGGGGTGGATAGGAGAGAGCACAGCACAAATGGGAGGTTGTACGACATTATTGGCATCAGGAAAAAAAAATATACATTGTAACACAGCATCGCGCTAGCAATGTTAGGAGCGTTAAAACATATTGCAGATACCAATTTACCATTAAAACGTATTCAATGTATTGTTATAGTTTGTACGGAAAATATCCATTCGAACGCTACATCTTGCGTGTCGTCCACTAACCATCCAAGGTACTCTTGCAACTTTTATTCGAATGCTACCTCTGGCATAGTGTCTACTAACAACGCAATACACCATCGCAACTTCCATTCGAACGCTACATCTGGTATGGCGACTACTCTTTATGCAAAGTATCTTTGCAATTTCTGTTTGGACAATACGTCTGGCATAGCGTCCCTATCCATGTAATGTATCTTTGCAACTCCCGTTCGGACAATACCTCAAGCGCAGTATTGACTATCCATGCGGAGTACCTTCAAAACTTCCATTTGAACGCTATGTCTGACATGGGGTCTACTATCCACACAGAGAATATTCGCAAATTCTGTTCGAATACTACATCTGGCATGGCCTCCACTATCCATGCAAAGTACCATCACAACTTTCATTTGAATGCTACATCTGGCAGGACGTCTACTTTCCATGTAAAGAATCTTCACAACCTTCGTTCGGATGATACCTCTGGCGTGTCGTCCACTATCCACATGGAGTACCTTTGTAACTTCCATTTGAATACTATATCTGGTATGGGGTCTATTATCCACACAGAGAATCTTCGCAACTTCCGTTTAATGCTATATTTGGCAGGGTATCTACTATCCACACAGAGTAAGTTTGTTACTTCTGTTGGAATGTAGAAAAGAGAAAGTATTATTTTCTCCATACAGCAGGCCCACTCGAATGCTACATCTGGCATAGGGTGTACTATCTACGCAGAGTAAGTTTGTTACTTCCATCGGAACGTAGAAAGAGAAAGTAATATCATCTCCATACAGCAGATCCGTTCGAACGCTATGTCTGACATGGTGTCTACTATCTGGCAGCCAGAGGATATTGGCAACTTCCGTTCGAATGTTACATGTGGCATGGTGTCCACTTTGAACGCAAAGTACCATCACAACGTTCATTTTAACGCTACATCTGGCAGGACATCTAGTCTCCGTGCAAAGAATCTTCGTAACTTTCATTCGGATGATACCTCTGGCATGTTATCCACTATGCAAGCAAACTACCTTTGCAACTTCCGTTCGATGCTATGTCCAGAATAGCGTCCAGAATTCATGCAAAGTACCATCGCAACTTTCATTAGAAGACTGTCTGATGGAATATCAACCATCCACATAAAGTACTTTTGCAGCTTCCGTTCAAATTTGTATGGTATGGCGTCAACTATCCAGACAGAGAACCTTTGCAACTTGTGTACAGACACTACGTATGACATGGCACATACAATTCACAAAGTCTGAGGTTCAACATACAGGGTAAAATATGTCTGTTTACACAATTCAGGAACAACAAACTTCACAAACAAAACGACGTAATATCAAGTGACAGCATGCAAAGAATACATTTGAAATTTGCAACAAGAGAGAAATGAATTGTAAGCAAAGACAGCATTCAGTGACAAAATCCAGGATGAAACTCGGACTCACAAATCCAGCAAGTGAATTCACCAGGGGAATCCACATCAGGAAAAAAAAAAATTACGTCCTGAGCGTCCGGACACACTAGACGCTCTGGACGCTTCGGACGCAACCTGCTTAACTCGGACACAGTTCACCATGGCACCGTGCATCCGGACACAGCTCACCATGGCACCATGCGTCCGGATGCAGCTAGCCACGGCATCTGCTTACCGGACGGAGCGTGTCAGGGCATTTTCCTTCTGGACGCAGCCGTGTCAGGGCATTTTCCTTCTGGACGCAGCCGTGTCAGGGCATTTTCCTTCTGGACGCAGCTATGTCAGGGCATTTTCCTTCTGGACGCAGCCGTGTCAGGGCAAATGGCGTCTGGACGATGCGTGTTATGGCACCGCGGTTACGCTGGCTGTCGAGGTACGGAACATCGCAGCAAATACTCTTGTCGCATTTGCAAACACGCAGTGGGTTCCAGGCATAGTGACTCAGTCCAGTTCTATTCATTATATCTAATGTACATCTATATATGCTACTACCACACTTCGCGCGGAAACAAAGGAAAGTTGGCAAATACGACACGACGCGTTGAGCACGACGTGATGAGCGCGACAAGATGAACACGACGTGATGAGCACGATGACTATCAGGAGGATGGCAATGAGCACGCCGCCGGCAGCAAGGACGATAGCAAGTAGGACACGGCGAGTATGATTGCACGCTTTGTGACATGGTTAGTACAGCTCTCAGAGTGACAGACAGCGGAAAGTTGTACAATACAACGTGATGAGTACGATGTCAATGAGGGTGCCAGCGGCAAGAACGATAGCGTGTAGAACGCGGCGAGTATGATGTCAATGAGGGTGCTGGCGGCAAGAATGATAACAGGTAGGACGCGGCGAGTACGATGTCAATGAGGGTGCCGGCGGCGAGAATGATAGCGGGTAGGATGCGGCGAGTATGATGTCAATGAGGGTGCTGGCGGCGAGAATGATAGCGAGTAGGCCGCGGCGAGTATGAGCGTGCATAAGACGCGGCGAGTATGATGTCATGAGGGTGCCAGTGGTGAGGATGATAGCAAGTAGGACGCGGCGAGTATGATTGCAAGTAAGACGCGGTGAGTATGATGGCAAGCTTTGTGACATGGTTAGCACAGATCTTGGAGTGACAGATGGCAGGAAGTTGTACAATACAACGTGACGAGTACGATGTCAATGAGGGTGCCGGCGGCGAGAACGATAGGGGGTAGGACGCGGCGAGTACGATGTCAATGAGGGTGCTGGCGGCAAGAACGATAACGGGTAGGACGCGGCGAGTACGATGTCAATGAGGGTGCCGGCGGCGAGAACGATAGGGGGTAAGACGCAGCGAGTGTGGGCGTGTAGGACGCAGCAAGTATGAGAGCGAGTAAGACGTGGTGAGTATGATGGCGAGTAAGGCGCAACGAGTAAGATGTCGATTAGGAAAATGTCGACGAGTAGGACGAGGTGAAAGGAGAAGAAAAAAGGGGTCTATCTATGAGTGATGAGCGAGCCAAACCTTGCGAAAGCGCAAGCGTTAGTAGTGGCTTGGCGCTTTCTATTGCCATCGTACTCGTCACATCTTTCATGCCATCATACTCACCGTGACTTACTCGCCACGTCCTACTCGCTATCGTCCTCGCCGCTGGCACCCTCATTGACATCATACTCCTCGCTGTTTATTGTACAACTTCCCGGTGTCTCTGTCACTCTGAGAGCTGCACTAACCTTGTCACAAAGCTCGCCATCATACTTGCAGCATCTTACTTGCAATCATACTCGCCGTGTCCTACTTGCTATTGTCCTCACCGCCGGCACCCTCATTGACATCATACTCGCCGTGTCTTACACGAGCTCATACTCGCCGTGGCCTACTCACTATCGTTCTCACCGCCGGCACCATCATTGACATCGTACTCCTCACTGTATATTGTACAACTTCCCAGTGTCTCTGTCACTCTGAGAGCTACGCTAACCATGTCACAAAGCTCACCACATAATCATCGCGTCTTACTCGCTCCCATACCTGCCACGTCCTACTCACTGCCACACTTGCCGCGTCCTACCCGCTATCATTCATGCCGCCGGCACCCTCATTGAAATCATACTCGCCGCATCCTACCCGCTATCGTTCTTGCCGTCGGCACCCTCATTGACATCGTACTCATCACGTTGTATTGTACAACTTCCCACTGTCTGTCACTCTGAGAGCTGCACTAACCATGTCACAAAGCCCGCAATCATACTCACCGCGTCCTACTTGCTATCGTCCTCACCGCCGGCAGCGTGCTCATCGCCATCCTCCTCATAGTTGTCGTGCTCATTGCGTCGTGCTCATCATGTCGTGCTCATCACGTTGTGCTCATCGCATCATACTCATCGCGTCATGCTCAACGCATCATATCATATTTGCCAACTTTCCTTTGTTTCTGCACGAAGTGTGGTAGTAGCATATATAGATGTACATTAGATAGAATGAATAGAACTGGACTGAGTCACTATGCCTGAAACCGGCTTCGTGTTTGCGAATGCGACAAGATTATTTGCTACGATGTTCCGTGCCTTGACAGACAGCGTGACCGTGGTGCCATGACACGCGTAGTCCGGACGCCATTTGCCCTGACACGGCTGCGCCCAGAAGGAAAATGCTCTGATACGGCTGCGTCCAGAAGGAAAATGCTCTGACATGGCTGCGTCCAGAAGGAAAATGCCCTGACACAGCTGTGTCCAGAAGGAAAATACCCTGACACGCTCCGTCCGGTAAGCAGATGCCATGGCGAGCTGCGTCCAGACGCACGCCGTCCTGGCATATGGCATCCGAATGCACGGTGCCATGGCATGCTGCGTCCGAATTCACATTGCCTGTGCGTTTTGCGTTGGGAGCGGTATGTGCCCTGCCAGGGTGCGTCCAGATCGTCCCGAGTGCCTGGTGCGTTCGGACGCAGCCTGTGCGTCCGGACGCAGATTTTTTTTCCTGATGCAGTGAGTGAATCTGATGAGAGAATTTGGTGAGAGAATCGGCAAGAGAATCAATGAAAGAAACAGGGAGAGAAACAGTGAGAGAATCGGCGAGAGAATCGGCGAGAGAAACAATGATAGAATCAACGTGAGAAACCGGGAGAGAATCAAGGAAAAGAATCAGTGCGAGAAACGGCAAGAGAATTGGCGAGAGAAAGAATGGGAGAAAGAGCGACAGAAGCGACAGGAGAATCTGGAGAGAGAATCAATGATAGAATCAACGAGAGAAACCGCAAGAGAATCTAGTAAAAGAATCAGCGAGAGAATTGGCGAGAGAATTGGCGAGAGAAACAATGGGAAAAAGAGCGAGGGAAGCGGCAAGCGAATCTGATGAGAGAATTCACCACAGGAATCCAGCAAGCGAACCTGACAAGAGAATTCGGCAAGAGAATCAGCAAGAGAAACTGCAGGATAGTCAATGAGAGAAATAGCAAGCGAATCCGTGAGCGAATCCGGTGAGAGAATCCAGTGAGAGAATCCAGCGAGAGAATCAACGATAGAATCTACGAGAGAATCAAGGAGAGAAAACGCGAGAGAATCTAGTAAAAGAATCAGTGAGAGAATCGGCAAGAGAATCAGTGAGAGAAACAATAGGAGAAACAGCGAGAAAATTGGCGAACGAATGCGGCGAGCGAATCGGCAAGAGAAACAACGAGAGAATGTGGCAAGAGAATGCGGCGAGCGAATGCAGCGAGATTATCCAGTGAGTGAATCCAGCTAGTGAATCCACCGAACGAATCCAGCAAGTGAATCTGATGGGAAAATCTAGTAAAAGAATCAGCAAGAGAATCCAGCAAGAGAATCTGGAACAGAATCAAACAGAGAATCAGCGAGAGAATCAACAAGAGAGCCAGCGAGTGAATCCAGCATGCAGATCCAGCAAGTGCATCCAGTAAGAGAATCAGGAAGAGAATCAGCGAGAGAAACAATGAGAGAACTGTGACACTGGGGTTGTAGCGCAACCGGAATGTGGAGAGAATCAAAGGTAATCAGGCTACTTTCGATAATTTACAGCGGAATAATCTTAGATCTTTGTATGTGGGTTTTCGTTGGTTGGGTGCGGAGGTGTGTCGAAGTCTGAGCGTGCCGATTTCTCCTTTCGGGGCGGATATCTCTCTCTTTTTTATCTGCCGCGCCATAGCATGAGATTTGATGACTCGGCATGTGAACTGGTGACTCGGGCAGACTATTCCTCTGAGGTCAGGAGGCTTTGGAAGGAATGTGGGTGACTTTGTTGGCCCTGGCCAGGGTGTAGATAACAGGAGATGAGTTTCATGCATCGGAGCAGGGTCGGCCTCAGTCCAGACTCACTTCTCATGCACCGAGGGCGGGGTTTCTCCCTCAGGAGCCAACCAGGTTTTGTCCCGCAGGATCTCCCTGTTCCACAGAAGGTGACGCGGCCTTTCTCCCACAGGAGCTCAACTGACGTGGCTGTCTTCCCGCAGGAGACTAGCCCAAGCCTGTTCCTTAATTCCCTCGCTCGTTTGCAATCCTCCTCATCCCGGAGTTTACAGCCTCGGCCATATGCTAACTCCGTTCCCTATCTTCCTGCCTAGACTCTCTTAAATGACTCCCGTGATTCTCCTTCAGAAGGCAACTACTTGCCTCCTGATAACCCGTGACTCCGTACATCCGTCATCACTCGTTATGTAGGCTATGCATATTTTCCTAGAGTGTAACAAGAACTGACAAGAGAATCGACGCGAGCATCGAATTGTGATTACAGCAAGTTAATCCCTTGAGAGAATCTTGCAAGAGAATCAGTGAGAGCATTGGCGAGAGAATCAGCGAAAGAATCCACTGAGACAATCAAGCAGCAGCTACTAGGGAATCCAAGCAGAGACATCATTTCCGTCTGTGCTGTGATTGCTTGTTGTCGGCTTGCCTCATCAATCCTGCTGCGAGAATTGAGTTTTGCTGGACTACTGGATGAGTCACTAGCCAGCAGTGATAGATAGCTTTTATCAACCATCTCCACTTCTTCCTCTTCTTCTTTCTTCTTTACATGGCAACATCCAGGTTTCCGAGGAACACTAACAATCGCCATCACGTTTTGCCACTTGCCTGACCCCACATCCAGTCTACCCTCTTGTCAGATTCACTCACTCTCGGTCTGCTGGATTTTCTCGGTGATTTTCTTGGTGATTTTCTCAATAATTCTTTCACTGGATTCTCTCACTGATTCTTTTTCTCGATTCCCTCGCCGAATTCGCTTACAAGATTCTCTCGTTGATTCTTTCGCTGGATTCTCTTGCAGATTCTCTTGCTCGATTGGCTCACTGAATTCTCTTACTAGGTTCTCTCACTCGATTCCGTCGCAGGATTTTGTTGCCGAATTTAGTCGCCGAATTCGCTCATCGGATTTACTAGGTAGATTGGCTCACCAAATTTGTTCACTGGATGTGCTTGGTGGATTCGCTGGTAGGATTCTCTCGCTGATTCTCTCACTGATTCTCTTGCTGGATTCTCTCACCGATTCTGTCGCTGATTCTCCCGTTGATTATCTCGCTGATTCACTGACTAGATTCCCGTGCTGGATTCACTTGTTAGATCTGCTCACTGATTCTCTCGCCGATCTTCTTGTTGTTTCACTTGCCGATTCTCTCTGCAATTCTGTCACTGATTCTTTTACTTGATTCTCTTGCTGGATTCACTTGTGGGATTTGCTTGCTGGATTTGCTAACTGGATTCTCTTGCTGATTCTTGCTGATTCTCTTGCTGATTCTCTTGCCGATTCACTTGCTTGATTTGCTCACTGATTTCTTTTACTAGTAGATTCTCTCCCTGGATTTGCTCACTGATTCTTTTACTTGATTCTCTTGACGGATTCACTTGCTGGATTTGCTTGCTGGATTTGCTCACTAGATTCTCTCGCTGGATTCTGTTGCTGATTCTCTCGTTGATTCTCTCGCCCATTCACGGACTAGATTCCCATGCTGGATTCACACGTTCGATCTGCTCACCGATTCTCACACCGATTCTCTCGTTGTTTCACTTACCGCTTCTCTCTCTGATTCTTTTGCCGATTCTTTTACTTGATTTTCTCGCTGGATTCACTTGCGGGATTTGCTCGCTGGATTTGCTCACTGGATTCTCTCACCGGTTCTCTCGCTGATTCTCTCGATGATTCTGTCACTGATTCGGTCCTTGATTCTCGTACTGATTCACTGACTAGATTCCCGTGCTGGATTCACCCATTTGATCCACTTGCCGATTCTCTCTCTGATTCTCTCATTGTTTCACTCATCAATTCTCTCTCTGATTCTCTCTCTGATTCTTTTACTTGATTCTCTTGCCAGATTCACTTGTGGGATTTGCTCGCTGGATTTGCTCACTGGATTCTCTCGCTGATTCTCTTGCTTATTCTCACACCCATTCACTTGATCGATTCGCTCGCTGATTTCTTTTACTAGATTCTCTCCCTGGATTCCCTCGCTGATTCTTTTACTTGATTCTCTTGCCAGATTCACATCAGGAAAAAAAAAATTGCATCGTATGTGTCCAGACGTACTAGACGCTTTGGATGCTGTGGACGCAACCTGCTTAACTTAGACGCAGTTCGCCAAGGCACAGTGCATCCGGACGCAGCTCGCCATGGCACCATGCGTCCGGATGCAGCTCGCCACTATATCTGCCTATCGGACGAAGCGTGTTAGGGCATTTTCCTTCTGGACGCAGCCATGTCAGGGTATTTTCCTTCTGAACACAGCCATGTCAGGGCATTTTCCTTCTGGACGCAGCCGTGTCAGGGCATTTTCCTTCGGGACGCAGCTGTGCCAGGGCAAATGGCATCCGGACGATGTGTGTCATGGCACTGCGGTCACGCAGGCTGTCAAGGCACAGAACATCGCAGCAAATACTCTCATCGCATTCCCAAAAACGCAGTGGGTTCCAGGCATAGTGACTCAGTCCAGTATTATTCTTTATATCTAATGTACATCTATATATGCTACTACCACACTACACGCAGAAACAAAGGAACGTTCGCAAATAGAACACAACACGTTGAGCACAATACGATACGCACGACATGAAGAGCACGATGCATTGAGTACGATGTGAGGAGCACAACGCGATGAGCAAAATGCGATGAGCACAACGCAATGAGCATGACGACTATGAGGAGGATGGTGATGAGGATGCTGGTGGTGAGGACGATAGCAAGTAAGACGCGGCGAGTATGATGGCGAGCTTTGAAATGGTTAGCGCAGCTCTGTGAGTGACAGAGACACTGGGAAGTTGTACAATACACAGTGACAAGTACGATGTCAATGAGGGTACTGGTGGCGAGGATGATAGTGAGCAGGACGTACCAAGTATGAGATCGAGTAAGATACGGCATGTATAAAGGTGAGTAATACACGACGAGTATGATGGCGAGCTTTGTGACATGGTTAGTGCAGCTCTCAGAGTGACAGACAGCTGGAAGTTGTACAATGCAACGCAATGAGTACAACATCAATGAGGATGCTGGCGGTGAGGACAATAGCGAGTAGGATACGGCGAGTATGTGAGCGAGTAAGATGCGGCGAATATGAGAGCCTGTAAGACACGGCAATTATGATGGCGAGAAAGACGTGACGAGTGTGATGGCGAGCTTTGTGACATGGTTAGCGCAGCTCTCAGAGTGACAGGAACAGTGGTGGGAAGTTCTACAATACGAGGTAACAAGTACAATGTCGATGAGGAGGATGGATGAGCAAGCCGAACCTTGCGAAAGTGCAAGTGTTAGTAATGGCTTGGCACTTTCCGTTACCATCGTACTAGTCACATCTTTCACACCATCATACTTGCCGTGTCTTACTTGCTTTCATACTCACTGCGTCATACTCACTCTGATACTTGCCGCATCCTACTTGCTATCGTTCTCACTGCTGGCACCCTCAATGACATCGTATTCGTCACATTGTATTGTACAACTTCCAGCTGTCTGTCACTCTGAGAGCTGCACTAACCATTTCAAAGCTCGCCATCATACTCGCCGTCTCCTACTTGCTATCATCCTTGCCGCCAGCATCCTCATTGCCATCCTCCTCATAGTTGTCAGGCTCATTGCGTCATGCTCATTGCGTCATGCTCATCATGTCATGCTCATCGTATCGTGCTCATCGTATCGTGCTCAATACTTCGTGCTCAATATGTCATGTCGTATTTACCAACATTCCTTTGTTTCAACACGAAGTGTGGTAGTAGTATATATAGATGTACATTAGATATAAAGAATAGAACTGGACTGAGTCACTATGCCTGGAACCCACTACGTGTTTGAGAATGCGATGAGAGTATTTGCTGCGATGTTCCGTGCCTTCACAGCCAGTGTGACTGCAGTGCCATGACATGCATCGTCTGGATGCCATTTGCCCCCCTGACATGGCTGTGTCAAGAATGAAAATGCCCTGACACGGCTACGTCCAGAAGGAAAATACCCTGATACAGCTGCATTGTGACACCTGGGTACAAGAGGTATGGAGGTGATAGGTCTGGTACTTAGTGGTTTTGGGAGAGTCAGGGCGTAGTATCAAGTGGGATATGGGAGAATAGTATTTCACCACAGAATAATCTTAGGTTCATTGTGTCAGATTTCGAGTCGTTTCGTCCCTTCGGTTCATGCTGAGGATTCTTTTTCCTCGGTGGAGCTGTCAGGTATATATGTCGTCCGACGTGGTCAGGTGATCTCTCTAGAGAGGGTGTCTCTGTGCTAGTTTTCCTCAGAGATAGATCGTACGATGGGAACTTATGATGTTTTCGGACACATAGTATTTCTGCACCACCAGGCCGATGATTGCGGGAGAGCTATTGGCCGGGACTGGCCTAAGATAAGGAAGCAGGGGAAACTGGGGTTGTGCTGGCAATAACCAGCATGTCCAACTTATGGATAATATCACTACACATGTTCTTTATACAGTTGTGTGAATATCGCTCTACTAGTTTCCTCTAATCCCTTGGGGTGTTTCTGCACCCCGTTCCGTTATCACAGTCTTGCACCTTCTGGCGCCGTTCATCACCTCATAAACCCTATTTATGGCGTATGACCCACATGATGCTAGCCATCCTTATCTTCCCATCTCAGACGTTTTATTCGTCCATTGGTTCGATGTTCGTCCGAGTCACGAGATTATCACAAGACCTACTGGTACGTACCTTTAAGTGCTCTGTTGTGGCGCTAAACGACTGCGGTGTAACACTACTCTCCCCCTCTCTTAGCTTTGTCCTGAAGCTAAATTCCCTCTCTTCTCCCTAGGCTGATCTTTGTTGAAATTGTGGTCCACGGAATGCAGTCCTCCTTCCCTGCATCCCTCCCAGCCGCCGGTCAGCAAGCACTCTCCCCTTGAATGTCCCAGGGATCTCCGGAAGCGGGCTGGGCCCTCAGAGTAGGCCGGTACTGTGACACTGGGGTTGTATCGCAACCGGAGTGTAAGGAGAATCAGAGGTAATCAGGTTACTTTCGATAATTCACAGCGGAATAATCTTAGATCTTGTGTGTGGCTTTCGGTGGTAGTGTTTTGGTGAGAGTGTTCGTCCTGGTTTCTCTGTCGGGGCGAGAAACCTCTTTCTTTTTATCCGTGAGCGTGCGAGTGAGATGTAGTGGTCCGGACCGCTCTTTCTCTCGAGGC
>Ga0307516_10003830_pt1 | contig 19054 bp, 17 predicted proteins | sample 19_EM_MG_FD_203310 | JGI IMG/M metagenome (GOLD analysis project Ga0307516, IMG submission 203310) | Populus trichocarpa ectomycorrhiza microbial communities from riparian zone in the Pacific Northwest, United States - 19_EM | ecosystem: Host-associated > Plants > Roots > Unclassified | place... | reverse complement strand
TCGAGAGCCAGCGCTCTTTCTGCTCGTCGTTGCCGTAGAGCAAGATGGTCTGAACGGCACCGACGTGCATGACGTAAACCAGCGCCGTCGAGGCGCAGGCACTGCCAATTTCTTCGGCCGCGATCGCAAAGGCGACGTGATCGAGCTCGAGCCCGCCGTAACGCTTCGGAATCAGCACGCCGTTGTATCCGGCACGGGCCAGCGCGCTCAGATTCTCGCGCGGGAAGATGCCTTCGCGATCGACGCGCTCGGCGTTGGGCGCGATGACTTGCTCGACGAGCTTGCGCACGTCAGAACGGATAGCAACGTAGTCGGGTCGGGTCATGGTTGTGGAGGGCTTCCTTGCAAGCTGATAGCGCTTTGGAGCAGATGACGTTCGGCAGCGTTGGGCAGACGATGTCGAACCAACTTGGCGGCTTGGCGCGCAGCCAGCTCTATGCGCGCTAGCACCTGCGCAGAGCTGATCTGTCCGTCGCTGAAATCAGCCGGGGTCGCGTAGATGCCGATCGGCACCGTAATGGCCTGGAAGAAACTGAACAGCGGGCGCAGCTGGTGCTCGATCACCAGGCAGTGGCGCTCGCTGCCACCCGTTGCGGCCAAGATCACCGGCACGTCAATCAAGGCATCTTGGTCAATTAGGTCGAACAAGTGCTTAAAAAGGCCGGCGTACGAGCCGCGGTAGACGGGCGTGGCCACGACCAGCAAGCCCGCGCTTTCGACCAGCCCGAGCGCGCGGGCGGCCTCCGGCGACACATCCCGCCGGCACAGCGCCTTGCCGACACTGGCCGCCAGCGACGAGAGCTCGAACAGATGAGACTCGGCGACGAGCTCTTGGTCCAGCGCGTTCACGATCTGGCGCGTCAGCGTCAGCGTGCGCGACGGCGCGCTGAAGTTTCCGGAAACCGCGACGACTCTGACACTACTCATCGTATGGCCTCGTGACTCGACTTGGCGGGCTATTGCAGCGTACGTGCCAGCTCGGAAGCAGCCGAATTGCGCGCGTCTTGCAGTGCTCGTGCGGATGGTTGCGTGCGTCGCAGCAGAGCTTGCTGACCCACTGCTTCTGCAGCAGCAGCCCGGTAAGCTGCAAGCTCGTCGATCGTGAGAAACGCAAGACCGTGCGTTCGAGCAAAGCCGACGAGCTCTGCTCCGCGCAGCACCTCACCGTCGAGCCCCACCAGCTCGCACAGCGCGCCGGCAGGCTGAAGGCCGGCCAAGCGGGCCAGATCGACGGCGGCTTCCGTGTGACCGCGCCGCTCGAGCACTCCGCCGTCACGCGCGATCAGTGGGAAGACGTGACCCGGACGCAAAAAATCAGCGGCGGTCGCGCTGTGGTCGCCGAGCCCACGAATCGCGGCGCTGCGGTCTTTGGCCGAGATCCCGGTGCTGGTGCCATGTTTGAAGTCGACGCTGACCGTAAACTGAGTGCGATAGGGCTCGCGATTGTCGGGCACCATCAGCGGCAGCGCAAGCTGCTGAGCGCGCGCCTCGGTGATGGCCACGCACACGACGCCACTGGTATGGCGCAGCAGAAATGCCAGCAGCGCTGGCGTGATTTTCTCGGCCGCGATGATCAAGTCGCCTTCGTTCTCTCGGTCGAGGTCGTCGGCGACGACGACGGGCGCGCCGGCCCGCAGCCGCTGTAGGGCGCGGGTTACGTTGTTTCGAGTCATGGTTCTTTCAGGTGTAGAAGCTGGGCGTAGGCAGGCTGTCGTTCAGCGCGAGCTCGCCCAGCTCTCGCAGCTTGTAGTCGACGGGGTCGTGCAAAGTGTGAGTACGCAAGTTGCGCCAGAAGCGGTCGAGCCCCGCGTCGGCGCGCGTCGCGCGCGCACCCATCACCTCGAAAATACGCGTAGCCGCATCGAGGCCAGCGCGGGTCGTCGCGACTTTGGCCGCGGCGATCGCGAGCGCCGTTTCACCGCGTTGTTGCGGCGACAGCTGCTCGCCTTGTCGCCACGCCGCTTGCAGCTCGTGCGCCGCCGCATCAGTCAACGCGCGCGCCGACAATAGCTCCAAGTGCAGCTCTCCGTAGTGCGCAAGCACGTAGGGGTCGCGCAGTGCGGAATCGACACCGGAGGCGGCCCAGGCTCGTTTCTGACTCCGCGTGTAGCGCTTGGCTTCGGCGACGGCGCCCTCGGCAATGCCGAGAAAGACATTCGCCAGAATCAGCTGCGCCAGGCAGGGCCTGAGCGATGCGAACACGCTGCCCAGCGGGCCCGGCGTTTCGAGCAATTCGGCGTCCTCGATGCGCACGTCACGCAGCTCTACGCTGCCGCTGTCGGTCTGGCGCTGGCCCATCGCATCCCAATCGGGAATCACCCGTACGCCCGCCCGCGCGGTCGGAATCGCGGTGACAGCCAGCTTGCCCCCCTCCGCGCGAAGCGCCGAAATGACCAGCATGTCGGAGTCGACCGAGCCTGAACAAAACGATTTGGTTCCGTTCACGCGCCAAACACCGTCGCGCCGGACGATGCTGGTTCTGGTATCGAGCGGATTGAGCGCGTTGCCCCAAAACCAAGCGCGCTCGGCCGTGTCACGCAGCAGCGGTTCCCATTGCGCCGGCGTGCCGAAGAGCCGGACCGTCGCCAGCAGCAAATGATGAAAGCCGAACAGGTGCGCGAGCGAGCCATCGGCACGGCCCAGCAGGCGCACGGCCTGCAGGACCTCGGGCCAACTCGCCTCCGCCCCGCCAAGGGCCGCCGGGATGCTCAGGCGCAAGAGCCCGCTCTGCCGCAGCAGGTCGCGCTCGCGCTTCGCCGTGCCACCTCGGCGGTCGCGCTCGACGGCCGTCTTGGCAAACTCGTTCGCGAGCGCCTGGGCGGTGACCAGTGTTGCCCCCTCGCTGGCTTGCGTCGTTTCGACCCGGAGAATCTCTGCTGCACTGGTCATGCCCAAGGCTCGTGCTGGGCCAGAGCACGCGGCGTGCCAGAGACCGCTGCGGTATCTCCCGCACGATTGCCAGGAGATCGCGCCATTCGACTGGTCGCGCTGTCTCCGAGACAGCACTCGTTGCGGAGCGGCTGCTGCTACAGCAGCAATCGGCAAGCGCGCGGCCGAGGCCAGGCGGCTCTCTCACTAGATTCACCAGCGTCGCGCTTCGCAACCTTGTCTGGCTCGATCCTTGCTGAGTTGGTCACGGCGCCGCCCCTCGCCGCGCCAACGCCGCAATGCAAGTCTTCTGGTTCCTACCGACTCACGGGGATGGTCGCTACTTGGGCACGGCGCGCGGAGCGCGCAACGTGAACCTGTCGTACACGACCCAAATCGCGCGCGCGGCCGACGAGCTCGGTTATGCGGGTGTGTTGTTACCGACCGGGCGTTCTTGCGAGGACCCATGGGTGGTCGCCGCTGCCATGGTGCCCCAGACCAAACGACTCAAATTTCTGGTCGCTGTGCGCCCGGGCGTCATGTCACCCACGGCGGCCGCGCGCCTGACCACGACGCTCGACCGCTTCTCGGAGGGGCGCGTGCTTATCAACGTGGTGACGGGCGGAGATCCGGCCGAAGCCGAGGGCGACGGCATCTTTCTGTCGCACGACCAGCGCTACGACGTCACCGACGAGTTCTTGCAGATCTGGCGGCGCGTGGTGGCACAGGAAACCGTCGATTTCGCGGGACGCCACATCATCGTGAAGGGCGCGAAGGTCATCTACCCACCGGTACAAACGCCGCATCCGCCGCTGTATTTCGGGGGTTCGTCGCCACGCGCCCATTTGCTGGCCGGCGAGCACATCGACGTCTACCTCACCTGGGGCGAGCCGCCAGACGCAGTGGCGCGCAAGATCGCGGACATTACCGAGCACGCCGCGCGCTTCGGTCGCAAGCCGCGCTTCGGGATCCGACTGCACGTGATCGTCCGCGAAACCGAGCAGCAGGCCTGGCGCGACGCCGACGAGCTCATCGCCCACGTCGACGAGCAGACCGTCCGCGCCGCTCAAGCTGCCTTCGCTCGCCTCGACTCGGAAGGCCAACGGCGCATGTCGGCCTTGCACGGCGGTCAGCGCGAGAACCTGGAGGTGAGCCCCAATCTGTGGGCTGGCGTGGGCCTGGTGCGCGGCGGCGCCGGCACCGCCCTGGTCGGAAGTGCCGAGCAGGTCGCCGAGCGCATGCTCGAGTACGCTGCGCTCGGCATCGAGACGTTCATCTTCTCTGGCTACCCGCACCTCGAGGAAGCCTACCGCACCGCAGAGCTGCTCTTCCCGCTCTTGCCGCTCGAAAAGCGACCAACCGGCTTCAGCGGCAACGTGACCGGGCCCTTCGGAGAATTGGTAGCCAACGAATACCCGCCAGAACACCTCAAACGACAGGCTCAAAGCTGACTCGGCCTTCAGCCGGCCAGCCGCGGTTGCCACTCGGCGTGTCGAACCGTGACCGCGCGCGGAATCAAGTGCACGCGGTGCAAGGTGTCTGCGATCTGCTGTTGCGACTCGAACAGGCCCACGTCTAGTAGGCGCGGACCCAGATTGCGCAGCAGCGAGACCGCCAACATGCCGTGCGGCAGCGACAGCTTCGGAGCCAACAGTGAGGTCACCGCCTCGTTGTTCTCGCGCGCCCACGCAGCCGCTGCGTGAGCGTGCCCCAAAATCTCTTCGATCAGGTCCACTTCGCTATCGGCGAAGCTGCGGGTTGCTACGTAGTAGGCCACGTTCTGGGTCAGGCCCCGTCCGTCTCGCAACACGCGCACGCTACCGTTGGCGCGGGCAACAGAAAGCTGCGGATCCCAGATTCCGCACGCGTCTACCTCGCCGCGCGCCAGATCAGCTAGCGCAGCGTCGGGCGCTCGATAGACGACCTTCACGTCGGAGTAGGCTAGGCCCGCTTCCTCGAGCGCGCGGATCAGCAGGTACTGCACGTTCGCTTCGCGACTGAACGCGATCGTGCGCCCGTGTAGCTCGCGCACGCTCTTGAGCCCCGACCCTTGGCGAACCACGATGGCTTCGCCCTCGGGCAGCTGTTCCTCCGCCGCCAAATAGACGAGCGGCAGATCGCTCGCCTGCGCAAAAACCGGCGGGCACTCGCCGACGACGCCCAGCTCGAGCTCGCCCTGGCAAAGCGCGCGCACTAGCTCTGCACCGGCCGGAAATTCGAGCCACTCGACGCGCAGGCCGCGCTGCTGCAGCGACGCATCGAGAGCGCCATGAAGCCGCGTCAACATCAGCCAGCCGAACTTCTGGTAACCGATGCGCAGCGTGCGCAGCGACGGCGCCGAGGCCGGCGCTGGGCTGGAGCGCACGCTGCCGCCGAGCTTGCCATATTGGATGAGCCGGGCCCGGACCACGTTTGCAGTTGGTTCTGCTCGCAGTAGCGATAGGCAGTGGCAAACAGCTGACGCTCGACGTGCTCGAAGCAATCCGTGTCGTGGCGCTCGAACAGCCCTAGCAGGGCGGCCTCGAGATCGCCGCTCGCCGCGGGCGGCATAGGCGCAGGCGCAGGCGCAGGCGCAGGCGCAGGCTTGGGCGCGCGAGCTACGAGGCGGAGATCGTCGGCTTCGACGCGCTCGGCGTGACATACCAGCAGGGCGTGATGAATGGCGTTCTCGAGCTCACGGATGTTGCCGGGCCAAGCGTGCTCTAGCAGCCGCTGCTCCGCCGAGCTGCTCAACCGAGCTGGCTGGACCGCCAGACGCCGTGCATAACGCTCGAGGAAAAACTGGGCTAGCGGCAAGATGTCACCCGGCCGCTCGCGCAGGGCGGGCAGACGCAAAGTCGTCACGTTCAGGCGATAAAATAGGTCTTCCCGAAAGTGCCCGGCGTCCATCGCCGCCTGCAAATCGACGTTCGTCGCCGCTACCAGCCGCACGTCGATGGGCAGCGCCTGCCGAGAGCCGAGCCGCACTACCTCGTGCTCTTGCAGCACGCGCAGCAGCTTGACTTGCACGGGCAGCGGCAAATCACCAATCTCGTCGAGAAACAACGTGCCGCCGTGGGCTGCCTCGAACCAGCCGCTCTTGGCGGTCAGCGCGCCGGTGAACGCGCCGCGCTCATGACCGAACAGCTCGCTCTCGACCAAGTTTTCGGAAAACGCCCCGCAGTTTACGCCGACGAACGAGCGCTGCGTGCGTCGGCTGAGCTCATGAATGTGTCGAGCCACTATTTCTTTGCCCGTGCCGGTCTCGCCGGTGACGAGCACCGTCGCGTCACTGGGCGCAACTTGCTGAATGCGTTGCAGTAGCTCGATGGAGAGTCGGTCCTCGAACACCAAGGCCTTGGCGCGCACGGACAAAGACGAGCCGTCCGTCGCGGGGAGAGTCAAAACTGGCATGAATGCTTTCCGTCACCTTCCTGGATCCAGCGCCGAGCAGGTGCTCAGCGCGGACAGCTTGGAAGGACGTCGGAACGCGAGCAGAGCGAGCACGGCGGCGCAGCGATCCTCTTCCCAAAAGAGTCTGAAAACATAAATCTCTTTGAATTCAGATGGTTAGCGCGCGGCATCTCTATACCTAACGAGTAGACTGATACTCTAGCGCCGGCGCTGAAGCTTGTCTACCCGATGGTGTCGCGTCACTCGCTCGCCGCGCTGCGGTTCAGGGCTCCCGCGCTGCCATCCGTGCCGCCAGCGGCGCCGCGAGCGCCACCCGCACCTTCGGCCCGCCGCGGCAAACCATGTGACCGTTCAAGCACTGGCAATGCACCAAACACCCCGCCACCCCAAGCAGCCGTGCGCCCCTCATCGTCGAAGCCTACGTGAGCGCCAGCGGGACACAAAGACAGTCGATGCTGAGAGCCGTGACTTGCAATGCCATGTGATCTCCTCTGCCCGCGTGACCGCAGGCCAACCTGCCCCAAGGCAGCGCGCGCAGATCACCTCTCGAGCTTCGGAGCGGCACCCGCTTCCGGCACAAAAGCTTCTGCAATTCAGGCCGCGTCTCGGCAGCCGCCGCCGCTCGTCACGGCGTGATGTACACCAGCGTGCCGCCGCGCAGGCTCATCGCGCCGTGCCAGGTTTGGGGCACGGGTGGGTCCGTCATGTGGAACAGCGCGCGCGCGTCGAGCGGCGAGAGATTGACGCAGCCGTGGCTGTAGGGTTGCCCAAAGCTGTCGTGCCAGAAGGCGGCATGGAGTGCGTAGCCTTCTTTGAAATATTGCACGTAAGGCACGTCGCGCAGATCGAACTCGGCGCCTTCGGTGTCACTATCCATGGTGACGCTCACGTGCTTGGTGTGGATCAGAAACTCGCCGCGAATCGTAGAGTGCGTTTCTTCGGGGTCGCCGAGGCCGTCGACGCCGGTCGAGACGAGCGTCACGTAGACGGGCTTTTCGCCTTCGTACATGACCAGCGACTGCTGCAGAATCGAGACGTGAATCCAACTGCGGCCGGGCGTCGCCCAGCCCGGCTTCTGTTTGAACTTGTCGATGCGCACCAGGCGCTCGTCGCGAATGAAGTCGTGGCTCGCGGTCTCGAGGTAGTGAATGCCGCCCGTCACGACCTCGCGCCCGCTGAGCGGTACTGCCTCGCGGTAGTCGAGCTTGCGCGCGATGCTGAGGCCAATGGTCTTGGGGTCGCCGCTGTACAGGTTCGCGTTTTGCGAACGTATGAACGCCACCGGTAAGCTTGTCTGGTCATCTAGCTTGATGCCGTGAAACTTGCTGATCTCGACCGGCTTCAGGCGATCGAGCGGCACGAGCTGAAAGTCGGTGTTGAGCGCGAAGCGGCGCCCGCTATTTTCATAAATGCCGAGCAGCGCGAAGCCGCTGTCAGGCATCGCCCGGCCGGTCGTGATGGCGCCCGGCTCGCGCGAAAAGCCGTACGGCAGCGGCACCGCGTGGCCCTCCGCCAAGAAGGCCGGCGTCGGGTTCGAGAGCGCTGACTTCCAGGCGTCAGCGGTGTGCGCTCGCAGGTGGCCGACCAACTCTTGCTCGTTCTGCTGCTGTTCGAGCACGCTCGGCAGCTTCGTGTAGAACGGCGGCGTCGGGTAACGCGAACGGCCGTACTGGTACGGCAAACCCGACATGCGATCGGGGCGCACCATGGCCAGCTCCGCGAAAGGGCTCGGACCTTCGGTGTCGAGGATGGCCGAGTTCTCCACGCACACGAAGCCTTCGGGCTGAATGCGGTACCAGCCGCGCTTGCAGCCTTCGTCGCCCATCGCGTGCTTGGAGCGGGTCACGATGGCGCCGACCCGCAAGTAACCGAGCTTCTGCGCCTTGAACGATGGGCGCGCGTAGATCAGCGTCTCGCGCGCGATCGACGTCAGCGTCGGTTCCACGTACTCGGGCGCGGCCAGAGGCTCGGCCTCCGCTTCATGAAGTGCTTCTGGAGCGGGCGCGGGCGCAGCGCCGGGCTCGGGCGCGACCACCGCTTCGGCAGGCGCGGGGACTCGCGCTACGGGCGGCGGAGGCTGCGGCGGCGCGGACGCGAACGGTCCAGCCGGGGCAGGCGTCTGTTGCTCACGGCTCGCAAGGCCGCCGAGCTGGCCAGCCGAGCACGCCGCGCCCACGGCGCAGGCGAGCGCGATGAGCATTCTCGATCCACGCATGCTGTGGCGATAGACGGGCGGCGCCCCTTTGGCCAAGTTTTCCGGCGACTTACAGGCGCTTGCGGCGGCCGCGTGGTAGGCTTTGGCCAACGTGTCGCTCGCCACCCTCGACGCCCTCACGTCGCTCGACCCGCTGCTCACGGAAGAGGAACTGCTCGTGCGCGAGACGGTGCGCCGCTTCATCCGCGAGCGTTACCTGCCCCGCTCGGGCGAGCTCTACGAAAAAGAAGAATTTCCGAAGGAGCTGATTCCGGAGCTTGCCAGCATGGGCCTGCTCGGAGCCAGCATCACGGGCTACGGCTGCGCCGGCATGGGAGCTGTGACCTACGGCTTGCTCTTGCAAGAGCTCGAGTATGGCGACTCCGGTTTGCGCAGCTTCGTCAGTGTGCAGGGCTCGCTCGCCATGTACGCCATCTATTCGGCCGGCAGCGAACAGCAGAAACAGCGCTTTTTGCCGCGCATGGCCCGCGGCGAGAGCATCGGCTGCTTCGGTTTGACCGAGCCGGACAGCGGCTCCGATCCTGGCTCGATGACGACGCGCGCGCGCCGCGACGGCAGCGACTACATCTTGAACGGCACCAAGATGTGGATCACCAACGCGCCGTTTTGCGACCTGTGCGTGGTGTGGGCCAAGGTCGACGACGGCGGCGCCGAGTCGATCCGCGGCTTCATCGTCGAGCGTGGCATGAAAGGCTTCGAAACGCCGCGCATTCACGGCAAAATGAGCCTGCGTTCCAGCGAAACCGGCGAGGTCGTGCTCAGCGACTGCCGCGTGCCGGCCGAAAACGCCCTGGAGCACAAGCCGGGGCTCGGCGCTGCGCTACGTTGTTTGGGCCAAGCGCGCTTCGGCATCGCTTGGGGCGCGGTGGGCGCCGCCAAAGCCTGCCTCGAATGCGCCGTGAACTACACGAACGAGCGGGTGCAGTTCGGCGTGCCACTGTCGTCGAAGCAGTTGGTGCAAGAAAAGCTCGTCGACTGCGCGCAAGAAATCGTGAAGGCGGACCTGCTCGCCTACCACTACTCGCGCCAAAAAGAGCGCACCGGCGCGGTCACGCCCGAACAAGTCTCGCTGTGCAAGCGCAACAACGTCGCCATCTCGCTCGACGTCGCCCGCACCTGCCGAAACCTGCTCGGCGCCAACGGCATCTTGCTCGAGTATCCCGTGATTCGGCACATGCTCAACCTGGAGAGCGTCTTCACCTACGAAGGCACCCACGAAATCCACACGCTAGTGCTCGGCAAAGCGCTCACGGGCCAAAGCGCTTTTTAGCGGCAAGCCAGCGCCCGCTTTGAGCTAGGGTGTCGGGCGGTTAGATGTTGAAGGTTTGGGAAGACATCGGCTCGCTGGCGCGGCTCGCTCCGACGCCGCACAACACTCAGCCCTTTCGTATTCGCCCGCGCGGAGAGCGCGCCGAGCTGGTGCTGCTCACCGAACGGCTGCTGCCGCGTGAAGACCACGGCAACCTGTACGTTGCCGCCTCGTTCGGTACATTCGCCGCAAGCCTCGAGCGGTCCGCCCGGCACTTCGGTCACGCGCTGACGGTGACGCCGATAGCCGAGCTCGACACCGAGCGACTGGAGACGCGCGGCCCCGAGGTCGTGCTCGGTGAAGCCAAGCTCGACGGCCCGCTGCGGCCTGAGCCGTCGGCCGCCTTACTCGACGCCCGTCGCACTTCACGCTTGCCGTACCACGATCGAGCAGTGGAGCCGGCCGCGCTGGCGGCGCTGTCACGCATCTGCGTCGACTACGGTCACCGCTTCGTTCATCACGACGACCCAAGCGTGGTCGGGCCGCTCTTGAAGCTGAACGCCGAAGCCATCATCGACAACCTGCAGCTGGCCGACGAACGCGAGGAAATTCGCGGCTGGCACCGACTCGGCAAGACGCCCGAGTTTGGCGATGGCTTGTGGCAAGAACCGATGAATCAGCCGGCGTGGGAGCTGTGGTCGGCGTTCGCGGCGCCTTCTGCCTTCAAGCTCGCGGGGCTGAAGAGCTTTGCGGTGCGCCGCTACCTATTGACCCAGCGCGGCACGCGTCACGTCGCGCTGTTTTGCGGCCGGTTCAAGGCCTGGCCCGAGCTGTACCGCGCAGGCCGGCTGCTGCTCGAGCTGTGGCTCGAGATGGCGCGACACCAGGTCTACATGCAGCCCATGGGCTCGATGCTGACCAATCCCCACTACGTCGCCGAGATTGAACGGCGCTTCGGCTGCTCCGATTGCTGGCTCGTCGTCCGGCTCGGCTATTCGGACGTCCCGCCGCGCGCGCCCCGCCTGCAACGCATCGTCATTCCATGAATAGCCTTAGCGATCCCGTGCTCGGCTGGGCCCTGAACAAGCTCGGTGACGTCGCTCTCAGCTCGTTCAGCGCTTACCGCCTGCTGTTCATGCCCGCGCTCGGGCCCGGCCTACGCAACTGGCTCAGCCGCAGGCGCGCCGCCGCCGTCTTCTATCGCGCGCGCAGTACGGTGCCGGCCTACCGGGCGTTTTTGCGCGAAAAATCGGCACTCGCGCCGCGGGATTTTAGCCAGATCCCCACGATGGACAAGGAGAGCTACATCAAGCGCTTCAGCTTGCCAGAGCTGTGTCAGGGCGGGGCCATTCCCACGCGCGGCGTGGTCATCGACGAGTCGTCCGGCTCTACCGGCACCGCCACCAACTGGGTGCGCGGCGAAGGCGAGCGCTTCGCCACGCGGCGCTTGATCCAATTCTCGGCCCGCGCCACCTTCGGCGAAGACAGCTTCGTGCTTTTGAACTCGTTCGCGCTCGGTCCCTGGGCCACCGGCATGAACGTCTCGATGTCGCTCGTCGATCGCTGCGTCATGAAGTCGATCGGCCCCGACGCCAAGAAGGTCATCGCCACGCTCAAGCTGCTCGGCCCCGGCTACCGCTACGTGATCACCGGCTACCCGCCATTCCTAAAAGGACTGGTCGAGAGCACGGAGATCGACTGGCAGGCGTACGACATCTGCGCGGTCGTCGGCGGCGAGGGCATGTCGGAGCCGCTGCGCGCCGCGCTCAATCGCCGTTTCCGCAAGACCATCTCCAGCTTTGGCGCTTCCGATTTGGAGATCAACCTGGCGGTCGAGACCGACTTCAGCATCGCGCTCCGGCAAGAGCTCGCCAAAAATCCGGCGCTGGCGCGTGACCTGTGCGGCGACCATGAAGGTCTGCCGATGGCCTTTCAGTACGATCCGCTCAACGCCTTCATCGAGAGCGACAGCGAGCGCAACCTGCTGTTCACGCTCAACCGGCTGGAGAACGTCTCGCCCCGCATCCGCTACAATTTGCACGATCGCGGCATCGTGCGTTCACGTGCCGAGGTCGAGCAGCTGCTTTTGGACCATCGCGTTCGCATCGAAGTGCCGGGGCCGGCCCTGCAGTTGCCGTTCATTTTGCACTGGGGACGACAAGACAGCGCCGTCGCGTTCTACGGCTGCAAGATCACACCGGAGGACCTGCAAAACGTGATCTTGCGCGTGCCACTTTTGGGCGCCAAGGTCGAAAACTATGCCCTCCACCCTTTCGAGGACGCCACGGCCGACAAGCGGCTCGAGCTCTGGTTAGAGCTAGCGCGCGGCGTCACGCTGGCGGCGTCGCCCGAGCTAGAAACGGCCGTGCTCGACGAGCTCTGCCGCATCAATCAAGACTTTCGTGAAGCCGTGCGCATGATGCCCGAGGGTCGTCGTCCGACGCTCAAGCTCTTCCCCTTCGGCGAAAGCCCGATTTCCGGCCAGGACATCCGCGTCAAGCGTCGCTATATCGTGTAGCGACGGAGCGCGCCGGTCAGAAGCCTTGGTCCGACACGCGGCGTTGTGGGTCCCTAGAGCGCATCCGGCTGCGGCATCGAATTTGGCACGTTCGGGCTGGGCGATTCGGCGCCGGCCGGGCGGGTAGACGAAGGGGCGCCTGGCGCGGCTGGCGAAGGCGCGCTTGTTCCGGGCGACGGCGAGGCAGCCGGAGCGGACTGATTGCTGGAGGGGCTCGCGGCAGGCTCGGCGACCGCAGCCGCCGTCCCGGCCCGATCAGGGTCGGGCTGCTGCCGCGTTTGCATCTCGTTCGAATCGGTCGGCGTTTTCGGCGGCTGCTGGACGCACGCGACCGCACCTTGGAGCAGGAGCGCGACACACAGATAGCGTTTCATGCCGAAATCTCCAGCAAGCAACGTGCCTTGCGCACAGGGGGGCAGAGGCCGCTCTGACCGAGCGAAGCGCGACGCTTTGGCGCCCCGCTGTGGCGTTGCGGCTCAACCTGCTGGATTCGTCTTCCGCGGCGCCGCAGGCTCGGCGCGGCACGCGAGATGCACCGTTTTGGGCATGAGCAACGACCAAGCCCAGGGGGCCCACAACAGCTGGGAATGTCAGCGCTGCCTGTGGATCCTCGGCGGCAAGAGTGGGGAAGAAATCCCCGAGCACAGCGCGGGGTGTCCGTTTCGCGACAGCGGTGGAGACCCCGCGCCCACAGAGCTAGAGATCGGCGGAGCTCACTCATGACCACCACCGAGGTAACGCGAATCTTCCACGCGCCGCGCACGAAAGTCTACGCGGCGCTGACCGACGGCAGCGCCGTGGCCCGTTGGATGGTGCCGGACGGCATGACCAGCCAGATCCACGTCTTCGAGGCGCGCGAGGGCGGCGAGTTTCGAATCTCGCTCACCTACGAGGCGCCGGAAGCCGCAGGCAAAACCAGCGCGCACACCGACACGTACCACGGCCACTTCGTCAAGCTCGTGCCAGCCGAGCAAGTCGTCCAGGTGATGGAGTTCGAAACCGACGATCCGGAGCTGCAGGGCGAAATGACCGTCAGCTTCACGCTCAGCGACTCCGATGGCGGCACGCGGGTGCACGCCATCCACACCGGCGTGCCGCCCGGTGTCGCACCCGCCGACAACACGCTCGGCTGGCAAATGTCCCTCACCAAGCTCGCCAAGCTGGTCGAGGCGCCTGTGCTGGCTTAGCTCGAGCTCGCGCTCAAGTCTTCTTGCCCATGCCCACCACGAACACTTCCGTGCTCACCTGGCGCGTGCCTTCGGGGCGAATGGTGCGCACGGTTTCGTAGGCCTTACGCACGGCCACCTCGGCGGCCTTGAAATCACCGCTCATGAAGATTTTCGCGGTGAAGTGCGAGCCAGGTTTGCCGAACGCCATCGCAACCTCGAGCGCGCGCAAGAACAGCTCGGTGCTGCGAGCTTGATCTTGGAATTTGGAGCCCGACGTGTTGGGCGCCATGTCGCTGAGCACGACATCGTAGGGGCCGTGCAGCGACAGCTCTGTGCTTTCGAGTGACAGCGCGTCGCCTTCGAGCACGTGCACGTTCTCGCCGAACATCTGCAAAATCGGCTTGATGTCGATGGCGTAGACGTGGCCCGTGGGGCCAACGCGCTCGCTGGCGTAAAGCGACCAAGAGCCGGGCGCAGCACCCAGATCGAGCACGTTTTGCCCCGCGCGGAGCAGGCGCATGCGGCGATCGATTTCTTGCAGCTTGAACACGCTACGCGCCGGATAGCCCTTGGCGCGCGCCTCCATGGTCTTGGCGTCGGGCTTGGCGTAGGGGTTGGGGCGGTTTTTCAACGCGAGGTCCGCTCGCTCGATACCACGGCTTGCCCGAGCAAGCTCTTACTGGGGTGTGCCCCGTCGAGCGCGTCCGGACAATCGAGTCCGCTCGGCAGATCCTTGATGTTCAGCTCGCAGCGCGCGGCGGTCGCTGCGTTCTGTAGCAGGCGCCGAAACTGCAAAAGGCTGGTCTTCTTGTGGTTGGTGACGCAAAGCAGCGTGCCTTGCGGGGCCAGCAAACGCAGGCAATCGGCCATCAAAGCCGTGATGTCTCGCTCGAAGCGGAAGGTCGCCTTGCCGACGGTCGCGAAGCTGGGCGGGTCGAGCACGATGACGTCGAAGCGCCGTCCATGCTTCACGGCGCCGCGCACGAAGCGCACGGCGTCGCCCTGCACGAATTCGTGGCGCTCTGCCACAAGGCCGTTGGCGGCAAAATTCGCGCGGCCGCGCTCCAGCGCGCGCCCCGAAAGATCGACGCTGGTCACGCGCGAGGCGCCGCCCAGCGCCGCCGCTACGCTGAACGAGCAGGTGTACGAAAACAGATTCAGCACCTGTTTGTCCGCACACAGCTCGAGCACTCGGCGCCGATTGTCGCGCTGATCGATGAACAGCCCCGTCGACAGGCCGTCGCCCAGCTCGGTCAAAATCCTGAGCTTGCCTTCCTGCACGTTCAGCGGCACGGGCGCGGCTTCGCCGACCAATGGCGTCGCGGGCGCCAGCTCGGGAGCTTCTGCGCGGCGCAAATCGCGTCGCTCGCGGCGTTTGACGTACACGCCGCGCACGCCGTGCTCCCGCAAATACTGGCCAATCTCTAGCGCTTGCTCCTCCGCTTCGGCGCTAGACAAAGACAGCACCGCAAACTCGCCGTAGCGGTCCAGCGTGACGCCGGGCAAGCCATCGCCCTGGTCGTTGACGATGCGAAAGACTTCCCCGCTCTCGCACAGCGGCGTGCGCAGCACCGCTGCGTCTGCCAGGCGGGAGCGAAAGGCGCTGAGCTTTGCGAAGCTCGAGCCTGTCGCGACCCAGGTCGTGAGCTCTTCGGGTAGCGTCGCCTCGAAGTGCTCACCGAGCACGCTGCGCGAGCGGCAATGTAGCAAAAGCCGCCAGGCCCCCGCGCCGCCGTACAGCTCGTCACCAGCGATCGGCGCGTCGCAGGCGGCGAGCTGCACGCGCAGCTGGTGCATGCGGCCCGTCTCCGGTTTTAGCTCCACGAGCGCGCGCCCGCCTTGCTCGCTGAGCACGCGGTAATGCGCGCGCGCAAAGTCGCCACCCGTCGTCACGACGCGCGCCCGCCGCTTGTCGCTCTCCAGCCGATGCTCGAGCGTGCCGGAGCCGGCAAGGCGCGAGCGGCGACCGAGCGACACGGCCGCCACGTACACGCGCTCGCTCTGGCCGGCTTCAATCTCCGCGGCCACGCGCTGGTTGAGGTCGCGCTCGGTCGTGAAGGGCAAGACGCCGGAGGTGCCGACGTCGAGTCGAGAATGCACGCCCAAGTAGCCCTCGTGGCCTTCGGTCCGGAGCAGCCGCGAGAGCCGCGAAACCAGATCGGCTGCCAGCGACTCGTCGCCGCCGTGCACGACCAAGCCCGGCGGCTTGTCGACCACCAAAATACCATCGCGCCGAGCGAGCACTCGCTCGGCGCGAAACGGAACGAACAGCGACTGCACGGAGCCTTAGCCTACGCTAGCGGCAAGCTCCGCAGCCTGGCTCACGCCTTCTTTTTGCCGCCGTTTTTCTTGATGGCGCCGCGTACCACGACCAGACCGCCGCGCGAGCCCGGGATGCCGCCGCGGATCAAGATCAGGTTCTGGTCACCGATCACCTTGGCGACCTTTTGATTCAACACGCTGGTGGTGGCGTCGCCGTGGTGACCCGGCATCTTCATGCCGAGCTTCACGCGACCCGGCGTCATGCGGGTGCCGATCGAGCCACCGTGGCGGCGATATTCGTGAGTACCGTGCGTCTGAATGTTACCGGCGAAGTGGTAGCGCTTGACGACGCCCTGGAAGCCGAAGCCACGGCTGATGCCCTGCACATCGACGGTCTGACCTTCTTCGAAGATTTGGTCAACCTTGAGCTCGGCGCCCAGCTCGAAGCCGGCTGCGTACTCGGCACTGCAGCGGAACTCGCGCAGCGTGCGGCGACCGGGGACGTTGGCTTTCTTGAACATGCCGGCGACGGCCTTGTTCGTGTGCTTGTCTTTGCGGTCGCCGGTGCCGACGATCAGCGCGTCGTAGCCGTCTTTCTCTTTGGTGCGCTTGCCGACGACGATGGCGTTCGACTCGACGACGGTGCACGGAATCACCGAGCCGTCTTCCGCGAAGATCTGAGTCATTCCAAGCTTGCGCCCGATCACGCCGGGGTACTGATTCATGGCTGTCTACCTGCTTGTTCTTCCCTCATCACCGCGAGGCTCGAAAACCGAGACCGGCTGCCGGGGGGAACGCGGATTAGCCCTTGAAAGCCGGACAGTCAAGCCTTGGTTGGGCGTTTTGGCCGTGCCGGCTTGACTCGAGGGCGTTGGAGTGCATAATGCGCCGCTCTCGCTGCAGTTTTGCCGAGAATTTCGCGGAAAATCACATGCTCACCCTCTCGAAAATCGCCGCCCTCGAAGCCCAGGCCCTCCGCAAGGATTTGCCGGAATTTCGCGTCGGCGACACCGTGGCCGTCAACTACAAGATCGTCGAGGGTGACAAGCTCCGCGTCCAGACCTTCCGCGGCATCGTGATCCAGAAGCACCGCGCCGGCGTCCGTTCGACCTTCACGGTGCGCAAGGTGAGCTTCAATATCGGCGTCGAGCGCGTTTTCGCGCTGCATTCTCCGCGACTTGAGAGCATCGACGTCATGTCGAAGGGCGTCGTCCGCCAGGCGCGCCTCTTCTACCTGCGCAACCTCAAGGGCAAAGCTGCCCGCGTCGCCGACGAAAAAGATCGCTGAAATCCGCGTTTGGCTTCAGGGGCCGAGCCCCAGCTGAGACCGGGCCCGCGGCCCCAAACGCCGCGCGACGAGCGAGTCCGAACTACGAGCGATTTCGCGCCGTTTGAGGCGAAACCGGGTATGCTGCGCCCGCGCAGGCAACCGCCTCCTGGTTTGTTGGCGGGGCCCAGGCCCTCAGTTGAAGGGCGCGCAGCTCTCGGGAGTCCGACTCATGATCGTCTGCACGCGGTGTGGCGCAACCAATCAGCCCACCAGCAAGTTTTGCCTCTCTTGCGGCGCGCCGTTGGCAGCGGCCGCGCCTGGCGCGGGGGCGCCTGCTCCGAGCCCGCAGGGTCCGCCCGCCCAGTACGCGCCACCGGCGCAGCCGGCGCCGCAGGCCGTTCCGGCACCGCAGTGGGGCGCCCCGCCGGTCCAACCGCACTACGCGCCGCCACCCCAGCAACCCGCGCCCGCTCCGCAGTGGGCTCAGCAACCCTACCAACCTCCCGCAGCGCCGCCGCAGGCTCCGGCTTGGGGGCAACCTCAGCCGCCGCAGCCTGGGTTCCCACCGGCTCAACCGGGGTTTCCGCCTGCGCAGCCTGGGTTCGCACCCGCGCCGGCCGGCTTCGCGCCGCCTGAGCAGCAACGCTATCAAGCCGGCTCGCCCGAAGGACTCAATCCGTTTGGCGCGACCGTAGGGCCTCCCCAAGGCTACGCACCGCCAGGTGCGCCGGGCGCTTATGGAGCGCCACCGCCGCAGGCTTGGGGTCCGCCGCAACCGCAAGCTCCTCTCGCGCCGCCGCCCATGTGGCAGCCGCCGGCTCCGCCGCAGCAGCCGCCTGCCCCAGCGCCGGTCGACCACTCGAAAGATCCGTCGGCTTTTGCCGCCACCGCTCCACCGCCGACGAACGAAGAGTTCGATCGCCAACACGGCGCTCCCCCGCCCCCAGCGGGTCCGTCTGCCTACGCGCCTCCGCCGCCCATGGCAGCGCCAGCACCCGCTCCTTCGGCGCCGCCGCCCATGGCCGCACCCGCAGCCCCGACCGCCGCCGACACCTCGCTGCGCGTGCTCGCGGGCTTTCTGGTCAGTTATGAGGCCACCGAGCTTGGCGTGTTTTGGCCGATTTATCAGGGGCAAAACATCGTCGGTCGCAAGGGCGCAGCGCCCGGGCTCGACATCGAAATCGATCATCCCACCACCTCGTCGCGCCACGCCGTGATTCAGGCCACCGCACGGCCGGGCAAGCTGCGCCTCGAAGACCCGGGGAGCACCAATGGCACGTTCCTCGGCGAGAACATGATCGAGAAGAACAAGCCGCACGAGCTCCGCGATGGCGAAGCCGTACGGTTCGGTGGTTTCAACGTGATCGTGAAGATCATCTGAGTCGTGAACGCTCGCCGGTGCGTGGCGTTTCGCGCACGAGGGCCCTAACCGAGAGCATGTTCGGAGATGTTGACGCGCTTTATCAACTCATTGGTTTTGGTTTTGGTCATCACGCTGTGTGCGGCTTCCGCTTGGGCGGCGCCGGCCGTCAAGCTGTTGCGCATCGACCCACGCGCCGCGCAAGAGAACGGCAACCCGGTGCTGACCACCGTCGTCGACATCTCGCAGAGCAATCGCGTGAGCGACGCGACGACGCCCTGCGCCGGGCTCACCGGCAGCGCGCAGCTCGACTGCATGAGCACGAACCTGGAAAAGCCGTTCGCGCTTTACCAGTCGTTCCCTTTTCCGTCTGACCGGGCGCTATTCACGGTCAACGTCGAAGGCACGGACATTCCGGCCAAGTTCGTCAGCGCGGCGCGCTGGGGTGAGAGCTTGCAGCAGCCGGGCGTCGGCACCTCGTGGCTAATCCTGGTCGACGCCGATCGACGCATGGGCAAGAGCTTCGAGGACGCCAAGCAGCTGGCGCAGCAGTTCGTGGCCACCATGGGCCCGAACGACATCGTCGACATCACGTTCTTCAACGACCGTCAGGTCGTGAAAGACTCCAAGTGGCTGCCGGCGGCTCAAAAGGCCAAAGCCGCCACTTTCATCAGCAGCTCGACCGAGACCTTCGCCTCGTCCGGGCGCAACCGCTCGCTGCTCACCATCATCAAGACGGCAGTCACCGAC